>Ga0335072_10008514_pt1 | contig 14873 bp, 16 predicted proteins | sample Lox_Sample_21_FD_206725 | JGI IMG/M metagenome (GOLD analysis project Ga0335072, IMG submission 206725) | Soil microbial communities from Loxahatchee National Wildlife Refuge, Florida, United States - Lox_Sample_2.1 | ecosystem: Environmental > Terrestrial > Soil > Wetlands | place: USA... | reverse complement strand
CTACGGTGTGATGTTCGGCGGAGTGAACTGCGCGAGGTCGTAGATGCCGAGTCCGTGCTCGATCGCTGCGACTCGCCCGAGCATGGCGGCAAAGCCGTCGCTGCCGAACTGCTCGGCTTGCAAGTCGGCGAATCGCTCGCCGAGGTCGGCGATCTCGGCCGGTTTCAACAGCGCCCGGAAGGCCGGGTACACGACCGTGTCCTCGCGTGCTTCGTGCGGCTCGTACATCCGCACGAAGGCGGTCATCGCGCTTGCGACCTGGTCGGCCGCTACCGTCGGGAGCGATCCGCTGCCGCTGCTCCCGGTGAGGATGAGCTGAGTGAGCTCGCGGCCGCGCGCGTGCTGGAGCAGCAGCGTGCTGACTGTTGGCTTCAGCTGGTCAGCCTGCATTAGCCGCCGGAACACGTACGCCTCCTCGAGCTCCTCGTGGAATGCCTCGATGTAGTCGTGAATGATCAGCGCCGAGTCGTGCACGTGACCAGCGGGAACGGGCTGTCCCGACGCTCGGATGGCCAGCAGGTGCCGGTAGATGAGCAGGATGCGGACCAGCAGGCCATGCTCTGTCATCAGGTCCTCGCCTGGAGTGGGAACCCGGAGGACGTCGAGTGAGTCCGGAGCAGCGCCAGAGTTAGCGGCATGTGCCACGTCGGACCCGACAGCGAACCCGGCGCCTGTCGCTGCCAGTCCGCCGACGGTCAGCAGGACCGCCCGGCGTGGTGTCGGCGCGCTGGCCGGAGGGTCCGGGTGCGTCACCGGGCGGCTCGTCCGGTCAACGGTTCGCCGGACGGTCGCATGACGTACCAGTAACCGCCGTTCAGGTCGATGTCCTGGCCATCGTCCCAGCCGGGTTGAATGTCGCTACGGTACGTGTATAGCGGCCATCCGTTGTAGGTGACGACCCGCCCGCCGGACGGATCGGGATCAGAACCGAGCAAGTCCGCACGAACGCCCGGGCCGGCGACGAGCCGCCCGCCGGGCGATATCTTCACGGGCGGCCAAACCGCGGCACATAGTTTGGTGCAGGTGACCCGGCGCCGCGCGTCGGGCTCGAACATGTACAACGTGTATCCGCTGCTATTCACCAGAACCGTGCCCACTCCGGGCAGGCTCCGCACCCGGATCGTGACGGCCGGTCGGGCGGCTGCCACCCGCCCGCTAGCGCCCGGCGACGAACTGGCGCATCCCCCTATTGCGCAGGCGACGGCGGCGAGCCCGGTAACTGCCAGTAGCCCGCGCGCCATCAGACGGCCCATTGTCGTGCCCATGATGATGCTTTCGTCGCTGTCGCTGTGAAATGCTCGCGCCCTGCCCGTGCACGCCAGCGGTTACCCCTGCACGAGATCTGCGATAAGGCCAGATCTCCTGTACTACAGACTCGTCGTGCTTATCCAGCTGGCAGGCGCGCGGATATGGAGACCGCAGTAGCTATGCCCTGACGGACGGCGATCATGCCCGCAATCGACTGCGGCCTGCACAGCCGGCCACGAGATCACCGGATATCTGCTGGTCGAAGGCCGGTCACCGCCGCCCGGCGTGCCGCGCGTGAGCAGTAGGCGGCCGTGATGTGCCTTCCGTCGGCGCATGACCTGCATTGGCCCACCAGCTTGCAAGTCCGCTGTCACAAGCGTTCGCCCTGGACCCGAGGCGGTTACCGAAGGTGAGGGTTTAGCAGCTCTGCCAGAACATGGGGTTGACCCAGATCGCCGATATTTGCTTTGCGCCCAGTGCGCACTTGCGGGATTGTTTGTCTCCCCTATACCAGATCTGACGCAGGTCGTCGCAGCCTGGCGTCGCCTAAGCCGCGCGCTGTCGACGGCGGACGGCCCAGTAGCAGAGCCCGCCGAGGCCGGCTGCGAGCAGTAGGTACATGCTGGTCTCGGCTGACTGGAGTTCCCAGTACCGGCTGGCCGGCTGGTAGCTGACGGCGATTTTTATGCCGTGCCGGGCGAGGCAGGAAGAAAGAGCGCTGCCAGGGGGACCCAGGCCTGTGCACGCGGACGGCAGCCTGGTCAGTGTCTGGCCTGCCGCGCTGACCAGCCTGTTGCCGAGGATCCAGGCGCCGGGCTGGCCGCTGATCCCGAGTAGGCCGAAGCGGTAAGATCCGTCCGCCTCGAGCGTGGCGGGTCCTATCTGCACGGCGCTGACGGCCCGGGTGGTCTGGACGGGCGGGATCAGGTGCGGGCGGACGAGCAGGGGCACCAGAACCTGGATGGCGACGAACACGGCGAGGGTGACCGCCATGGCGGGTAGCGTCCGGCGGAGCAGCAGGCCGGCCGCGGCGCCGAGGGCGAAGGCGAACGCGGCGTAGCCGAGCGGGACGATCCCGGTGGTGCTGAACAATTTCGACGAGAGCCGGCTGATGCTGAGTATGTTCGGTCCCGCCTGGTTGGCTGCCTGGTACAACGGGCCGGACCACCACCCGATCAGCAGGCTCATCAGGCCGGAGGTCAGCATCGTTGCGCCGCCGATCAGGACCAGCTTGACCGTGGCCCACCGTGCGCGGGTGACGCTCTGGCTCCAGGCGAGCCGGAAGGTGCCGGAGTCAAGCTCACGGGCGATGAGGGGTGCACCCCAGAACAGTCCGATGGCTGCGGGCACCAGGTACATGATCCCGATGCCCGCGTAGAAGATCTTGCCGGTGTAGCTGCTCTGCACCGAGCCGAGAAAGTTGTTCGCGTCGGTGGCGCAGCCCGTGTGGCAGGCGGGCAGGCCGGCACTGGTGTAGAGCGACAGCAAGGTGGGCCTGGTTGCCGCGACGGCCGCCGCCAGCGCTATCAGCGCCGCGCCGGCAGTGATTGCTGCCGGGCGGAACTGCCGCCATGTCATCCAGATCATCGCTGTGCCTCCAGTGCCGGGCTGGTCCGTGCGGCGCCGCCCATGTAGGCGAGCACCAGCTGCTCCAGGTCGACGGGATCAGCGGCGAGAGTCGCGTCGATGATGGGTGCGGTGCTGCGGACCAGGAAAGTGGACTGCCGGTCGGTGTGGCTTTGAGTGATGACCTGGACTCCCGGCGGCAGGGACGTGGCGTCGCGGCGCCGGCCGGTGACCAGATGGTGGCAGGCCAGCAGCTCGTCGACCGGGCCGTCGAGGACCACGCGGGAGCCGGCCAGCACGACGAGGTAGTCGCAGACTTGTTCGAGGTCGCCGATCAGGTGCGAGGACATGATGATACTGAGCTCGCGCTCGGCGATGGCTGCCATCAGGCTCTGCAGGAATTCGTGCCGGGCAAGCGGGTCGAGGCTGGCGATGGGCTCATCAAGGATCAGGAGCTCGGGCCGCTTGGCGAGCCCGAGGGTCAGAGCGAGCTGAGCCTGCTGGCCGCCCGACAGCTTGCCTGCCTTCTGCCGCAGGTCCAGCCCGAGGTCCTGGATCCGCTGCGCGGCCAGGGCGGCGTCCCAGCCCGGGTTCGTGTGCGCGCCGAACCGGAGGTGGTCGGCCACGCTGAGACCGCCGTAGACCGGCGTGCCCTGCGCGACGTAGCCGATCCGCGCGAGCTGCGCCAGGCTGTTCGGGGCCGGCCCGCCCAGGACCTCGATGCTGCCGGTGGTCGGGCCGAGCATGCCGGTCATCAAGCCGATGAACGTCGACTTGCCAGCGCCGTTCGGGCCGACCAGACCGACGACGTGGCCGGCCGGGATGCTGAGGGTGCAGTCCGACAACGCCCAGTGGCGCCCGTACCGCTTGCCCAGACCGCAAGCGGTCACTGCGGAAGTAGTCATACTGCCTGCTCCTCGACGATCCTGGGCCCGATGACCTGCTGGAAGACGGCCTCGATGCTGTCGGTATCCAGGCCCGCTGCCCGGGCCTTCCGCACCCACCTCAGCAAGTCCTGGCTCAGCTCCTGATGAACGGCAACCGACTCGCCGGTCGCGGTCTTGGTGACGAACGTCCCGACGCCCTGCCGGCCGGCGACCACGCCCTCGTACTCCAGCTCGCGGTAGGCCTTGAGCACGGTATTCGGGTTGATAGCCAGCGCAACCGAGACCTCCTTAACCGTGGGCAGCCGATCCCCTTCTTCGAGCAGCCCCAGCCGCAACGCGCCACGTACCTGCTGAATCAGCTGCAGATACGGGGCAACCCCGGACCGGGACAGCAGATGGAACTCGATCACCGAGCCTCCGGACCCCTAGTTCTCTAGAAGAGTAGGTTAATAGCTAACAGAGGGACGGTGTCAACTTGCGCTTGCTGGCGAGGCGGCGCGCTATGCCTGCCGCGCGGAGTTTTCACACGCAGATCGTCCGTTAGGCACGTACGGATGGGCAGTCGGCTGACCCAGCTTCGACAACTAGACAGATCGGGCGCCGGACGAGGGCACTCTTATGCACCAGTTAGTACGGCCGCTTAGGGCTTGGGGGATCGAATCCAGGCCGTAAGAGTTCGGCACGTCCGTTGTTGCGGTGATGCTGGCTGTCAACGAAGGAACGACTCAAGCAGGGGGACGAAGGCCTTCTCGTCCTGGAACAAGAACGCATGGCCAGCATCGGGGTAGAGCTTGAGCCTCGCGCCCCTGATCAGCTGGGCCAGGGCGTAGTCGTTGGCGACCGGGTCGAGCCGGTCGGTGGTGCCGTCGGCGATGAGCGTGGGCGCGGAGATGGTGGCGATCTTCTGGCCGGCCGAGTCGGTTCCGCCGAGCCACACGTTCGTAGCGTGTCCCTGAGCTGCGATCGCGGCGGCCCCGGCCGGGGCGTGCGGCGGATAAGCGGCGGTCGCGGCCAGGTACGCCTGCTGCGCCGCGGCCTGGTTGGCGGGGAAAAGATCAGCCATCACTTCCTGCACGTTGCCGCTGGTGAGCGCCTTCACCGCGGCCTGCGAGGGCGGCGCCGTCTTGCCGGTGCCCGGGAATGTGGCGCATAGCACCAGGCGACGGACCTGGGCTGGGTGCAGGACTGCGAGCGCCTGGGCAATGGTGCCGCCCATCGACCAGCCCAGTACATCTGGCGTGTCCAGGCCGAGGGTGTCGATGAGCGCACTGGTCTGGTTGGCCATGGCGTCGATGGTGAGCGGGGCCGGCAGCGCCTGGGTCCGGCCTACCCCGGCATTGTCGAAGATCACCACGCGGTAGTGCTTAGCCAGCGCGCCGACGAACCGCGGGTCCCAGCTGTCCATCGTGGCGGTGTAGCCCGTGATCAGGATCAGCGGCGGGCCGGTCCCCACGACCCTGTAGCCGACCGTGCCCAACCTGGTATGAGCAATTCGCACTGGGGCTGCGACGACCGCGTGCGCCGACGCCGGCAGGCTTGCCGAGACCGTTCGGTGCTCTGGCGGTGAGCCGCACGCGGCCAAGGTCACAGTCATCCAGACCGCGGCCACGCCTAAGGCGAGCCGCGGACGGCCAATGATCAGCCCGCGCATCGGCAAAGACTCCTACCGGACCGGGCAGGCTTCCTGGCCCAGGCCACCGGTCGGGCCCATGACGGCCGCGGGTGCAGCGCGCTCCATGAGCCCATCATCGCAGCGCCGTCGCCGCACCACGCGCACTGGCGCGTCCTCAATCGCCAACGGCTTCCGCCACGGGCACGGTATCGACGTATACGCAGGCAGCTTGGCCAATCGCGAGCCGCAGCGCGCAGATCATCCAACTCGGGAGCGGCATGGCGATATGAAGCAGCGACCTGCCAGCCGCTCATAGCGGCTACGAGTGTGCTACTCACACCCTCAGCGGGTGTCGGCGGCTGGTTTCGAAGCCGCGACGAGCACCAGGTGGTGGCCGGGAAGGCCCGAACCACTTCGCCAGTCCAGGCGGCGCACCTCGACGTCGGAGCAGCCGGCGCCCGAAGGACGTCAGCGTATCGGCCTGCACGGGGGTCATGCCCGATGCGCATCCGCCCACCGGGGCGAAGCACTCTCACGGCTTCGCGCATTGTCTTGGCGCGTTCTTCCTCGCCGTGGATGTTGGGAAGGCGAGGTTGCTGACCGCGACGTCGTGTGAGTTCGACAGAACCGGCAGATCCCGAGCGCCGGCCTTGACGAACTCGACTTGGCCGTTCACTTCCTCGATCCGCGCACTGCGCTCCGCGGCGGCCAGGCTGTTCCCGGTCTATCACGCAGCCGCCAGATGTCGGCACCGGTCGCACGACCGCGGGGCAGCCGGTGGGCCGCCGTAATGAGGACGGCGCCTCGGCCGCAGCCGATGTCGAGTAAGCGCTCGTCGCCCCGAAGGTCGAGCTCGTCAGGCCCAACTTCAGCACAGATTAGATGTCGCATGTCCCGTGACCGAGCAGCCATCACTGTCTGCGACAACGGTCCGGCGTAAGCAACTGAGTCGCCGACGTACGGCCGAATCCCGGTGGGCCGCAGGTGACACTGCGAACGTCACCGCGTCACAGCGAGCACTGTTGCTCGGCCAAGGCTCTACTGCCGATCCGTGCGCAGGCCAGGGCACACCGCATGACATCGAGCAGCTGCAGCGGCGAATCACGGCACCGCGATGAGCGATGACGACCTAGGGCAGGCGCAAGCCGCCACGGCTCACATGGTGGCGACGCGGTCGGCGACCATGAGCATCTGCCGTCCCAGCGGCTGCAGGTCGATCCGGGTGCACCACAGCCCGCTCGTCACGCGCTCCACTACGCCCCACTCCCAGACCGCCGTGGCGTCCAGCCCGCAGCGCTGCGCCAACCAGCGCGCCCTGGCCCGGGGGTCGCCGTCGAGCAGCTCCATGGGGTCGTTCCGCATCATGACTCCAAGGTCGCATTCGGCCTCGGCGAGCAGCCCGTCGGGGTCGATTAGCTTGAATGCGGCGCGGCCAGGGACCTGAAGGGCGTTCAGCTGGTGAACGTCTCCGTGCACCAGCACGGCCCGCTCGTCGTCGTGGGCGGCTATGCGCCGTGCCGCGCAGGCCAGGGCGTGGTCGACGGCCGCCTCGGTGCACGGACGGCCCAGCTCCTCCCACTGGGTGGTGACGAAATCGACGAGCCGACGCGCCTTGCCAGCTCCAGTGGGCAGGCCGGAACCTGCAGCCGGCCGCCACGCCGTGGCCACGGTTGCCACCAGTATCTCCAGCCGTTGGGCGAGTGGGCGGCCCAGCTCGTAGAGGGAGGGCCCGAGGCGCTCCAGCAGCAGCGCACCCCGGCTGGCATCGTGGCGCAACAGGCCGGCGCAGCCCCGGCCCCCGGCCAGCCGCAGCATGGTGATCTCGTGACGAGCAGCCGCGCCGTCGCGCGGAATCAGCAGTTTCAGCACTGCCGGCGTGCTCTCGCCGAGACGGGCCTCGGCCACGAAGGCCTCGGTGGCGTGCGGGTAGGGCTGCTCCACCGAGACAGACCACTCGGCCTCGAGGTCGGCGACCAGGCGCGGGAGGTCCCGCAGCCACCAGCCGGCTCCGCAGGCCGCCGCAGCGTTGGTCACCACATCGGGGACGCGCAGCGTCATTTCCCTAGGTTCGCACAGGCGCCGGGATCCCCGCGCTTGCCAGCCACGAGCTCGCGCTCGTCCGGCAGTACAGTTCAGTGCTCGACCAGCTCATCAACGCCCATCGGCGGCGCTCTCATGCCCGCCCATATTGCTCCCGGCGGCGCAGCGGCGGATGACCTTCCCACGCCACAAGCTACCTGATCGTGGCGCTGAAGACGCTCACCCTGGCCAGCTCACCAGGCCCGACGTCAATGCTGAAGCCGTCCCGCGGCGAGTCAAACCAGATGCGGCTTCTGTCGCGTGCCGCCAGTTGCAGCCGTGCGGTCTCCACGTGGACCGATGGCCTTGGGCCTGCCGGCCGGGTCGTCCTGCCACGGGACCCGCCACGTTCTGTCGAAAGGCTCCCTTGCGGTCCCAGGGAACTCGATCCGCGTGCCGTCGGCGGTGAAGACGCCGTCATCGATCCTGTTGCTGATAGCGATCACCAGCCTGGGGTTGCCGTGGATCTCGGGAACAACCGCCATGACGACAGCGACCGGCTGCCTCGGTGTGGGTGGCGGACTATCCGACAGCGCAGCCGGGCCTCCGACGCTGCTGCCGTCTGGCCGCTTGCGTCAGACTGCTACGACATAGGGGATTGCCCCGGCAGCCATTATCCCGCCGGGCAGCCAGTACGGCCACAAGGGCCACGTCGTCCGTGATTGACAGGATGCAGTACGCCATATCAGGATATAGGCAGCAGTCCGCCCGCACCCAAAGTGGTTAATCCGCCTCCGACGGCTCTCTCGTGACCCCGCAGCGCCACGGCCGGGAGCCTACAGCCAGACCAAGCGACCTGGCCGCCCTCTACGACCACGGCAAGGGCCGCGGAGTCAGAACGACCGCACCGTGCACGGCACGACCGGATGCTTCTGGAGAGGTGTGCTGATGGCTGTTTAAGCCACGGGTCGCGTGCTCTTCGGGACGTAGTCAAAGAAACGGTGGACGTGGCCGTCGCCCGTCCATTCTGCCCGCAGGCGGGTCTTCTTTTCTACCTGCCGCAGGGCCGAGAGCAGCCGACGGTTGACGTCTCGGGCGTCTGCGCCGTCCATGATGCCCTGGGCACGCAGACCGTCCGCGGTGCTGGTAACCGTCGCACCTTCGATCATGTGGAGTAGGACTGGCCGCACCGCCGCGAGGCTGTCTGAACTCACATCGGCGATAACGCTGAACTGGGTCATGAGTTCAGGGTGGCACGATTACATCGCCCAGCCAGGTCCATGCTCACTGTCGGCGGCATATCACTATGCCGGCCACCGCTCGGCAAGGCAGGGTATCGGCCACGACCGGTGGCAAAATACGCCTGTGTCGAACTCCGCGGAAGGCTCGCCTAAGGCTCGCATCGTCACGGCGTTGCTGCGGGACGGCAACCGGATACTGCTATGTCACCGATCTCCCCGGCGTCGTTGGTATCCCGACGTCTGGGACCTGCCCGGTGGGCACGTGGAGCCCGGGGAACTACCCGGTGCGGCACTTGCTCGAGAGCTTCGAGAGGAGCTGGGCATCGACATCGCGGCGCCATCGGGTCCGCCCGTGCAAGAAGTTCGTGCCGACACGTTCGACATGCAGATCTGGCTGATCGAAGCGTGGATGGGGTCTCCGATCAACGTTGCGCCAGACGAACACGATGCCATCGCATGGTTCACCGAAGACTCGCTTGGAGAACTATCCCTGGCTCACGACGGCTACCTTGCGATATTCAGCGAGGCTCTTGCCGAGCATCGAGCCTGACCACGACTGAACGCGCGCTTTTCAGGCATGTGCGCGAGTCGGCCGCTACCGGTTGTCGCGCCCAGGTCACCCGTTTGAGTGCAGGTGTCTAGGCCCCATGTGGTTGCGGCACTGCCGCGCAAATGGGCGGCTCCTTGCCGCAGTCGCAGCCCACTCAGCGGTCAGTGACCGAACTGACGGCCTCCGGGCAGTTCCTCGTGGCCGCCAGCGGGGCAGATCCGGATTTCGATGACCGTCAACAATCGCTGGCCTTGCGCGTCGTCGGCAGCACGTCCACCAAGCTGAGAAGACTGTCGCGGGGCGTGAAAAACGGGGCCTCGGACCCGACTTGTGATTGTCAGCGGCGCGGGGCCAGGTGGCGCTGGTGGCCACCTCCCCGCCGTACGCGCCAAGCGTGCAAGGGCACGTGCGCGCCCTGCCGGCCGGGTCGCCAAGTACGACAACACACTTACAGGTCGGATGTGGCCAACCTGGCCCGGCGCGGGCATGCCGCGTCCCGCTTGCCGCATCACCCGGCCGAAGTAGGCGTCCGCGTCGGCTGGCTGCATCTCCCACAGCGGGCGGCCCAGTCACTTCCGGACCTGCTCCAGATTGCTGAGCTCACCACGGATCGTGCTGGCGGCCAGGCCCGCCGACGACTGAGCCAGCACGAAGCCCGCCAGCAGATCGGTCTCTGAATCGGCAAGCTCCTGCAGTCTGGCCAGCGGCCGGCCATCCCTGAGATCCCGCACGACCGACAGGCCCGAACCCACGCCCCCGCTAAACACGGGAAGCTCCATCACAACGACAGCGGAGACTTCATGAAACACGAAACTCGCTCGACAACAGCTGAAGCGCCGCACTTGGTCGCCGCTGGCAGCCCAGCACCACTGCCATCCTCCCAAACCGACGGCGAACGTGCCCGAACTCGGGGATATCGTACTGTTTCCCGGCCGCGCGAACTCAAGGGTCGCCAGGGTGAACTCAAGGGCGCAGCACAGCGATTCTCTGATGCTGATCGCGAGGTTGCCGGGCAACCTGGGGCGGCGGCCTGATGTGCCGGTCCGGGCATGTGCTGGCTGCTGGCTGGGCCTCGGCCAGGTCTTTCGGCCACGCTTATGTTCTTCGTGGCACGAGCGCGACCCGCAGGTCAGACTTTGCGGACACGGGTCGCGACGAACCGGAAGCTGTCCTGCTGGGCGGGCTCGTAGTCGAACTCGGCCTCATCTTCGGCATTCAGGACTCGGTAGCCGTCCATCTCGATGGCGCTGATGTGGACCCATGCATCGAGGCCGCTTGGCAGGTCGGGGGAAGCGATAGCCCCGTAGCCCTTGTCGGGCTTGAAGAACTTCACGGTGCCGCGTGCCATGGCATCGGCATCGCGGGCCGCTGCTTGTGTGGCAACCGCGTTTCAGGCCGTTCGTGCGGTGCCGCTGTCCGGGTCGATGCCGTGCTGGCGGGCCACGTCGCGCAGGCGGTCGAGGTCGCGGCGCACCTTCGGGTGCTTCTCCGCGACGGCAGCCGGGACTTCTACTCCGGCTTGCCATTCGCGCGTCAACCGCAGTATGTCGGCGTGCAGCTGCCTTTCCCTTTCGCGCAGCGCCACGGCCCCCTCGAAGTCCTGTGCCTCGATTGCGGCGGCCTTCTGGCGGCGCACCTGGGGGTACTGCTCGAGGGCGTCGGCAAGGCCGGCCGGGACGGGCAGACGGACCATCCGCGTCTTCGGGCTTGCCTGCTCGCCCGCCCTGGCCAGCAGGTCAAGGACCCGTTTCCGGAGCTGGGCCTGATCGGCACCCCGGGCGGCCAGCACCTGGGCGGTCACGCCGTCGCCGTCGCGGAGCAGGGCGAGCAGGATGTGCTCGGTGCCGGCGTAGTCGCGCCCGAGCCGACGTGCCTCGCGCAGTGCCCCTTCCGGCAGCTGCCGGGCCGCCGGGGTGAACGGGATTGCGCCTGCGGGCGCGTTCTGGCCACTGCCGGCGATCTCCTGGACCCTGTTCCGCGTCTCTTCCAGCGAGATGCCCAGCGACTCCAGCGCCTCAGCGGCGATGCCCCCGCCGACGGCGAGCAGGCCGAGCAGGACGTGCTCGGGGCCGACGGGGTCGTGGCCGAGTTTCCTGGCCTCGTCTTGCGCCAGGATGACGGCCCGCCTGGCCCGGTCGGTGAACCGTTCGAACGTGCCCTCGGGCATCGGTGCCTCTTCCATCGTGGCCGCGGTAGGGCCGCTGGGCCGCAGCCGGGGCGCCAGCCAGTCCGCGACGTCCTTGGTGCCGAGCGTTCCGGCCGCAAGCTGGGTGACCATGGCCGCGACCGGCCCCGGCGCGCCTGGGTCCAGGTCTTGGCCGCTGAGGGCCAGGAACTGCAGCATGGCCGCCAGCGCGACCTGCTGGTTGCCGCGCCGCAGCGGCCGCTGCTGCACCAGCGCGTGCAGCAGCGCGGCGGCGTCGGCGGCCGGGTCGCCAGCTGGCCGTGCCTGGGCCAGGGCGCGCTCAGCGGCGGCGACATCGAGCAGGTCGAGTACGTGCCCGGTGTCCAGGCCGAGCGTCCGGCTGGCGATGAGGACCAGGTCCTCGACCTCCAGCGCGGTCACTGCGGGTCGTCCCGCAGCAGGTCGAGCGCCTGCTGGTGACGCGCGAGGTTGTCCTCCAGCAGCCGCATGAACCGCTTGTCGCCGCGGCGCTGCTCGACTAGCGCGGTGATGGCCTCGCGGATGACGTCGGAGACCGGGCGGCCCTCGACGTCGGCGACGGTCAGCAGGCGCCCGGCCAGCTCGGGGTCGAGGCGCAGCAGCAGGTTCCTGGTGCTTCCTGGCTTCATCGGCATGGTGATATCAAGATATCACCATGCCTTGATCTGCCAACGGGAGCGGCGCGTGGCGGGGACGCCGCGAGCTTCATCCGAGCCGTCGAGACCTTCATGGGCTGAAGAACCGCAGCATAGACAGATCAAAAGAACGGCTCGCGCCACACTTACATGTGCTCGCCGACCGTCTAGCAGTACTCGCTCGCAGCCCTGCCAGATGGCATCGCCTGGCACGTCATCGTGCCCGCTGCCGCCGGCACATTACAGCCTGAGTGGATGCGCCACGCGGCACGTCAGCGCGCGCTCCGCAGCGCGTACACAGGCTCGTTAGCGCAGCGTATGTTGTCGATCGCCAAGCTGTAGCCGCTGGCCTTCGGCGACGGCAGCCCGCAGGATGCCGGACCGCTGGGATGGGTGAGGTTTCGTCCCGAGTCGGAAGCCGGACTGAGGATCAGCGAGCGGAGCGAAGATCACGGGATCGCCACCGAGGTCCCTGCGGAACTCGGGAACGTCCGCCCGGTCTGTCAGCGCGATGTATAAGGCCCGGTCTGTCAGCGCGATGTATAAGGATGGTGTGATCGATGTAGCGTTGCGCACGGCCGGGCTGACCAAGCGATATGGCAGCGTGCGTGCGCTCGACGGGCTCGATCTTGAGGTTGGCGTGGGCGAAGTGCATGCCTTCCTTGGGCCGAATGGCGCCGGCAAGACCACCACTCTCCGCATCCTGCTGGGCCTGCTGCGTAAGGATGGCGGCGAGGTCAGCCTGCTCGGCGGCGATCCGTGGCGCGATGCGGTCGAGTTGCACCAGCGGCTGGCCTATGTTCCGGGCGATGTGACGTTGTGGCCGAGCCTGACTGGCGGGGAGATCATCGATCTGCTGGGCCGGCTGCGCGGCGGCATCAACGCCAGCCGCCGGAAGGCGCTGACCGAGCGGTTCGACCTCGACACCTCCAAACGGGCTCGCGCTTACTCGCGGGGCAACCGGCAGAAGGTCGCGCTGATCGCGGCGCTAGCCAGCGAGGCCGAACTGCTGCTGCTCGACGAGCCGACGGCGGGCCTGGATCCGCTGATGGAGGCCACCTTCCGCGAATGCGTCACCGACGAGAAGCGCGACGGGCGCACTGTTTTGCTGTCGAGCCACCTTTTGTCGGAGGCCGAGGCGCTGTCGGACCGCGTAACGATCATCCGCCATGGCAAGACGGTGGAGACCGGCACGCTCGCCGCCATGCGGCACCTGACCAGGGTCTCGGTCGATGCCGAGCTCGCCGTGCCGGCAGCACTCGAGGAGATGCCAGGCGTGCACGAGCTGACTGTCACCGGGACCCTGGTGCGCTGCCGGGTGGATCAGGCCGCCCTGGATGAGGTGGTCGGCCACCTGCACCAGGTCGGCATCCGGTCTTTGACCTGCCGGCCACCGACCCTTGAGGAACTTTTCCTCCGTCACTATTCACCGGAGCGGTCCCCAGCCGGGAGCCAGTGATGACCGGCTTCGCTGGCACCGGGCAGCTCAGCAGGCTCGCCTTCCGCCGCGATATCGCCGTACTCGCCGCGTGCGTCTTTGGCATCGCTGCGCTGCTGGCCATTACCGCCCGCGATCTCAAGGTGCTGTACCCGACCGCCGCAGGCCGGGTCGCGGTAGCAGCAAAGGCCGGCGAGAATCCGGCACTGCGATTCCTGCTAGGCCAGCTGAACGGCACGTCGGTCGGCGCCTTCCTCGCCGCACGGTGGGCCGTGTGGGGGGCCGCTTTCACGGTGCTGCTGACGATCTTCATCGTGGTCCGGCACACCCGGGCCGATGAGGAGGCCGGGCGGCTTGAGCTGGTTGGCTCGGCCGCGGTGGGACGGCAGGCGCCCCTCACCGCGGCCCTGCTGGCCGCCGCGACGGCCAACATGGCGATAGCCCTGCTGACGTTCGTGTGGCTGATTGGGCTGAGGATGCCCGTGGCGGGCTCGGCCGCGCTGGCGCTGTCCATCAGCGGGTGCGGGCTGGTGTTTGGCGGCGTGGCCGCCATCGCTGCACAGCTGGCGGTCACCGCGCGGGACGCGCGCGGCGTCGCGATCGCCGCGCTTGGTGCCGCGTTCGTCCTGCGCGCGGTCGGCGATTCCGCTTCCGCCGGCCTGTCCCGGCTGACCTGGGTTTCGCCGCTGGGCTGGGTGGAGCTCACCCGCGCGTTCGGTTCAGCCGGCGAGAGGTGGTGGGTGCTAACTCTGCCGCTGGCGGCATCGGCCGTCTTGGTGGCAGCAGCGTTCATGCTCGCGGCCTGGCGTGACCACAGCGCGGGACTGCTGCCAGACCGGCCGGGACGGGCGACCGCATCTGGTCTGCTGCGCGGCCCGTTCGGCCTGGCGTGGCGGCTGCAGCGGCCGGTGCTAGCCGCCTGGCTTGCCGCGTTCGCCTTCGCCTTCGCCGCATTCGGCTCGGGCGCGAACGGTATCGGCTCGATCATCGGCGGCAGTGCCAGGCTGAGACATTACCTCCTCAAAATCGGCTACCAGGCCACTATCACCGACGCCTACCTGTCCGCCCTGATGCTGATAGCAGGTCTTGCCGCCGCCGCGTATGCAACATCTGCAGTCCTCCGGCTGCGGACCGAGGAGACGGGGAACCTGGCCGAGCCCGTCCTCGCCTCGGCGACAGGACGCACCCGGTGGGCGCTCAGCCATATCTCCGTCGCAGCGGTCGGTGCGTGCCTGCTAATCGCCGCGGCCGGGCTGTCGGCCGGCCTGGGCTACGGCATCCTCACCGGGTCGGTGAGCACCCAGCTGCCGCAAGTGCTCGCCGCCGCCGCAGCCCGGCTGCCCGCGGCAATAGTGCTACCGGCGGTGGCGGTCTTGCTTTTTGGACTGCTGCCCTGGGAGTCGACCGCACTGGCGTGGACCGCCGTGGCGCTGGCAGGGGTCATCGCGGTGTTCGGCCCCCCGCTGCAATGGCCCACTTGGATGATGGACATCTCGCCGTTCACCCAGATCCC
>Ga0335072_10008512_pt1 | contig 14874 bp, 16 predicted proteins | sample Lox_Sample_21_FD_206725 | JGI IMG/M metagenome (GOLD analysis project Ga0335072, IMG submission 206725) | Soil microbial communities from Loxahatchee National Wildlife Refuge, Florida, United States - Lox_Sample_2.1 | ecosystem: Environmental > Terrestrial > Soil > Wetlands | place: USA... | reverse complement strand
GTCGACCGACATCTGCGGGTTGGGATCGGGAATGCGTGAGCCCTGGTAGTAGAATTCGCGCGGTAGAACAGCTGCTTTCAGGGTGGCCATTAGAGACGATCTCCTTATTGGTTGGATTAATCCGGCCGTGTGCCGTGGTCAAGTTGTGCAGATGGTCAAGACGCGCATAACCTGCACGCGAGAGAGGTGCAAACTTTCCTCGGCTCGATAAGCGCTTGACCTGTTGATGGCAGTTGACATCCGCCGAGGACAGATCGCTGGATACTTGCCGACTAATCCTTGGCGAAGCCCATAAACCGCACAGCCGAAAGGCAGTTTCACATTAATTACGAATTAATCTTGTCAGAAATCCTGTTCTTGACAACTGATCGCCGAGGGTCACTTGTCCGAGATGGCGACTCGGCCATATAGGCTGACGTCGCAATGTTGCGATTGCGATTAGGCAAATGCCGCTTTAATCTCCTAACGTTTGTTCATCCACTGATTGGTAAGCGTCTGGTCTCACTGGTCTCTCCATACGGACCGGAGAGGAGCGAAGGCCTTAATCTGGGCGGGAAAGCTTTCGGAGTCTCCCGATTCAGCCCCGAGTGTCAATTTCTGAAGCATTAAGACGACAGGTGTCCACTTGTTTTTGGGGGACACTTAAACGATGCGGTGACCGAAGGGCTATTCTTATGGGGATGCTGCCCCGGCGGGCTTCACTCTCAAGTCCTTGAAGGGCACCGAGCGCGCAATATTTGTAGTCTCGATGAGCACGCGGTTCAGCTCGGGATCCTGTTTGTGCGGCAACTGATCCAGATCGGTCCCGTCGTAGGTCAGCGCGAAGGCCATTTCATCGGTGGGGGCGAGCGTTCTCGCATGCTGCTTGGTCAGCCAATTGAGGTGAAGGAAGTATCCTCCGCAATCTTCTCCCGTGGCAGCATAGGAGCAATTTTCCGCAAAATAAGAGCCGTACCAAACCGTCGCCATGGTTCTTGGTTGGCGCAAAAGTTTTCAGACTTTCGTTGGCTCAGTCTGACTCTCACTTTGTTGTGTTCACCGGTCTTCGCGCTCAGCCCCAATCAATCCCTCGCGCAGATGTACCACACTTCCTGGAATGTAAAACAAGGGGTTAGCGGGAACGTGACAGCCCTCGCTCAAACCAGTGACGGATATTTGTGGGTGGGAACAACTGACGGCCTCTTACGATTTGACGGGATCTCTTTTGAGCGATATCAGCCGGCGCACGGCTCCTTGATTGCCACGTCTGTCTCGGCGCTGATGGCTGTGCCTGGCGGAGGGCTCTGGGTAGGTTTCGGCAGGGGCGGCGCGAGCTTTGTCGAAAACGGCCGAGTCAGAAACTACTCCGGCTCGGACGGTTTTCCAGTGAGCACGGTCCGATGCTTCGCCCGTGATCGGGCCGGAGCAATTTGGGCGGCGGTTGTCGGTGGATTCGCTCGTCTGGAAGGCCAGCAGTGGCAGACGATCCGTAGCGATTGGAATTTTCCGGACAAATCCGCATGGGCGCTTTTGGTAGACCAGGACGGGACGCTTTGGGTCGCCACAGGAAGTGAGATTGTGTATTTGCTCGCTGGAGAAAAACGGTTCCGAAGCACCGGGATCCAAAGCGGCAAAGTTTCTGTAATATTGCAGGCTCCCGACGGCTCGATCTGGTTCCACGACGACGAACGCAAGAGGTTCCGAGGCTTTCGTTACGACAAAGTCAAGCGGATCGAAGTTTTGCCAGACATCGGCATTCCCGCAAGCTCGGCGATCTTTGATCACAATGGCAGGCTGTGGGTGGGTGGTGATGGGTTGACTCGGCTGTCGTTTCCCGATGCGGTACAAGGTCAGATTTTCAAGCGGGTGGTGGAGAGGTTCACAGCAGCGCAAGGGCTATCCGACCAAGGCGTAGAAGCGATTCTAGAGGATCGCGAGGGAAACATTTGGGTCGGAACTGACGGAGGTATTGATCGATTTCGTTATCGAAACGTTACATGGTTTCCTTTGAGAGGTGGCCCATTCAGCCTGGTGGCCGATCCAGACGGTCAAGTTTGGGCTGGATCAAGGAGAGACTCATTTCCTTTGATCCGTGTTAAAGATCGAAAGTTGGTGGTCGATGGGCCAACGGACGTATTCACTGTGTATCGCGATCCAGACGGAACAGTTTGGTATAGCGCGAATCACTTCCTGCTGCATTGGCAGCATGGAAGATTCGAGAAAGTAGCGGTGCCAGACCAAGTCGAAAAAATGAGTCACTCCGTGACTCCACCTGACCCAATCACCGTCTCATCGATTACCAAGGATCGTTCCGGGAACCTCTGGGTTGCCTTCGGTGGTAGTGGAGAATTCCGTCTCAAGAACGGCATCTGGACTTTCGTCCAGATATTGCCAGACCATCCGGATTGGTCTGCTTCCTACGCGTTTACGGATAGCGCGGACTGTATTTGGCTTCTGTGGGGCGACAGAATCGCTAGATACGATCATGGCAATGTGCAGGTTTTCGGCGCCAAAGAAGGTCTCGCAGTGGGGCCGCCTATCGTCATCGCGGAACACGATCAAGTGATTTGGGTTGGTGGAGAGTCTGGATTGGCATTTCTCCAAGGCGGTCGCTTCCACACTTCACAGAGCGCGGAGGTCACCGGATTTACGTCCGTCACTGGAATTGTCGCAACGCGAAATGACGGCATCTGGCTAAGCACCGGATCCGGTATTGTCCATATTCCCGAGAGCGAGATTAAAGCCGTTATCCAGCATCCTGCACTCAAGGTGACATTCGAACTTTTCGATCTGGTCAGCGATTTGCCAGAACCGATTCAGCAAGGAGGAGGGGTCTATTCATCAGGGGCCCTTCAAGCGACTGATGGCGCCATTTGGTTCGCCACGCGAAACGGTGCGGTTCGGCTGGATCCGCGTCATATTTATCGGAATCCTCTTCCTCCCCCCGTATCGATTCGATCCGTCGTTGCTGACGATGAAACCTACTCTCTACTGACCAGTCCGGCACTTCCCGCTCTAACCAAGAATCTTCAGATCGAATATACGGCATTGAGCCTCTCGATCCCTGAGCGCGTACGCTTTCGCTACAGGCTTGATCATGTCGATAACGAATGGCAGGATGCTGGGACGCGACGGCAGGCTTTCTATACCAGACTGCCTCCAGGGCATTATCGTTTTCACGTGATCGCGTGCAACAACGACGGTGTATGGAATGATGTAGGCGCTACCGTAGATTTCAGTATAGGTCCCGCTTGGTTCCAGACAGTCTGGTTTCGAGGTCTCTGCGTCGCAGTTCTTTTGCTACTTCTGTGGGCACTCTACCAACTGCGCCTGAAACAAGTTGAACGTCAATTCAATCTCACAATGGAAGCTCGTGTCGACGAACGGACTCGAATCGCAAGGGAGCTGCACGACACTCTGTTGCAAAGCTTCAGCGGACTGATGCTTCGCTTCCAGGCTGTATCGAACCTGCTTCCCGGGCGCCCGGAAGACGCCAAACAGAGAGTCGACAGCGCGATCGAACAAGCATCGATCGCGATCACTGAAAGCAGAGACGCCCTGCATGAGTTGCGTTCGGGCGGATTGACGACGATTGATCTTGCCCAAGCGATGACCAATTTCGGCAAGGAACTTCTGAGCGGTTCTCCGAGCGAAGATACCCCGGAGTTTCGTGTTCAGGTTGAGGGAACGCACAGGGTGCTCAATCCGATCGTTCGCGACGAAGTTTACCGAATTGGGGCGGAAGCGCTGCGCAACGCGATCCGGCACGCCAAGGCTCGAAGAATTGAAGTGGAGATCCGATACGACGATCAGTATCTGCGGCTCCGAATCCGCGACGATGGAATGGGCATTGAACCGATCGTGCTTGGCAGGGACCACGCCCCTGGACATTGGGGCTTGCGTGGCATGCGCGAACGCGCCAAACTTGTGGGAGGTATTTTCGAGGTCTGGAGTAATCTCGATGCTGGTACAGAAGTCGAGTTGAACGTACCGGCCGTAAGCGCTTATGCAAAGGCGCCGGCTTCGCGCTGGTCTGAATTTTCGCGAATCTGGCGGGGCTAACGTAATGAGTGCCAGTGCCAATCTGATCCGGATCCTGGCGGTTGACGATCACCCAATTTTTCGTCAAGGGATTGTCGCGCTTCTGACCGATCAGGCAGATATGCAGCTCGTTGCCGAAGCGTGCAACGGGCGGGAAGCAATTCAGCACTATCGTGTACATCACCCGGACGTTACGCTCATGGATCTGCAGATGCCGGAAATGAACGGGCTAGACGCGGTGATCGCTATTCGCGGCGAATTTCCTGAAGCAAAGATTATCGTACTCACGCACCATACCGGTGATGTCCAGGTCGTTCGAGCTTTGAAGGCCGGAGCCCGTGCTTATCTGCTCAAAAACCTCTTGCATAGAGAACTTCTGGAGACGATTCGGGCGGTTCACACCGGCAAGAAGGCCTTATCGCCGGAGGCTTCCTACGAGCTGGCCGAGCATGCTACGGATGATGCCCTGACTGCAGGAGAAGTGGCAGTGCTGCGGCTGATTGCGGTCGGCAATGCAAACAAACAGATTGCCGATCTGCTATCAGTTACCGAAGACACGGTTAAGGGCCGCGTCAAGAGCATTATGTCAAAGTTGAACGCAAACGATCGAACCCATGCCGCGACGATAGGCCTGAAGCGTGGAATCATCGAGCTCTAGAAACGCAAATTAGTCTGCGTGGGACTCTTTCGGGGGTTCCGTCCCGTGCGGCGATTGAATACGCTCGTCAAGAGGGGACTTCTTGCGGCGTCTATTCTCGACATTTGCCCGTGGCTTGCCGGGGGCTGGACTTTTACTCATGCGCCTGGTTGCGGGAACTGCTCTCGTGGCTCACGGACTCGGTGGATTCCAGACAGGCTTGTCGGTTGAGGCAGCAATCCTCGACGCACTTGCGATCGGAGATGGGGCATTCCTGGTTGCAGGATTGTGGACACCTGTGGCAGGCTCTCTGGTAGTCATACTTGCGCTCTTCACCAGTCTTCCGCACCATGAAAATCCGTGCGCTTGCGTTTTCTTGGCAACAATTGGTGCAGCACTGGCACTTCTAGGACCCGGAGCGTGGTCATTGGACGCGTGCTTCTTCGGATGGAAGAGAATCGATATCGAGCGCTGATAGCGGCACCGTCACATCGAACAATCTTTCGCCTAATCCATTCGAATAGATGATGGATTAATTTAGTCTCGCGCGGATCTGCGAGCCTTCACATAGTTGTCGCCTACGGCCGCACTCTAACCATTCACCGGTCATACTTACACTCCCCAAAAGAGAAAACTCACCGACACAAAAGAGACTTCTCCGTACACGATGTAGTGCACTTAACAATCGATTTGGGGATTCGCAAAGGCGGCGTTTCACAGACAATCGATTCGTGGTCGAAAGGACCTGCGGGTCAGACCTACTGGGCTTTCAGAATCGAGAACAGCCATGCATGAAATGCAAATGAGTCAGGCTGGCGAACGGCCAGGCAAGCACAGGTCTATTTGCGCCGACCCGGTCAACATGGCAGAGCGGGAGTTGTTGACTTTCATAAGTTCCGTAACCGAGTTGTTCGGCTCCGAGCCGGCTAGGTTCTTGACCGAGGTCTGGCTCGACGAGTTGGCGCTAATGGATAGCTCGCACGGACTTACAAGTTGCGACTGGCGACTGGTCAGTGTCGCCGCCTCGGCGCGACTTGCAAGCCGGCTGATGAACATCAGATATCATCAAACCCGCTTCGGGCGTCCACTGATACCAAGGTATCTGATCGCATCCAGCCACAGGTTCTATCAAGGAGAACAATCCATGACTCAGCTCCTGACACAACCCGCGCCGTCTCGGCAGGGAAAAGAAACACGCCCAGCAGTTGAACGCATCGCTGCCTTTGCCGCCACGGCTCGGCCAGAGCACCTGACCCCTGATATCCGGCGAGTCTTCAAGCGCAACATTCTGGACAGCCTCGGCTGTGCAATCGCCGCATTACCGGGTCCTCCCTTCCGAACGCTCCGCGAACAGATCGAGGAATATCGAGCCCCAGGCCGCTGCACGCTGATCAGCGGCGGCAAGACCTCACCCGATCAGGCGGCGCTCTTCAACTCCGGTCTTGTACGCTACGTCGATCTGCTCGATAGCTATATGTCGCCTGGCGGGCTGTGTCATCCGAGTGACAACTTCGGGACCGTCCTCGCTGCAGCCGAGTCCGCTGGGGCCTCCGGCGAGGAATTCATGCTGGCACTTGCCGTAGCGTACGAAATCCAATGCAGATTTACAGCCGCAGTCTCGGTGATGGCGAAAGGCTTCAACCACGCCACCCAGCTCGCGATGTCTGCGGCCGCAAGCACGGGGAAACTCCTGGGGCTCTCCGCCGCCGAAATCGCGAATGCCATTTCGATCGCGACGGTCGACAACGTCTCGCTCGCCTGTATGCATGCCGAGCCGGTATCGGAATGGAAAGGCTTCTCGCCGGCGATGACGGGGATGCGCGCTATCTATGCCACCTCATTAGCCAGGCGTGGCTTCACAGGTCCGGGAAATCTGTTCGAAGGGCCAAAGGGGCTCGAGCAAATGTTCGGCCATTCGATTGACGTGGATTGGGAGGACCCCTCGCTCAACTTCGTTACCCAGACAATCCTCAAGAAGTTCGAGTCCCTTATTCATGGCCAGCCGGTACTCGAGGCTGTGCTGGATCTGAAGCGCAGCAACAACCTGGCAGGGGGAGAGGTTGAGCATGTGCGCTGCGATATTTTTCAGGCTGGCTTCGACTTCGCGGGAGGCGGGATCTATGGCTCAAAGGATCATCCGTGGACCAAGGAGCAGGGCGAGTACAACCTGAAATACCTCATCTCGGCGGCGTTGCTCGACGGTCAGGTGGGACCCACTCAACTGGAAGCGGCGCGTATTCAGTCGCCGGACGCGCAGGCAATGGTCGCGCGGGTTGAGGTCCGTCCTGACGAGGAGCTCACCGCTCGCTATCCCAAAGAGCTCAGCGCTCGCATCACCGTCCGCACCAAAGACCATCGCGTTCTGGTGAAAGAGCACCTCGGGTTCGAGGGAGGCCTGGACAACCCCATGTCATGGGACCGGGTCGTCGAGAAGTTCCACTGGCTGAGCGAAGCTTCAGCCGACGAAGATCTCCGCAACAGGCTCATCCGGGCTGTGCAGCAACTCGACGCCCGGCCGATCTCGGACCTGATGGATCTGCTCGCCCAGGTTCGACCCACCGCCGTCTTTCCGAGAACGCACCCCGGCATCCAGTGATTGTGCCGGGTCAAGCGGTTGCTTTGTATTGACGTTTTCAGAAACCCTCGAAACCAGGAGAAATCCAAATGACTATCGTTGCAGAGAACACAAAGACGCGTTTAACCCTGCTCCCACCTTCCAACCTGTCCAGCGAGCAGAAAGAGCTCTACGACGACATCATGGACGTCGCGAAAGAGAGTTTTGGAAGCTTTATCGCGGCGCGGGAAGACGGGGCGCTTATTGGACCGTTCAATGCCATGTTGCATTTTCCGGCGTTCGGTCGCGCCGCCTGGGCGATGAACAGGACGCTGTATGACTGTACGACGCTGCCGAAATCCCTGCTCCAAATCGCCGCGCTGGTCACGGGAACGCGGCTCGGAGCAAGGTTTACGATCTATGGCCATGAGCACCTGGCGGCAGACGCCGGAGTGTCATCCGCCAAAATCGCAACCATCGCCGCGGGAGAGCGCCCGGCGGATTTGACCCGGTATGAAGCGGTTGCCTACGACGTAGCCGCCGCCCTCAACCGAGGAGCTCGATTACCAGAAAGCCTATATCAGGCGGGAATAGACGCATTCGGCGAGCAAGGCATGGCGGAGATCATCTATCTCGTGGGCTGCTTCCACCTCATCGGTATCATCCTCAACGGTTACGACGTGTCCGTGCCTGGTCGCGAAGATGGCATCGTCCTCCGCGCGGCTTAAAAGATGGGACAACGATCAGAACGGACAATCTGGAGGTGCTGAAATGGCATTTGAAAGTTTCACAGTCGAAGACATAGCGACGCCAGGAACGACGATTCACACCCTGAGAAAAGGCGCCGGCGCTCCACTGCTTCTTTTGCATGGATATCCTCAGACGCATTTTATCTGGCACAAAATCGCCGATCGGCTTTCCGAACAGTACACCGTAGTGCTGACGGACCTTCGTGGCTACGGCGACTCAGGCAAGCCGGAGGGCGGCGCACGCCATGAAAATTACTCCTTTCGGGCGATGGCGCAGGACCAAGTCGAGGTGATGCATCATCTGGGCCACGAAACGTTTTTCGTCGCATCCCATGATCGCGGCGCACGGACAACTCATCGAATGTGCCTCGACCATCCCCAGGCTGTCCGCAAAGTCTGTCTCATGGATATAGTGCCTACCCTGCGGACCTATCGCGATACCTCAAAGGAGTTTGCCACCAAAAGTATGTGGTGGTTCTTTTGTATTCAGGAGGCTCCGTTTCCAGAACACATGATCGGAGCAGACGCCGCTTTCTATCTTGACCAACACTTCGAGCTGCAAAACGGCACTCCAGGGGCGCTGACGGACGAGGCGCTGCAAGAGTACAAGCGTTGCTTCTATAAGCCGGAAGTGATCCACGCGAGTTGCGAGGATTTCCGGGCAGCCGCGGACATCGATCTGGAGATGGATGAGGAAGACGAGAACGCCGGGCGAAAGATAGAGTGCCCAGTCCTCACGCTCTGGGGAGAGAAAGGTGGCCTGGGCAAGCTTTGGGATGTACTCGAGGTGTGGAGACAGCATGCGCGTGCACCCGTTCAAGGGCGAGCGCTGAACAGCGGACATTACTTGGCAGAAGAGCAGCCGGAAGAAGTGCTGCAGGAATTGCTGCGATTCTTTGCGAAATGAGGAGGAACAATGAAGTCCAGACAAATCGATCACTCACCAAAAACATTCATTCTTGTCTTCGAAACCGGTGACGAACTGGCGAAAGGGCTGCTTGAATTCGCTGAGCAGGAAGGGCTGTCGGCCGCGAGCTTTAAAGCCGTTGGTGCGCTCTCATCGGTACGCCTTGGATGGCTCAGCTGGGAGAGCAAGAAGTATGAGCCGTCGGTTACGCTCGACGAACAGGTGGAACTCTTGTCGCTCATTGGAGACGTTGCACTGAAGGACGGAAAGCCGGCTGTGCATGCGCATGCCGTAATCGGGAAGAAAGACGGTACTGCACACGGCGGTCATCTATTCGAGGCATATATCCGCCCAACCTGCGAGGTCGTACTGACAGAGAGCCCTATCCACCTTCAAAAACAGGTTGATCCGGAATCCGGAGTGGCGCTGATCAGGCCATAGCGACTGAGCCTTTCGGCAGCGCCGTCGACCAGCCACCCAATAACTGTCCCGGAGCATCGTGAGAAATTCCTAGATCCGAACTTTTAAACAACGAGGTTTATATGTCAGACGAGAAAACAGCACCTGTGACGGAAGCACCGCCGGATACCGTTCGGCGCCACCAACCAGGGCAGGCAGTTTTCAGATCGATCCTTCCCGAAGACATCGACTGGCAGCCGTTCGCGGCGTACCCGCCTTCGGTTCACCTCAGCGTCCTTGTTGGTGAGCCCTCAGAGCCCGCTCCCTACGTGATCAGGGTGAAAGTGCCGCATGGCGTGAAAATGATGCCGCACAGACACCCAGAGGACCGAGTCTACACAGTCCTGTCTGGCATTTTCTACGTCGCGCTGGGTGAACAGTTTGACGCCGACAAACTGGAGCAATATCCGCCCGGCAGCGTCATTGTTCTGCCCGGCAACACACCCCACTTCCATTGGGCAAAATCCAGCGAGTACGTCGCGCAGGTGACTGCGATTGGGCCGCTTGGCTTTGAATACATGAACCCAAAAGACGATCCGCGAAACAAGAGCAAGTAACCAACAGGAGTTAGGTATGGCAAGCAAAAAGACAGTCATCGTAACCGGCGCTTCGCGCGGCATCGGAGCGGCCGTTGTCCAGGAATTTCTGGATCGCGGCTATAACGTCGTTGCAAACTCGCTTAGCTTTTCCAACGACGGCTTCGTGTCGTCAGCGAACCTCGCCCTCGTTGGCGGAGACATCGGTCAGGCGGCGACGGCTGAGAAGGTCGCGGAGACCGCGATGAGCAAGTTCGGCTCGATCCACCATGTTGTCAACAACGCGGGCATCTTCTCAGCAAAGCCGTTTTTGGACTACACCGCTGACGACTTTCACCGATTCGTCTCCACCAACCTCGATGGGTTCATCTTCATCACCCAGCTCGCAGTCAAACAGATGCTGTCACAGGGCACCGGTGGCAGCGTGACCAGCATCACGGCGGCGCTGGCCGATAACCCCATCGCGGGCGTTCCGGCGTCAATTCCGATGATCACGAAAGGCGGACTGAACGCGATTACCGTGAGCCTCGCGAACGAGTACGCGAAGAACAACATCCGCTTTAACGCGGTCGCGCCGGGGGTTGTCGACACCCCCATGCACAAAGACAATCCAAAGGACGCCTTGAAAACCCTTTCGCCGATGGGCACGATCGCCAATGCGACGGACATCGCGGCTGCGGTCGTTTATCTGACGGAAGCCAGTCATGTAACCGGGGAGGTGCTGCACGTGGACGGCGGTGCGCACGTAGGCCGGTGGTAAGCGGTAAAAGTTCCCAGCCGGGCAGTGCGGAGAGCCGGAACGCTATCGCAAGGATGTACCAAACGCGAACGTCTACGTATTCGACGCATGACACTTCGCGCTCGATACCAAAGCCGATGAGATTGCGGCGCTGGTGCGTGAGTTCATGAAAAAACAGAAGTAAACAGCGCCATTCATGCCTATTACCACCCACCGCGAGGCGGCGCTGCCTCGCCCCAACAAGGAGACAGTCATGAGCAGGAATATTGAAGGAAAAGTAGCAGTGATCACAGGCGCGAGCAGCGGTCTCGGAGAGAGCACCGCTCGCCACCTCGCAAAGCTAGGCGCAACGGTCGTTCTGGGAGCTCGGCGCAAGGATCGTCTCGACGCGATGGTGAAGGATATTCAGGCCGGCGGTGGCAAGGCTCTTGCCGTGACGGTCGACGTCACAAAACGGGCGGAGGTCGAAGCCCTGGTACAGAAGGCAGTCGACACATACGGGAAGATCGACGTCCTGATAAACAATGCCGGCATTATGCCGATCGCGCCGCTTGCCCTCCTTAAGGTCGACGAGTGGGACCGCATGATCGACCTCAATATCAAGGGGGTGCTCTACGGGATTGCTGCCGCTCTGCCCCACATGCAGAAGCAGAAGAACGGCCACATCATCAACACTGCTTCGGTCTTCGGCATCAAAGTGTTCGCGCCCGGCGGCACTGTTTATTGCGCCACCAAGGCCGCTGTCCGTACCCTGACCGAAGGCCTGCGTGTGGAAGTCCATGCAGACAGGATTCGGACCACGATCATTTCTCCGGGTGCGGTTGACTCTGAGCTGAAGGCAAGCACGTCCGACGAGGCATCTTCAAAGGCTGTCAATGATCTTTATAAGATGTGGGCCATTCCTGCCGAATCCATTGCTCGCGCGATTGCCTACGCCATCGAACAGCCTGCCGATGTGGATATCAATGAGATCGTAGTACGGCCCACGGCCCAGGAATTCTGAGACATCAATCGCCTTGCGGCAGCTGGGGTGCCGATAGAACTCGCATGTCATCTTCGAAGCCGCAAGGAAAGCAGAAACCAGTCACAGCCAACGATGGAGGGACTAACCGTGAAATCAATCAACTTCTATATAGCAGGTTTGCTTGGTGCAACAGTGTTCCTTGGTGCGAGTCTTATTGGGGGCTGTAACAGCACCAAAACAACACCGCAACATCCGGACGAGGTAGATTCTGTCGTCCGCGCCCTTACCACCAATGGCTTCGGTACAATCAACGTCTCCCAGGATCGCACCAAGGGTGTGATGGCTTTGACAGGAAGTGCCCAATCCCAGGAACGGAAGATGTACGCGGAGCAAATTGCCCGCGTGAATGCAAGCGACTACGTGATTGCCGATCAAATCACCGTGACACCTCCGCCCCCTACCGTGGCCCAGCTGACTGAAGACAAGTTCAAGGCTGTGCTCGAGGATCACAAAAATCTCGACCTGCAGGACATCAGTTACAAAGCAGAAGATGGAACCCTTGTTCTATCGGGCAATGTGCATAGCGCTCACGAGCGAGCAGAGACCGTCAGGCTGGCAAAGTCAGTGCCGAATGTCGAGCGGGTTGTAGATCAAATCAAGGTCGAGCGCTAGGTTTACTTCGCGAGATGTGTAGGTCTTTTGAAAGAAGCGAATGCGTCCAGTCAGGAGGACAAAGGACCATATGAGCGAGCACAAAGCGATCGAGGAGTTAGAGGCGGAGTTGGCCCGAGCCGAAGAAAGGCTTCGCGAAATCGAACGGATCGAGGAAAGACTGCTGGCGGACATTCCCCTTGCTGGATTCCGTACTGCCAGTGACGAGCGAAATTTGCGAACCGAGAAGGAAATCCTTGCAGACACGATTCGCAAGAACAGGCAGTTGCTTTCAGTGGCAAAGCGGTAGGCGGCACTTCAAGAAAAGGGAAAGTGGAGGCAGTGCAGATAACCGGTAGCGTCTGACTCAGGGGGGTCGCTATATGACAACTAAAATAGGTACCATCCTTTTTCCGATCGATTTTTCTCACCGATCTGTGTTAGCTGCGCAGCACGTGAAGATATGGGCTGATCGCTTTGGTACAGTCTTAAATGTACTGCACATCTTAGACGCCCAAGCGCTAGGCTATTCACCAGAACGAAGAGATGATTTTCTCTATAACGAGCTTCCCAATCTCCTCGTGAGGCGTACCGCGGACCTAAAGTATTTCTGCGACCAGTACTTTGGCGAGAACGTCGCGCGTCCCACCGTCCTGAGCGGCGGTACAGCAGACGAGATTGAGTATTTTGCCAAGCGAGAGAACATCGATCTGATCATGCTACCGCGAAATCATCAAAATCTCGGGTCGCGAATCCTGGAAGATTCGTTGACAGCTAAGCTCCTCGATCGATGCCCCGCTTCGGTGTGGACCACAGAGTACGTGGACGACCTGCCGCCTTCACCTGTCCACAGCATTCTTTGCGCCATGCACTTCGAGCAAGATATGACGCTGGATGCGCAAAACCATAGAATGTTTCAAACAGTTCGAGAATTGGCGTCCACATTTCAGGCCACGGTGGCGTTCCTCCATGTCATGAATGGGGCCGCTGAGGAATCGAGTGGATCCGTTGCGCACCTGCAGGCCGTCGCTGAAATGGAGCCTTTGGTGGCGAAGGCACATGAATTATTCGGAAGCTCAGCAGAGATTCTTAGAAAGTCAGGCGACATCATCACCGCGATCAGTCATACAGCGAAACAGTTGGCTGCAGACCTGATCGTCGTTGGACGGACTCGCCCTGGAACAATAGGCCTTGGGAGACAAACTCATATTTTGAAGATCGACCACGCTGCGCACCGCCCAGTTCTCAGCGTCTGGTAGATAAATCGGGTTGAGTCACACTAAAGAGGCAGCGAGAGTGCATTCCTATGTCCCCAGTCGTGGTGTCAAGTGGCGGAGAATGTCAGCTCGCGCTTTCGGCTGTGACATCAGGCTGACAGAGCAACAATTGGCGGCGCACAACCAGATTTCCAATCAAGTGGCCGTAAAAACGGCTATCCGGAAATCTGGTTAGATCCGGATAGGTCCTGATAAACGTTTCATTCAGTAATCCGTTCAGGCGACAAATCACCAGGCGCTCTCCACCGCGCCGCAAACGACGCCGAGTTCCTGCTGGCAGAGCAGGCCTTAGCTGCAGCCGCTGGTTCCGCCACAGTTGGAGCATTTATAGCAACTCCCGTTCGGCACCATGAGCGCGCCACATGACGAGCATAGTGGCGCGTCTCCCGTATCAGAGGTACCGAGCAGGTTTCCGAAGACAGTGGAGGGAGGGAGGTTCGGCTCCATAGCAACCTCGCTCGTCGACGCGGTCTTGGCGAATAGCGTGAGCTGTTTACCCGACAGGAATCGCAGTTCGAGCCATCGGAAGAGATAGTCCATGATGCTTTTCGCGTAACCGAGTTCTTCACTCCCCGTCCAGCCCGATGGCTCAAAGCGCGTATGAGAGAGTTTGTCGCAGAGCACTTTGAGCGGAACCCCGTGCTGGAGGGCAACGGACACAACGGTACCAAACGACTCCATGAGTCCCGCGATCGTGGACCCTGCTTTGGCCATGCGGATGAATATTTCTCCTGGCTGGCCATTCGGGTACAGTCCGACCGTAAGATAGCCCTCATATCCCCCCACCGAGAAGTGGTGGGTAATGGCGGGACGCTCATCCTGCAGCCGGTGCCGGTTGGCCGCTGGCGGACCGGAGAGGTCTTCTTGAGGCATGACTGCGTTGGCGGTAGCGGTGTGGGGATTCAAGGGGGGCCTCCCTTCGCTGTGATAGGCCGATTTGCCCGCTGCAATCTGCGGCGATCGCAAAGAGACAGGTTACCCAAATACATAGGCCAGGGCCGCGGCTTTGCTTACCTTCATGTAGTGGTTGTTGCCACGGTGCAGATAGAACTCACCCGTGTAGGCATCGATATTCAAGTACCGGCGTGTCTCGCGATGTTTGTACAGTTCTATCGTCCCGAGATGCCCCATGTACATGAACGCTGCACATTCTTCCTGCGAAAACAGCCGCTCCAGTGGTTTCCAGTTGGGCTCCGAAACAATGATCGTCGACATACCGATCCCCCCTACGCACCTGTCAATCCGCGTTGCGTAATGGTCTAGGCTTTCTCTTCGCCAGGGCCAAACGGATGGAGTTGCGCCACACTCCACACAGCTGGAAACAAGAGCAAAGGATGAAGCTTGTATCCGTATGTGAGCGGTTGTATCCCGGCTGACAAAC
>Ga0335072_10008510_pt1 | contig 14875 bp, 13 predicted proteins | sample Lox_Sample_21_FD_206725 | JGI IMG/M metagenome (GOLD analysis project Ga0335072, IMG submission 206725) | Soil microbial communities from Loxahatchee National Wildlife Refuge, Florida, United States - Lox_Sample_2.1 | ecosystem: Environmental > Terrestrial > Soil > Wetlands | place: USA... | reverse complement strand
CAATCGACCGGCTGAGCCGCACCCGGCTGCGCCCGGAACTCGCCCGCGCGCACCTGCTGTACGGCGAGTGGCTGCGCCGCGCGGGCCGCCGCGCCGACGCGCGCGAGCACCTCCGCACCGCGCACGACCTGCTCGGCTCGATCGGCATGGAGGCGTTCGCCGAGCGCGCGCAGCGGGAGCTGGTCGCGACCGGCGAGCGGGTGCGCAAGCGCAGCGTCGAGACCGTCACCACGCTGACCGCGCAGGAGGCCTACATCGCCCAGCTCGCGCGGGACGGGCTGACGAACCCGGAGATCGGCACCAGGCTGTTCCTGTCCGCGCGGACGGTCGAGTGGCACCTGCGCAAGATCTTCGTCAAGCTCGGCATCAGCTCCCGCCGGGAACTGCAGGCCGCGCTGGCGCAGCTCGGCGAGGACCGCCAGCCGGCGTTAGCTCAGGAACGCCGCCACGTCGGCGGCGAACTCGGCGTGATGCTGGAACAGGAACCCGTGCGCCGAGTCCGGGTAGATCTTCAGCCGCGCGTCCGGGAGCAGGCCCGCGAGCAGGTGCGAGTAGCGGGGCAGGATCATCGGGTCGCTGTCGCCGTTCGCCACGAAGACCGGCATCTCGAGCGCGCTCACCCGCTGCAGCAGGGCGTGGTCGGGGATCCCCCAGGTGCACACCGCGTCGTACTGCGCCTCGCGGGTCGCCCACGTGACCGCCTTGTCCCGGTCGTCGGTCCTGGCGTACATGCGCCCGGTCGCTTCCTTACCCGCCTGCATGCTGGACGCCGACCTGGCGAAGAACACGCCCAGATAGCCCTCAGGGGCGGTGTGCGGCGTGCCGACCGCGGCCATCACCTCGGCGGCCCAGCCGTGCATGCCGGCCGCGCCCTTGGGCGCCGACGAGGCGAGAACCAGCCTGCGGACGGCGTCCGGCCGCACCAGGGCGATCTGCTGGGCGACGAAGCTGCCGATGGAGAAGCCGAGCAGGTCGACCCGGCCGAACTCCATGGCGGTCAGGAACGCGATGGCGTCGCGCGCCATCTGCTCGATCGCGTCCGGCGTGCTGCCCGTCGACCCGCCGACGCCCGCGTTGTCGAAGGTCACCACCCGGCGGCCCGTCGCCAGCGCGTCGATCAGCGCCGGGTCCCAGTTGTCGAGGTTGCCCCGGAAGTGCTGGAGCAGCACCAGCGGCAGCGCGCCGTCGCCGGCACCCCCGGCGGGGGCGCCGGCGTCGCGGTAGGCGTAGTCGATGCCGTTGGCGGCGCTGACCCGCTCGTTCGGCAGCGCCGCGTACCCCGCAGCCACGGCCGGGCTACAGCGCCGCGACGTGCAGCACGTCCTGCATGTACCGCCCGGCGGCCGCCACGGCCTCGTCCGGCGTGCGGCCCTGCTCGCGCGCGTCCATGTAGGCGGCGTACCAGTCCCACCAGTTGTGCGGGGCGTGCGACTTCTCGTACGGGTCGTGGTGCTCGGACGTCTCCTTCAGCAGGCTGGCCCGGGCGGCGACGCTCCCCGTCAGGTCCTCCCACTCCCGGCCGGGCAGCCGCGTCTTGATCTCCTGCAGCAGCCACCCGTTGCCGTCCGGGTCGCCGAACGAGGCGTACGTCTGGTACGAGCGGCCCTCCGGGTCCGGGCCGGGCACCGGGCCCCCGGCCAGGTGGAATATCCCGCTGACGTTGACGCCGCGCCGGACCAGGTCCGCGCGCGCCTTGTCGACGTCGAAGACGGCGAGCAGCAGGCGCTTGATGGAGCCTGGCTCGTCGGTGGTGACGCCGATACCGAACGAGACCGAGCACGCCGAGTGCGGCGGCGTCAGCTGGACCACCCGGAAGGAGTCGCCCACCTTGATGTCGGCGTCCAGCCGCCAGCCGAGGCTCTGGTAGAACTGCTTCGACCTGTCGACGTCGGAAACAGGCACCGTCACGACCTCGAGCTTCATGTCGATGGTCCCCACGCTGGGCGTCTCCGTCGAACTGGTCACGTCGGTGCTGGTCATCGCTGTCCCCTCCGCGGGATCGGTTCCTGTTATCGCCAGCCTGCCGCCCGCGGTTTCCCGTCGCGCCCGTGGAGTCCCTGGTCACTACCCTGGCTCGATATCACCCGTATCGCCTGATGCGCGGCCGCCCGCCGCGGAGTAATGCTGCTGTCATGCAGCAACATGACCTCGCACTCTTGCTGATAGAGCTGTCCGGTGGCGGGCAGTGGAAGCCGCTCGCGGCGTGCGGGTCCGCCGACCCGGACCTGTTCTTCCCCGTGTCGGCGGCCGGCTGCAACGACGCCCAGGTCGCGGAGGCCAAGGCGGTGTGCGCGACCTGCCTGGTCCGCCGTCAGTGCCTCGACTTCGCGATACGGACCAGGCAGATGCACGGGATCTGGGGCGGCACGACAGCAGAGGAACGCTACGCCGCCATCAGACCTGAGCTGCACACGGTGCTGACGGGCTAGCAGCCCACGGGCTTGCGGACCAGGACGATGCGGACGCGGCCGGGGAGCCCGGCGTGGATCTCGAGGATGTTCCCGCGCGCCGCCCGTAACGGCCGGACCCGGCTCCCCGGGCCAGGCTCCACCCGCAGCGCGGACCGCTCCGTGAGCTCGTGCCCGTCTTCGCAGGTCAGCGAGACCCGGATCCGGGCGCCGCAGCCGGCGTGCCGCACGACGGCCGGCGGCCCCTCCGGGCCGGCGAGGTTACGGTCCCCCCACGCCATGAACGCCACCAGGACCGGCATCAGCTCCCGGCCGGGCCCGCTGAGGCGGTACTCGTACCGCTCGCGCGCGCCCGGCTCGCGATAAGCGACCCGCTCGACGAGACCGGCCTCCGTCAGCCTGGCCAGCCGGCTCGCCAGGACGTTGCGCGCCACGCCCAGGTGGCCGGCCAGCTCGTCGAAGCGCCGGACGCCGTTGGCCACGTCGCGCAGCACGAGCAGCGTCCACCGGTCCCCGATCACGGCCAGCGTCCTGGCGATCGAGCACGTGTCGCTGTCGTACGCGCTGTACGGCCTCACGAGCTGCAGGGCCTCATGACCGGCATCGTACGCGTGCTAGGTTGCTTTTAGAAACTCAGGCATGCGAGCGAGGTGGCCATGACGACAGCGACCGACACAGCAGAGCCCGCCGCGCCGCCCCGGCAGCGCACCTTCACCTGGGAAGACCCGGTTGAGGCGGCCGCTACCGGGGCGGGCATGAGCGGGGCAGAGTTCTTCGCCGGGATCGCCGCGGGCACGATCGCGCCGCCGCCGATCCTGCGCACGCTGGACTTCGACGGGGTTTCTTTCGGGGATGGCAGCGCCGTGTTCCGGCTGACGCCGCGGGAATTCCACTACAACACGCTCGGCGGCGTGCACGGCGGCGTCTTCGCGACCCTGCTCGACTCCGCGTGCGGCTGCGCCGTGCACACCAAGCTGCCCGCCGGCACCGGCTACACGAGCCTGGACCTGTCGGTGAAGTTCCTGCGGCCGGTCACGGTCGCCACCGGCCCGGTCACCGCGACAGGCAGCGTCGTGCACTTCGGCAGGCGCACGGCGCTCGCCGAGGCGCGGATCACCGACGACGCCGGCCACGTGTACGCCACCGCGACGAGCAGCTGCCTGGTGCTGCGCCCGCAGTAGAGGCGGGTGCGAGTGAGAGCCGGCGGCTTACGTTTCGGAAAAAATAACAGCAGCCCCGACTCGCGCGCACGGGTCACGGCGGCGGGGCGGCCCGCCACCCCGAGCTTGCGGTAGATCGACCGCATGTGGGTCTTGACCGTGTTCCTGGATACCGCCAGTTCCTGCGCGATCTCCGCGGTCGTCATCGTGCCGCGCAGCATGCGCAGCACGGTCATCTCGCGGTCCGTCAGCCCATGCCCCGTCCCGGACGCTGCCGCGGTGCCGAGGTGCTCGCGGAGGCGGTCCAGGCGGGCCCGCTGGGCCGCCGCGCCGTCCGGCAGCGAGGTCAGCACGTCGTCGATCTCGGTGGCGAGCAGGGCCGCCCGGACGTCGTCGCCCAGGTCGTGCAGCACCTCCGCGAGCCGGAACATCGCCTCGACGGCGGGCCACGGGCTCACTCCCGGCCAGCGCCGGCGTGCCGCCAGCGCCTGCGCGAGGCGGTCGCGCGCCTCTTCCTGGCGGCCGTCGGCGGCCAGCGCGGCACCGGCCGCCAGGTAGGCGAGGCTGGCCTGCGGCGCGTCCCCGGCGCCGGCGACGCGCTCCGCCGCGTCCGCGAGCACCGTGGCCTCGGACCGGCGGCCTTCCGCGGTAGCGATCAGCGCGGCGACCGACGTGGCGGCCAGCCGCACGACGGGATCGGTGATGCCGCTCAGCACCGCCCGCCGTAGCGCGTCCGCGGGCCCCGGCTCGCCGGACAGGTACAGGCTGAAGCCGTACCCGGTCAGCGCCAGCGCGTGCCAGGGGGATGCCGGGTCGTCTTCCAGCTCGATCGCGGCGGCCGCCGAGTCCCGCATGGTGCGGATGCCGTCGAAACCGAACGTCGCGCGCAGCAGCGCCGCCGAGGACCGCAGCGAACGCATGCCGTCGGGGAGCGGCCCGTCTCCCGCTGTGCCTGACTCGATGACGGGCAGCAGCCGCCGGACCGCGCCCGGCTCGCCTGACGTGGCCGCCACCCACGCGGCGGTGTGCGCGGCCAGCGGGTGCGCCGACACGAGCCGGTCGTCGAGGGCCGCCAGCCAGCCGCGGGCGGTGTCCAGGCGGCCCGCGTTCACGTACGCGTACCAGTGCGCCGCCATCACCTCGATGGCCGCGCCGGTGTCGCCCGCGGCGAGGGCGTGACCGATGGCTTCCTCCGGCAGGCCGTGCGCGCGGAACCACTGGCTGGCCCGCCGGTGCAGCCGCGGCACGAGCTCCGGCTCGCGGGCGCTCAGCCGGGCGCGGAGCGCCTGCGCGAACAGGCGGTGGTAGCGGAACCACCGGCGGCTCTCGTCCAGCGGCACGAGGAACAGGTTCTCCCGCTCGAGCAGGTCGATGGTCTCCGCGGCGTCCGTCGTGCCCGTCACGGCGTCGCACAGTTCCGCGGTGAAGCTGTCCAGGATCGCCGTGCGGGTGAGGAACCGCGCCAGGCGCGCCGGCTGGCCGTCGATGACCTCTTCCAGCAGGTAGTCGGCGACGTACCGGTTGCCGCCGGTGAACCCGGCGACGAACGCCGCGGGGTCAGGCTGGCTCCTGAGCGACAGCGCGGCGAGGAAGAGGGCGGCCGGCCATCCTTCTGTCCTGTCGACGAGAGCCGCCAGGTCGCGCTGGCCCAGCGGGCTGGCGGCGACGGCGCCGATGAGCCCGGCCGCCTCCTCGGGCGTGAAGCGGAGCTCGCTCATCCCGATCTCGGTCAGGTCGCCCGCGGCGCGGAGCCTGGCCACCTGGAGCGGCGGGACAGTGCGGCTGACGATGACGACCCTGGCGGGCGGCAGCAGGCCGGCCAGCAGCGACTCGAGCTGCTCGTGGCAGCGCCGCCGCGTGACGAGGTGCAGGTCGTCCAGGACGAGGACCACCCGCTCCGGCAGGCAGGCCAGCGCGTTGACCAGGCCGGGCAGCAGCGTTCCCGCCATGTCCGGGGCCGGCGCCCGCAGGCAGGCCAGCAGGTCTCCGGCGGCCATGGCCGGGCACGCGCGCTGGAGCGCGGACACAATGTGCGACCAGAGCCTTACCGGGTCGTCGTCGCCGGGGTCGAGCGAGACCCAGGCGAAGGCCCGGCTGACGCGTTCGGCGGCGCGCCACTGGGCCACGGCGATCGTTTTGCCGAAGCCGGCGGGCGCGCACACCAGGACTAGCTTCGCGTCGCCGGCGGCCAGCCGCTCGACGAGCCGCTGCCGCGGCACCCAGACCCGGCGCGGCGCCGGGGGATGCAGCTTGCCCGCCAGCGGCACGCCCCAGTCGCGCGGGGCGGGCGGCGGGTCGCCGGCCTCGGCCGCGGCGGCGAGGGATGCTGAACGGACCATCGCTCACCCCCCGGTCGAGCTGCCGACCTTAACCAGTTGCTCACTAGATCTCACGATAAGCACCAGTGCCGGGTCTGGTAACTCCCGGGGTGGCGCAGTTGGCTCTTACTCCTGCGGGGGTGATGACGGCGGGCCGCCGCGGCCGGTACACCTTCGGTGGAAGACCGTGACGTCCCGACGGGAAGGCAGGACACCATGGCGCCAGGTCGTGCGAGAGACGGCATGACGGGCTGGCCGGCCCGGCCGGTGATCTACGAGATCAACACCGCCGTCTGGCTCGGCGAGCTGTCCCGGGCAGCGGGGCACTGGGTGACGCTGGCCGATGTGACCGAATCCGACTGGGACGCGGTCACCCCGGACGGCATCGACGCGGTCTGGCTGATGGGCGTCTGGGAGCGCAGCCCGGCCGGGCTGGCCCTGGCCAACGCGAATCAGGAACTGCAGGCGTCGTTCCGCGAGGCGCTGCCTGACCTGCAGCCCGAGGACGTCGCCGGCTCGCCGTACTGTGTGCGCGGCTACGTCGCGGACGTGAGGTTCGGCGGCCGCGACGGGCTGGCGGCGGCGCGGGCCGCGCTGGCCGGCCGCGGCCTGCGGCTGATGCTCGACTACGTGCCGAACCACGTCGCCCCCGATCACCCGTGGGTGATGAGAGACCCGGAACTGTTCATCCGCGGGTCGGCGGACGACCTGCGCGCCGACCCGGCGGCCTGGACGGAGGCCGGCGGCCAGGTGCTGGCGCACGGCAGGGACCCGTACTTCCCGCCGTGGCCGGACGTGGTGCAGCTCAACGCGTTCTCGCCCGCGCTGCGCGCGGCGACCGCCGAGACGCTGGCGGATATCGCCAGTCAGTGTGACGGCATCCGGTGCGACATGGCCATGCTGATGATCAACGACATCTTCGCCAAGACCTGGGGCACCCGCGCCGGGCCGGCGCCCGCCGAGGAGTTCTGGCCGGCTGTGATCGGCGAGCTGCGCGAGCAGCACCCGGAGGTCGTGCTGGCCGCCGAGGCCTACTGGGACATGGAGTGGGAGCTGCAGCAGCAGGGCTTCGATTTCTGCTACGACAAGCGGCTGTACGACCGGATCGTCGAGCACGACCCGTCCGCCGTGCGCGCCCACCTGGACGCCGATCCGGGCTACCAGTCCCGGCTGCTGCGTTTCCTCGAGAACCACGACGAGCCGCGCATCGCGTCGCGGCTTGATCCGGAGCCTGAGCGGGCCGCCGCGATCACCATCGCCACGCTGCCCGGCGCGACGCTGTGGCACGAGGGACAGTTCGAGGGCCGCCGGGTCCGGCCGCCCGTCTTCCTGAACCGGCGCCCTGACGAGCCGCCCGCCGCCGATCTCGCCGCCTGGTACCGGCGGCTGCTCACCGCCATCTCCGGGCACCGGGTCAGGACCGGGACGTGGCAGCTGCTCGAGGCCGCCGGCTGGCCCGACAACCAGACCTGCCAGAACCTGCTGGCCTGGTCCTGGTCCGGCGAGCCTGCCGGCGCTGAGCGGCACGTGGTGGTGGTCAACGTGTCCGGTGAGCACGCGGCGGCCCGGATCCCGCTGGGCTGGCCGGACCTGCCCGGGCGGGACTGGCAGCTGGAAGACCTGCTCAGTGGCGGGGATTTCGGCCGCCAGGGCGACGAGCTGGCCGAGCCTGGGCTGTTCGTGGCGCTGGGGCCGTGGCAGTACCACCTGCTCGCCGTGCGGTGACCGGGCAGAGGGGCGATCATGGTGCGCGTCGTGTCGGGCGGTGCAGGCCGTTCCGCGCCGTGGGCGAACATGTCAGGAAAGCACCGTGCCGCCGGCATCTACGGCGCCATCGTCACCGCGGCGATCATCGCCGCGACCGGGACCGAGCTGAGCACGACCGCGCTGGTGGTCGCCGTGGTGGTCACCCTGGTCGTGTACTGGGTGGCCGAGGAGTACGCCGAGGTGCTCGGCGAGCAGGCGGAGGACGGCGACCTGCCGACGTGGACCAGCATCCGCCGCATGCTGGCCGCGACCTGGCCAATGGTCACCGCCTCGTTCGCGCCGCTGCTGGCGCTGGTACTCGCGCGGCTGGCCGGCGCCTCGGCCCTCACCGCGACCAACATCGCCCTGGTGCTGGCTATTATCCAGCTGACGGTGCACGGCTGGTCCGCCGGGCGGGCGGCGCAGCTGCGCGGGCGCAAGCTTCTCGTCGCGACCTCCATCGCGGCCGCGCTGGGGATCGTCATGGTCCTGCTGAAAGACCTGGTCCTGATACACCTGCACTAATCCAGGACGCCTCCCCCGCCGGGGGTGATGCGCCGCCGGTTCCGCCGAGGAAAGGTGTGCCGATGCGACAGATTCCCGCGGAGATCAGTCCCTGGACGCTGGCCTTGCGGCGCAGGCCGGCCCGTATGGTCCGCGGACAGCCCGAGGGCGGCTACACCGACGCGTACGAGCTGATCTGCTGTGACTGCGGGGACAACCCCGACCTGGACTACCGCGAGGTATCACCTGAGCTGCGCCGCATTCGCGGGCCGTACCTGATCGCCGCCGGCGTCGCCGCCTACGGCAGGCACGTCTTGCACTGTCATGCAGTGCAGCCGAAGCCCCCGGAGGTCAATTAGCTCTTCCTGCTGAAGAACAGCGGCTGGGCCAGCCGCCCGATGAGGTGCATGAGCCTCGGCCCCAGCGGGACGCCGGCCAGCTGCGGGCTCCAGTGCAGGAACGTGTATCCGAGCCGGCGAGCGAGCAGCCCGTCGGTGGGAACCTGGTCCCCGATCACCGCGCCCGGCCGCGGAAAGCCGCGGTACGGCGCCGTCCGCAGCGGCTTGCCCGCGGAGGCGAAGTACAGCACCTGCACGCCGGGCACCGACGGGATCGACGACGGCCGGCGGACGGAATTGGTGGCGAAGACCAGCGTGCGCACCTCAGGAACCTGGCCGAGCTCGGCGACGATCGCCGCGACGCCCTTGTCGAGTGCCTCCTGGCTGCTGTTCCACCAGGCGACCAGGGGCTCTATGTCGAAAACCATCGTCCGCACCGACAGCTCCCTGGCGCGCGCCAGCACGCCGGAAAGGTCGGTGAGCCGTTCGTAACCGGCTGGCATCGGGTTCCAGCCCGGTCTGGTCCTGGTGGCTCGCGGCGGCGAGCGGATCGCCGGCGGGCACGCTGGCCGATCGCGGCCACCGCCACGGCCACGCCAGGCGCCACAGCCGGGACCAGCTGATCGCGGGCCTGGGCGCGGGCACGCCGGGCCGGTTCCGCGGCACCCGTACCCGCAGCGCGCCCGGGCGGATCGTGCACCGCACGGGGACCGGCAGGGACACCGACTCGCCGTCGATGCCGACGGGTATCCGGGGCGCGCTGGCGGTGACGACGACGGCCGGCACGGTCAGCACCCGCATGCCGGTGGTGTGCCTGCCGCGGAGCAGCCCGACCGCCTGCGCGGCGCTGTCGACCGTGACCACCACCACCCCGAGCACCCCGCGGTCCAGCCGCGCGCGACGGCCCAGGCCCGCGATGTCCCCGGTGCCGTAGGGGTTACTTGACACCAGGAGCGCCTGCGGCGCGTCGATCGTCACGTCCCCGGCGACCGCCGACAGCCGTGGCCCGCGGTGACCCTGCAGCAGGTCGGGCAGCGTGTCCAGGGTCGTGCCCAGCTTGTCGCCGCGGTAGCCGGGCGTCTCGACCACCTCCGCGTAGGCGCCGAACGACGCGTTGTTCACGAACGTCTGGCCGCCGATCACGCCCAGGTCGACGCGCAAGTCGACGCCGTCGGTCAGCGCGCCGAGGCACGCCGCCGGGTCCTCGCGGTCCAGGCCCAGGTCGAGGGCGAAGTGGTTGCGGGTGCCCGCGGTGATCACCAGGAAGGGGATGTCGTGCTCGGCGGCGACGCCGGCCACCAGCGCCTGAGTGCCGTCGCCGCCCGCGACGCCGAGCAAGTCGGCGCCGTCCGCGACCGCCTGCCGCGCCACCTCGGCCACGTCCACCTGCTCCGGGCCGCTCATCACGAACACCTCCGCCCCGAGCGCCTCCGCCTTCCTGCGCAGGTCGAACTTCCCTACCTTCCCGCCGCCGGACCTCGGATTCATGATCACGAACGGATGCCGTGCCGCGGGCACCGCCGGGAACTCTGGCATCCGCCAGTCCGGCTGGCCCATGGCCAGCGCACCCCGCGCCGCCAGGCCAGCGAGATACCAGCATGCCGCCGCCACCGCCGCCACCCAGAGCAGGCCGGCGAACGCGTACACCACCAGCACGACGATTGGCGTCAGGATGAAAACCACCACCGACAGCCAGCGGAGGAAGCCGCGGCGGGACAGCGCGACGAACGCGGTCGCCAGGCTTATCGCGGCGGCGGCCAGGCCGACCGCGACCATGGCGATGCTCTTCCAGCCCGCGACGGCCAGCAGGATCGCGATGGCGAGAAATGCCAGCGCGAAACCCAGGCGAGCGAGCCAGCCAGCGCTGCGAGCGCGTGCCTCGCGTGGCACCTGTCCCTCACCCCTGTGGCTTGTCGATCGCTCCGGCCGGATCCGCGTGACCGGCGCGGCGTAACTCCATCAAGCGCGCTCCCGGTGTGCGGTCACCCACTCGTGGCGGGTGAATTTCTCGCCGCGGGAAAGGGCCATAGTTGTGTCGGGACGTCTAGCCGGAATGCGGGGCACTCGTGACGGCCGGCGGGCCCTGATCCCGGAGCCGCCGTATCTCCATGACGCTGGCACCGAACTCCTCCAGCCTGGCCAGCAGCGCGGCCAGCGCAGCCTGACCAGGGAGCGGCCCGTGCAGTACCGTCTCGACGGGCGCCACATCGGCGGTCAGCCGCTCGAAGTCGAGCAAGATCTCGGCGGGCATCGTTCCCGCCACGCGGATCTCGTAATAGGCCGACGCCATAGCGCCACCTCCGATTTGCTTTTCCCGGTCCTTAGTCCCTCACGATGCCGCACTACGACCGCCGGTGGCCCACTCGCTGAGGGTGAGCTGACCCGGCAGGCGCGTGAATTTCTGCAGCGGAGCGCGGCTAGGCGAACCGAGACGTGAATGTTAGCCTTGATTTCTCCTCTCATGAGCACCATAGGCAACAGCGTCGCTGGGCTACTCGACAGCAAGATCCAGCCACCGGAGATCCGTGCGGAGTGGCTGGACCGGCCCGCGCTGATCCGGCGGCTGTCCGGGACGACCGCGCGGCTCATCCTCATCAGCGCTCCGGCGGGCTCAGGAAAGACCGTCCTCGTCAGCCAGTGGCGCGCCGTGCCGGACAGCGGCCGATTCGCCTGGGTCACCCTCGACCAGGGCGACAGCAATCCCAGCCGGCTGTGGTGGAAGGTGATCAGCGCGGTACGCCGCGCCTGTCCCGAGTTCGACGTAGACCCCCCGCAGGTGCTGGTGCCCAGACAGGGGCGCGTGCTCCTGCCTGCCTTGGTGGCCCGCCTGGGCTCCCTGCGCGCGCCGGTTGCCCTGGTTCTCGATGACTACCACGCGCTGACCAGCCCGGATACCCACGCGCAGGTTGAACTCCTGCTCCAGGAGCTGCCGCGATCCGTCCAGGTCATCCTCCTGACGCGCGCGATCCCGCCGCTGCAGCTGGCGCGCCTGCGCGCCGCGGGCGAGGTCGCCGATATCGGGATGCAGGAACTGCGCTTCAGCCGGTCAGAGACCGGGGCGCTCGTGTCCGCGGTGGCCGGGGTCACGCTCGACACCCACGACCTGAGCGCCTTGTCCGCGCGGACGGAGGGGTGGCCGGCCGGCGTGTACCTGGCCGCGCTGTCCCTGCGCGGCCATCCGGCGCCGCACAGCTTCATCGACCAGTTCACCGGCAACCACCGGTTCATCGCGGATTTCCTGGCCGAAGAGGTGCTCAACCGTCAGACGGCCGACGTGCGGCAGTTCCTGCTGCGCACGTCCATCCTCGACCGGTTCACCGCACCGCTGTGCGCCGCGGTCACCGGCCATGGCACCGCCGCCCAGCTCATCGACCGGCTCGAGCGCGAGAACCTGTTCCTGGTCGCGGCCGACGAGCACCGGATCTGGTACCGGTATCACTATCTGTTCGCCGAGATGCTGCGCGGCCAGCTCGCCAGGACGGAACCCGGCCTGGTGCCGCGGCTGCACGAGCGGGCGAGCACCTGGCACCGGGAAGCCGGATTCGCCGAGGAGGCCATCACGCACGCGCTCGCCGCGGGCGACATGGACGGGGCGGCAGGGCTGATCGCGGCACACTGGTACGACTTCGCCGCGGCGGGCCGGACGGCGGCGGTCCGCGACTGGCTCGGCTCGCTCGGCGAAGACCGGGTGGCCGACCATCCGGTCACGGCGCACTGCGCGGCCTGGGTGGCGGTGCACTCCTGGGACGTCGCCGCGGTGCGCCGATGGCTGCGCGTCGTGGAGGCGGCCGGCCATGACGGCACGCGCTATGACGGCACGCGCTATGGCGGCAAGCTCCCCGACGGCATGCTCCCCGACGGCATGCTCCCGGACGGGATGCGGTCCCTCGCGTCCTCGGCTGCGCTGCTCCGCGCGACCTTCGGGTTCGACGGCCTCCGATCGATGCTCGAAGACGGGGTCACGGCTACCCAGCTGGAGAACGACCCGGCGTCGCCCTGGTACGCGTACGCGCAGGCCTGGCTGGGTTTCGCCCTGCACCTAGCCGGCGATCCCGACGCGGCGGCGGCGCTCGAACGAGCCCTCGCGGCCGCGAACTCTCGGCCGCTGACCAGGATCGTCGCGCTCAGCGTCGCGGCCCTCGAGGCAGCTGACGAGGGCAGGCTCGGGCAGGCCCAGCGGCTGGCGGACGAAGCGGCCAGGATCGTGAACGGCCGGGGCGTCAGCAAGCAGCCGCCGAGTTCCTTCATCCTGGCCGCCCTCGGCACGGTCCACTGGCGGCAAGGCCGCCTGGCGCAGGCCCGCGCCGAATTCGAGTACGCCGCTGACCGGCGCCGCCGGTGGATCCTGCTGTCTCCGTGGCTCAGCGTCGAGATCCAGCTGCGGCTGGCGCAGGTGCTGCTGGCAATGGATGACCGCGCGGCCGCGGGCACCGCGCTGGCCGAGGTCAGGAATGTCCTCGGGGCGTCGCCGGACGGCGCCGACATGTTGCTGGGCCGGCTCGGCGAGCTGGAGCGGCGGCTCGCCGCGACCTCCCCGGTACCGCTCGCTGAGCCGCTGACCGAGCGCGAGCAGGCGGTCCTCAGCCTGCTGCGCACGCCGCTGTCCGTCAACGAGATCGCCAGAGAGCTCTACCTGTCCGGCAACACGGTCAAAACCCACCGGCGCGCGATCTACCGGAAGCTCGGCGTGAGCACCCGCCAGGAGGCGATCGAACGGGCCAGGGAACCGGGCGCCTCGTGACGGTCAGCCGGGGTTAACCGTCACAGCAGGTTGAGCTCCCTCGCCCGGCGGTACGCCTCGCGGCGGTCGGCCGCCCCCAGTTTCCTGAAGATGCTCTTCAGGTGCGTCTTCACGGTGTTTACCGAGATGTACATCTCAGCGGCGATGTCCACGGTGTCGAGCATTTCCCCCACGTGGCGGAGCACGTCTAGTTCCCGGCTGCTGAGCTGCTCGACGATCACCGGGACGGCGTCGTCGAGGGCCGCACGCTGCGCCGGGATGGCGTTCGGCGGCACCAGCCCCGGACCGAGCAGCTCACGGTGTGCGGCGGCCAGCTCGGGGTGGCGCGTGAGAGCTGGCCGCAGCCAGCTCCGCTCGATGGTGAACGGCAGCCGGCGCTTCTCCTCCTCGCCTAGCCGCAGCGCCTGCTCGAGGGACCTGCGGCCGCGCGCCTCATCGCCGTCGCGGATGCTGAGCAGCGCATCGGCGAGCAAGGCATCCAGCCGCACCACGTCGGTTGCCCCGCCCGCCGACGTCTCAAGGACCGCTGTGAGCGCGCTGCGCGCCGCTCCTTCGTCACCCGCCGCCAGCCACGCGCGGCTGAGCACCACGCTCGCATCCAGCGCGGACTGGGACCCGGCACGACGTGCCGCATCGAGGGCCGCCTGGCCGTCCCCCGCGGCCGCATGGGCCTGCGACTCGGTGCGGGCCAGCATGCGGTCGAGGAACGGCGGCAGCGACCGGCCGCGCCGCGCGCGCTCGATGGTCTGCAGGACGGCGTGCGTGCGGCCTTCGGCCAGGCTGCCGCGCGCCGCCACCAGGCTGCCGACCGCGCCGGCCAGCCGGTCGGGATGAGCGGCGAGCGCCGACTCGGCCAGCTTGAGCCGGGCACGGGACTCGCCGAGCTCGCCGCGCTCCAGGGAAACGAACGCGAGCGCCACCTCGGATACGGGATACGGCCGCCGCAGCCGGCCGTCACCGAGCAGCGGGGTCACGGAACCCGCGATCTCCGCGGCCAGGTTCAGCCTGCCCCGCAGCGCCTCGGTCAGCGCCAGGTACCCGCGGCAGGCCGCTAGTTCGTTGCGGCGGGCTCGCTGCTCGGGGCGACCGGGTTCGAGATCATGGATCGTCTCGTCGAGCAGCCGCGCGGCCCGGCCGAAAAGGCCGGCGGCAGCGCCGCAATTCCCGGCCCACAGCTCGACGACGCCCCGGCTCGACAGGACTCGCGCGACCGCGTGCGGGTGCCGGGCCAGCAGCGCCGGCGGGATCTCGCCGAGCAGCCGCTCGGCCCTGGCTGTCGCGGCATCCAGGGTCTGGATGCTGCCACGACGGACCGCCATGCGAGACCTGATCATCAAGGCCGCGAACCGGCACAGGACCTCCCTGTCCCCGGAAAGCCTGTCTTCGCAAAGCCTGTCCCCGGAAAGCCTGTCCCCGGAAAGCTGCCCTGGAAGCCGGTCCAGCAGATCCTCCGCGGCCCGCAGCAAGGCTTCGGCCACCTGGTCGCCCGACTCCGACAGTGTGACGGCGGCGGCGGCGAGCAGGAACTGCGGCGAGAGGTCTCCCGCGGGAATCACCCGGAATCCGTCCGCCGGCAGACCGCCGTGACCCGGGCCGATGAGCTGGCCGATGGCGAGTTCGTCCACCATGATCGCCGCCACGAGCGGCCAGTCTCCGGCCT
>Ga0335072_10008508_pt1 | contig 14876 bp, 15 predicted proteins | sample Lox_Sample_21_FD_206725 | JGI IMG/M metagenome (GOLD analysis project Ga0335072, IMG submission 206725) | Soil microbial communities from Loxahatchee National Wildlife Refuge, Florida, United States - Lox_Sample_2.1 | ecosystem: Environmental > Terrestrial > Soil > Wetlands | place: USA... | reverse complement strand
CAGCCAGGCGGCAGCGGTCGGCATTCCCGACGCCAGCCATGGCGAGGCGGTGCACGTCTTCCTGGTGCCGGTACGCGGGGCCAACCCGGATGTCGACGAGGTGCGCGACCGGGTCGTCGAGGAGCTCGGCGACCTCTACGAGCCGAAGTCCTTCTCCGTCGTCGGCGCCCTCCCGCGGACCACCGTTGGCAAGATCGACAAGATGGCATTGCGGGCCTCCTATCTCGCCGAACCGAAGCTGGCGTGAGGCGACGCCTGCATTGATGAGGGCATTGGCCTCGCCGACCCGGTGGCCGATGCCGCGGAAGATATCCAGGGCCTCCTCCTGGACGGCCGCCGGGTAATCGTCCGTCAGCCGCCGCACGGCCCCCAGGTCGCGGAGGGCGTTGGCCTGGCCGAGCCGGTCGCCGAGGCGCTCAGCGGCCCGATCGCGGTTTCGTGGCGGGTGATGGCCTCAGCCCACGGGCCGTCGCGCCGCAGCAGCCCAGCCAGGTCGGCGGTCAGGGCGATGGCCAGGGCCTGCTGCCCGGCGGCGGCGGCGTGGTCCAGGCAGGCGGTCAGGCTGGCTCGCTCGGCCCGGGCCCACGCCAGCGCCTCCTCCCGGTCATTCAGATCGGGAACCGCAGCCGGGACCGCGGCGTCCTCGGCGGCCGGCCAGGGCGGGTCAGGCGGTCGATGCGGGCGCCGGCGCGGGTGTAGTAATCCAGCAGCCGGGCGACGGCCGCGTCCCGGTCGCCGGTCGGGTCATCCCGGTTGGCCAGGGCGCGGGCGTGCTCGCGGATCAGGTCGTGCATCCGGTACCGGCCCGGGGCCGGCTCGGTCAGCAGGTACTGGTCATACAGCGCCTCCAGGTCCCGGCGCGCCTCGGGCAGGCTGGTGCCATCCAGCGCCAGTGCTGACGGCGACTCCGATGGAGGCGGGCTTGCCGATTACCACATCGACGCTGCGCGGCGGGGTGGGTGTTCCGTGGACCAGCTCGGAATGGGCGGCATACGCCTGCCGGGCAACGTCGGCCAGGGTGTCGTGCAACTCCGGCGGGACCGCGTCCAGGCCGCCTTCGTACATCAGCAGGCCCACCACGAGGGCGCCGGACTCCGGCGGGATCCGGAGCGCCCCGTCCTCGACCATCTTGCCCCACTCCGAGGCGAAGATGTGCCGCTCGACCAGCGGAAGGATGAGCTTCTCTTCCAGGGCCATGTGCTCGTAGAGCGCCGCGGCCAGCCGCTCCAGGGCATCGGCCAGGGCCTCGCCGACATCGCTGGCCACGCAGTCGGTCCAGGCAGTCAGCAGCGTGTCGATCTCGAGGCTGATGGCTTCGATAGCCTCGTGATGCCCTTCCACCAGATGGACGACCGGATCGATCTCCTTGGGCGCCCGGACGAGCAGGTTGGGCCACAGGACCGCATCCTCGCCGGAATGGTGCTCATGCACGATGAGGACCAGCAGCCTGACGTGGTCCGTAACGATCTTCGTGCGTTCCTTGTCGTGCGGAGCCACCCCGCGGGCCAGCCCCGGCAGCAGCGCGAACTCCCGCCGGATCATCGTGTCGACCGTATACATACCCCGAACATCGGCATACGGGCTGCCGGTTTCTGACATCCGTTACTCCTTGTTGCTTCAGATGCCTGCGGCCCGGAAGCGCTCATGGAACTGAGCCGCCAGGTCGTTGAGCCTGCTCACGTTGCCGGCGAGGAACGGCAGCGTAACCACCACTTCCTCCACTCCGACCTTCGACAGATCAGCGAAGTCCGAGATGACCTGGTCCATGCTGCCGGTGTACGGCATCCGGTCACTTCCCGGCACCTCGGCGAAAGGACCGGGAGCGGCCACCGCGGTACAGCTCAGCTCCGCCGGGTTGCGGCCGTACTCGGCCGCCTTCTCGCGCAGCCCGTGCAGTGTCGCGTCTATCTCCGCCGGGCGGCGACGCGGAGACGGCAGCCAGCCGGACGCACGGCGTGCCACGCGGTCCAGGGCCTTTTTGCCGCGGCCGCCGAGCAGAACTGGGATACGCTCGGGCGGCTTGGGCCCGACCTCAGCCGGGTAGACGGTATACCGCTCGTTCTTGAACGACACCGGGTCGGGGCCCCACAACGCCTTGGCCATGTCGAGGAACTCATCAAGCGCGGCGCCCCGCTCCTCCATCGGCCGTGGAGCGGTGGCCGCGTACTCGTCAACCGACCAACCGGTGCCGAGCCCGGCAATGACCCGTCCGCCGCTGGCCGCGGCGATCGACGCGAACGAGTGGGCGAGCCGAAAGGGCACGTGCATAGGGGGAATGAGCGCCGCGGTCCCGATCCGTACCCGGCTGGTCACCGCGGCCGCCATCGAAAGGGCCACAAGAGGCTCGATGACCTTGCGGTAGACAGGGGGCCAGGAGCCGTCACCGTATTCGGTCAGCTTATGGATACCGGACTGGTCCTCGGCGTACAGAACGCGCTCGAAGACCCACACGCTGTCGTATCCGATCTCCTCGGCTGACCGAGCCGCATTGACTAGATCACCGTGCGGATCGTAGGCAAAGTTCTGCGGGAGAAAGGTACCAATCTTAAGCGCCATTTCGAACTCCTGTCGTCCTGTGTTTTCTGATCACCTTTTCGAGATTGATCAGCTCGACGGTTCCTTCCGGTCAGCGCAATCAGCTGACTCTGCAGACCGGCGGCAGATTCCACGTGAACCGCCAGGCGGAATATCGTCGGCCAGGATTCACCGGGCGCACTGCCGTTGTAGAGGCGGTCGTTACGGTAACGATCGGCGACTTCCTGCACCAGCACGGGGTCGAGGGTCTCATCAGCGCCGATACCACGGGCCAGATCCCAGGTATTAACGCAAACCTCCGCGGTGTTCAGCGCAAGGAATTCAGCGACCGACATCTCGCCGTACGGAGTGGCGATTTTCTGGCCGAGATCCGCCTGCCTCGCTGCCTCCCTGGTCCCCTCCGCGGCGTCCGTCCAGGTGGCAGCCGGGTCATCGCCAAGCAGGTCTCCCTCGTAGCTCTTATCCGCGTCGGCGGGGTCAGGGCGGCCGATAAGCAACGGTGTCCACCGCTGCACCCAGACCACGTGATTGACGAGATCCCTGACAGTCCACTCATCGCACGGCGTGACCAGTGCCCACTGGTCTTCACCGACGGCGCGGACTCACTGGTCGAATCCGTCGAGCGCGCGGCCGAGCATCTCCTGGACAATGTCCATTTAGGCAATTTTCTTTCCCGCGACCGCGTGCCGCGGTACCCCTCTGACCTGACCGATGAGCAGTGGCCAGTGCTCGAGCCGCGGGCGCGCCAGGTGATGAAGGACCTCACCGCCATCTTGGATCAAGGGACGACGATGACTGGGCAACGTGCGCGCTTGACGAGCCAGGTCGGCACGGACCAGCCGAAATAACGCCGGAAGGACGCCGACGCGCCGATGACGAGCGCGTCGGCGCCGTGCTGGGCGGCCGCCGCCGCGAGTTCTCTGGCGGGGTTGCCGCGCCGTGCGCGGACGTGTACGTCCATCCCTCCCTGATCGGCCACCTCAGCGAGCTCTGAGAGCAGCCATCGCTCGGATTGCTCGGCGTCACCAAACCCGGCCGGCACGACGGCTGGCGAGCCGCTGGACACGGGGACGTAGGCCACAAAAATCATAAGGAGCGGACGGCCCAGTTTTCTCGCCAGGCCCGACGCGTAGGCCAGGGCGTTGCGCGAAGACGCCGAGCCGTCATAACCGACGATTACCGGGTGGATGGGCGCTTGCAGCAAATGGCCCTCCCACGCGGCGCCCGGAACGTGTACTGGCTGACTCCCCGCCGGACGCTTGCTCAGCTGCGATGCCCGGTGAGGCGGGTCTCTCCGCCGTTTCGGCGCCATCGCGTTGATCCAGACGTGGGCGGGACGGCCACGGTAATAAGGAATCACTGGCATTGTCTTCCCTCAATTCACTGCGGACGGAAACTGGCGGCGCTCACAGGAAAACCGGGCGCGATCAACGGCGGTTCAACGACAGGTCAACCCCTGAGCTGGGGACAGTGGGCTGCCGTCGCCGTCTGGTTTGAAGGGAGTGGGATGCCGGGTTGTGCGGCTGTAACTCTCCGGCCGGACGAGACCCGGTGCGGCCGCTGTCCACGATGGCGCATACCCGCCACCGTCCGTCCTCCTTCAGGAAGCTGACGATGTTGGTTCCCGAATGGTGTACTACGCTGTCGAGAAGGAAGTCGTACGCCGCCCGCACCATCGCTATGTCGGCTTCTACGCGGACGAGCGGATCGTAAATGCGCTCTTCCTTACGCTCAGTTCCCCGCACCCAGCGGGCGGGCTCGTCCCCGAGCCGCATATGGAACACGCGGCCGTCCCGGGAATGGGTCACCCCGCCATCGGGCACCAAGAGGTCGTGCATGGCTGCCTGATCGCCACTCGCGGTGGCTTCGAGCAGAGGGGTCAGGGCAGAGGCCCGGCCCGGCGAACGGCTCGCCGGTGGACTTGACCGGGACCTGGCCGGTGGCGTGGCGCGCGAAGCGGTCGCCGTCCTTGGCGAAGATGTTGATCCGGCCGTCACCGAAGTTCCCGATCAGGAGCGAGCCGAGCGCCGGCCCCCAGCTGCCGGGCGCGATCGCCAGGATCACGGAACTGCCATGCGGCGGGCTTGACCTGGCGGAACTCCGAATCGAAGACATCGACAGCGCCGGTGCGGAAGTCGGCCGCGAACAGCTCGTCGCCGTGCTTCGTGGTGGCGATGGCGAGCCCGGTGTAGCCGGCGCCCGGGATGGTCACCTCGTCCTCGGCGTTGCCGGTGAGCCTGTCGTCCTGGTTCCATGCCTCAATGTGGCCGTCGAGCGTGTGGAAGATAAACTCGGCCGGCTTGCCGTCACTGAGGTCGAATTCGGCCCGGGGCGAGCGTGAAGGCCCCGGCGCTGTCGGTGCCCTGCTCGGCAACCCGCAACCCGGAGTCCGGGGGTAAAGCACCCCGGGCCCTGGCCGGGTCGGCGGGGGGCCACTGCGATACGCAGGTCGTGTTAGGCGCGCAGCGTCTCCAGCGTCCCGGCGGAGACCGGGACGAGCCGTGACGTGCGGAACTTCGACTGGCGGACCGAGAGAAAACCCTCGGCCAGGTCCACATCCTGCAGGGTAAGGTGCAGCGCTTCGGAGATCCGCAAGCCGGACGTGGCCAGCAGCAGGATGACCGCGTGCAGGGTCGCCGACCGGGCAGCGGGCCGCCAGGAAGCGGCAGAAGCAACGCAGCAAGTAATAGCGGGTGCGGCGGGTGCCCGGGGCCCAGGTCGCACAGTCCGCCAGCGATGCGGCGCCTCGATGCGGCCCGGGGCTGGCTGCGCGATGGGCGGCCGACCGCCAGAAACCGCACACAAGGCCGGCTTCGCCGACCACGCACACTTCACCCGCACGTTCAATGCCGCGTTCGGCCTCACGCCCGGCCGCCATGTCGGACTCTGCGCGGGCCAGCGCCGGCAGCGTAGCTCCAGAACGCCTGTCTCGCGGACGCGTCGATCAAGCGGCGACGCGCTGTCGATGCCCGACAGGTCTTCTCGCTATCAGCAGTAGTTCAGCGGCCAGCACGGCTATCCGATATGTCTGCTGTGCCCTAAGCAGGACAAGGAGACGGATATGAGTATCCAGCAAACCCCAGAGGATTCACTGCGGATGACGCAGCTGCTGTTCGGCTTCACGACATCACAGGCGCTGTACGCGATTGCCCGGCTAGGAGTGGCGGACGCACTCCTCGACGGCCCGCGCCACATCGAAGACCTGGCCGAGGTGACCGGCACCGCCCCGGATGCGCTTGCCAGGGTGATTCGGAACCTGGCTCCCATTGGCGTCTTCCGGACCCAGACCGACGGGAAGGTCTCGATTACTAAGTTCGGGGCGACGCTTGCACCAGGCGCTCCGGGATCTGTGCACGGCATCGCGCGTTATCTGATGGAGACCCACTACCAGCCCTTCGGGGAACTGCTAAGAACCGTGCGGACAGGCGAGACTGCCGCCAACTACGTCTATGGCATCAACTTCGCGGACTGGATAGCCCGCCAGCCCGAACTGGTCGCCATCCAGAACGCAGCGATGGCCAGCGTCTCCGACGGCTGGCGTGGCCCCTTCCTGCGCAGCTATCACCTGCCCCCCGGACATGTCGTCGCCGACCTCGGCGCGGCCGACGGGTCCATGCTGGCCCGCCTGATCGCACAGGCGCCCGACCGGCGTGGCATCGTCTTCGACCTGCCCGAGGTCATCCCGGCGGCCAAGAAGGTCCTCGCCGATTACCTCGTCGACCACCGGGTCAGCATCCAGGCCGGCAGCTTCTTCGAGGAGGTACCGGCCGCCGACGTCTACCTGATGTCCATGGTCCTGCATGACTGGCACGACAAGGCCGCGGCCCGGATCCTCGCCACCGTCGCAGCTGCTGCCGCTCCCGGAGCCCGGCTCGTGGTCATCGAGCACATCGTCCCGGCCGGCGACGGCCCCGACTTCAGCAAGGCCACCGACCTGATCATGCTGGCCATGGCCGGCGGCAAGGAGCGTACGGCTGCCGAGTACACCGACCTCCTGGCGAGCGCAGGGTTCACGATCGACGCGATCAAATCGACCGGCACTCCGTTTTCCGCCATCGAAGCGACCCTGCGGAAGTAACGCGGCGTCGCGCGGAGAGCCGGCGGGGCCGGAATGATCCACGAACGGACACGACAATGAAGCTCGGCATGTTCCTCCCCCAGGGTCAGACGTTCGGTACCAGGGAGGGCATCCTCGACGGGGCCCTGGCAGCGGAACAGATCGGCTACGACAGTGTCTGGTTCTTCGAGCGGATGCTCTACCCGGAGGACCAGACCGGCGCGCACCGGGTGACGGACTACGGCGACGGAACCTGGCCCGCTTACTACCGCTCGGTGCCGGAGCCGCTGGTTGCCTTGTCCATGGCAGCAGCGGTGACCACGCGGGTGAGGCTCGGCACGGCCGTCCTGATCGCGCCCCTCCACATGCCCCTGCGGCTGGCCAAGTCGCTCGCGACCCTCGATGCGGCCAGCGGCGGCCGCGTGATCGCCGGCCTCGGCACCGGCTGGTCAGTCGACGAGTACGCCGCGACCGCGCCCCGCCCGATGCGGGAGCGCGGCGCGGCCCTCGAGGAGTTCCTCGATATCGCTGAGGCGGTATGGCGGCCCGATCCGGTGTCGTTCAAGAACGAGCGCTACCACATCTTCCCCGCCGAGATCGGCCCGAAGCCGGCCCGCCCGATCCCGGTACTGCTCGGCGGCCGGAGCCAGAAGACGCTCGACCGGATCGCACGCCGGGCCGCGGGATGGCTGCCGAGCATGACGCCACCCGACCAGATCAGGGCGTCGATGACGAAGCTGCGGGAGAAAGCGGAGGAGTACGGCAGAGACCCCGCCGGACTCAGCTGTACTACCGTTGTGGCCCTCATCAGCCTGGCTGAGGTACCCGAGCGCGGCCGGCGGCTGTACACCGGCAGCATCCCGCAGGTCATCCAGGACCTGGCCGCCCTCGCCGAGGCCGGCGTCGACGAGGTCATCCTCACCCTGCCGTTCCTCGCCGGATCCGTGCCGGAGCTGGCCGACCTCGCCGCCACGTTCCGCCAGCAGATCCTCGAAGCAGGCATCTGACGGCAACCGCCCGGTGCGGCGTTGACCGGACGTCAACGGCGCACCGATCGATGCCATCGATCCTGAACGTCATGGAAACCTACGCCATGGGCTATAGCCAGGACGAAGCGGAACGACTCATGTTCCAGGCCGGGTTGCTGCGCCCGACGACAGAACGGCTGCTGCGCCGCGCGGGGATCGGCCCCGGAATGCGTGTGCTTGACGTCGGGAGCGGCGCCGGTGACGTGGCACTGCTCGCGGCCGGCCTGGTCGGGCCGACCGGAACTGTCACCGGCATCGACCGCGATCTGGGCTCCGTCGACCTCGCCGCGCACCGAGCGCGGCTGGCGGGACTGACCTGGGTCGAGTTCCGTGCGGCCACGATGGAAGAGTTCGCCGGTGACGGGTCCTTCGACGCCGTGGTCGGGCGATTCGTCCTGATCCACCAGGATGGCCCCGCCGCCTTCCTCAAGGCCGCGGCGCGGCACGCGCGCCCCGGCGGCGCCATCGCCTTCCATGAGCTGGACGTCACCACTGCTATCCGCAACTCCAATCCTGAGGTCCAGGTCTGGGAACAGACCATGACGTGGCTCATGCAGGGGGCAGCAGCCGGCTGCCGGCATTACGACGCGGGCAGCCGGCTGACCGGCTACTTTGCCGCCGCCGGACTGCCGGAACCGGAGATCCACGGCGAGTTCTGGGCCGGGGGCGGTCCGGGCAGCCCGCTGTACCGGTGGGCCGCCGACACCATTCGGACGATGCTCCCGCTGCTCACGCGGATCGGCGTTCCAGCTGACGAGGTCTGCGTCGAGACGCTGGAATCCAGGATCCGATCAGCCGTCGTCGCGGCGGGAGCCCAGGTGAAGGTCTTCCCGCAGTACACCGCTCTGGCGCGGGTCTGATGTCGGTGCCGATGCCTGGCTCGCCTGACCCGGCGGTCCTGAGCGAGCAACTAGTCCATCAGTCGCACGATGTGTACTCCAGCCTCCGTGAGCAGCCGCCGGTCCGGGTGCGATTCGCCGATGGAGAGGAAGGCTGGCTCGTTACGCGCTACAGCGACGTCAAGGCAGTCGCGGCCGACCCGAGGATCAGCCGCGACCTAGCCGGCATCATGCGGCTGAGCGAGGCACAAGCGGCGTCGAGCGGACCGCGCAGCGACGATGCGGACGATGACCCGTACGGCGGCTACGAATGGATGTTCAGGAACGTCCTCTATCTGGATCCGCCGGACCACACGCGGCTGCGCAAGCTCGTGAACAAGGCGTTCACACCGCGGGCGAACGACCGGCTGCGGCCGCGAATCGAGCAGATCACCGATCACCTGCTCGACCAGATGGACGGCCAGGAGGCCGTCGACCTGCTGGCATCGTTCGCCGTGCCGCTGCCGGTGACCGCGATCAGCGAGCTGCTGGGCGTCCCGGTCAGCGACCGGCCGGACTTCTGGGCCTGGTCGCATGTCCTCAACGGGAACGGCGCGGCTGCCGACCTGCTGGGCACGCTCCGTGCGGCAGCCGACTACCTCGGCGTGCTGGCCGACCGGAAGCGGGCCGAGCCAGGCGAAGACCTGATATCGCACATGGTCATCGCGGCGGAGGACGGCGACCAACTGTCCCGCGAAGAACTGATCGCGATGTCGCTGCTGATGCTGCTGGCTGGCCACGACACCACGGTGAGCCTGATCGCGAACGGCGTGCTGGCGTTCCTGCGGTCACCAGATCAGCTGGCCCTGATGCGGGCTGACCCCTCGCTGCTTCCGAACGCGGTCGAAGAGATTCTCCGGTACGACGGCCCCGTCAACATCTCGACGGCGCGGTTCACCCGGGGGCCGATCGAACTTGGCGGCGTCCACATCCCGGCGGGCGAGATGGTCTATCCGTCCATGCTGGCGGCCAACCGTGACCCGGCTGCGGTTCACCACCCCGGACAGGTTCGACATCAGCCGCGACGCGGGTGGTCACGTCGGCTTCGGGCACGGAGTCCATTTCTGCCTTGGCGCGCCGCTGGCCCGGATGGAAGGCTGCATCGCGCTCGGCAAGCTCTTCGACCGCTTCCCGGCCATCCGGCTGGCAGCCGGCCCCGGCGCGCTCACCTACCGGGACAGCACGCTGATTCACGGACCGGTGAGCATGCCGGTCCGGCTTAAGTAACGACCGCCCGAAGCGGAACAGGCGCGCGGTTGTTCCCCGCGACAGACAGGAGGCGACATGAAGACGACCCACCGGGCCCTCGTCGCGGGTGCCGGCATCGCCGGTCTGACGGCTGCGACGGCGCTGCACGACCTCGGCTGGGCGGTGGACCTGGTCGAGCGGCGAGAGACGCTCGACGCGATTCCCACCGGACTGTTCATCCCTGCCAACGGCATGCGCGCGTTCGCGGCTCTCGGCGCAGCCGACGCGCTGCGGTCGCGCGGACGCGAGATCAGGCGGCTCAACGTACGCGCGGTTGGCGGCGGCGCCGCCAGCGTCCCGCTGGACGTCGTATGGCCGCAGGTGGGACCGTCGGTCGCGATCGAGCGCGAGACCGCCGTGCGCACCCTGCAGGAGCTCTGTCCGGTCACCGTTCAGTGGGGAAACGCCGTGCAAGCGCTGACCCAGCACGGCAAGCAGGTGTCGGTCACGCTGAGCGACGGCAGCGGGCGTGAGTACGACCTGGTCGTCGGCGCCGACGGGGTGAACTCGACGGTCCGCCTTGCCACCTGGCCCGATGCCGCGGCCAGGTATGCAGGCGACTGCTGGTGGCGCGGCGTCACGGCGTGCCCGGCCGCCCTCGAAGACTGGAACCTGTGCCTCTGCAGGGACGGAGTCCTTTTGGCGATGCCTATCGGCGAGGACCTCGCGTACTGGGCGGCCGGCATCTATCCGGCACTACCCTTCGACGATCCCGTCAACGATCGCGCCGGGCGGCTCAGGGCACGATTCGGTGACGCCGACGGGCCGCACGCCCAGCTCCTAGCCCAGATCAAGGACGACTCCCGAGTCCAGTTCAGCCCGGCTGGTCAGGTCCTGATCGACCTCCCGGTGCGAGGCCGCATGGTTCTGATCGGCGACGCGGCCCATGCGACCGGACCAAGCATGGCCCAGGGCGCTTCCCTGGCCGCCGAGGACGTGCACGTTCTCGCGCGCGGGCTGGCCGGTCCGACGACAGACGTCGACGTGGCGCTGACTCAGTACGCCGCCAGGCGTGCCCCCAGAACCCGCTACGTACACGAGACGACGGCGCTCCGCAACCAGGTCGCCGCCCAGTCGGCGGTGGCCCAGCCGACGCTGATTCAAGACTGGCCGACACTGAGCGTCCAGTCCTTTGCCGCTCTTGTCCCGGCCCCCTAGGCGGTGTCTCGGAGAGAGCGCCTGAGCCTGGCGCCCAGTCAGCCCCGGACGAACCCGGCGGGATCGATCAAGATGAGGGTATGCACGGCCTCAGACTGGCCGCGCCGCATCGACGCCCGTTCTACGCAGCGTTGACCTCGGCGTCGGCGCCAGCCCCGTCAATCACTCGTTCATCCCCTGTCGAGGGCCAGCAGCCAGTGTGGAGACATGAGCATCGTCATACCCAGCACGGAGCCCAACGGCTCGCACTCCACCAGCAAAGCTCTTTACGTCCCGGCCAGTGACGGTATCACCAAGTGGTTCTCCGGGGACGTCTACACGGTGAAGGCCACGGCGGCCGACACCAACGGATCGCTTGGTGCGGTCGACGCATCGGTACCGCCGGGCGGCGGGCCGGTGCCTCACACCCATCCCGGCCACGATGAGATCTTCTACCTGCTCTCGGGCGCGCTTGAGTTCCTGGACGGCGAGGAGACCTTCGTCGCCGGACCGGGAGACCTGGTGTTCGTGCCCCGCGGACATCGACACCGGTTCACCAACACCGGCCTGCATCCAGCCAGGATGCTCTTCCTCTACACACCCGGCGGTGTGGAGCAGGTGTTCGTCGAGGGCGGTGACAACCCGGTGGCCGGCCAGCAGGTTCCGAACTGGGGGCCGGAGCGTTTCGATCCGGCCCTACTGGACCTGCTCACCAAGTACGGCACGGACATTTAGCCTCAGCCGCGACCCCGACGCCGGGTGCCGGGCCTGCCCGATCATGGGGGCGGCCTGGCACCCGGCTGCAACACGATGACTCCCCCCTGGCCCAGTGCCCAGATCTGAAGCAGCCGGTCGGCCACCGCGTGCCCGTTGCCGCCCGTTTCCGTCCTTTCAAGGGAACGAAACGTGGCCCCTCTACCTCCGCAGCCGAGCGAACGAGCGCGGTGAGCCGGTGGCGGCAACGCCGCAGTGAGCGACGCTGCAGGGGCCGCTGGCAGCGGCTCGGCGAAACGCGGTCAGTGCCGTCAGGTCAGTGCCGGTCAGCTCCTGTGGTGATGCCGACGTGAGGCGTGCTCACGCCGACCTCGGTGCTGCGCGGCGGCGTGGGTGTGCCGTGCACGCGCTCGGAATGCGCCGCGTACGCGCGCGGCGCTCGGTCGGCAAGGGGAGCGCGCAGCTCCGGCGGCACGACATCGAGGCCGCCTTCGTACATCAGCATTCCCGCAATCACGGGGCCTGCCTCCGACGGGATGCGGGCGGACCCGTCGTCGACCATCTTCTGCCACTCCGAGGCGAAGATGTGCCGCTCGGCAAGCGGCAGCACAAGCCGCTCCTCGATGTTCATGTGCTCGAAGAGCGCGGCAGCCACCTTATCCAGCGCCACCGCGAGCGCCTCGCCATCCTCGCTTGCCGCACCGCCGGTCCAGGCGGCCAGCAGCGCACTTGTCTCCGTGAGAACGTCCTCGATGGTCTGGTGCTGGTCTTCCACGAGATGGACGACCGGGTCGATCTCCCGTGGCGCCCGGGTCAGCAGCAGCGGCCACAGGACCGCGTCCTCGCCCGAGTGGTGGTGGTGCAGCAGCAGGCTGACCAGCCTGATGTGGTCCGCCACGATCTCTGCGCGCTCCTGGTCCTCAGCTGCCACGGACCGGACCAGGGCGGGCAGCAGAGCGAACTCGCGCCGGAACATGGCGTGCACCTTGTACATGTCGCGCGTGTCCGCGTACGGGCTTCCGTTTTCTGACATCTGTTCCTCCTCCTCATCGTGGCGGACGCCGACCGCCCGTCTGCTTGTTCGTGGATTCCTGGCCGGGTCTGCTGGTGTCACTTCGAGCGAGGCGTGGGCGCGGCGTCCCGGTTGCTCGCGACCTGGGCAGTTGCGGCGGCCTCGGGCCGCATCAGGACCAGCGCGATAAGCCCGACGGCGAGAACCAGGGCGGCTGTCAGCAGCATGGCGAGGTCGAACCCGCTCGCGAAGGCGGAGTCGCCGCCTGTCGTGAAGGCGCGCGCTGTCGCGGCTGGCAGGTTCCCGGCAGCTGGCACCACTCCCTGGGCGACGGCGCTGGCACGGCCCTGCAACTCACGGGCCAGCCTGTTCGGCACGCCGGCGTTGATGAGCTTCGCCGGCAGCACCGAGGACACGCGGTCGACCATTACCGTGCCGAGAACGGAGAGTCCGAGCAGGCCGCCGAGTTGCATCGCGGTGGAGTACAAGCCGCCGGCGATGCCAGCGTTCTCGGGCGGCGCCCCGCCGACGACGGCACGGGAGGCGCCTGTCTGGAGCGGCCCTACCCCTAGCCCGACCAGGACCAGGAACGGCCAGAGGTGGCTGTAGCCGGACACCGGGCCGAGCATGGAAAGTCCCGCCAGCCCGCCGCTGATCGCGAGCGAGCCGAGGAAGAGGGGGATCCTGGGGCCGACCCTGGCCACTGCCTTGCCTGCGATGACCGCGCTGATACCCATCACTCCGGTGAGCGCCAGCAGCCGTACCCCGGCTTGTATGGCCGTGTAACCCTGGATGCGCTGCAGGTAGAGAGTGACGAAGAACAGGATGCCGTAGATCCCGAACAGGGTCGAGACGATCACGCCCAGCCCGGCGTCGAGGTGACGGGACCTGAACAGCTCTAGCGGGATGTGCGGCGTGCGGACACGGCCGGAGTGGTACTCCCAGGTGACGAAGCCGGTTGCTGCCGCGACCGAGCCGGCGAGCCAGCCGAGCGTCCCGGCGCGTGCCCAGCCCTGCTGCTCCGCCTGCATCAGCCCCCACACCAGGCAGAAGAGCGTGGCCGACAGCAGGGCGATGCCACCGGGGTCGAGCCGCCGCCCAACCCGCTCGTCCCTAGACTCGCGGATGACGACCGAGCCGAGGGCCAGGGAGAGCGCCCCGATCGGCACGTTGACCAGGAAGATCCACCGCCAGGTCAGCTCATCGACCAGAACTCCGCCGAGAATCGGCCCGGACGCGGTGCCGATCGAGGACACCAGAGCCCAGGTGCCGACCGCGGCGGCCAGCCGTTCCAGCGGGAACGTTGCCCGCAAGATGGCCAGGGTCTGCGGCAGCATCAGCGCGCCGAATGCGCCCTGCGCAGCCCGGAAACCGGTCAGCACTCCGAGCGCCGGCGACAAGCCGCACGCCAGGGAGGACAACGCGAAGCCGGCCGTGCCGACCAGGAAGACCCGCTTGCGCCCGAAGTGGTCCCCGAGCTTGCCGCCGGTGATCAGGCCCACTGCCAGCGCCAGCAGGTACGCGTTCGTAACCCACTGCAGACGCGGCAGGCTGGCGTGGAAATGGACGCCGATGACCGGGTTCGCGATCGCGACGATCGTGCTGTCCAGGGCTACCATCATCAGCCCGAACGAGACCGACAGCAGGATGAGGCCGGGATGGTCGCGCCGCGCGAGCCAGGCCGGGTTTCGCTTGAGCATTGGGCCTCCCGCAATAGGTAATCAATCAATCGATTGATTATATTCTACTGGCGGCGCGGCCAACTAGTCAATCAATCGATTGTTTGACTAACTGCTGGGAGATGCGTACACTCCACCGCATGCCTGCTACGAGCGACGCCAGGAGGGAGCTCGGCGACCTGACCCGCCAGCGGCTGCTGCAGGCCACCAGGAAGCTCCTGGCCGAGCGCGGCATAGGCGGGATCCGGCTCCGCGACGTCGCCGAGGCGGCGCGTGTCAACAGTGCCGCCGTCAGCTACCACTTCGGAAGCTTGCAGAACCTGGTGAACGCCGCGGTCCGCGAAGCGGCAGACGCCGCCGTCGGCGAGCAGGCCAGGCGACTGGCAAGCCTGCCGCCTGACGCCCCGCTCGAAGACATCGTGGCTGCCTGGATCAGGCCGACGGTGCGTGGCTTGCAGCAGGATCCTGAAGCCGGGGCGCTGTTGCGCATCGCGTCGCTGGCGATTACCGAGGCACCAGCTGACATGCGCGAGTGGGTGCAAGACGTCCTCGCGCGCACGCACGGACAGTTCGTTGCCAGGCTCCGCC
>Ga0335072_10008507_pt1 | contig 14878 bp, 11 predicted proteins | sample Lox_Sample_21_FD_206725 | JGI IMG/M metagenome (GOLD analysis project Ga0335072, IMG submission 206725) | Soil microbial communities from Loxahatchee National Wildlife Refuge, Florida, United States - Lox_Sample_2.1 | ecosystem: Environmental > Terrestrial > Soil > Wetlands | place: USA... | reverse complement strand
CTCAAAGATCGCTAAATTTCGCGCGCATTAAACGTTGCGCAACGGCGAAGATCATCGCAGTCGAAACACCAAACATGAGCGCTCCGTCAGCCGCTTCCAGCGGTCCCAAGAGCCTCCACCGCGGGGTCATGATCAAATCGCCATAACCCAAGGTTGTGTAATTGACCGCGGAGTGGTAGTAGGCGAGATTGAATGATTTGAATTCTCCGCACATCACGAACAAGCCTGCCCATAACGCGATTTCAATCAAGTGGGCTAGAAAGGTGAATGATATCGCCAGCACAAATACCTCGAGATTGGAAGAGACTACCTCTCCTACTCGTCCTAACCTCCGCTCGCGGCGGAAAAACCGAATCGTCGCTCCCAGAGTCACGGAGTGAATCAAAATTGTAAAGAGAGTCGTGATTGCACCGGCGACCATTGGAAGTAAAACGGCGACCTGATCTCTGCCTGTCATCGTATGGCCAATCTTCCGACGATCCCTGTTGTTTGCTCGGGCCGGCCACTCGATTGGCGAGCGCCGCACCACTTCCCGCCATCGCGAGGCGTGTTTGACTGGCGGGCGTTGAGCCGGCGAAGTGCTCTGAATGCGAGAAATGAACAGTATCTTGCTCGACGGCTTTCGGAATGCGGACTCGGCTCGCCTGCTCCGTAATGGACCGATCAGATCAGAAACCGGAGCAAGAGACAATTGGACCATGGTATTAAGACCGCGCCATAAGATTCTGCCAGTCTGTCGCCGGCCATCCTCCTCTGTGCCAGCTGGCAGGAAGCTGACAATGAGCACCTTCGCCCGGCGGGGCATCCGGAGACTCGCATCATCGCAAGCCTGAGGCGTTGTCTTCCAACGCTGAAAAATAATTCGCTGAGCATTGATGGTGCATCGGAAATCGGCCAAATACTGAGACCAAGGTGTCTACCGATACTTTTGTCCAATAGATTCGCCCTCTTCAGTCTGGTGAGATCAGAATGGCAGAACGGAATTCGGGCACTTTCGCGAGCGAGTGGCGCGTTCCTTCAGGAGTAGAGCTACATGAAGCGTGTCGTCATCGTTGGAGGCGGCTTTGCCGGTGTGAGCTGTGCTCGGAGACTGGCATCGAATCGGGATGTTCACGTCACGCTAATCGATAAGAATAATTATCAGCAATTTCAGCCATTGCTTTACCAGGTGGCAACGGCGCTCCTGGGGCCTGGCAACGCCGCGTTTTCATTGCGTTCGCTTCTTCGCGGCCATGCCAATGTGGATGTCAAGATGGCGGAGGTGATCTCGGCCGATCTTACAGCGAGGACGGTTGAGACTGCGGACGGAAAGAGAATTCAGGGCGACTTCCTGGTCCTTGCCGCCGGCGCCCAGGCGAATTTCTTCGGCACTACCGGGGCGGACAAACATACCTACCCCCTGTACTCACTTCGCGACGCCGAGGTACTCCGTTCGCGTATCTTGATGCTGCTCGAGTCCGTCGATCGAGAGCCTTCACTCATGGAGCAGGGAGCATTGAATTTCGTTGTCGTCGGCGCGGGTCCAACCGGAACTGAGACAGCAGGTTCGCTTGGGCACTTAATCGAGACAGCAAGAAAAGACCTTTATAACAGCCTTGAGTGGACGAGAGCACAGGTAATCCTGGTTGATCACGGCCAAACTGTTTTGCGCGGGTTTTCCAGGAAATCCCAGGAATATGCCCGCCGAAAGCTGGAGGGCCGAGGAATCCAAATCCGCTTCGGTGTGGCCGTCAAGGAAGTACATCCCGGACATGTGCTGCTCTCGGACGGCACCAAGATCTTGACGCACACAGCAATCTGGGCTGGAGGACTAAAAGCGTCTTCGTTGTCCGACGCGCTGGGCATACAAACCGGGCATGGGGGACGTATTGATGTCCAGCCCGACTGCAGCGTCACCGGCTTCCCGGATGTCTACGCTTTGGGTGACTTTGCCAACATCGCTGGCGCGGATGGCAAACCTCTGCCGCAGCTCGCATCTGTCGCACAACAGTCAGGCTACCATTGTGCCCACCATATCGCAGCCGCAATTGCAGGTAAGCCCGGAAAGTCCTTCCGCTATTTCGACAAAGGGATCATGGCAATGATCGGGCGTAACGCCGCGGTTGCTGAAATTGGCAAAAAGCGCCATGAACTGAGCGGTCCAATTGCCTTCGCCGCCTGGCTCGGCGTTCACGCGCTGCTGCTCATTCCCACTCGCGCGAAGATAGAGGCTTTTCTTGATTGGGCCTGGGACTACTTTGGCGGCTCGAATGTTGATCCAGTTCTCGATCGCCCCGAACAGGTGGCGGTAAATTGGCGCGCGGACGAGGAAGAGGAATTGCTCCGGAAAACAAGTTAGAGTCCACAACCAGATAACTGTCCTCAGGGACAGACGGGACAGCCGCGTCCGCAGTACGCCGCCTCGGCCGATTCCACAGGTTAGGTTCAAGTCTTTCGCGAACCGTGCTGTTCATTTACGACGTTGCGGCAGTTTGATCAGACGAAGATATCGATCGATACCTTCGTCCAATTGTCGCAGTTGTGGTCGTCTGGCCTAATCAGCATATGGGCGTAGCAGGGAGGGCGGGTGAAGGGCCCAGCGTAATGGCCGTTGCGCCGGGCCGCTGATGCTTCAACCCTGAGGCACGTCGAAGTAGGAAGAGTGGTGAAGGCCACGGAATAAGATGCCTGGGCGCTTGTCAGGCCATCGCCTCCCGACGTCCTGACTGCAGAGTGAGGAACGAGTCGAACAGCGCCCGATCCGCAGAGACAACATCAAACCACGCGTTGTCGCAAGCCGCATTCCGGACTCGCAACGCGATCCAGGAGATTCGACAATGAGCCTGATTGAACGCGCGATTGCAGCAAACCGAAAGAATGCAGAGCACCACGATTCTCGGCTGGCAAATAAGCCCACTCCGAAGATTGCAATCCTTACATGTATGGACCCTCGCCTGAACCAGCTGCTTGAATGGCTGGACATTAAGCCCGCGGACGCAGATGTGATTCGGAACGTTGGAACGGCAGCAACGGAAGATGTTGTCCGGTCACTCATGTTTTCCATTCACGTTTTAGGCGTGCGAGAGATCATGATCGTCGGGCACACAGGCTGCGGGATGGAAATCTTTTCAGAAGAGGAGTTCGAGAACCACATCCACACACAATGCGGTGTATGGGCAGTGGCTCCCGACAGATTTCACTGCTATAAGGATGTGAATCTCGTGACACAGAAGCAGGTATTGAAACTCAAATCGCACCCCTGGATTCCTGCCGACATAGTGATTCGTGGATTTGTTTTTGATTTGTCGACAGGGAAACTGAGCGAAGTAACACCGAAGGACGAGAGCGTCCTCAAGCTTGCCCACAAGAAGGCCAGCTAACCGGGAGCCCATCGCGGAACGTGGCTCTATAGTTGGAGTTCACGAGAAGCGGATTATCAAGACGTGCCGCTTTCGGCGATGCGTCTCGGTTTCGGCAGCCACCCGTTAAAGACTGACGGCAAATGAGCTTGCGGATAGGGGAGATCGGACATGAACAACTCCAAGTCGGATGCCTTGGTCTTCTTTGGCGCGACTGGTGATCTGGCCTATAAGAAGATCTTTCCGGCGCTCCGGGCAATGGTGAAGCGAGGACGCCTCGACGTGCCGGTGATCGGCGTTGCCAAGGCCGGATGGAACCTTGAACAACTTCGCGAACGGGCGCGCGACAGCGTCGCGAAGCACGGCGGAGCCGATGCCGCCGCCGTCGACAAGCTATGCAGCCTGCTTCGCTACGTGGATGGTGACTACAGCGATCCTCGCACCTTTCAAGCGATCCAGTTGGCACGATCGGGAAGTTCGCAAGGCGGTCGGGTCGTTGTAGAGAAACCATTCGGTCACGATCTTTGCTCAGCGCAGAAACTCAATCGAGTCCTTCATTCGGTCTTCCCCGAAACTGAAATTTTCCGCATCGACCACTATCTGGGCAAGCGTCCAGTGAATAACGTAGTAATATTCCGGTTTGCGAACGCATTCATGGAGCCGTTCTGGAATCGAAACTACATCGAGAGTGTCCAAATCACGATGGCAGAGGACTTCGGCGTGCAAGGCCGAGGGGCGTTTTACGATCAAACCGGTGCGATTCGCGATGTGATCCAGAACCATCTGTTTCAGGTCCTGTCCAACCTTGCGATGGAACCACCGGTCCGCACGGATAGCGAGACCATTCGCGATGAGAAGGTGAAAGTGTTGAAGGCAACTCGGCCGCTCGATGCGAATAACCTGGTTCGCGGACAATTCCGCGGCTATCGGCAAGAGGGGGGAGTTGGGCGCGACTCGAAGGTGGAAACGTTCGCGGCATTGAGGCTGGAGATTAATTCCTGGCGCTGGAAAGGTGTGCCGTTCTATATCCGCGCGGGCAAGAACTTGCCAGTTACTTGCACCGAGGCTTTCGCGCGATTCCGTAAGCCCCCGACCGTCATGAAGGAGAGCGTTGTTTCGCACAATCATATGCGTTTCCGGATCAGTCCGGAGATGGCCATCGCCATCGGTGCCACGGCGATGGGCGCCGGGGAGGTTCTTGAGGGCCAACCCGTCGAAATTATGGCCAGCCGTTATCCGTGCCCCGACGAAATGGACGCGTATGAGCGCGTGCTTGGCGACGCCATGGAGGGAGATGCCACCCTGTTTGCTCGTCAGGATTATGTAGAAGAGGCGTGGCGAATCGTTGATCCGGTACTGAGAGCCGAGACCCCCGTTTACGAGTACGAGCGGGGCTCATGGGGGCCCGATGATGTCGAGCGACGAGTATCGCCTGAAGGCGGTTGGCACAACCCGACCACGACGAACGATGGGACTCCAAGCCAAAGTGCCGCGCCGTGCTGATCAAGAGCCTTGCTCGTGCCGAATCGTAGCGCCGATGACCGGCCGGTTCGCTCGGCCTCAGGACAACGGCGAGCTCCGGCTCGGGCGAGCGTCTAGCACGCGTTCCTCAGCATGAGGAAAGAGGCGATCATCTTCTGGCAAATCGCATCAATAGCCCGCGAATTCTGTGAGGCGTGGTTCTCGAACGGCCTCTGGAGCAGCCGGAGGGAATCATCGTCAATAGGCGCCGGCGGGCCCTCTTCGTGTGCGATCCATGCGGCAATATGCGTGAGCTTATTACTCAATTCGTTGAGAAAGTCACCAAGCGCGCGATCCTGCTCCTGGGTCAACTGAGAGTCAGTGTCTGGCCGCCTGCGATGGGACAGAAGACTGAGTGCCAGCAGGTAGATCGAACGTAATGCCGGCTGGGCATTTTGAATGCGCCAACACTGGGCGATGCCCTCCGCGCCCCGACCGCGGAACTCAAATTCAAACCGCACCGCGTCCGCCTGCGATTCCAGACTGGCGAAGCTTTCATTGATCTGGCTGCGGAGCCGACGGATCTGCGAATTGGCAGTGGCTTCGTGCGGCGTGAGCGGAATAGCCACGAACTGTGCAAGCATGCGGACGTTTTGCGCCAGCAGCTTTTTCATTAGCTCCGCATCGCTTTTCGTCCCGAAGCGATCGAAGACAAAGCCCATGACAAGAATGCCCAATAGGACTCCTGCCACCTTGTCGCGCGCGATCGTGAGATCGGTCTCGATGTGGGAGTCCTGCAGGTTGACGAAGTAAAAGGCAAGTGCCATCTGCACGCCCAAAAACGACAGCCGCGGACTGGAGGTGGCAAACCACGCCGCGATCGCGGTGCCCGTTCAAAATCTGCGCGGACAGCCCCATGACCAGCCCCCCAAGAACAAATCCGGCAAGCCGGAGAGATTGTGCCTGGAGCGAGTTGCCAATGGTGCTCAGCGCCGTGACGATGCAAGTGAGCACCGCGGTTGTGCCGATGCCGGGCCAGTCGAGCGCGTTGTACAGAAAGTAACAAGTGGAAGCAGCCAGGCACCCGGCAAAAGCGAAGCGTCGATACTCTGGATTCCCAAATGCATCAGGCAGAAACAAAGCTCGCCACCAGCCTGTTCCGGATGCGTTCTGCGAATCATCTACAACTTGATCTTGAAAGACCTCTGTGATGAGTGCGACGGTTCGTTCCATCTCCTGAAGCATGGGGAAACCAGTAGACGGCGGTCCCTCGACCATACGAGGGCCCGGGGAGATACGGCCCCATTCGCGGAGCTCGGTTCGAATGATGCCGAGCTTCTCAGAGAGTGCGCGCAGGCGGATTGTGTCCCCGTCGCCGGGAGTGTGGGAGATGCGTTCGAGATCCGCGGCTAGACCCATGAGCCGGCCAGCGAGTGAAATCAGGGCGCCGCGCTGCGCTCGGTGGGCCGGGTCCACGCCTTGACGCTGCAATGTCAATCTAAGTCGGCCGGTGCCGATCACCTGGTATTGAAGAATTCTGTTGCTGACCGACTCCGGCCAGGCCTGGTGAGTCGCAAAGCTTTCCGTTAGCCGCTGCACCACGAGCAACAGATCGTCAAGAGATGTGATGAGCGGGTCTGTGCGATCGAAGATGCGATATACAGCTTCGGTTCCCATCGTGACGCCCGCGCCGATGGCGATAATCAAGACAGGCCAGAGCGTGCCCTCGACCTGAAACTGGCTCGGCAGGGAGCGGTCCCACAGCGGCAGCGCAATGCCTACTGGAATGGCGAAAACCAGCGCAGCTGCGTAGTTGGTGGTCGTACGCATAACAAAGAAGACCAGGTAAAGACTTGCGATTACCCAGAAAAAATGGGTAATAGGATAATCGCGAAACAAGATCATCCCGAGCAGGGTATAGAGGCTCGCGCCGGCGAACGCGAGGACAAGAATCCGTCCATTCCGCCAGGTAGCTGCGAGATTTTCGCGGGCTAGAAGAATTGCATAGAGACCAGCCAAGAATGCGTTGGGAATCCGGAAGGTCACAACAATCAGCATGACCAGCGTGGCCGTGATCGTCATGCGAATGACGGCGTTCACGCGTCCTGGATACGGAGCGACTTCCCATCGGATGAATTCTCTGAACCAAAGCCAATTGGCACCTCGCGCCGGCTGCCCGTGGGAGATCTGCGTGGCTTGAGTCGCCATATCAGGGCTTCCGTTCATATCCACGGATAACCACAACAGCCGATTCTCCGAGACGGACGGCATCCGACGAAGGTAGTTCGATCCGGATGCGGACGGGATATCGGCTGGCGAGATGTACCCAGCTCAGAGTGCGTTGTATATCGGGCAGGCCGGGCGTGACTCGACCGAGAATCGAAGGATCGGGTATAACGCCGTATCCAGTGCTCTCCACCACGCCCGTATATCGCACACCTGGGTCAGACATGAGATATACATCCGCAACCATCCCCGGCTGAATATGCTTCAACTGCGTCTCACGGAAATTGGCAAGCACCCACCAGACGCGAGTATCGATGAGTGTGAAAATCCCCTGGCCTACATGGGCGTAGGCCCCCTGCGAGATGACAAGATCGGTTACACGGGCGTCGAATGGTGCGTAGACGCGGCACTGATGATAGTTGTATTCGGCAATAGCCACTGCGGCGGCCCGGCCCTGCCGCTGGGCAATGAGCGGATCGAGAGTAAGCACGCTGGACTGCGATTGCTGAAGCTGCGCCGTGCTCTGCTCCGCGGAAGCCCTGGCCTGCGCCAACGCTGCCAGCATCGAATTGAGGTGAGCTCGGTTGAGAGCTAATTGCGATTCGGCTTCACGAACCGACTGCTCACCCGCCTGCTCGGTCGTACGGGCCTGGTCTACCTGGTCCACGGTCACGTATTGCTTGACGAGCAATGGTTCGACGCGGTGCAGATTATCCTGCGCGTAGGCCCATTCGGTCTTTGCTCGATCCAGTGCAGCCTCGGAGTGCGCCACATCGGCTTCCGCCTCACTAACCGAGGCTTGGGCGCGCTCCACGTTGGCATCGGCGCTGCGGGTAGCCGCTCCGGAAGCGGTAACGGCGTGTACTTCAGCCTGAATGCGCCGCTGTTCATCGACAATCTGGCCTTCAAGGGCGCTCTGCTCGGATAGAGCGTGATCGACGGCGTACCGATACGGCCGGTCATCGATTTCGAAAAGCAGATCGCCCTGTTTGACGAGCTGGTTGTCGACGACGTTCAGGTGCAGTATGGGCCCTTCGACAACCGGCGCGATTCCGATGTAGTTGGCGAAAATTTCGGCGTCATCGGTCTGAGGATGCCGGATCGCGACTGAGTACACGGCAGTCAGGCCAAGCACGGCGAGCAGAACCGTTACCGCGGTGATCGCGCGACCGCTCGCGTGCGCGCCGGCGAGGAGATTGCGTTGTTCGGGTTTGAGGCCCTCTTCATTTGGCATCGCATTTACCTAGCTGTAGAACAGCAGCCACAACACGCACGTGAGGAAGACTGCAATGCTGAGATAGAAAAGCACTGGTGCGGCAAGCTGTCCGCCAATAGCAGTGCGAGCGATCACAGCGCGTGCTCCCGCCATTAAAAGCAGTCCCGCGATGGAGCAGAAGATCCACGCGGGGAAAAAAGAGCCGAAGATGCTGTATTCCGGGGAATGAGAGCAACCCGTTAGCGTCAGCGGCGCCGCCAGAGCTGTGAGCCGGCAGAATGATGGTGTCCAGCGCCGATCGCGCCCCCTCGATACAAATTGCATTTTTAGCCGATCGTCCATATGTCGAAATTGCCACATCGCTGTCCGACTAACGTCGATGCGAGCTGCGCGGTCAATCTTCCCCGCACGAGTCGAAGCTCACGGCTATCGGCTCAACGGTGCGGGATGCCCGGCCGTGCTCATCGTGGCCGCCAGCGATCCATCGAGACTCCTAACCACACGTCTCGATTCAGCCATAGAGTCGAACCCAAATCTATGGCACGAAGGTATAGATCAATACCTTCGTCCAATAGATTCGACTCTGCAATTTTGGGTTAATCGCTGGTAGACGCGAAAGACTCGTGCTTTTCCGGTTGGAGGTGCGGGGACAAGGTGGGCATGTCGGAGCGCGGGATTGTTGCGCTTATCAACACAGCCAAAAGGCTCGGCCCACAAGCGCCGGAGTCATCTGTGTAACTGCAGGCATTCCACGCGGCACGCCTTCCCGGAAGGATTCCTTAGACGGATGTCAGTTGCGAACACTCGGGCTCCGCAGACGCGGAGGCGTTAATGTGAACGCGAAATCCTCGCGAGAGGGTCACGCTCAGCGATTGCCGACGCGTCACCGGCATTGAGTTGGAAGAAGCTTACAGGTGATCAGACACAACGCATCGTTGGACCTTTTATTCCTGTCGCTCCTATTCGCGATCTCGGCGACGCGACTGCCGGGACAGTGCGCTGACAGAGTCGCGTCTCCAGCAGCCGTTGCGGATTGCGCCGCTCGCAAAACGCCTCGCGCAGGAACGGCAATTCTCGATCCAACTCATCCGTATACCTTGGCAGAGCTGATCGACATTGCCGAGCAGTACAATCCCGCCACGCGCGTGGTCTGGGAGCGCGCCAAGCAGAAAGCGCGCGAACTCGGTCTGGCAGAGAGCGCCTATTATCCAAAGCTGGATGGCCTGGCTGTTTTCGGCGACGAGAGATTGATCAATCCATTTCCTGAGCCACTCGCCCCTCGCGGTTACGTCATGGTGGAACTGCCCGACGTCCGGCCTGAAGTGACACTCCAATACCTCATCTTTGACTTTGGTAAACGCGAAGCGAGCGTGGACTTGGCAAAAGAGGAGAAGTTCGCCGCGGGCGCGGATGTCATTGAGGTGAACGAGGCCCTGGCATTTCGCGTGGCCAGTGCCTACTATCAGCTTGTAACCGCACAGGAAAGACTGCAGGCTACCCAGGACACGTTACGAACAGCGCAAACCACAGAGGACGCAGCCGAAAACAGACTAAACAACGGGCTTGCGACTCTTCCCGATGTTCTCAATGCTCGGGCCCAAACATCACAGGCATTGTTCGACGAGGAATCGGCGGACGGCGACGAGAAGATCGCACGCGTCAAACTAACCGAAGCGGTCGGAGCGGATCCCTCCCCCAACATAGTGATCGACAGCCAGAAAGCTGCGCCGCTGCCAGATAGACTCACAATGTCAATTGATGCCCTGATCGATCGGGCGATGAAGAATCGGCCTGACCTTATGGCTCAAGTCCTGCGGCTTCGCTCCGCTGATGCCAACATTCGTGCGGCCAGGGCGGAGTACAAACCGCAGGTCAGTCTCTCCGGGTCCGCTGCGCAGACCTCGTTATGGCCGGCGTCAGATTACGGCACGCTCGGCGCGGCGAGCGAGCCTACCTGGTCTGTCGCGCTCGGTATCCATTGGCGCATCTTTGACGGAGGCGAGCGCAAGAACGACCTGTTGATCGCCGAATCGAAGCGGCGCGACGCGGACGATGAATTGACGGAAATTCATGATGAGACCACGCGTGAAGTCTGGACTGCCTACATCGGATTCAAAACGGCGCTGAGAAAGCAGGATGCAGCCGTGGCGCTTCTTGAAGCCGCCAATGCATCGTACTCAGCGTCGCTGGATGCATACAAATATGGAGTCAGGAATTTTGTTGATGTTGTCACTGCGGAAAATCAGTTAGCCCAAGCCAGGCTATCGAGCGTCTCCGCGCGGTCGGAACTGTTTCTTGAGGCGGTTAATCTTGAATTCGCCACGGGAACTCTGCTGAGGGGCCAACCGCCGGCAACAGGAGTTCAATCGTCGGGCGGTCACCCATGAGATCGCTGCGATGACCATTGCCCAACGCGGCAGGGATAGATCGTCGATGCACTATGATCGAGCGAAATGAGCGGTTAGCTCATCTATTGGACGAAGGTATTGATCCATGCTTTCGTCTAATAGAACTGTCACCGCTGCTCTGGCCTAATCTCGCTATCACATGCTGTGGAGTCGGAGGGCCAACTGCCCAACGTGCATGTGATTTCACTCTGAGCGCTCTGGAATGACATCACTTGTCATGTCGAAAGCAACGCCGATCGTATTTGTTGTCGACGATGACTCTTCCGTACGTGAATCCCTTGAAGCCCTGATTTACTTTGAGGGCTGGCATCCCGTAACTTTTGGATCGGCGCACGAGTTTCTGGAATATCGGCGGATCCCGGTTCCAAACTGCCTCGTGCTCGACGTGTTACTTCCGGATCTGAATGGCCTGGATCTGCAGGAGCGGGTAGTCCTCGAACGGCGCGACTTGCCCATCATCTTCATCACGGGGCATGGCGATGTGCCCATGACAGTCCGAGCCATGAGGGCCGGCGCTCGTGAGTTTCTGACCAAGCCCATCGATGACGAGGTATTGCTGACGGCCATCCGGGCAGCCCTGGAATGCAGCCGTGTCGCTCTTTCGCGCGAGGCGAAACTGGAAGCTCTTAGCAATTGCTACGCGTCCCTCTCCGGCCGCGAGCGGCAAGTGCTGTCGCTGGTCGTGTCCGGCTTGTCGAATAGGCAGGTAGGCAAAGAACTCGGCATTTCCGAGGGCACCGTCAAGACGCACCGCGGGAACGTGATGCAAAAGATGAAGGCCGACTCCATCCCGGATCTCGTTAAAATGGCAAACCGACTTTCCTCCCTCGTTCCGGGGCACGAAGGGTCATTCGAACCGGTTATTGATGCTGAAGACTTCGAATGAGCTACTAAGGCAAAACCGATACCAAGGCCCAATAGACAGTCCTGGTTGAAATAGCACATCTTTGTGTCATGAAGTGAGCCTGAGATTCGAGGGTTGGCGCTTTCGAACTCGGAAAGCTTGCAACCGACGAGGTGACACGATGTGGGCGACGCAGCTCGTGCATGGCGAGGTCAGCGCTCGACACAAAGGAGCATAGGAATGGCATCACATGTTCAACGATTGGGAGAGCGGACAGCTACGAGGCAATCAGTCTGGAGCGCGCTCGCATCGCACTACACGAAGGTCTCAAAGCTGCATCTGCGCCAGCTTTTCACCGAAGATCCGAAACGCGGCGAACGAATGGCCATCGAGGCCGCGGGCCTGTATCTGGATTACTCGAAGAACCGCGTTACCGATGAGACCCTCGCGCTTCTCCTCCAACTCGCCAGAGAATCTGGACTGCGCGAGCGCATTGATGCGATGTTCAGCGGGGAGAAGATCAATTTGACGGAAAAACGCGCGGTGCTCCACACGGCGCTGCGGGCTCCAAAGCATGCAACGATTCTGGTGGACGGTAAGAACGTTGTCCCCGACGTTCATGCTGTGCTCGACCGCATGGCCGACTTCTCCGATCGTGTGCGCAGCGGAGAATGGAGGGGCCACACCGGCAAACGCATTCGCAACGTCATCAATATCGGCATCGGGGGCTCGGACCTTGGCCCGGTGATGGCCTACGAAGCGCTTCGGTACTACAGCGACCGATCTTTGACCTTCCGTTTTGTCTCCAATGTTGACGGCACCGATTCTGCGGAAGCGGTTCGGGATTTGGATCCAGCAGAAACCTTGTTCATCGTTTCGTCGAAAACCTTCACAACCCTGGAAACAATGACGAACGCTCAGACCGCTCGTGCCTGGTCGCTCGCAGGCCTGGGCGGCGACCAGAAATCAGTCGCGAAGCACTTTGTTGCGGTCTCGACGAACGCGGCCGAGGTGTCACGTTTCGGGATCGACACGGCCAACATGTTTGGTTTCTGGGATTGGGTCGGTGGCCGCTACTCAATGGATTCCTCCATCGGCCTTTCAACGATGATTGCCATAGGTCCAGAACACTTCCGCGCCATGCTCGCCGGCTTTCACGAAATGGACGAGCATTTCCTCACCGTCCGGCTCGAAGCTAATCTTCCGGTGCTCATGGGCCTCCTATCCCTCTGGTACAACAACTTTTTTGGGACCCAGACGGTTGCGGTGCTGCCCTATGAGCAATATCTGAAGCGCTTTCCAGCTTATCTGCAGCAATTGACCATGGAAAGCAACGGCAAGCATGTAACGCTCGATGGCGAACCGGTTGCTCATGACACCGGTCCGGTTTATTGGGGCGAACCGGGGACGAACGGACAGCACTCTTTTTACCAGTTGATCCATCAGGGAACGCGGCTTATTCCCTGCGACTTCATCGCCTTCGCCAACCCGCTGAACCCGTTAGGCCGGCATCATGACATGCTGCTTGCCAACGTCTTCGCCCAGACCGAGGCACTTGCCTTCGGTAAAACGGCCGAGCAGGTGAAAGCTGAAGGCACACCCGAGTGGCTGGTGCCGCACCGCGTCTTCGAGGGCAACCGGCCATCGAATACGATCCTCGCGGACCGGCTCACGCCCGAAGTGCTGGGCAAGTTGGTTGCGCTCTACGAGCATGCGGTATTCACTCAGGGCGTCATCTGGAATATCGACTCGTTCGACCAATGGGGCGTGGAGCTGGGCAAGGTTTTAGCGCAGCGCATTATCCCCGAACTCGAGAACGCAGCGGAGCCTCCGCTGAAGCACGACAGCTCAACGAACACTCTTATCCGGCGGTACCGCGACCTTAAGAAGGGCAATGACAGCCAAACAAGGCACGAACATGGATAGGCTGCGAGGCAACGCGGGGCAGGTGTGCCGGAAGATTCGACTACCTACTCTCAGGAAATTGAGATAAGCCACAACGAACCCGTTCACGGAACGACACGGTGCAAACCGTACGAGAGGAAGCACGATTATGAGTACAGTTGCAAGCTCTGCGATCACCACCTGGAGCGTCGATTCAATTCACTCGGTCGTCGAGTTCAAGGTCAGGCACATGACGATCTCTCACATAAAGGGTCATTTCACGCGGGTTTCCGGCACGCTGTTGTTGAATGAGGATGACCTGGCGCTGTCCAGCGTAGAGGCGGCGATCGAGATTGACTCGATCCACACACGAGACGAGGGTCGCGACGAGCATTTGAAGGGCGCGGAGTTTTTCGACGCCGGGCAATTTCCCTCAATGCAATTGAAGTCGACCCACATCGCGCTGAAATCGGATGGAGAACTCGTGGTCACGGGCGACTTGACGATCAAAGGCATCACCCGCAGCGTGCAATTCGCGGTGGAGGGGCCGTCGCCGCCGACGAAGGACCCATGGGGCAACACCCGCATCGGTGTGTCGGCGACCACGAAAATCAATCGCAAAGACTTTGGGCTGACCTCGAGCGCGGCGCTCGAGGCTGGCGGGTTGATTGTGGGGGAGGATATCAGCATCGCTCTGGATCTGGAGTTTGTGAAGCAGACATAGGCCCGACGGTGGGCCTTGCAAGACCTGCGACCCTCCAGAACACAACATCAACGCTTGTTCTGGCGGAGGACCGGAAGCAAGGCAGACACAGCAGAACTCCGCTGAACGCGCATGGTTCGTGTTTGCTGGAAGCTGATGAGCTTATGAGCGTGCAACTCCGCGGGAAAATTCAGGTGAGGCATCGCGAAGTCTGGAAGGAAGCGGTGACGCTGAACTTCGCGCACAAACCATAACAGCAAGCTATACGAAAGTATCGGCGATACGTTTGTCTGATTGTTTCACGCCCGGTCTTCAGGCTTAATCGCTATGTTGAGCGCGCACGAAATGCTCAGATGTGGCTACCCAGGCAGGAGTCGCGGATTCTGGGGCGAGCATCGCCATGGAGGATGTGTGCGGGACATACGGAATACTTTGGAGCTTGCGCGAAAGAGTGGAGTCGCAATCGGTCATTTCAACGTGGCCGATTTTGTTCTGCTGAAGGCAGTCTTTTCTTCGGCGCAGGAGCTACAGGTGCCGGTCCTGGTCGGCGCGTCCGAGGGCGAACGCGAGTTTATGGGAACTCGCCAGATGGCGGCCGTCGTTCGAAGTTTGCGGGAAGAATCCGATTTCCCGGTTTTTCTCAACGCAGATCATACGCATTCATTGGGAAAGGCCATCGAAGCAGCGAAGGCAGGCTTTGACACAGTGGTCTTCGACGCTTCCGCGCTGCCGTTTGAGGAAAATGCCCGCCAGACCAAAGAAGCCGTCGAGGCTCTGAAAGCAATCAACCCAGCGATC
>Ga0335072_10008506_pt1 | contig 14878 bp, 13 predicted proteins | sample Lox_Sample_21_FD_206725 | JGI IMG/M metagenome (GOLD analysis project Ga0335072, IMG submission 206725) | Soil microbial communities from Loxahatchee National Wildlife Refuge, Florida, United States - Lox_Sample_2.1 | ecosystem: Environmental > Terrestrial > Soil > Wetlands | place: USA... | reverse complement strand
TCCCTGCTGGTAGCGGAACTGTCCCCGTCCGTGGCAATGGCTGCAAACGCTCGGACCACGGCCTGAGGCGCTGCCGATTCCCTTGCAAGTGCCGCACGTCTCCAGTCGCCGTATCTTGATCTCTTTATCGACGCCGAAAATTGCGTCTTCAAACTCAATCGTCAGGTCGAAGCGCAAGTCGTCGCCCCGCTGCTGGCGCGACTGACGCCCGCCGCCCTGCCCCGCCCCGCCCATCCCGAACATCTCGCCGAACAAGTCGCCAAAGATGTCGCTAATGTCCACGCCACCCGCAAACGGGCTCGCGCCAAATCCGGCTCCGCCCAACCCCGCGTGACCATACCGGTCGTAGGCCGCGCGCTTCTCCGGATCGCTCAGCACCTGGTAGGCCTCGTTCACTTGCTTGAACTGCTCTTCAGCCGCGTGATCGCCCGGATTCCGGTCAGGGTGATACTTCACCGCCTGTTTGCGATAGGCGCTCTTCAACTCCTGCTCGCTCGCATCGCGCGAGACACCCAGGACCTCATAAAAATCAGCTTTGCCCACTCTTGTATTAGAACCCATTTCCCTTTGCCGCAGTCCTCAGCTCTTCCTCACATCGCAGGTTTCTGTACCGGTCTTGATGAGAGGACCTCTCTGATCTCTGATCTCTGATCTCTAGCCCCTCAGTCCCTGCCTTTCACTCATTCACCTGTTTCGCATTGTGCGCAATACGCACCAGCGCCGGCCTCAGCAGCCGGTCGCGCATCTTGTAGCCCCGGCGAACCTCCTCGGCTACATGCTGATCGGGAATATCGTCGCGTTCCACCGATCCCAGCGCCTCATGCACGCGAGGATCGAACTCCTCCCCGACCGCCGGTACCGCCACCACCTGCAACTGGCGCAGAATCTCTTCCATCTGCTTCACAATCAGTTCTACCCCCGAACGCAGTTGTTCCGCCGAACCCTGCGCTTTCAGCGCCAGTTGAAAGTTGTCCAGCACCGGCAAAAACTGTTCAACCACACCCGCCGCCGCATACTCGCGGAATTCGTTTCGCTCCCTCTCGGCGCGCTTGCGTGCGTTCTCAAACTCAGCTTGCAACCGGGCCACGCGATCCACCAACTGGTCGCGCTCGGCCTTCACCTTATCGAGTTCCGAGGGCACGGCGCTCTCGGGCGCCGCGTCCACCGCCACAGGTGTTCCCTCAGCCGCTTCGGCTGCCGTCTCGGCGGCAGTAGTTACATCGCCCGCCTCGCCCTCTGTTATCTCCAGGGGTTCCAACACGTTCAATTCGCTATCCTGTTCCGGCATATTTCCGGGCTCTCTCCTCCCTTTCAAACCTGCCTCACTTCCCATCTCCGGCTGCGGCCTTCGCTTTCGCCCCGCTATCGCCCAATCTTTTAGATTCACGGCCCATGCCCCTCGCATCAGTTTCCGGACCCTGCCGACACTTCTAACCGGCCGGCGCATGCCGCCGTCTTTTTGCTCTTCTTAATCTATTCTGCCGGAGATTCGAGAATCCGCTCTGAAAGCCGGGCGATATAACTCACTGCCTGAATCATCTCCTGATATTGGATACGCGTGGGTGCAATCACCGCTACCGTGCCAAGACTTGTACCGCCCAGTCGCGCCGGCGCGCCAATCAGCACCAGGTCCTGCATGGCCGGCGAGGCCTCGTCGAGCCCCACCACCACCCGCACCTCTTGCTGACTCCCCTTCACGTAAGCGTTCAGCAGCGCGATCAGCCGCTCCTTCGCCTCCAGGGCCGCCAGCATCTGGTGCAACCGCTCGCGGTCTCTCTCTACCGAAAGCAAATTCGCAATTCCATCCACAAAGATCGCCGGCGCCGTTTCTTCATCCGTCAGCGCACCCTTCCGGCACAACTCGTCAACCGATGTCAGCAGCTTGCGATATGCCTCGCGTTCCACATCGGCGCGCCGTGCAACCTCCGCACGGATTCGCTCGATCTGCCAGCCGCGGAAGTTCTCGTTCAGATACCGCGCCGCAGTCTCCAGCTCAAGGTGCGTCATCTCGTGGTCAAGCGCCAGCACCCGGTCCTGCACGGCACCCGATTGCGTCACCAAAACAGCCAGAACCCGGCCCGTCGCCAGCCGTGAAAAATGAATGTGCTCCAGCACCTGCCCCGCTGTTGAACTGGCCAGTGCCACTCCCAGACCGCTCGAAAGCAGTGCCAGTACATGCGAGGTCCGTTCCAGGTACTCGTGTGAACTGGCAACCCCTGAAAAACTCTCTTCGATCTGGCCGCGCGTCACCTCGCTCAGCAGCCCGCCCTCGCCGCCCGGTTCGCTGCCGCTCCGGCGCGTCAGTATCGTCAGCCGGCCCGCCTGCGTAAGCTGCTCCGCATAAAAACGGAAGGCCGCGGCCGTCGGCACCCGCCCCGCTGAAGTGTGCGGCTGTTCCAGCAATCCCAATTCACCCAGCGTAGCCATCACGTTGCGCAGCGTGGCCGAGCTCAGCCCCTCACGGTCGGCAAACACCCGGGCAAGCGCCTGCGATGCCACCGGTTCCCCGGTAGTGATGTACACATCGATGATGGCTGTCAGCACCAGCCGCTCGCGCGGGCTCAGCCGTATCTCAGGCATCTTTTCTGTCCCACCGCGTTCCGCTCCGGGATTCCCGCTCTCACCATCCCCATCCGCGGACCGCCCATCCCATTAAACCCTTTAAATAAAAGCATTTAAACGGAAAAAGAATGGTTCTCCCCTCTTTAATTCTAGAAATGGAAGATTGCCAGTGTCAAGGTGCTAAAACCGGCTCCGGTTTGCCGTAGTACCCGGTGTTGGTGTGCGCCGTCAGCCCCGGCTGATTCACCTTCAACTTCAGCTCGTGATATTCGTTGGGGCCATCCGGTCGCGGCGGATCGAATGTGATCTCGTAGTAGGTACCGGCGTCCTGCACGACCGTCGTCACCGACGCCGCCACATCGTTGGTTGGCGGAATCACCCGCCCTCCGCTTTGTATCGCCATCACCTTCAAACCCAGGTTCGACGGCGTCGACTGGGTGACCTTCTTCACCCCCTTGAGGTACGACTCGTACAAATACGTGAACTGGTCAGGCATTCCCTGCGCCACGCTCGAAAGTTCGATTTGCCCCTCCCGCAAGAGCGTGTTCAACGTCACTATGCTGTCGAAGAACTCCTTCTGCCCCTTGAACGAGAAATTCAGGCCCGGATCGGTCAGCATCGGCCATCCCGGGCCCGCCCAGATCACCACCTTCCGCCCCGGCAGGTCCTTAATGTGCTGGGCAAGTACCGTCATCATTCGCACGCAGAAATCGAAACGCTCAATCGCGCCCCACGCCCCGGCCGCGTTGGTCAGCGTTCTCAGGTTCGATGCGGTTGCGTCGAGATGACTGGCCACTTCGTTGCCGTCGGTGTTTGGTTCGCCCTGGAATTGAATATTTGTGTTGGTCAGAACAGCAAGCGCAACAGGGTTGGCGAGATGCCCGCCGTTCTGTCGCAGAAATGCCGCTACCTGCGCCCGGGTGTACGACACGCTGTCGAACGGCATGTTCACCGTGTCGAAGACGATGATCACGATCGCCGGAGGATCGGCCGGCGGGGCGCTCCCGCCAAAAGCCTTGAACGACACAATTTGCATCGGCCGGTTGTTATCCAGCAACTGAAAATCGGCGACTGCCAGGCCGGCAACATTCTTGCCTCCCTTGTCTGTCACCACCACATCCAGCCGCATGCTTTCTTCGGTCGGCTGGGCGCTCGACTCATTCGCCGGGTGCGGGGCCAGCGTAGGACTGTTTTGCCCCGCTGCAGCGGGAACCGAGGTCTGCGCCGGAGCCATGGTCGCTACGCAGGAAAAAAGTCCAAGAGTCAACAAAGATGATGTCAGACGCATCGCTTGCCTCCGTTTGCCAGGTAGTTTGGTTTCGGACAACCATCATACTCCGCAGCGCTCATTCCTGAAGTTCGAAAGCTGCGCAGGTGCGCAGGGCTCGGCGTGGCGCAATACGTTACTAATTGCTACCTTGTGATGTTCCCACCGTGGAAACTTAGGTAATGCAATGCTATTGTTAACGCGGTTGGTGATCTTCGCCGCCTGCATCAAAGTCAAAATACGGACCGTACAAGTTCAAATGGGGTGGTTCACTTAACCAGATGTTGCGTTCTTTTTGAATTCAACGGAGGGCCCTATGATTTCTCTTTGCGGAGGCAAGTCGCTTCGTCATGCGGTAAAGACCCTGCCCCTGATTGCAGCCCTGGTCCTGACCTTGATCGCGGCTGCGCCCTTGTGCCAGGCCGAGTCCGGCAGCTCCAATCGAGGCCCCAGTCTCGACAAGCATGCTCGCAAAATCCACCGCGAGCTTACACGATTCCGTACCGGCAGCTACCTTCGCCTCACCTTATCCGACAGCTCTGAGCGGATCGTCGCGCTCGATTCGCTCGAAGACACTTCCTTTACCGTCACCAACGCCGAAAACAATACCCGCGAGACCCACCCCTATGCGGAGATCGAACGCGTGACCCACGAAAAGGACTACATCGGCGAAGGCTCTGAAGGCCGCGAGCACCACATCAAGCTTTGGGTACCCATCGTGGGCGTACTTGCTGCAGGCGCCGCGCTCACCGCCGTCGAAGTGCGATGAAATAAGCCAATCGCCAATGGGATCTCAAGCCGCGTGCCCCGGGGTCCCTTGCATCTGGGGACCTGGGCTCGCACGCTTCTTTTGAAAAATGCAGGCTCCCGAATTGGCCCGCGAAAGCACATCGTTGACTCCAAGCCCGAGCAACGCCAGTTCACCCCTCATCTGAGTCCGTTCTATATAATTTCGTAATCGACAAGGGAGGATGGATCTTCACCCAGCTTCTCCCGACTGATTCCTGGAGAGGATTTATGCCGGCGCCAAAGTTAGGTAAAGCGTTGCCGAAGACCAAGGTCTACTGGGAAATGATCACCCTCTCGGATCGCGACCCATCGACCAAGCAGTGGACCACCTTCGCCTTCCCGCGGCGCATGGTCGCGTGGCCTCTCACGCTCGAGGGCCCCGCGGGCTCGGGACCCAATAACAAGGCCGCATGGTGGCCGTACTTCCAGCAACGTCATCTCATCCGCAATAACTATTGGGTGCAGGGCCATCTCCTCAACGACAATATTCATGGCCCCGGCGAGCCGAAAAACCTCGTCCCTATCACCGGCACTCTGAACACCAACATGCTGGGAATCGTGGAACGATATGTTAAGGACGCAGTGGCCAATTCGAGAGTCCTCTATTACGAAGTGACCGCGCACTGGGAAGGCGCCACTCCGCACGAGGTCTTCGCGTCCGCACAGAAGACCAGTCTCATGCAGCAAATGGCCTACCATCAGTCGAATGCCATCCAAACCGAGTCCCTGGCCATGAAAACCGAGGAAGCGAACAAATTTCCGAATCGAAAGGTTTCAAAGATTTCCTTCGATAATCCTTTCGCAGGCGGCTCTATCGCGCCTACCCGCGAGATGCTGCACCCCGCCAAGGTCCGGCAGGATTACGAACTCACCCGCGACGGTGGTACCTTGCTCTGGGGTGAGCAGTTCGCTCCCACGCGACTTAGCTGGATCGTGCGCGAAAGCACGAACTGGCAAGCGGCTCCGGACTGGAACACTTCAAATCACGCCATGACCGATCTGGCGGCGTCCTGGCTACTCCGCAGCGAAGACTGGTACAACAACTTTCCTGACGCCTAGCAGCCTGTGGTGAAAGTCGCGTTTTGAAAGGGCACGGCTTTAGCCGTGCCGCAAATGGTAGATAATACACGGCGGGCTTTAGCCCCCGAAGGATGGATTTCAGTGAATTTGACTTTCACCACGGACTGCTAGCACCGTGGCTTTGGAGTTTCGCAATCATATCCGCAAAACCTGCGTGCCCCAGGCATCGATTGTGAGACGCGGGAAACCTCGAACCTCGCCCCGCCACCCTGTTCCCTGTACCCTGTACCCTGTTCCCTATTCCCTATTCCCTATTCCCTGTTCCCTAGTCCCTAGTCCCTGCCTTTCGGCTGTTAGATTCAAATCATGTTCCATCCCACTGAAGACATTCGCATTCAATGGACCAAGGTGGTCCTGCCGCCGGTCTTTCTCGAAGAAGAGCGGCCGGTCTCCGAGGCAGCCTCGCAGACCATCTTCGAAGCCCGCCGCGAGATCGTCGACATCCTCAACGGCCGCGATTCGCGTCTCCTGGTCCTCGCCGGACCCTGCTCCATCCACGACGTAGCCGCGGCCCGCGAGTACGCCGCCCTGCTCAAGCAAGCCATCGCCGAATTCTCCGCCGATCTGCGCATCGTCATGCGCGTCTATTTTGAGAAGCCCCGCACCACCATCGGCTGGAAGGGCCTCATCAACGACCCCCATCTCGATCAGTCCTACAAGATCAACGACGGCCTGCGTCTGGCCCGCAACCTGCTCCTCGATCTGGCCGAGATGGGCGTCCCCACAGGTACCGAGTTCCTCGACATGATTTCGCCGCAGTACATCGCCGGCCTCGTTGCCTGGGGAGCCATCGGCGCCCGCACCACCGAGAGCCAGGTACACCGCCAGCTCGTCTCCGGTGTTTCGTGTCCCGTGGGTTTCAAGAACGCCACCTCAGGCGACGTGCAGGTAGCCATCGACGCCGTTCTCTCGGCAGCTTACTCGCACACCTTCCTCGGCCATACCAAGCACGGCCAATCCGCCATCTTCGTCACCACCGGCAACCCTGACACGCACATCATCCTGCGCGGCGGCCGCAAGATGGTGAACTACACCGCCTCTTGTGTTGCCGATACCGTCCTCCAAATGGAGAAGGCGGGGACCGAGCCTCGCATCATGATCGACTTCAGCCACGCAAACTCCAACAAGGACTACCGCCGCCAATCCCTCGTCTGCCACGATGTGGCCGGCCAGATCTCAGCAGGCGACAAGCGCATTATGGGCGCAATGATCGAGAGCAACCTCGTCGCCGGCGCGCAAAAGCTCGTCCCCGGCCGGCCGCTGGTCTACGGCCAGAGCATCACCGACGCCTGCATCGACTGGCTCGAAACCCATGAGCTGTTGAACGAACTGGCCTCTGCCGCGCGCGCGAGGCGAGGCGCCTAAAGCGCCGCAGCATCGGCCCGCAGTTTGTCTGCTTCCGCCGTCTTTCCCATCCGGTCCAGAAGCGCCGCATGCTGCTTCAGCACGGCGGCCAGATATTCGTCGTAGTTCTTCTTCATATCGGGAAGATTCGCGATCGCGCGGCGAAGGGTTGACTCTGCGCCCAGAAAATCATTCAACGCCGCCTCGTCCTTGCCTAGATTTGCTTCGGCGATCGCCCGCCAGAAAAGCGGCCCGGCATATTCCTCGTCCTTATCGGTGACACACTTCAAAGCCTCGATAAACGCCATGTTCTCTTCGTCCAGCGCTTCCTGCGCACGCCCTGCCATCAGCAATGCGTGCCCGTAGAGCTGGTGCGAATCGAGCCGCGCCAGTTGATCGCTTGAAGTAAGATCGCCGGCCTTGTTCGACATATCCAGCGCCTTCTTGCACAAATCCAACGCCTCCGAAGCCTGGTGCGCCGTCAGGTCGCTTCTACATTGTTTCGAAAGCGGAAACCACTCCTGCGCCGCTTTTTGCTGCTCTGGGCTTGGCTGCGGCCCCTGCCGCTCGATCTTGAATGGAACCGTAATGGTGGTTGAGACCGGCACGGCAATACCGCTCTCAGTAAAAGGACTGAACCGCCACTGCTTGACGAAATCCAGCGCAGCCTGCACCAGCATCGGTGGCCCGCTGACCACTTTCTCCGATTCCACTTTTCCTGCGGCGTCGATAGAGATGGAGAGCACAACGTCTCCCTCCACATGCGCCGCTTTGGCAATCGGCGGATAAACCGGAGAATAGACCTGATCGCCCTTCTGGTTGAGATGTTGCAAAGCCTCAGCCTGCGAGACCGCTCTCGGCGACTGGTCGCTCTGCGCAATTAAATTCGGAAACCAAAGCAGCGCACCAGCCATGACTCCGCCGATCAAATGGAACGCTTTCATTTTGAGCCTCGTTGTAATCTTGGCCCAAAGCATAGCAGAATCGTCGACCCGTTACGGCTAAACGCTCTTACCGCGCGCTCTCGATCTGCTGCGAAATCCAGCGGTTCAGGCTCACGCCTTCGACCGCGGCTCGCAGAGCGGCTTTGCGGTGCAACTCCGGATCGGTCCGGAGCAGTATCCTCCCGTTGTAAGGACGGTCGGGCTGCTGCCCCTTTTCTGCGCAAAACTCAAGATAAGTATCGATGCTCTCGCGAAAGGCGCGCTTCAGCTCCCTCGCAGTCGTGCCCTCAAAGTGGATTACGTCCTTCAACCCTGCCACGGTCCCTGAAAAGGTCCCGTCTTCGGCATCGAAATCGATCGGCCCGGTAAGATATCCCTTGTATTCCATCGCTCTCATCTTATCTTCCCAGCACCTGCTGCGTCCTTCGCCGCGTATACACCACGCGGCACGCCAGTCCCGCTCCGCAGGTACGCTCGCGGAACGCGATCCAAGCGTTGAACTCCGGATCAAGCAAAAAGGCCGTCGCATCCGAGAGGTGTCCCGTCTGCTTCATAAAGTACGCGGCCTCCAGGTCGGCATCGGCTGCCTCGGCGTTCATCTCCTCGCACTCGTTTTCCGGCGGCGCGGGAGCGCCTGCTGCGTGCGCGCAAAAGTCTCCATCGTGGATCAGCGCATACTTCTTCTTGTTTGCAGGAATGAAATACCGCGGCGATGTGGGGTTCACTTTCGCAAGCAGCGCCCACTGATTCAAGTCCACCAGGAACTCGGGCGGCAGCTGGCTCATGCCCAGGTAGGTATCGGTCAACTGCTTTGAGAAGATTGCCAGCGTCGGCGTCGGCTCGCCGTTGCTGGGCTTGAAGTAGATGCCGCCCAGTCCCATCCCCGTCTGCATGTCGATCCAGATGAATCCCCGCCCGCTCATGTGCTGGTCAGGCCCGCCGGCCGACGCCACCATCACGTAGCGCCCGTCACGCACGCTGATCGGAATTGGCCGCTCGTCGAGCACTTCGTCCCTGGCTTCGGAAAGCTCTTTGTCGCGGTGGTAAAAGTAATACGCGCTCGGCGTAATCAGCTTCTCAAGCTGCCTGAAGCGCTTGTCGCGCACGATCTCCTTCGGCATTTTGCCGTCGTAGCCGGCAAGAAAACCCAGTTGATCGGTCGGAATCAGGTTTTGAAACACCGCCGGCGATGGCACGGGCGGCGCAGCCGGTTGCGTCTGACCTGCATCGGGCTGCTGTGCACCCGCAAAGGTCACCAAGGCGAGCAAGGTTGCGGCCAAAAGGCGTACTCGGCCGATGCGATAGGGAAGCTCTGAATTCAGCGTCATCGGTTGCCTCTGACTCCACAAATTACACCAAAAATGTAAAGACTTTGTCACCAGATTTGCGTCCCCGGCCCCCGAACTGAAGGCTGACTCGCCGGCCTGCTGACCCGCCAGCCTCTCTCGCCTCGCTTATCATGAACTCCAGCACACCCCGGATGCCCCCCACCATCTTCATCTCGGCAGGCGAAGCCAGCGGCGAGCTCTACGGCGCACAATTGGCATCCCTCCTGCGCCAAAGCCTCCCGCAGGCCGAGATCTTCGGCATGGGCGGCGAGCGCATGCGCGCGGCCGGAGTCGATTGCCTCGTCCGCGCAGAAGATATGGCCGTCATGGGCCTGACCGAGGTTCTCGAGCACCTGCCCCGCATCTATGGCGAATTCCGCAAGCTCCGCCGCGCCATCCGCGAGCGCCGTCCCCAGGTGGCCGTCCTCATTGACTTCCCCGACTTCCACTTCCGCCTCTTTCGCGAGTTCCATCGCCTCGGCATCCCCATCGTTTATTTCGTCAGCCCGCAGCTCTGGGCCTGGAAAAAACACCGCATCAAACAGGTGCAGAAGTACGTTCGCCGCATGCTGGTTATCTTCCCTTTTGAGGAGCAGTTCTACCGCGATCGCGGCGTCAATGCCGAGTTCGTCGGCCACCCGCTCGCCGAACTTCCGCCACCTTCCATCTCGCGCGAAGAATACGCCAAACAGGCCGCCCTCATTCATCAGGACCAGTGGAACTACGTGGGTCCGAGAATGCATCCGCCAGAGGGTACAGATTGGGTCAATGGAAAAATTGGTTATGAGTTAGACCCGAAGAAAGAGTGGATCGCCCTCCTTCCCGGCAGCCGCTCGACCGAAATTCGCAGAAACTTCCGCACGATGGTCGATGCTGCAGCATTATTGGGCAACCAGTACGAGTACATCGTTCCAATGGCTCCCACTCTGACCGAACGTCAGATTAATGCAATTCAATATGAACTGGGAGACTGCTATCTCCCCGACCATCCGCCCCGCATCACCTTTGTCCGCGACGCCCGCGCCGCCCTCCACCACGCCCGTGCCTCCGTCGTAGCCAGCGGCACCGCTACCGTCGAAGCCGCCCTCATCGGCAACCCCTTTGTAGTCGTCTACCGCGTCTCGCCCCTCACCTACGCCATTGCCAGGCGCGTGGTCGATGTGCCCCACGTCGCCATGGCCAACCTCATTGCCGGCCGCCGCCTCGTTCCCGAACTCATTCAGCGCGACTTCACCGCCCAAAATATCCTCCAACACCTCCAACCGTTGCTTCCCGATGGCCCCCCTCGCGAGTCCATGATTCAGGGGCTGACTGCCGTCCGAGTGGCCCTGACCGCAGTCCGAGTGAATTTGACCGCCCATTCAGAACCGGGCCGCAATCAGGGAGCCATTGACCGTCTCGCCGCCGCCGTCATGGAGGAGCTTGATTCCACTTCCCGCAGTTCTCGCCAACCCGCCCGCACCTGACCGGAAGACCACACCCTGCTGTACGTTCATAGTCCCCGTAACCGCCAACCCCGAGGCCCGCGTCAAACCTTTGAGCCGCAACGGCTGACACAAACAGCGGCATAAACTTCAACCGGCTGCCAACTTGGCGGCCGTAGAATGCGATGATTGAAGCTATGCGAACACGAGTCTTGGATGGATTCTTACCCTTCGCTTCCCGGGCCGCGCTTGCCTTGGTGACTTTCGCAATTGGCGCCCTCATTCCCGCTCTCGCGCAGCGCGAGCGTCCCACCCTCAATGTCACCGGCTACGTAATCGACGCCGAGCTCGACACCGCCACGCATCACCTCGCCGCCACCACCGTGGTCACTTTCACGGCGCCCGCCAATCTCGACGTCGCCAACTTCGGCTTTCACCCCGCCCTCAAAATCACCAAGATCACCGACGACTCCGGCAAGCTTCTTGATGGCGAACGCACCGCCGACGGATCCATTCGCATCATCCCCTCCACTCCCTTCACCCCGGGGACCCCCGTCCACTGGACCTTCGTCTACGAAGGCATCATCACCGGCAACGAAGACGGCCCCATTGAAGGTCTCAAACTGGCCGCCATCCAGGAACCCATCAGCTACCTGCTCTATCCCGCGGAATGGTTTCCCACCTCCGGCTACCTCACCGATCGCTTCACCGCCGAGATGCACATTCGCGTGCCCCAGGGTATGCGCGTCTTCGCCAGCGGCAGCACCGGCAAATCCCACTCCGTCGTGCTCTCCAACGGCAAGCCCGGCGACCAGTACGACTTCAAGTGGACCAGGCCCGGGTTTCCCGGCACCGTCATCGCCGGCCGCTATCTCGAGGCCGTCTCAGTGGGTGCAGGCAACGTAAAAATCTACACCACCATCGCCCATCAGAAGGCCGCCAACCAGGTCGCGCAAACCGCCTCTCGCGAGTTTGACTTTTTTACCGATCAATTCGGCCAGCCTGAGTCGGAGCGCCTCAACGTCGTCGAAATCCCCGAAGACACCCTGCCTGCCGTCTGGGCCCCCGAGCTCGCCGCCATCCCCGGTTCCCGTCTCGGCGACAAATCCGGCGTTCGTCTGCTCGCCAATACCATCGCCCACCAGTGGTGGGGAAGCGAAGTCAGCCCCCGCACACTCAACGATGCCTGGATCTTTAACGGCATGTGCCGCTACGGCGAGCTGATGTATCTCGAGGATGAGAGCGGCGCCAGCGCCCTGCGCTCCGCGCTTTCCGATATCGAAGCCAGCGCACTCGCCTACGACACCATCCCACTCTCCAGCGCCAGCCGCCTCGGCCCCTTTACGCCTGAGTTCCAGTCCATGACCTTCGACAAGGGCGCCATGGTCTTTCACATGCTCCGCTGGGAAGTGGGCGAAAAAATGCTCCCCAACATCTTCAAGGGCTTCCTCAGCCAGTACACCGACAAGTCCGTCCGCGCCTCCGATTTTGAGAAAGTCGCCGAAGAAGTCAGCCAGCAACAGCTCCTGCCCTTTTTCTCTCAGTGGGTCGACGGCACCGGCGCACCCAGGTTCACTGACAAGTACGCCGTCTACCGCCTCGGCAACAACAAGGGTTTCCGCACCATCGGCGAAATCGATCAGGATCTCGACCTCTTCCGCATGCCCGTCGATCTGCGCATTGAAACCGACGGCAAAACCGTCAACCAGAAGATCGAAGTCGTCGGCACTAACACCCAATACGTCGTCGACACCTTCGGCCGCCCCCGCCAAATCAGCATCGACCCGCAGGATTGGGTGCTCAAAAACACCCCCGACCTCCAGGTCCGCATTGCCATCCTCAAAGGTCAGCAACTGGTCGCGCAGGGCGACCTGGTCGGCGCCATCGGCGAGTATCAGAAGGCCCTCCAGTCCAATCCGCTCAGTTCGCTGGCCAGCTACCGCATCGGCGAAGTGCTCTTCTCCCAGCGCAACTTCCAGGCCAGCGTCAACGCCTTCCGCGACGCTCTCCGCGGCGACGACGAACCGCCCTGGACCGAGGTCTGGAGCCACATCGCCATCGGCAAGATCTTCGATTGCACCGGCCAGCGCGACCGCGCCATCAATGAGTACCGCCTCGCAGTGCAAACCAACGACAACACCCAGGGCGCCGTCAACGAGGCCCGCCAGGACTTGCAGAAACCCTTCGCCGGCTGCACCTCTGGCCAATAGAACCCGACCCTGCGAAGCCCTTCTGAATTCGGACGAAATCAGGACCGCAGCCCGCAACGCAAGCGGAATACGGCAGCCCCACGCGCTGACCTGGGGAGGGTCTGTCATCCCGAGCCGGGTCGCCGCGTCTTCACCCGGCAACCCGTGCCGAGGGATTTGCGTTTGCCTTTAAAAAGCCCAACGAGCAACACACTCCATCGAGGCTCCCTCGTTCCCTTGCTCCCTCGTTCCCTTGTTCCCTCGTTCCCTTGTTCCCTCGTTCCCTTGCTCCCTCGTTCCCTCGTTCCCTTGTTCCCTCGTTCCCTTGTTCCCTTGTTCCCTTGCTCCCTCGTTCCCTCGTTCCCTCGTTCCCTTGTTCCCTTGCTCCCTCGTTCCCTTGTTCCCTTGTTCCCTCGTTCCCCAACCCACCTCAACCACTCCCCCCGCATCTCAACTCCGCAGGGGGATACAACCTTGATCGAACCCAGGCTTTCACATCTCGCCATTGCCGGCGCGCTCCTGATGTGTGCAAGCATTGCCTCCGCTCAGCCTGCGCCTCCGGCTCCCGTTCCGCCGGCCATTCCGGCAGCCAAATCCATCTTCGTCTCCAACGGCGGCGCCGACAGCGGCCTCTTTCCTGAACCCTTCAGCGGAGACCCAAGCCGCGCTTACAACCAGCTCTTCGCCGCACTCATGTCGACGGGTAGGTTCCACATGGCGACCGACCCGTCCAACGCCGACCTCGTTCTTGAGATCCGGCTGGTCGCTCCATACGGCCCAACCAACGGCAATAAGCAGAATGGCGCCTCTGACCCGCTGCCCATGTTCCGGCTCACCGTCTACGATGCCAAAAGCCACTTCGTACTTTGGACCATGACCTCGTCGGTTGGCTGGGCCGTTCTGCAGAAAACCCACGACCGCAACTTCGACCTGGCTCTCAACGACGTCGTCTCGCAGTTCCTCTCCATCGCCAATAAACCCCCGCTGCCCGCTCCATCCACTCCGTAGCCCCGGACATCTCCATGCCCACCCTTTGGGCAAGCCTTTCGCCCAAAGGGTGGAAAGCCGCAACTTACCTTGACCACCGTCATCCCGAGCCGGGTCGCCCCGTCTCCATGCGGCAACCCGAGCCGAGGGATCTGCATTTGCTTTTAAAAAGCCCAACGAGCAACACACTCCACCGAAGCTCCCTTGCTCCCTCGTTCCCTCGTTCCCTTGCTCCCTCGTTCCCTCGTTCCCTTGCTCCCTTGCTCCCTCGTTCCCTTGCTCCCTCGTTCCCTTGCTCCCTCGTTCCCTTGTTCCCTTGCTCCCTCGTTCCCTCGTTCCCTTGTTCCCTTGCTCCCTTGTTCCCTGTTTCCTCCCCTTTTGCCGATTAATTCTCACTTCCTGTCATCATCGGTTTAGGAGCATCGGAGGAACTCATGGAACTAAGTGCTGAAGGCATTGAACTGATCAAGAAATCTGAGGGTTTTCGCGCCCGCGTCTATCTCGACGTCGAGGGCTTCCCCACCATCGGCTACGGCCATCGCCTCGTCCATCCCGAGACCTTCCCCAATGGAATCAGCGCGGAACAGGGAACCGCGATCCTCCTCAACGACGTGCGCGAGGCCGAGCAGGCCGTCGCACGCCTGGTCAAGCCGCAGCTCACCCAGGGCCAGTTCGATGCGCTGGTTGATTTTGTCTTCAATCTGGGCCAGACCCGCCTGGCCCAGTCCACGCTTCTGCGCGAACTGAACGCGGGGAACTTCGCCCTGGCCGGCGAGCAGCTATTGCGCTGGGACCACGCAGGCGCCAAGGAAAACGCCGGCCTCAAGGCGCGCCGCGAAGCCGAACTCCACCTGTGGAACGGCGCGGCCATCGAACAGCCAGCGGAGGCAAACTGAGAACCAAAGTTTACTAGAAAATTAACTCCCCCCACCCCCCTCCCCCGGGGTAATTAGAAAAGTAACAG
>Ga0335072_10008505_pt1 | contig 14880 bp, 11 predicted proteins | sample Lox_Sample_21_FD_206725 | JGI IMG/M metagenome (GOLD analysis project Ga0335072, IMG submission 206725) | Soil microbial communities from Loxahatchee National Wildlife Refuge, Florida, United States - Lox_Sample_2.1 | ecosystem: Environmental > Terrestrial > Soil > Wetlands | place: USA... | reverse complement strand
TGCCGGTCAGTTCCGCGGTGGCGAGGGCGCCGGCCTGCCAGCGGTCCCGCCAGTCGTCTGTGCGCTGCCCGGCCAGCCGCAGGGCGGCCGCGTAGAAGTCGCCGAGCGCGCCGGGGCCCGACTCGAGCACCCGCTCCCGCAGCGCCAGGTACCCCTCGATCGCGAAACTGGCCCGCCGCCGCGCCGCCGCGGCCACGCTGTTCTCGCCCGTGTCGCCGTCGCCGCCGCCCGGCGACGAGGCCCCGCTGTCCAGCGATGCCGCCCGCGCGTAGGCGGCCGGGTCGGCGAGCACCTCCGGCGGGAACGTGAGCACCGCGTCGCCGTGCTCAGGTAGGCCGGCGTTCTGCATCACGACGAACAGCCGCAGGTCCCCCTCGTTGACCAGCCGGTGAATGGTGCCCGGCGTGAACCACAGGCAGTCGCCGGGGCGCAGCGGCGTCTCGGCATAGCCGCGCTCGCCGAGCGTCTGCAGCCGGCCGGCGCCCGAGGCGACGACGTAGCCTTCGGTCGAGGCGAGGTGGACGTGCGCCGAACCGCCCGGCAGCCCGTCGGGTGCCACCCAGTCGTAGACGTCGAGCACCGTGATCGCGGTCGACCCGGGGAAGGCCGCCGCGACGGGCGCGGCGGAGGGGTGCGTCCGGGAGGAACTAACGGGACGTTCAGACACAATGAATCACTCCTCAGCCGGAAGCAAGTCCCGCGCGGCCGCGAGCTCGGCCAGCCGGGCGCAGGCGGCGGGGTCGGGCGAGCCGTCCGCGATCGCGATGTCGTAACGGAGCGTGAGTGCCGCGTCCGGGACGAACGGGAACTCCGTGTCGAAGAACGGCGCGGGGCATACGGCCGCGAACGGCGTACTGCGCACGAACCACTGGCTCGGGTAGCTGAAGTTCAGGGGCGAGTCGCAGAACACCAGCGTGGAACTCCGTCCGTGCCCGTCGTGCCGCCCGGTGAACGCCAGCCACGGCGCGCGCGAGCCCATCAGCTCGTCGCCACCCGTGTGACCGGGGATCACTACCGTCCCGCCAGTGAACGAGCGCGGGCCGCGCCAGAACAGCCCGCCGTAGCCGGCGTTCGGCCTCCCCTCCGTCGTGGGGCTGCCGATCATGATCTCCGCGCCGCTGACGTTGACCAGCGTGGTCTCGAACGCGAGCAGCCACGCCGAGTCCGCGTCCGGCAGGGTCGTCGCGGCGATCCGGCGACGCTCCGTAACCGGCTTCTGGCCAGACTCGGTCACCCAGATCAGTCGCTCCTCGAGCCGCACGACGTCGTCCTTGGCGACCGCCACGTCGAAGCCCTCGTGCCGCATTGCGCCGTCGTTGCGCTCCTGGACGTACGCGCCGTTCCGGAATGTGGGGCCGCCCCAGAAGTTCTCCGCACCGAGGTGCGGCAGCGACAGGGCGATGCCCTTGTGCCAGATGTGGTCATGCGGGCGGTAGACGGTGACGAGGTCTCCGCGCAAAGTGCGCACCGGGTGAAAGAACGGCCGTGGCGACTCCAGCTGCGCCTCGCCAGGCCGGTACACGTAGCGAAACAGCTCGCGGTCATCCGCCAGCGCCGCGAGCTTGGTGTCGTCGTGCCGCAGGGACATCACCACGCGTCGTACCCTCCGTTCATCGCGGTGTAGAACGCCGTGCCCGGCGCCAGGTCAGCCGGCGTGACCGGGCGGCGCGTGAACGCCGAGGCATAGATGCCCGCGATCAGCGCCATCGTGCGGCGTGCCTCCGGCGGCGTCACCGGCGGGGGCTGGCCGTCGCGCAGCGCGGCGAGCACGCGGGCGAACTGGGCGGCGTGCCCGCTGCGTCCTTCGTCGCTCGCTGCGCCGAGCGCGTTCTTCCAGGCCGCCGCCACCTCGTCCTCGCAGCCCTCGGCGGGCGTGACCCGCCAGTCGTCGTCGGCGTACCCGTACAGGTGGGTCACTTCCACGGTCGCGCGCTCGAAGTCGAACCGCAGGTAGGACTCCTCCCGCGGGGACAGCACGCTGTTCACGACGCTGGCCACCGCGCCGTTCGCGAACGTGACGTGCGCCAGCGACAGGTCCTCGGTGGGCATGTCCCTCGCCTGGGTGCGGGCGATCGCGGACACCTCGGTCCAGTCGCCGAGCACGTCGAGCAGCATGTCCATCTGGTGGATGCCGTGCCCCATGGTCGGGCCGCCGCCCTCGGTGTCCCACCGGCCCCGCCATGGCACGTCGAAATACGCCTGGTCACGGAACCACGTGGTATGGCAGACGGCGAGCAGCGGGCGGCCGAGGGCGCCGTCTTTCGTGAGCTTTTTCAGGCGGAGCTGTCCCGCGCCGAAGCGGTGCTGGAAGACGGTCGCGAACCACGGCGGGCCCTGCTCCGCGGCCGCGAGCTCGTCGAACTCCCGCAGGCTGATGGTTGGGGGTTTCTCGACCAGCACGCTCGCCCCGCCGCGCAGGCATTCGAGCGCGACCGGATGATGTGTGCTCGGCGGGGTGCAGATGTGCACGAGATCAGGTCGCGCCTGGCTGAGCAGGGTGGTCAGGTCGCCGTAGCCATTCGGGATCTTGAATTCGGCACGAAACGTCTCCACCTGACTCTGGTCCACATCCATCGCCGCGACGATCGTGGCGGGCGGGGGGCCGGCTGCTTCGGCTTGACTGAGGCCTGACTGGCTGAGGATGGCCCGGGCGTGCGAACGCGCGATGTTGCCGGTGCCCACGACCGCGATCCGGACTGGTTCGGCTGTCACGTCGCCACCCTATCATCGAAACATTTCGTATCATTTACTGAAATGATTGGCGATCAGTTCTCGGTAGGTGTCCTTCAGGCGGGCGAGCACGTCGTCGGGGTCGGCGGCCCAGACGTCGGCGTTGAAGATCTCGACCTCGATGTCGCCTGCGTAGCCGGTTTCGCGGACCGCCTGGCAGAGCGGCTCGAAGTCGATGACCCCGTCCCCCATCATCGCCCGGCCGAGCAGCACGTCGGCGGGCAGGGGCATGAGGAAGTCGCTGACCTGGTATCCCGCGATCCGGTCCTCCCGGCCGGCCCGCGCGATCTGGTCGGCGACTTCGGGATCCCACCACAGGTGGAACGTGTCGACCATGACGCCGACCGTGTTCGGCCGGTATCCGGCGGCGAGGTCCAGCGCCTGCTTGAGGGTGGACAGCACGCCCCGGTCGGCGCAGTACATCGGGTGCATCGGTTCCAGGGCGAGCCGGACCTGGCGCTCTTCGGCGTACGGGGCGAGCTGCGCGATCGCGTCCGCCATGCGGGCTCGGGCTGCGCCCAGCTTCTTGCTGTTATCAGGCAGCCCGCCGACGACGAGGCAGAGGCACGCGGCCCCGAGTTCGGCCGCCTCGTCGATGGCGCCCCGGTTGTCGTCGAGCCAGCCGGGGCGGCCGAAGAACCCGCTCCGGCACAGCGAAGACACCCGCAGCCCGGCATCCCGCACGACCTTTGCGCTGCGCGCTAGCCCGAACTCCCCGACTGGCTCCCGCCACAGCCCGACGGCACCGATGCCATGCCGGCCGCACCCATCGACCAGCTCGGGCACGCCCCACGACCGCACAGTCCACTGATTCACCGACAGCCGCTCCAACGCGGGCCGCGCCGCCTCCCCGCCGCCGGCCGCGCCGCTCGCGGACGCCATCACCGCAGCCCCCGCCCGCTTGGGTATCCGCTTCTTGCTGTTATCACCAGCATCGCGCGGGATTCGGATGATGATGGGCCATCAGGCACACCAGAGGGTGCACAACGGCCCATCATCTTTGCGGCCCGCCCGCCTCTTGCTGTTATCAGCGGAGTGCCGCCAGGGTGAACGCGGTCGATGGACCACCGACCGCCAAAGAAGAGGGACGATGGTCCATCGACCCCCTTGGGGGCGGCGGCAAGCGAGCCGCTTCTTGCTGTTGTCACTGGGTGATCCCGTACTGAGCGAGGAGCGCGCTCATCCGGCGGACAGAAAGCTCAGGGTCCGGCAGCAGACCGGCGTTGTCCGCGAGGCGGAACACCTCGACCAGGTGCGGCAGCGACCGGGCCGCCTGGGCGCCGCGGATCATGACGAACGCGTCCTGGTGCCCGGCCAGCCAGGACAGGAACGCGAGCCCGGTCTTGTAGTTGTATGTCGGCGCCTCGAAGATCTTGCGCGAGAGCGTGACGGTGGGCGCGAGCATCTGCTCGTAGCTCAGCATGTCCCCCTGGTCGAGCGCCTGCAACGCCGTTGCCGCGGCGGGCGCGATCGCGTCGAGGATACCGAGCAGCGCATGGCTGCCGGAGGCGATCAGCGACGGGTAGTTGAAGTCGTCGCCGGTGTAGAGCCGCACGCCCGCCGGGAGCGCGGTCCGCAGCGCGACCTCGTGCTGGGCGTCGAGCAGCGACACCTTCACGCCGTCGATCTTGCCGATGTTCTCCCTGATCAGCTGCAGCAGCGTCTCCGCGGCCCGCCAGATGTCTGGCGAGCCCCAGTAACCGGCGAGCAAGGGGTCGAACATCTCCCCCAGCCAGTGCACGATCACCGGCCGGTCCGCCTGGCTGAGCACCGCCCCGTATACCGCAAGGTAGTCCTCGGGCCCGCGCGCGAGCGCGGCGAGCTGCCGGCTGGCCATGAGCACAACCCCGGCCTCGGTGGCGCGGATCGCGTGCAGCTGCTCGCTATAGGCCGTAACGATCGCGTCCAGGTCCGGCGCGTCGGGCGCGTGGTCGGTGCCGACGCCGGCCGCGATCAGTTCCGCCGGCTCGCCGAAGTCCTTCGCTGCATCCGCGGACCGTTTTGCCAGCTCGCGGGCGGCGTTCCAGTCCAGACCCATGTTCCGCTGCGCGGTGTCCATCGCCTCGGCGACTCGCAGTCCGTACGCCCACAGGTGCCGGCGCACCCGCAGCGTCGAGTCCCAGTCGATCGCGGGTTCCGGCGCCGCCGGGTCACCCCAGGGATCGGCGACGACGTGCGCCGCCGCGTACACGACGCGAGACTGGGGCGGCCCCTCCGGACGGGGCCAGCCGCGCGGCGGCGCGAGCTGGTAGGGCTGGAGGGTACCGTCGGGCGCCGGCAGTACGAGCTTCATCAAGCGTGCACCTCAATACGCCGGCCTTCCGCGGACGATCGCATCCCCAACTCGGCGACGAGCACCCCGCGGGTACCAGCGTGCAAGTTGTACGGGAACGGCCCGTCCTCCACCACATGCCGCACGAACATCTCCCACTGCAGGCGGAACGCGTTCTCGGGGTCGCCGTCCAAGGGAGCGGGCTGCCACTGATCGAGGAACCTGTTCACGTTCGGGATATCGGGATTCCAGACGGGGCGCGGGGAGACGCCGCGGTGCTGGGCGACGCAGTCCCGCAGCCCGGCCACCGCGCTGCCCTCGGTCCCGTCGACCTGGAACTCGAGCAGCTCGCCGCGGTGCACCCGCACGCACCACGAGGAGTTGAGCTGTGCGACGACGCCGCCGGCCAGCTCGAAGATCGCGTACGCGGCGTCGTCCGCGGTGGCGTCGTACCGCTGGCCGTTCTCGTCCCAGCGCTCAGGGATGTGCGTGACCGCTCGGGCGGTGACCGCCTCGATCGGGCCGAACAGCCCCTCGAGCACGTACGTCCAGTGCGGGAACATGTCCAGCACGATGCCGCCGCCGTCCTCCTTGCGGTAGTTCCAGCTAGGGCGCTGCGACGTGCGCCAGTCGCCCTCGAATACCCAGTAGCCGAACTCCCCGCGCACCGACAGGATCCGGCCGAAGAACCCGCCGTCGATCAGCGACTGCAGCGCGAGGATTCCCGGCAGGAACAGCTTGTCCTGCACCACGCCGTGCTTGACGCCGGCCCGGTCGGCCGCGTCCGCCAACTCGGCGGCCTCCCCGCTGCTGGCCCCCGACGGCTTCTCGACGTAGATGTGCGCGCCGGCGTCGAGCGCCTTCATCACGGCTGGGTATCGCTGGCTGGTGACCTGCGCGTCGAAGTAGATCCCGCCGGCCTCCTTGATGCTGTCCAGGGCCTCGTCCAGGCTGGTGGTCCAGTCTTTGATGCCATGCCGGTCCGCGATCTCGCGGAGCTTGAGCTCGCTGCGGCCGACCAGGACCGGCTCGAGCCGGACCCTGCGACCGTCGGAGAGCGGCACGCCGTCATCGCTGTTGATCGCCAGCACCGACCGGACCAGGTGCTGGTTGTAGCCCATGCGTCCGGTGACGCCATTCATGACGACCCGGACGGTCTCGCTTGGTTCGCTGCCCATGATCAAGACACTGACCGGGAGAAACAGGTATTAAACGCGTCCATTGCTTACGCGTGGTTCCCGACCAGCCCAGGCTGGTGCGGACCGGGTCGGGCATTATTGGCGGATGCCACTGTTCGCGTTTGAAGGTCATGAGCCCCAAGTGAGCCCGACGGCGTGGATCGCGCCGACCGCCACGCTGGTCGGCGACGTCCGCGTCGAAGACGACGCGTCGATTTGGTACGGGGCGGTGCTGCGGGCCGACTTCGGGCCGATCATCGTGCGCCGCGGAGCGAACATCCAGGACGGCTCCGTCCTGCACGGGGGCTGGGATCCCGCGACCGAGATCGGCGAAGGCGCGACGGTCGGGCACCTGTGCGTGGTGCACGGTGCGGTCGTCGGCTTTGAGGCGCTGATCGGCAACGGCGCGACCGTGCTGGACGGCGCGATCGTGGGCAGCCATGCGCTAGTGGCCGCAGGTGCGACGGTGGCGCCGGGGATGGAGATCCCTGATGGCATGCTCGCCGCGGGGGTCCCAGCGCGAGTCCTAGGCGAGCTCACCCCGGGCGCGAAAGTGTGGGTGGACAACAACCCCGAGATCTACCGAGCCCTAGCCCGCCGCCACGCATCCAGCGTCAGACCCGCCACCGGATAAGCGGCCCATCCAGCCGGTTACCGGAACCGGAGACGCCTGGGTGTGCAGACTCTGCGAGTCTTCGTGTAATACAGGTGTCGGAGGACGACTCACACCTTGTATATGATCGGCATCGCCCTGTACACGGAGTTGACGATTCTCGCTGGTTGTGCCGATGATCGGGACGGATCGGGTCATCAGATGGATTACCGATGGCGCCCCGGTGGCCGGTGTGGCGGTGGTGGCTGCAGTCGCATCCTATGGACATACTTACACGCTCGTAAGTCAACTGCTGAGAGTAGCTGGACGTCTCGCCTTAAACCGCGGACGACCATTCCTTCGATTTGCGCTATCCGAGCGTGGCTCCATGTGGGCCAACCCCGGGCGCGGCAATACGCGTGTATCTCGTCGTACGCGCCAATAGCTAGACCAAGTTGCTGGTCGTGTCCATCATTGCGATGACCGCCTGGGCGGCCCCGCGAGAATACTCACGGAGTACGATCGTCGGCCGTCAGTGCCAGGTGCGCTGCCGACCGACACAGCCCAGCCTGATCCAGGGGGTCACTCTCTACCGTTGTTCCGCTAGCGTATGAAGCAGTGTCGTGTATGCGGCAGGCTCAAGCAGGAGCACCGGCCCTACCGCCGTTGTCCACTGCCCGGCGGCGCATGTTTCTGCAGCTACGTGCGATGCAGGACGGGCCTTACCGGCCCGGGCGAGCGCAATCGCTATCTCTGCCAGGGCCTTCGCTAGTGCGTCGGAGTCAGTGATAGAGCGGGCGATGGCTTCGGCGTGCTGGTGGTCTCCGGCCTGGGCGAGCGCTATTGCTGTCTCTGCCAGGGCCCTCGCTTGGGTGTCGGGGTCGGTGATGGAGCGGGCGATGGCTACGGCGTGCTTGTAGTCCCCGGCCCGGGCGAGCGCTTCCGCGACGTTAGCCAGGGCGTCCGCTTGTGCGTCGAGATCGGCGATGGAGCGGGCAATGGCTTCGGCGCGCCGGTGATCTCCGGCCTGAGCGAGTGTCTGCGCGATTCTGGTCAGGGTATCGGCCTGCAGGCGCAAGTCGGGGACGAAGCGGGCAGTGTCTGCGGCGTGCTCGTAGTCTCCTGTCTTGGTGAGGGCTTCCGCGACCTTAGCCAAGGCGTCGGCCCTTCGGCGCCAGTTGGGGATGGAACGAGCGGTGTCTGCGGCGTGCTTGTAGTCACCGGCCCAGGCGAGAGCTTCCGCGACCTTAGTCAGGGCATCGGCCTGTCGGCGCGGGTTGGAGATTGAGAGGGCGATGGCCTCGGCGCGTGCGGCGATGGCTGCGGCCTGCTGGTCTTCTCTGGCCTGGGCGAGCGCTTCTGTGATCCGGGCTAGGGTGCGCGCCTGCCAGTCTGGGTCGGTGATGGAGCGGGCGATGGCCGCGGCCTGCTGGTGATCTCCGGCCCGGGTTAGCGCTTCCGCGACCTTGGCCAGGGCGTCCGCTTGTGCGTCCGGGTCGGTGATGGAGCGGGCGATCGCCGCGGCCTGCTGGTGATCTCCGGCCCGGGTTAGCGCTTCCGCGACCTTGGCCAGGGCGACCGCTTGAGCGTCCGGGTCGGTGATAGAGCGGGCGATCGCCGCGGCCTGCTGGTGATCTCCGGCCCGGGTTAGCGCTTCCGCGACCTTGGCCAGGGCGACCGCTTGAGCGTCCGGGTCGGTGATAGAGCGGGCGATGGCCTCGGCGCGTGCGGCGGTCTCTGCGGCGTGTCGTTGGTCTCCAGCTTGTGTGAGCGCTTCCGCGATCGTGGTCAGGGCATTCGCCTCCGCGTCCGGGATGGTAATGGAGCGGGCGATAACCTCAGCCAGTGCGGCGGTGTCTGCAGCATGTTGGTGCTTTCCGGCCCGGGTTAGTGCTTCCGCGATTCTGGTCAGGGTGTCGGCCTGCAGGCGCGGGTTGGTGATGCAGCGCGCGATGGCCTCGGCGTGCTGGTGGCCTCCGGCCCGGGCGAGTGCTCCCGCGACCTTGGCCAGGGCGTCCTGTGGTGCGTCCGGGTTGGTGATGGAACGGGCGGTATCTGCCAGGTGCTGGTGGTCTGCGGCCTGGGTGAGTGCTTCCACGATGCGAATCAGGGCGTCAGTCTGCAAGCGCGGGTGGCTGATGGAACGGGCGGTTTCTGTGGCGTGTGCGGCGGTTTCTGCGGCATGCTGGTGCTTTCCGGCCTGGGTGAGTGCTTCCGCGATTCTGGCCAGGGTGTCGGCCTGCAGGCGCGGGTTGGTGATGGAACGGGCAATAGCCTCGGCATGCCGGTGATCTCCGGCCCGAGTGAGCGCCTGCGCGATGCTGGCCAGGGTGTCGGCCTGCAGGCGCGGGTTGGTGATGGAACGGGCAATAGCCTCGGCATGCTGGTCATCTCCGGCCCAGGCGAGTACCTCCGCGACCTTAGCCAGGGCGTCCGCTTGGGCATCGAGGTCGGCGATGGAACGGGCAATGGCTTCGGCATTCTGGGTATCTCCGGCCTTGGCGACTACTTCTGTGATCCGGATCAGGGCGCCTGCCTGCCAGTCCGGGTCAATGATCGAGCGGGCGATATCTGCAGCCTGCTGGTGGTCCCCGGCCCGGGCAACTCCTTCGGCTACGCCGGTCAGGGTGTCGGCCTGCAGGCGCGGGTTGGTGATGGAACGGGCAATAGCCTCGGCATGCCGGTGATCTCCGGCCCGAGTGAGCGCCTGCGCGACGCTGGCCAGGGTGTCGGCCTGCAGGCGCGGGTTGGTGATGGAACGGGCAATAGCCTCGGCATGCCGGTGATCTCCGGCCCGAGTGAGCGCCTGCGCGACGCTGGCCAGGGTGTCGGCCTGCAGGCGCGGGTTAGTAATGGAACGGGCAATAGCCTCGGCATGCTGGTCATCTCCGGCCCAGGCGAGTACCTCCGCGACCTTAGCCAGAGCGTTCCCTTGTGCGTCGAGGTTGGCAATGGAACGGGCAATAGCCTCGGCATGCTGGTCATCTCCGGCCCAGGCGAGCGCTTCCGCGGCCCTGGCCAGGACGTCGGCCTGCCTGGTCCGGTTGGGGATGGAGCGCGCGATAGCTTCGGCATGCTGGTGATCTCCAGCTCGGGCAACGGCTTCCGCGACCTTAGCCAGGGCGCTCCCTTGTGCATCGGGGTCGGTGATGGACCGGGCGATGGCTTCGGCGTGCTGCTGGTCTCCGGCCCGGGTGAGCGCTTCCGCGATTCTGGCCAGGGTGTTGGCCTGCCAGTCCGGATCAATGGCGCCGTTGGCGATGGCTTCGGCATACCGGTGGTCTCCGGCTCGGGCAACTGCTTCCGCGACGCTGGTCAAGGCGCGTGTCTGTCTGGCCGACTCAGCGCTAGATCGCGTGAGGGGATCGGCGTACCCGTGCTCTCCGGCCTGGGTGAGCGCTTGTGTGATCCTGACCAGGGTGTCCGCCTGCCGGACTGGGTCAGCGATGGAGCAGGCCGTGTCTGCGGCGCGTGCGGCTGCGCCCACGACGCGCTGGTAGGCCTGGACCCAGGTGAGCGCTTCTGTGGTCCTGACCAGGGTGTCCGCCTGCCGGACTGGGTCAGCGATGGAGCAGGGCGTGTCTGCGGCGCGTGCGGCTGCGCCCACGACGTGCCGGTAGGCCTGGACCAAGGTGAGCGCTTGTGTGATCCTGACCAGGGTGTCGGCCTGCCGGACTGGGTCAGCGATGGAGCAGGCCGTGTCTGCGGCGCGTGCGGCTGCGCCCGCGACGTGCCGGTGGTCTCCGGCTTTGGCAAGTGCTTCCGCGACCCGGGTCAGGGCGTCGGCCTGCCTGGTCGGGTTGGAGATGGAGCCGGCGATGTCTGCGGCGTGCTGGTGGTCTCCGGCCTGAGCGAGCGCCTCCGCCACCCGGGTCAGGGCGTTCGCCTGCGCGTCGGGGGCGGTGATGGAGCCGGCGATGTCTGCGGCGTGCTGGTGGTCTCCGGCTTTGGCAAGTGCTTCCGCGACCCGGGTCAGGGCGTCGGCCTGCCTGGTCGGGTTGGAGATGGAGCCGGCGATGTCTGCGGCGTGCTGGTGGTCTCCGGCCTGAGCGAGCGCCTCCGCCACCCGGGTCAGGGCGTCGGCCTGCCGACCTGGGTCGGTGATCGACGTCGCGAGAGCCTGGGCGCGGGGCAGTTGGCCGAGGGCGGCCCAAACGGCAGGCAGGTTGACAGGGATGTTGGCGTTGCGGCTTGCTAGGTGGTCGCGATGGCAGGCCAGAGCCAGAGCGATGGGAAGGTCCGGAGAGTCGTGGGCGGCGATGCGGTCCAGAGTGGTGCGGGCCTCAGTGAGGGAGGCTGCATCGCCCCCGGTCAGGCCCAGCATCCTGTCATGGCGTGCAGTGTCGAGGGCGCACTCGATCATCCGGGACAGGTCGCTTGTGTCTTGCAGGAGTTGGAAATAGCCGGCCAACAGGTACTCGGGGGTATCGGCTGGCCATTGGCGGACGCGATAGCCGCCGGCCCAGGCGTGCAACCGCTCGCGATAGGTTGCCAGGCGACCGCGGAGGTAATCGATAGCCGCAGCCTGGAGCTCCTCATGCCCCAGCAGGTACACTTCCGGCCGCTTGTCCGGGGAGATGAGGCTCGGACGGCTGCTGAAAGTCCGCCCGGCCGCCGTGCGCAAGATGTCCTCGGCCTCCCACAACGGGATCTCGACCAAGTCGGCGAGGTCCGGTCCGGTCAGTCCACCGCGAGCAGCGGCGAGTAGCCCGAGCACGTCCTGCTCGGCTGCAGTTCCGTGCAGCAGTCGCTGCAACTCCTGCCTGCCTAGCCGCTGCACGTCTCGCGCGTGCAGCGAATCAGCCAGGGGCCGGATGATCGCTGGGTCGCGCAGCGGGTGCCAGTCTGGTACGTCATCGGGAACAGGCGGGTTCGGGCGTCCGGCCACAATCACCCGCATCCCGGCAGGCGGGTCGGCCGGCAGCAGCCCGGCGATGCTGTGGGCGCCCGGCCCGGTGGTCACGCCTCGGTCCTCATCCAGTCCGTCGACTACCAGTACCAGCCGTCCGCCCGTCACCTGACATGCGGCGGCGGCCTGTGACGTCAGACCCAGCAGATACGCCTCCCGTGTGGCTTCAGGGAGCACCGTCGGCAAGGACTGGCCCAGTAGGTCGGCCAACTGCTCGGCCAGCACCTGGGTAAATGACTCGCGATTGTCCTGGGCGGCTAGGCGGGCGGTGATGAAGAATGACACCAGCCGCACCCGCCCGGCCACCACCGCCGGGGGCGGGCGCAGCACGAACGATGACAGCAACGCTGACTTGCCGGCCCACGGCCCGGCTCGCCACCACGCATAGTCCGGCCCGTCAGAGGCCAGGCAGAACTGGGTCAGCTCCGCCAGCTCCACCTCTCGCCCTATCAGACCAGGCGGGTCCGGTGGCGCGATCCGCCGCACCTGTTCGAGGTATGCCGACTGTGGTACCGTCGGCCGCATCCCCTCAGGCCTGTAATTGATGGTGAGGTCCCGCCCCGCAACCATGGCATCCCGGCCGGTCCGGATCTCAGGACGCTCAAAGCCGCCAGCATCGCCCTGGTCAGCCATCGCCCCTCCCGCTACCTGACCTCATGTCACACGGTAATCAAGTTAAGTATGGCCGAACGGACGATTGAGTGCTCCGGTCGATGTTTTTCCCGAAGGGACCGACTGGCATACGCGCATGGTTGACATCGCCTGATCACGGAGTCCGCTATTTCTGCGGGCAGTGCGCGATGACCGGTCAGGGCGGATCTACCGTGTATTAGACCTGGGTCAGAACTCCGAGCCCGGCGGAGGCGAAGGACTTCTATGTCGGGAAGTTCGACTTTCACGTCTTAGCGTAATGGGATTTTGAGGACGAGAAGCTCGCCTATCTGCCCCGTCGGCGGACGATCATTTTTTACCTTGAGATGCTCGGCGGCGGCGATCCGCTTCCCGTGGAGGTGCGCCCTATGCGGATCTGGGTGACAGCCTGAAGTATGGCGGTTTCCACCACTCGTGCTTCCACGTTGCCAGTGTGGATGATTCGCTCGCCGAACTTCGCGCGTGGTCAAGGTCGTCGCTGAGCCGTGGATCTTGATCGCCATCAGCCGCAAGCTCGCTTTCTTCGCGGCCCTATTCGGCAATCTGATCGAACTCTTCCAGGTGGTGGACAGCTCGAAAGCATGTCCGGTATGACCCAGCACCCCGACCGCTACCGAAGCAAACCGAACGGCGGTGCGCGTCGCGTTCCAGGCCTAGCATGGTGGGACGGGCACGACCACCAGCCTCTTCGCTACCCATAAGGTGTGGCGGATCGAGGGTCATTCCACAGCATCCAGGCGAGTAGGGGGGAACGACAAGTGTTCGTCGACGAAGCCCTCGCGCTCTTCGCCGAACGGTTCAGTGCCGGCAAGCAGTTCCGTCCCGTACGCATCAACTCAGTCCATGTGGATGGCGACACCGGGATCGTCGTCTGGAATAGCACCGGGCTCGCGAATGACGGTCTTACGACAACACCTACGCATGGGTGATGAGGATGTACGGCGGCCAGGTCATCGGCGGCACCGCTTTCTCCGACAGCATGGCGTTCAACGACCTCTGGCAACGCGTGACGCCAGATGACAGAGACCCTCCGACCCATCATGACCCTCGACAGCTCACGCGCATCAACAGAAGCCCCTCCCCGGGGCGCGCAGATGCCGGCCCTCGCCTCGAATGTTCGCTCTGCTCGGTCGCCAGTCGAAGTTAGGCTGGCGGTGGGCGACCACCAGCAATCGGGGAGGCAGTTGATGGATGTTGAGCTGGCGGAACGGCTGCGGGCTATCTGCCTGAAGCTGCCTGAGGTGACCGAGCGGCCAAGCCATGGGGCGCCCGCGTTCTTCGTGCGGGATAAGAAGTCGTTCCTGCAGCTGTGGGCGAACGGGCACCACGACGATGACTTCCCACACCTGTGGTGCGCCGCGCCGCCTGGCGCGCAGGCCGAGCTTGTCGCTGGCACGCCGGAACGGTTCTTCCGGCCGCCCTATGTCGGCGGGCGCGGCTGGATCGGGGTGCGGCTCGACGGCGACGTCGACTGGGCCGAGATCGCCGAGCTGTGCGAGGACGCCTACCGCGTGGTGGCGCCAGCGAAGCTGGTGGCCCTGCTTGACGCGGACTGAACGTTAGACTCCCGAGCATGGATCTCAAGGACGCGACGCTCATGTTCCTGAGCGAGTCCGCCGCCCATCCCGCCGTCTCCTCGATCGCGCAGAACGCCTACGACCGGCTGGTGGAAGGCGAGGAGATCGACTACCGCGTGCTCAGCGACCTGATCGACGAGGCGAGCGGGAAGGGCGTGCTGAGGGAGCTGAACCGTAAGTACAGCCCTGAGGCGTTCAACGCCATGATCGGGCCGATCCTCCAGGAGATCGGCCGCCGCAAGCCCATCAGGTCGCAAAGGCCGCCGGTCGCCCCCGAAGACGACCCGCTCACCGCGTCCGTCTGGCCGTCGGCGCAGTAACGCCGCATCGCCCAGCCCCAAAAGGGGTACGCACGCAGGATGCGCGTTGCGGTGCTCTCCGATATTCACGGGAACCTGCCCGCGCTTGACGCCGTGCTGGCAGATGTCTACCAAGAAGGTCCCGACCTGATCGTGCTGAACGGCGACCTCGCCGACGGGCCGATGCCGGCCCAGACTCTCGATCGGCTGGCACAACTCGGCGATCGCGCCATCTGGGTTCGCGGACACAGCGACCGGCGCCTGGTCGACGCCTTCGACGGTAACTTCATGATCCCCGGGCTGGACACCGACACGGCGGCCGACTGGTTTGGCTGGTGCGCGGCGCGGCTGCACCCCTGGCACCGCGACCTACTGGCTAACCTGCCGCCGGCCGTCACGCTGAACGTAGATGGGCTCGGGCCGGTGGCGTTCTGCCATGCGACCGCGCGCGATGACGGCGAGTACATCCTGGTCGACAGCCCGGTCTCCCATTACAGGAGCGCCTTCGCCGGCCTCCCCGCGGTGACCGTCGTCGTCGGGCACACCCATATGCCGTTCGACCGGCTCGCCGCAGGGCGACGGATCGTCAACGCCGGGTCCGTCGGCCTCCAGTACGGCCACCAAGGCGCCAGCTGGGCGATGCTCGGCGGCCCGGACATAACCCTGCGCCGC
>Ga0335072_10008504_pt1 | contig 14881 bp, 13 predicted proteins | sample Lox_Sample_21_FD_206725 | JGI IMG/M metagenome (GOLD analysis project Ga0335072, IMG submission 206725) | Soil microbial communities from Loxahatchee National Wildlife Refuge, Florida, United States - Lox_Sample_2.1 | ecosystem: Environmental > Terrestrial > Soil > Wetlands | place: USA... | reverse complement strand
AGCGAACATTGTGGCGCTTCCTTCCGCTCAGCGGAAGGAACCGTTGCGGTCACCCCCGGCCGCCCCTAGGCTGGCCACGAAGTTATGAGGGCGGAATGATTTGACGTCGACTCCGTTCCGGGACTCCCTGCAGGCGCCCGGCTCATTTGCGATCGCGGTTGAGCTGGTCACGGCCCGGGGGCTCGTCACGACCGAGCGCAGCCGGGCTCTCGTCGAGAAGGCACGCGCGCTGGCCGCCGACCCGCGCATCGACGTCCTGTCGATCACCGATAACCCGGGCGGGCACGCCATGCTGGCGCCCGACACGCTCGGTACCGACCTCCTCGCACGCGGTCAGGAGGTGATCATCCACCTGGCCTGCAAGGACTGGAACCGCAACGCACTCGAAAGCAGGGGCTGGAAGCTTGCCTCCGAGGGGTTCAACAACGTACTCTGCCTGTCCGGCGACTACCCGCTCGATGGCTACGGAGGCGCCGCGGCGCCGGTGTTCGACATCGACTCGGTCGGCCTGCTCAAGCTGTACGGCGACATGAACGCGGGCCTGCGTGTGGCGCGCACCGACGAGCAGCTGGAGCAGACCAACTTCTTCCTGGGTTGCGTCGTGACCAACCACAAGCTGCACGAGCGCGAGGTGGTCCCCCAGTACCAGAAGCTGACCAAGAAGGCCAGGACCGGCGCTAGCTTCGTGATCAACCAGATCGGCTACAACGCGCGCAAGGACGACGAGCTGGTCCGCTACATCGCGCGCGAGCAGCTGCCGGTGCGCAGCCTGGCCAACGTCTTCCTGCTCTCCCGGCCCGCCGCGCGTGCGTTCCACGCCGGCCGGATTCCCGGCGTAATCGTGACCGACGATCTGCTCGCCCTGGCTGAGCGACAGGGCGCCAGCCCGGACAAGGGCCGCGCCTTCTTCCTCGACCTCGCCGCCAAGCAGCTAACGGTCGCGCGCGGACTGGGATTCAACGGCGCGTATCTCGGGGGGCACGCGACGGCGGAGACGTTCTTCGAGATCCTCGACCGCGCCCACGGGTATGCAGGCTCGGACTGGCGCGAGCTCTCGCGCGAGCTCCGGTTCGGTCGCGCCGGCGAGTTCTACCTGTTCGAACCCGATCCGGACACCGGCCTGTCCTCGGAGCAGCTCAATCGCGATTACGTACAGTCGCGGCGCAGACGGCGCACCGATCTGCCCGTTCCGATCAGCTACCGGTTCAGCCGCCGGGTTCACCAGACCGTGTTTGATCCCGGCGGACCCCTCTACGGCCGGGCGCAGTCGTTTTACGAGAAGGTCGACGCCGCCCCAAAGCCGGTCGGCCAGGCCGCCCACCTGCTCGAGCAGGCCGCGAAGGTGCCGATGTTCAAGTGCCGCGATTGCGGTGACTGTTCGTTGCCCGAGATCGCGTACGTGTGCCCGGAGTCCATATGCGCCAAGAACCAGCGAAACGGCCCGTGCGGGGGCACGCGCGATGGACTGTGTGAGGTGTATGACTCGGAGTGCATCTGGTCACAGGCGTATGAACGCCTGAAGGCCTACGGCGAGGAAGAAGAGATGCTGAGCAACCCGGTGGTGCTCAAGGACAACGCGCTGGCCCACACGAGTGCCTGGGCCAACACGTTCCTGGGCCGTGATCACCAGGCCAAGGACGGCGAGTTCAGTGGCTGATGACTGACAATACGTTTAAGTGAGGAGAGAGCATGGCTGCAAGCAACCTTCAAGAGGTGCTGGATCAATCGGGTGACGTCGTCGAGCTCCTGCGCAACTCGCAGATCGGCGCCTACATCTATCCGGTCGTGCCATACGAGTTCACCAACTGGCGTCACGAGCAGAAGGCGTGGCGTGAAACCGCCGTGCTGTTCGATCAGTCACATCACATGGTGAATTTCTGGTTCAGGGGGCCCGACGCGCTCAAGCTCGTCTCCGACACGGGGATCAACAGCGTCGCCAACTTTCCGGTCAACATGGCCAAGCAGTTCGTCCCCTGCACGCCCGCGGGGCACGTGATCGGCGACGGCATCCTCTTCCACCTCGGGGAGGAGGAGTTCGTGTGGGTTGGGCGCAACCCGGCGGCCAACTGGCTCCAGTATCACGCCGAGACTGGCGGGTACAAGCTCGACTTCGAGTACGACAACCGCTCGCCGTCCCGCCCGTATGGCAAGGCGGTCACCCGAACGGTCTGGCGGTTCCAGATCCAGGGCCCGAACGCCTGGCAGGTGATCGAGAAGGTCAACGGCGGGCCGGTCGAGCAGCTCAAGTTCTTCCGGATGGCCGAGATGAACGTGGCCGGTCAGCGAGTGCGCACGCTCCGGCACGGGATGGCCGGCGAGCCGGGGCTCGAGCTGTGGGGCCCGTACGAGACCTACGACGAGGTGCGCGGGACGATCCTCGAGGCCGGCAAGGAGTTTGGGCTCGAGCCATGCGGCGCCCGTGCTTACGCATCGAACACGCTCGAGTCGGGATGGATTCCCTCGCCGCTTCCCGCCATCTACACGGGTGAGGACCTACGGGCCTACCGCGAGTGGCTGCCCGCGGCCGGCTACGAGGCGACCAACGCACTCGCCGGCAGCTTCGTGTCGGGCAGCATCGAGGATTACTACGTGAATCCGTGGGAGCTCGGGTACGGCCAGTTCGTCAAGTTCGACCACGACTTCATCGGCCGCGACGCACTTGAGCAGATCGAACCCGAAGTCCAGCGCAAGAAGGTGACGCTCGCGTGGGCCGACGAGGACCTCGTGAGGATCCTCGGCTCCGTCGTCGACTCGCTGGAGGAGCCCTACCAGTTCTTCGACCTGCCGATCGCCAACTACGGCTCGTCTAACTTCGACTCGGTGCTCGACTCCGACGGCAACGTCGTGGGCTACTCGATGTTCACGGGCTACAGCGCAAATGAGAAGCGCGCGCTGTCGCTGGCTACCGTCGACCCGGCCGTGGAGATCGGAAGTGAGGTGACGGTTGTATGGGGTGAGCCGGGCGGCGGCACGCGCAAGACGACGGTCGATCACCCTCACCGCCAGATCGAGGTGCGCGCAATCGTCAGCCCGGTGCCGTACTCCGAGCCGGCGCGGATGACGTACGCCGAGGGTTGGAGGACGGCGGCTCGCTGAGCGGCGCCTACGCCACGTAGGCCAGGCTCCCAGAGGCCCGCTCGCCGGCGCTCACCGGCGTCAGTCCGGCGAGGATCTCGACCGCGCGCGTCAGCTGCGCCGGCGCGAGTGTGAACGGCAGGCGCAGGTGGCGCTCGAGCAGCCCCGCGGCCGCGAACCGGGGACCCGGGCTGAGGTGCAGGTCGTGACGGGCCGCCTCAAGCGCGAGGCTCGTACTGATCGGTCCGGGCAGCTGCGCCCACACGAACAGCCCGCCGGCCGGCGACGCGTAGCGCCAGGCCGGCAGATGCTCGTTCAGGGCGTGCGTCAGGGCGGCCCTCCGGATCCGGATGGCGCCCCTTCGCTCGGCGAGGATCTCGTCCAGGCGCGCGAGCGTTCTCGTGGCCACGAGCTGCTCGAACAGCGGGCTGGCCAGGTCGATGGCCGCGCGCGCGGTAACCATGCGGTGAATCAGAGCGGGATCGGCGCGCGCCCACCCTACCCGCAGCCCGCCCCAGACGGCCTTACTCAGCGAGCCGATCGTGATCGTCCCTTCGCCCCCGAAGGCGCCCGCCGGCGTCGGCAAGGCCACTCCATCCAGGTTGAGCTCGACGAAGGTCTCGTCGACCACGGTCGTCGCGCCGGCGTGCTCGAGGGCGTGCACTGCGCGCCGGCGGGCGTCCTGGCCCATCACCAGGCCCGTCGGGTTGTGGAAGTCGGGGATCAGGTAGGCCAGCGCCGGCGGCTGGTCCCGAACCGTAGCTTCGAGCGCCTCCACGTCCCATCCGTGCTCCCCCAGCGGCGCGGGAATCAGACGCGCCCCCGCCCCGCGGAGCGCGTCGAGCGCCGCCGGATAGCTCGGGAGCTCGACAAGGACCCGCCGGCCACGCGGCAGCGCCGCCCGGATCGCCAGGTCGAGCGCGTGCAGCGCTCCATTCGTGACCAGGATCTGTTCGGGACGCGTGGGCAGCCCGCGCAGCTCGAAGCGCCGCGCGATCGCGCGGCGTAGCGGCGGCAGCCCCAACGGGTCGTAGCCGTGATGGTCCAACCAGCGCGGCAGCTCGCGAGCGGTCTCCACGAACAGTTCTTCCAGCACCGCCGGGGCGGGCATCGCGGAGATCCGCAGATCGAGCCCTGGGCTGCCGACAATCGCGTCGGAGGGAGCCGCCCGATGCCCGCCGGGCAGGGTCACCCAGCTCCCGGCGCCCTGGCGACTCTCGATGTAGCCCTGCTCGCGCAACTCGTCGTACCCGCCCGTGACGGTGGCACGGCTCACCCCAAGCGCCGCGGCTAGCGTCCGCTCGGCGGGCAGCCGGCTCTCCACGGCGAGACGGCCGTCGAGCACGAGCGCTCGGATGGCGCTCGCGAGGCGCTCACGACTGACGCCTTCCCGCCGCCAGGGGCCGAGCAACTCGACGATTCGCTGAGCCGGAACGATTGCCACGTACCACTTCTAGCAAATTGGCCCGCGAATGCGCAGGCCATTGTCTGCCAGACTGATCCGATGTCTCGGATGCGTCCACCACGCGTACGCCGCCTGGTCCAGCTCTACACCGGGCTCGTGCTGTACGGAGTGAGCTCGTCGATGTTGCTGCTCGCCGGCCTCGGCGTCGATCCGTGGGACGTGTTCCACCAGGGTCTCTCGCGGCGGATCGGCCTCGGCGTGGGCACGTGGGCCATCATCGTCGGCGTCGCCGTCCTGCTGCTGTGGTTCCCGCTTCGCCAGCGCCCCGGGTTCGGCACGCTCAGCAACGTCGTCGTCGTCGGGCTCGTGATCGACGTCGTGCTCGCCACCGTACCTAGCGTGCACGGCCTGGCTGCGCGCTACGCAGTGATGGTCTCGGGAGTTCTCCTGAACGGAATCGCCACCGGCGCCTACATCGGTGCCCGCCTGGGCCCCGGCCCGCGCGACGGCCTGATGCTCGGCCTGGCCGCTCGCGGTCACTCGATCCGCGTGGTGCGCACCTGCATCGAGCTCACGGTCCTCTTGACCGGTTGGTTGCTCGGCGGGACGGTGGGGATCGGCACCGTCGTGTATGCGTTGGGGATCGGGCCGATCGCGCACGTCTCGATCCCGCTGCTGGCAATCAAGTCCTCCGGCGGCACGATGGCCGCCGCCCCCGCCGACGCCACCGCTCCCATCAATCCAACCGCTCCCACCGACGCCACCGCCCCCATCAACCAAACCGCTCCGACCGACGCCACCGCTCCCACCGACGCCACCGCCCCCACCGGGCGCGCCGCGTGATGCTGAGTGTCAGCAATCAAACGTTCACCACGCGGTTCACCTAAGACTCTTACCGTCTTCTTCGCAACTCTCACCTCCCCTCCCTGTTAGGTGTTGTACTGAACAGACACGAAGGGAGGCAGCATGCGCAGAATGCGCGTCGTCGCGGCAATCGTGTTGGTTGCCTGCGGCGTGCTCGCGGTCGCTATCTCGTCCGCCGGCAGTCCAGCACCGGCTTCGGCCGCTGCCAGTCCGCCGGCTACCACGACCGGCACCGCATCCAGCGTCGCTCAGTCGAGCGCCACTCTGACCGGCACGGTCAATCCGAATGGTCAAGCGACCACGTACTACTTCCAGTACGGGACGAGCACGACATACGGAACCCAGACGACCCCGGCCAGCGTCGGGTCCGGGTCAACGCCCGTCGCGGTGCACACGGCGATCCTCGGCCTGACCCCGAACACCACTTACCACTACCAGCTCGTGGCCCAGAGCTCGGCCGGCACCACTTACGGGGCCGACGAGACGCTCACCACGACGACGACAGCACCCAGCCAGGCCGTCGTGCTCGGTCACGAAGGTTTCGTCTCACCCGGCTGGGTAGTCGGCGTCGAGCTCGGCTGCTTCCACGGTACGAGCGAGTGCACCGGTCACCTCACCATGTCTCACGACGGGACGACGATCGCGCAGCGCGATTACTCGATCCCGGCCGACAGTGGCGGTTTCCAGAACATGGTGCTGGACTCCACAGGTCAGACCGAACTCGGGTCCAATAGCACGTTCCATCTGCTGCCTGTCACCGTGACGGCGACGCCGACGGGCGGACAGACCGTGTCGTGGGTCATCCACCTAGCTCGTTGGGTGTGGCACTGATCCACACGCGGTAGTTCGGGGGCACTTCCACCTCCGAGGCTCTAGGGGCGCGCCGGTCGACTCCCCCCGGCGCGCCCCGGCGCCACCGATCAGATCCTCCCTCCGCGCTCCGTCACCCGCGGCTCAGCGACGGCGCGCGCGCAACTGGCGGTTCTTCTCGCGGTTGCCGCACACCGCCATCTCGCACCAGCTCCCCTGCTGGTTGCGTGACCGGTCAAAGAAAGCCCACCGGCAGTCCGGGTTTGCGCACACCTTCAGGCGCTCCCAGCTCCCATCTTCCTGTGCCCGGCGAACGATGAGCAGAAGCTCGAACAGGCCATCGGCGAGATCCTGATGTCGGGCGCCGGCGAGCTCGATTGCCCCACTGTCGCTCACCGTCAGGCGCGCTCGGTGTGCATCGGTCACGTTGCGAAGCGGCAGCAGACGCTGTGCGCTGGCGTGCGGGTCGTCGTGGTCGCGCTCTAACAGCCAGCGAATGCTCTCGCGCACCTCGCGCGCGAGCTCGAGGTCAGATGAGGCCAGCTGCGCGGCTGGGTCGAGCAGGCGGGCGTCAACCAGCCAACCTCGAGCGCCGTCGGGGTCGACCAGCGCATCGGTTCCCTCCTCGAGGTCGAGCGTATTGACGAACCCCTGCACGATCAGCAGCGGCATCGGCGCGGGTTTCTGCTCGCTGCCCGGAAACCAGGACGGAACGGCACTCATCGGCTCGATTCTAGTCGCGTGACCAGCAAAATCGCTTGACAGGTCATCATGACCAGCGTAAGGTGTTTGTTGGTCATGAGCGCTGGGTTCCGTATCCACTCTGCAACCGTGCTACTCGCCTCGGGCGGTCCCGGCCAGGTGGTCGCCGAGAGAGCTCGGCTCCGCGATCGCCTGGTGGCGCGCTGGCGGGCCCGTCAGCTTGATCGCGCGCTGGCCGACGGCGTCTCACCCGAGACGAACGCCCCGCTCGCGCTGCGCGCACACCGGCTGACCGAACCCGATCGCCGCTGGTCGATCGCCGGTGCCCTGCGCCGGATCGTCCGCGAGGCCGATGACCACCGGCGCCCCAGCCTCGGTCGCGTGACGCCGAATGCGAGTGCCGTCAAGGTGGCCAGCGATGCGCTGACCGAGCTCGCCGACACGCTCGACGATCCGGGGCCGGTGGCGGCCCACGGCGTGGCGCAGGCTTTGCTCCTGCTCACGGACGGAACGGGCCCGCTCTACAACGTGCGTAGCAGCGAGCCCCTGTCCGTCCGCGCCGCCCAGGCCGCGCGGCAACTTCGCCCGTGGGCGGCCTGATCAGGCTCGCTCGCCTGATCAGGCGCCCTTTGTCAGGTTCGTGCCGGCAGGCCTATTCCGCCGTCGGCGGCGGATAGACGTCGCGCACGTACTCGTCGACCTTGGCCGGGGCCAGGCGGCTGGCCACGGCCCAGTAGTAGATGATCGTGCTGAACACACCCGAGATCACGATCGACCAGTAGACCGAGGCGTTCGGACCCATCGAGAGTGGATCGGTGCCGCCCTGGTCGAGGACGTGCTTGAAGAACCCGATGCCCCCGATGATTCCACCGGGGTCGAACGGACTGATGTAGGTGATCACGCCCATGCCGACGATCCACACGATGATCCACGGCCCAGCCTCCCAGTCCATGCGGGGGGCGTTCGGGTTGAGGTGGAACGCGTAGGAGAGCCAGATCAGCAAGTACCCCAGCAGCAGGGCCACGACCAACGTGCTGTAGGTCTGCCACCCCGAGAACAGGATCACCCAGCCTGCGCCGGCAAAGGCAAGCGGCGCCAGGAACCCGGCTATCGGGAGTCGGTAGGTCCGCGGCAGGTCGGGCTTCTGCTTGCGCATGGCGCCGAGCGCGACCGGCGCTCCCGCGTACATGAACACCGAAGCGCTCGTCACGATGCCGACCAGCTTGGCCCAGCTCGGGAACGGGAGCAGGAACAGGACCCCGACCAGAGTCGCGATGATCACGCCGAACACGGGTACGCGCGAGGCGCTGACCCTCTCGAAGGCGGTCGGGACGAAGCCGTTCTTGCTCAACCCGAACGACAGGCGGGCGGAGGCGGTCTCGTACATGAGCCCCGTACCGCCTGGGGAGACGACCGCGTCGATCCTCAGCACGGTCGCCAGCCAGGAGATCCCGGCGATGCTGGCCAGCGTGAAGAAGGGACCGGCCGAGAGCTGCATGCCTTGCGCCGTCTTCGGCGTGGCGAGTCCGAGCCACCCGCCATTCGCATGCAGCACCGCCGGGTTAAGCCCGCCGATGAAGGCGATCTGGATGAGAAGATAGACCGCCGCCCCGATCAGGATCGACAGGATCACCGCGCGGGGAAGGTCGCGGCCCGGGTTCGCTGACTCGCCGCCGAGCTGTACGGCCTGCTCGAAGCCCAGCAGCGAGAAGATGATCCCGGCCGGGAGGGTGAGCAGGATGGCCTTGAACGCGCCGGTCTTGGGGAAGAAGCCACCGCCGGCAGAGCCGAAGTTCGAGCCGTGGAAGTGCCCGATCAGGAAGATCAGGATCGTGACCACCGGAATCACCACTTTCCAGGTGGTGATCGCGTTGTTGATCCGCGCGAAGTAGCGGATGCCCCACATGTTGATGATCACGAACAGGAGCAACAGGACCGCGGCGGCCAGATAGCCCCACCCGTGTAGCGTTCCGCCGGCGCTGCCCGCGGAGGAGCTGGCGTGGAAGAAGTTCCGGGCCCAGTGCGCGGTGGACAGGTACTGGACGGCGGCCAGCACCTCGATCGGCGCGACGCTGGCGGCCTGCAGGTATGAGGCCCACCCGAAGGTCGCGCCGGCGAAGCTGCCGAACGCGTAGTGCGGGAAGCGGCTGGTGCCACCGCTGACCGGGAACAGCCCGCCCAGCTCGGCGTGGACCAGGGCCAGGATCAAGATGATCACCGACCCAAGGACCCAGCCGATGATCGCGGCCGGTCCCGCGATCGTGGCGGCGGTCAGCGCTCCGAAGAGCCATCCCGACCCAATGATTGATGTCTCAGACGCCCATAGGAGCCCGAGGAAACCGACTCCTCGATCCAGCCCCTCGGCGTCAAGAACCACCGTCGATGTATCGCCCGGCGGCGTAGCTACGTTTGCCATCGACCCTCCTCAGAGATCCCTTCTAGCGTCGGCGATCTTATCCCCTCGTCCGGCGCGAGTCCATGGCCCCAGTCGGGGGCTCTGTGTGGCCGGTAGTGGACCGAGGAGAGGGATGCCGCCGCGGGGTCGTCGCCAGTCGCAGCGGGTGCTGGTCGCACCGCCGATTGTGCGGTCCGACCGCGAGGCCGAGCGCCCGTTAGGGCAGTTGGAGCGCTCGGCCCCGCGAAGCGGTGATCACGGCCGCCGCTGCCGGTCAGGCGGCATACAGCCGCTCGAGCTCGTCGACGCTACGACTAATCGGCGTGCGCCGCCCCGTGCCGGCCGGTACTCCCGTCTGGAGCTCGAATGAACGCCGCTGGGCGTAGTCGAGCTCGCTCCACAGCCGCTTCAGCCGCCTTACCGCGTGCTTGGTCCGGGATGTCGCCGATGTCAACACGTTGGCTCCTTTCGATGTCCTCGCCCTTTCGGGCTCCGGTAGGAACCAGTCTGGGCTAAGCCGGGCCGTGCTTCATCGGCAATTCGCAGCCTCATCGCGGGTCCGTGGCCTTACTTTGAGCGGGCCCGGCCTTACCTGGCAAAAAACCTGGGTTTCCAGGGATTTTGCTCCTCTTCGCGACGGTCTTGACTACTGTGACGGGTCGGGACGTCGTCCCGGCGGGAGCGCCCCACTATTAGCGTTGCCCGTCGCGTTCTCGGCGGCCAGATCGCCGACCAGGATTCCGTCGCGGATCTGCGCCATCAGGTCGCCCACCGCGCTTGGGGAGTGCGGCAGCAGGATCGTGTTGGTCTGGGCTGCCTCGCCCAGCGCTCGAATCATGTCCGTGTATTGGGTGAGGGCGACCAGCGCCATTGCCTCGCGCGGATCGAGCCCGTGCTGGGCGATGATCTCGAGCGACTCGTGGAGTCCTTCAGCGATCGCCTTGCGCTCGGCGGCGACCCCCTCGCCCTGGAGGCGCATCGTCTCGCGCTCGCCCTCGGCCTTCTTGACCGCCAGCGTCTTCTGTGCGTCGCCCTGAGCCGCCGCGGCGATCTGGTTGCGCTGCGACGCGTTGATGTTGTTCATCGCGTCCTTGACCCGCTGATCCGGCTCGATGTTCGTGACCAGCGCCTTGACGATCTCGTAGCCGTAGTCGGCCATCTGCCGGTGCAGGGTGTCCTGGATGTGACGCGCGATCGTGTCGGCGTCGGCGTACGCCTCGTCCAGGTCCATGCTCGGGATGTGTGAGCGAACCACGTCGAATGCGTAGGACTGCATCTGGACCTCGGGGTCGTCGAGCTTGTAGTAGGCGTCCTGGACCTGCTGATCGGACGCCCCGACCTTGTATTGGACGGCGAGCTTGACGTGGACAAACACGTTGTCCTTGGTCTTGGTCTCGATCTCCGCGTTCAGCTGCTCGACCTGCAAGCTCATCCGGCCGGCCACGCGCTCGACAAACGGCGTCTTGGTCTGAAGCCCCGGACCACCGACCCGCACGAACTTGCCGAACCGCTCGACGATCGCCCGCTCCTGCTGCTCGACGGTGAAGAAGAAGATTGGCATAAGCGCCCCCCTTTCCAGGGCTGGGACTCCCGCGCCCGGCGATCCCGACCGGCGCATTGTTTGGCGAACGGAAGTTAAGCACCCCGAAGGCGTCGAATGGAGGAGTACCTTCACCCCGTATGAGCGAGCCGTCCAATCCCGCCGAGTTCGTCGGATATGAGCCTGACGAGCGACTTCTGGGCGACGATCTGGACAAGCTGCCGGCCGCCCTCGGTCAGCCGGAGCTGATTCCCCGCAGCCGCGCGCATGGCGGGATTGTTGGCGCCGGCGCCACACTCACCGCAGCCTCGCTCGTGATCGGCGTACTGCTCGTCCTGCTCGGCGTGGTCGACGCGATAACGAGCGGCATCGACGCGGCGCCGATCGTCGCCGTCGTGCTCGGCGCGCTGCTCATATCCACGCACTGGGGCTGGGTCCATGTGGCGGAGCTGACCGCCAACTCACTCGAGGGACGCAGCAACGCGGAGGTGGTCGACCGGCGCCAGCAATGGCTCGCGTCGATCGAGCCCTACACGCATGTCGAGGTCAGCACCGAGGTTCAGGACGACGGCTCGATCGCAATCGTGTCCACGCGCTTCCGTCCCGTCGACGCCGGCAAACAGCACTTCACCTTCGTCCGCGAGCTCGTCCATCGCGAGGTCCACTCCGCCGACGAGCCCGCCGCGAGCGTCACCGAGCGCGCCGAGACCCTGCGACGGGAGGCCGCACTCACCACTGCCCGCGAGCACGAGCGCTACGAGATCGCCGCGGACGCGTACGAGACCGCGTTGGTCGGCCGCGAGGACGAGGAGCAGCGACGCCTCGCGCAGCGCGCGGCCTCCGAGGCGCTTTCGCGGCAGATCAACTCGAACCTCCGCGACCCTCCGCTGACGGAGTAGGCGTCCCCCGCCCGCACCCGCACCGTCCGCTCACCCCACTCGCCGCGCGGAGATAGTTGTGCCAACAACTACCTGCTATGCTGAGTGGCATGGAACTTGGACTTGCCACCTTTGCGGACCTCGCCTCGGGCGTCAGTCCGGAGCAACGCATGCGCGAGCTGCTCGAGGAGGCCGAGCTGGCCGATCAGCTGGGCCTCGAAGTGTTCGCCGTGGGGGAACACCACCGGCCAGACTTCGTCGTCTCCTCGCCGGCCGTCGCGCTGGCGGCGATCGCGGCCCGGACGGAGAAGATTCGGTTGTCGAGCGCGGTCACGGTGCTGAGCTCCGCCGATCCCGTGCGGGTTTTCCAGCAGTTCGCGGAACTCGACCTGATCTCAGGTGGACGTGCGGAGATCATGGCGGGACGGGGATCGTTCATCGAGTCCTTCCCGCTGTTCGGATACGACCTCGACGACTACGACGAGCTGTTCGCCGAGAAGCTCGAGCTTCTCCTAGGAATCCGGGAGTCGACGCACGTCACCTGGTCGGGCAAGCACCGCGCGCCGCTGAACGATGCCGGCGTGTGGCCGCGACCGGTTCAGGATCCGCTGCCCGTGTGGGTGGCGGTCGGCGGAACCCCCCAGTCGGTGATTCGCGCCGGCGCCCTCGGGCTCCCGTTGACGCTCGCGATCATCGGCGGTCAGCCGGAGCGCTTCGTGCCGCTGGTCGAGCTCTACCGGCAGGCCTTCGAAGCCGCCGGGCACGATCTGGCCGAGGCGAAGGTGGCGATCAACACGCACGCCTTTGTCGGTGAGACCTCGCAAGCGGCGGACGGGGCGTTCGCCAGCTCGTATCTGGCGATGATGAACCGTATCGGCCGTGAGCGCGGCTGGCCGCCCTCGGGGCGTCCCGAGTACGACGCGCTTCGCTCCCCCCGCGGCGCCCTGGCCGCGGGCTCCCCGAGCCAGGTGGCCGAGAAGATCCTGTTCGAGCACGAGCTGTTCGGCAATCAGCGCTACATCGGGCAGATGAGCGTGGGCGCGGTGGCACACGCCGACGTCATGCGGTCGATCGAGCTGTTCGGGACTGAAGTGGCGCCGGTTGTGCGGGCCGAGCTCGAGCGGCGGAGCGCGGGCAACTCCGCCGCCGCCCAGGCCGCCTGAGCTACCCAGGGTCGCGCAGCGCGAGCGCCCTGGCCACCGTGACCAGGACGAACGCCGGCTTGTGTATGACGTGCGCGCGCGTGAGACGAAGAACGTCGAACCCGGCGGCCCGGTAGAACAGGTCCTTGTCACGGTCGTTCTGGAAGCCACCGGGCCCGCCGTGGAAGCCGTAGCTGTCCAGTTCCAAGATCAGACGATGGGCTCGCCACATGAAGTCCGGCCTGTACGGCCCGAGTGGGGCGTTCACTTCCGGTACAGGTAAGCCCGAGTCGCGGATCAGCTTGAGCATTGCCTTCTCCGCTCGTGAGCGGGTGATCGTCATCGCAGACTCGTCGCCGAGAATCGCCGCCAGCCGCCCGACACCGCGCTCTCCGCGATGACGGCTGACCACCGCCTCCAGGTCTCGCTTCTTCAGGCGCCGGTTACCGAGGCCCGCGTCGATCATCCCCGGAAGGTCAGACAGCGAGATTGCGGCGACCTCGAGGCATGCCCGCGCCGGCGAGCTCAGCCAGAGGCCCTCGTGCCGGGTGACCTCGCGCGGGTCGATCGACTGGATCCGATGTACGAGCAGTCCGGTCCGCGGCTTGCAACAGCGCCCCACGACCGAGACCTCGACCTCCGGCGGCGGATTCTCTGTCAGTCCCCAGACGAAGGCTGCCGACCGGTGGCTGATGAACGTGCGTTCACCGCAGGCCAGCAACCCCGCGAGCTCGAGCGCGAGCGGCGGGAGCTCTCCGCAGCCCACCGAGTAGACGCCGCGGAAGACCGCGTGCAGGCGCCCCCTCTCGAGCCGGTATTCGACGGCGTCCTGACTCAACTCACACGCTAAGAGCTGCTCGGTCGTCAAGAGAGTCTTCTGACGGCTGGCGATCCGCGACGCCGCCAGGTCACCCCGCGGTTTTCTGCCGGACAACGGCTCACTCGCGCTCTTTCGCGGGACAAGCGAGACATTGTCCGTACCAGGGCCGGGTGGAACGGCATTCACCGGTGCGGGCGGGGCGAGTGAGAAGTTATCCGGGGTCGGGGTCGGGGCCGGGGTCGGGGCCGGATTCTGGGTCGGACTGGGGGTCGGATTCGGGGTCGGATGGCGAGACATGGGCGCAGTGTCCACCCGGTACGACCGAACACGGCCAAATGCAGGCAATTTGTTGCAAAGTTGGCACCGATCCGTGTCGAACGGGGCGCCACGGAGCGCCACCGGGCGCCACCGGGCGCCACCGGGCGCCACCGGGCGCCACCGGGCGCCACCGGGCGCCACCGGGCGCCACCGGGCGCCACCGGGCATGATGCAACGGTGCGCGTAGCGCTCTTCGCCACCTGTCTGGTCGACGCGCTCTTTCCCGACGCCGGCAAGGCGACCGTGCAGCTTCTCGAGCGGCTCGGCCAGCGGGTCGAATTCCCGCTCGAGCAGACGTGCTGCGGACAGATGCACGCCAACAGCGGCTACTTCGAGCCGCAACTCGTCCGACGTTACGTTGACACGTTCGCGGACTACGACGCGATCGTCGTCCCGTCCGGATCGTGCGCCGGCGCGATCCGCCATCAGCACGTGATGATCGCCAGAGACGCCAATGACGAAGCCCTGGCGAAGAAGGCCGAACACGCGGCCGGCAAGACCTACGAGCTGTCGCAGTTCATCACCGACGTCCTCCAGACCGAGGACGTCGGCGCCTACTTCCCCCACCGCGTCACCTACCACCCGACCTGCCATTCGATCCGGATGCTCAAGGTCGGCGATCGCCCGCTCCGTCTTCTGCAAAACGTCCGCGGGATCGACCTGGTCGCGCTTCCAAGGCAAGACGAATGCTGCGGCTTCGGTGGCACCTTCTCGATCAAGAACCCGGACGTGTCCGCCGCCATGCTGGCCGACAAGATGGAGTCGGTGATCGAGACCGGCGCCGAGGTCCTGTGCGCCGGCGACCGCTCCTGCCTCATGCACATCGGCGGCGGGCTGGAACGCAACCGCGCCGGGATCCGGACCCTCCACCTGGCCGAGATCCTGGCTTGCACGGACCGCGAGACCACCCCGGACCGCGAGACCACCCCGGA
>Ga0335072_10008503_pt1 | contig 14882 bp, 15 predicted proteins | sample Lox_Sample_21_FD_206725 | JGI IMG/M metagenome (GOLD analysis project Ga0335072, IMG submission 206725) | Soil microbial communities from Loxahatchee National Wildlife Refuge, Florida, United States - Lox_Sample_2.1 | ecosystem: Environmental > Terrestrial > Soil > Wetlands | place: USA... | reverse complement strand
GCCATCGTGTGGATGATTGGCGCCTTCCGGTAACCATCACCATCTGGCGGGTGCGAGGAGAAACGCCGGGGGATCCCGCCCCGGAAACGCTCGTGAGTAGCATGACCAGGAACGCGGCCAGGGCCGGGGCCGCGTGCGTCCGTCAGCGAGAGGGCAAGATGTACCCGCACATCACGTACCCAGAGGCGATCGTCGTCGGGCTGATCCAGGGCGTCACCGAACTGTTCCCTATCTCCAGCCTCGGGCACAACGTGCTCATCCCGGCATTGATCGGCGGCAGCTGGGCGAAGGACCTCGACGTGTCCGAGTCGGAGTCCCCGTACCTGGCGTTCATCGTCGGGATGCACGTCGCCACGGCGATCGCCATGATCATCTACTTCTGGCGGGACTGGCTGCGCATCGTCAAGGGCTTCTTCGCCTCGATCGCGCACGTGATCCGCCCGGCGCCGGGCACCAACCGCTGGGCGCCGCAGGACACCGACCAGACGATGGCCTGGATGATCATCCTGGCGACCATCCCCGTCGGCATCGCCGGGCTGGCGCTCGAGCACGACTTCCGGGTGTACTTCAGCAGGCCGATACTCACGGGGCTGTTCCTCGCGCTGAACGGCGTCATCCTGCTGGCCGGCGACCAGGCGCGCAAGCGGCGGATCGCGCTGGACCAGCGGCAGTCCGCGACAGACAGGGCCGCCGCAGACGAGGAACTGGCGATGGTGCCAAAGGGCGGCGGGCGGCACGCCGCAGGGCAACGGGCCCTGAAGGAGCAGGAGGCCAGCCTTTCCATACAGTCCGACCGGCGGCTGACCCAGATGGGCTGGCTGTCCGCAGTCGGCCTCGGCGCGATGCAGATCTTCGCGCTGCTGCCGGGCATCAGCAGGGACGGCATTGTGATGGTGACCGGGATGTTCCGCGGACTTTCCAGGCAGGACGCCGCCCGGTTCTCGTTCTTGCTCTCCGCCCCGGTGATCCTCGCCGCGGGAGTGCTCAAAATACCTGACCTGACCGGCCCGCTGGGCAACGGAGTTCGCGGCCAGGTGCTGGTTGGCTCGATCGTGTCCGGCGTCGGTGCGTACCTGGCGCTGCGATTCTTCGTCAGGTGGATCTCGGACTCCAGCCGCACGCTGGCGCCGTTCGCGATTTATTGCCTGGTCGTGGGCATAGGGAGCGCGATTTATCTCGCGGTCAGGTAATCGCGCTATGCCTGCTCGCCGCGCGAGATGCGGCCGCGGATCCTGCCGCGCTCCTTGGCGTCGAGGACGGTCTTGCGCAGCCGGACCGCGGTCGGCGTCACCTCGGCGCACTCGTCGTCCGCGCAGAACTCGAGCGCCTGCTCCAGGCTGAGCAGCCGGGGCGGAACCAGCCGCTCGAGCTCCTCACCCGTGGACTGCCGGACGTTCGTGACCTTGCGCTCGCGCGTGATGTTGACGTCCATGTCGTCGGCCCGGGAGTTCTCGCCGACGATCATCCCCTCGTAGACCTCGGTGCCTGGCGAGACGAACAGCGACCCGCGCTCCTGCAGGTTGAACATGGCGTACGCGGAGGAGGAGCCAGTCCGGTCGGCGACCAGCGAGCCGGTGGCCCGGCCGCGGATGGCGCCGGCCCACGGCTCGTAGTCCTCGAAGACGTGGTGGGCGATGCCGGTGCCGCGCGTCTCGGTCAGGAACTGGGTGCGGAACCCGATCAGACCGCGGGACGGCACCAGGAAGACCAGCCGCACCCAGCCCGTGCCGTGGTTGGTCATCGACGCCATCTGGCCGCGGCGCACCGAGACGAGCTGAGTGACCGCGCCGAGGAACTCCTCGGGCACGTCCACCGAGAGCCGCTCGATCGGCTCGTGCACCTTGCCGTCGATTTCCCGGGTCACGGCGGCCGGACGGCCGACGGTCAGCTCGTAGCCCTCGCGCCGCATGGTCTCCACGAGCACCGCCAGCGCCAGCTCACCGCGGCCGCGGACCTCCCAGGCGTCCGGCCGCTCGGTGGGCAGCACCTGGAGCGACACGTTGCCGACGAGCTCGCGGTCGAGCCGGTCCTTGACCAGCCGCGCGGTCACCTTGGACCCCTTCACCTGGCCCGCGAGCGGGGAGGTGTTCGTGCCGATCGTCATCGAGATCGCCGGCTCGTCCACGGTGATCAGCGGCAGCGGCCGCGGGTCGTTCAGATCGGCGAGCGTGTCGCCGATCATGATCTCCGGGATGCCGGCAATCGCCACGATGTCGCCGGGACCCGCGCTCTCGGCAGGCACTCGCTCCAGCGCCTCCGTGCGGAACAGCTCGGAGATCTTCACCCGCTCGATCGAGCCGTCATGACGGCACCAGGCGACCTGCTGGCCGCGGCCGAGCGTCCCGTTGTAGACGCGGCAGAGCGCGATGCGGCCGAGATACGAGGAGGCGTCGAGGTTGGTGACGTGCGCCTGCAGCGGCGCGTCAACCTCGTAGACGGGCGGCGGGACCGTCTCGCGGATCACGTCGAACAGCGGCTCCAGGTTGTCGCTGTCGGGCAGCTCGCCGTCGCCAGGGCGGGTCAGCGAGGCCCGGCCTGCGCGCGCGGCGGCGTACACGATCGGGAACTCGATCTGCTGCTCGGTGGCGTCCAGGTCGATGAACAGCTCGTAGCAGGCGTCGACGACCTCGGCGATCCGGGCGTCGGGCCGGTCCACCTTGTTGATCACCAGGATGACCGGGAGGTTCGCCTCCAGGGTCTTGCGCAGCACGAACCTGGTCTGCGGGAGCGGTCCCTCGCTCGCGTCGACGAGCAGCAGCACGCCGTCCACCATCGACAGGCCGCGCTCCACCTCGCCGCCGAAGTCCGCGTGCCCCGGCGTGTCCACGATGTTGATCGTCAGCCCGCCGTGCCTGACGGCCGTGTTCTTGGCGAGGATCGTGATGCCCTTTTCGCGCTCCAGGTCACCCGAGTCCAGCACCCGCTCCGCGACGTGTGCGTTCGCCCGGAACGCCCCTGATTGCCACAGCATCGCGTCCACGAGCGTGGTCTTGCCGTGGTCGACGTGCGCGACGATCGCGACGTTCCGCAGGTCGTCGCGGGTCGCGAGGTTGCCAGCGCCGCTCTGGCGTGGCGTGGTGGTCTGCTGTGCGGGCATGCGTGAGTTCTCGCTGCTTCGGCGTCGGGGACTGCGCCGCTGGACACTAACCGGCGCGGTACCAGTTTATCGCCTGGCGGCCCATGAGCCGGGACACCCCGGCTCATGTCAGCCGTTGACCGACTGGATCTCGCGGACATTGACGGTAACCGGGCCCGTCGTGCTGTCCTGGAGGCCCGTCGCGCCGGGGAAATTCGGGTTGCAGTTCGCCGGCGGGCCGCCGGGCGCGGCGGTGCCCGCCGCCCAGCACGCGGACCAGCCGACGCTCACGGTGAGCTGGTAGGGCCCCGGCGCGGTGTAAGTCACGCCGCAGTCGATCGGCTGGCCGGCCCCGAAGCTCGCCGCGCTCGTCACGTCGCGCGATCCCAGGACGTACTTGGTGTTGTCCTTGCCGTCCGGCTGCGCCACGCTGCACTGCGGCACGTCGTACGTGTTCGCGCTCGCGGTGCCAGGCTGGATGTTCAGCCCGGTCGCGACCGCGTAGACCGTCGCGGCGGTGCCGTCAGGGGCCGCCGCGGTGGCGTACACGTACGGGTTTCCCTGGGTGGTCAGCGCGATGAAGCCCCGGGTCGGCGGGTTGAGCACGGCGTCGATGAACGTCGGCAGGTTGGTGTCGCTCGTGCCCCGCGGGTTGAGCCTGAGCGCGCCGAGGCTGGGCGTGGTGAGCTGGCTGTAGGCGAGCTCGGCGAGCGTCCTGGTCGGGATGTGCAGCCCGTGCAGCACCGGCACCTTCCCGTTGCCCGTCCAGACGTAGGGCGGCAGGTTAGCGCACACCTGCGACGCGGAGGCCGTGGCGTAGGGGTCGGCGGCGATCTGGTACCACTCGCCTGGCGTGATGGGGTTGCTGTTGACCAGCTGCTTCGCCAGGTTGAGGATCGCCTGCTGCGTCGGGGTGAGGTCAGGGGAGGCTTGGGTCGTGGGCGCCGGCGATGTCGGGGTGGCCGACGCGGACGTGCTGGCGGAGGCCGTCGCCGTCGCGGTCGAGGTCCCCGTCGCCGTGCCGGTCGCCGTGGCGGAGTCCGTCGGGGTAGCCGAGGCCGTCGTCGGGTCGGGCACCGGGGCCGTGGTGTCGTACAGGCTGATGATGATCTGGCTGCCGGTGTGCGCGTCGCCGACCGGGACCGCGATGCACGGCGGCGGCGTGACCACCACGCCGTTGCTGCCGCCGCTGCTGCCGCTATAGGTGACGTAGTAGTTGATCTCGATCATGCAGCTGGAGCCGGTGATGCAGCCCACGACAGGCGGCCCGCTCGCCGCGCTGGCCGGCACGGCGAGCAGCAGCGCCGACGCCAGGGCGAAGCCGCAGACGCCGACGGCGCGGAATCTCAGGAAGGCTTGCATTCTTCCGCCCTCGGGTAGTAGACGGCCGGCAGGCTCGAGACCACCTGCCACTGTCCCGCGGAGTTCTTGCGAAGCTCGTCCGTGATGCGGACGTAGTGCGAGTCCGCCGGACCGCTGTCCGGGAGGACCGCGCCGGTGGACAGGTTCGTGTTCGACGAGCTCGCGTTGTCGAAGCAGCTCGACACGTCGAGGTCCCCGTGTACCAGCGGGTCGGGGATGACCCGCATGTCGAAGTAGCTGATCGTGCCGATGAACGACTCGGTGGTGACGTCCGTCGCCCGCAGCGACTGCTGGACCGCCGCTTGCATCACCGGGCTCACGTAGCTCACCCAGCTCTGGTCCTGCCCGCCGCGGTACTCCGCGTAGAGGTAGGCGAGCTCGTAGTCCTTGTCCGTGAGGACCGCCTGCGCCTGCGCAGCACTGGCAGGCAGCCAGGACGTCATCTCGACGTGCGCGTTCTTGCCGAACGGCGGCATGACGTACGCGACCCCGGTCACGCCGCCAGCCGACGACTGCCCGTTGGCCAAGGTCGCCGTCGACCCGCCGCCCGCGGGCATCAGCTGGCTGGCGGACGGCGAAGAAGAGCACGCGGCGACTGCGATGAGCGCGGCCACGCCGACTGCGAACCCGGTCACGCGCCCGGTGAATGCCTTCATTGTCCTGTCCTCATTCATCCCGGTAAGTCCCTTATGCGGCCGACGACCGCCACGACGGTAGCAGTTCGTCGATCAGCGCTTCGGTTTCCGGAGAAAGTCGCGGCAGCACCTCGTCGAGCGCGGCTCGCGCGGAGATCTCGCTCACCACCGCCCGCAGCACTTCCTCGTCCCCGGTCGCGTGCGCTCCCTTCAGCAGGTCCCGCCACAGCAGCTCGTCCTCGAACGCCAGCCGCAGCCCGTCGCGCGCCGCGGACATGGCGCCGTCGGCGTCCTGCCACGCGAGGCGCAGCGCGGACAGCCGGTGCGCGGTGTCCGCGACCAGCGCGGTGGTTTCGTAGCTGAAGTCGTCGGTCGCCAGCCACGCGTACCGCCCCGGGTCGCGGCCGTCGAGCAGCTGGCCGCGGACCAGGCTCAGCGCCTGCTCCAGGCGCCCCGCCGCGGCACCGGCGTCCTGGGCGCCCCCGGCGCCGCCCGCCAGCGCAACGAGCGCCCTGAACACCTGCCAGTCGACCCGCACTCCCGCGCCGAGCCGCAGCCGCCCGTCCGCGCCGGCGGCCAGGTTCGGCTGCCCGGCGACGTCCGTGCCCAGCCAGTCGCGGGCCCGCGCCAGCGCGGCGTCCCGCACCTCGGCGGGCGCGCCCCGCGGCCACAGCGCCGCGGCGAGCACGTTCGGGTGCACGCCGGCCGGGTGCGTCGCCAGGTACGTGACCAGCTCGGTCGCGAGCCCGAGCCGGTCCGGGTCGATCGGCCCGGGCGCGGTCACCGAGACCGGCCCGAGCAGGCCGATCTCCACCGCGGCCCGGGTGCCTGGCACCAGGTGCGCGGGCGGCACGCCGCCGGCCTCCGGCGGGGAGATCGGCGCGTCGCCGCCAGAGTCGCGGAACAGCGCGACGACCGCCTCGTACTGGGCGGGCGGCAGCAGCTGCGCCGCGAGGTCGAAGCCGAGCACGCCGGTCCGCAGCCGCCCGTCCGGCGTGACGTCCCAGGTCCAGCTCGCGCCGGGCACGTCGCCCGCCACCACGAAGCCGAGGGCGGTCCGGTGCCTGGTCCTGGCGAGGGCGAGGAGCCGTTCGGCCTGGGCGGGGCTGGGCGGCTCCCCCATGATCAGGTAGTGCGGCGCCCAGGTGTCCGGGTCCTGGCCCGCCGACCGTCCGGTGAGCACGGAATCGATGCCCCAGGCGGACAGCTGGCGGGTCAGCTCCGCGCTGCGCCGCTCCAGCTCGGGCAGCGCCTCGTCGAGCGACGCGGCCACCGCGACCCGGTCCGGCGCGATGGTCTCCAGCCCATGGCCGAAGCCGACCAGCGTCACCCGCATCCGGTCCGACCAGCGGCTGGTGACCAGCTCGACGGCCAGCGCGGCGAGCACCGCCCGCGCCGTGTCCGCCGGCCCGCGCAGCGCGATCAGCCCGTGCGCGACCTCCAGGTCCGCCATGACGCGGCCGGTCTCGTTCATGCCGAGCGAGACCAGTCCCGGGTAGGGCGCGAGGGCGCCGCCCGGCTCGAGCGTGACCGCCGCCGCGGCCGTCATGCGCCACACCTGGCCGCCGTCAATCGGCTGCCATGGCGCCGGCGGTTCGGCGTCGGGCGGCGCGACCCACAGGTCGAGGTGCTCCGCGCCGAGGTGCGCGGCGAACACGGTCGGCAGCGGCTTGTGCTGCGCGGCGAGCGCTACCGACAGCTGCCGCAGGCTGGTGTCGAGAAGCGCCGTGGCCGGGTCGTCCGCGCCGAGCCGCAGCGCCTGCTCGGCCACCGCCGCGTCGCCTTCCGGCGCCAGCAGCCGCCGCCCGAACGCGCGTTGCCACAGCCGCTGCCTGCGGTGCCGCCCCAGCGCGGCTAGCACTCCGGCCGCCAGCAGGCTCGCGGCGGCAAGCTCGTACGGCCATTGCGCCACGGACTGCTGCTGCTCAGGTGCGGCTTGGCCGTCGGTTGCCCCCGCCTGATATCCGGAACGTACGGTGGCGTCTCCCGCAGCTCCCCCCTGCTGTGCGGCGGGGGCGGCCTGCTGGCCGATCGTCTCGATGCCGGGCCCGAAGGCGTCGCCTGGCATCCGAAGGACCCATCCGGGCCTGATCAGTGAGGCGATCGTGAGCTGGCTGCCGTCCGGCTGGGTGTGGTCCTTGTTCAGCTCGTAGATCTCCCGGTAGCGGCGGCCGTCGCCGAGATGATTCTGCGCGATCTCCCACAACGACTCGTGGTGCCGCCCGGCGGGCGGCTGGACCACGTAGATCTTCTCCGCGGCCGGTGCCGCGTGCCGCTCGAAGTCAGGCTTCGGCAGCTCCTGGACCCGCGTCGGCCGCGGAACCGCCTGCGCCGAGGCGCTGAACGCGGCGCGCGGCGCGGCGCTGTGCGGCGCCGCGTGCGTGAACGCAGGCGACAGCGCGGCGGTCGCGCTGAACAGCAGCAGCGCGGACATGACCAGCCGGTGCGCGAGCGACTGGGACGGCCCGGCGAGCGGCACCCGGTCCGGCACGCCGACGTTGCGGACGGCGGCCCTGATCTCGACGATCACGCACCAGACGAGCTGGAGCCAGGCCAGCCAGACGACGACCGCGACCACCCGGAGCACCGACATCACGTCGAGCTGCTGGGTGAGCACGCTGGAGCTCGGCAGCTTGTGCGGGATCGGCAGCCCGAAGGCGACGACAAGCGCCGCGGGCACGCCGACGGTCAGCACCGCGAGTGCGAGCACCGCGAGCACGCCGAGGAGCACGTCGCCCGCGGTGCGGCGGGGCGCGGCCGCGGGCCGCCGCAGGCCAGGGATGGGCGGGGCCATCAGCACACCCCCGTCAGCTGGATGTTGCTGCCGCAGTCGAGGGTGGCTTGTTCCGTCGCCGCGGCCGTGAAGTTGCCGAACGCGCCGACCGGAATCGCCGGGTTAACCGTGATCTCCACCGTCACCTTCACACAGGGTCCTTGGTAGCCGCCTGGCGGCGGCGGGTTGGTTTCCGCTTCGCAGTCCCCCGCCGTGGTCAGGCCGCCGATGACGCAGCCGCCCGCCGGGATCGTTGCGGTGTTCCCCGCGGAGTCGCTGACCAGCGTGGCCGCCGGGCCGTGCTGCTGGCAGGCCGCCGCGGGGATGACGAAATTCTGATGGCGCAGCTGGCCGGTGTTCAGGTCGTCCACCGCCGCGCGGGCGGCCTGCTGCGCGATGTCCGCGGCGCGCTCACGGCCGTTCATGTACTGCCCGCCGTCGACGACGAAGCCGAGCATGACGAGCACCGTGAGCGTGAAGACGACCAGCCATAGCGTCACCGACCCCCGATCGCGATCTCTTCTCATGCGGACCTCTGCACGAACGGGTCGAGCGGCGCGACCGCGGTGCGGGTGAACGTGCTGGTGACCGGGAACCCGACCACCCTGAACGCCTGCAGGTTCACCGTGCACTGGACCGTGACCTGGACGTCCTGTGCAGTGGCGAAGCTCGCCGTGCCGAGTGGCAGCGGCGTGACTTTGGTGACCGGGGCGCCGCCCGTGCACGCGCCCCGCAGGTCGTAAGTCGCGGCGCCACTCGCGGCGGTGTTCGCGTCGTTCCCCGTCCTGGCCAGCGAGGCCGCCCTGGCGGCGTCGCTGGCCGCGGCGCCGACCTGGCCTGACGAGCTCACCCAGTCCCCGCCGGCCGCGACGAGCAGCAGCAGGAGGAGGAATCCGGGCGCGGCGACGACGAACTCCACCGCCATCGAGCCTCGGTCGGACCGGCTGCTCCGCCTCATCCGCAGCCGCCTCCCGCCGCCACCGGGTGGAAGCATTCCTGCGGGCCTTCCACGGTGACCGTGACGGTGATGCCGCCGAACATGTTGAGCAGGCTGTTCAGCTGGCCGGAGACGGTCACGCCCGCCAGCCCCGCCCGCGGGTTCGCGAACGGCGTGGCGGTGACGTTCCGCAGGATCTTCGTGCCGAGCCCGTCGTAGTAGTGCAGGGCGTCGGCGGTGACCTGCTGCGGCCAGCCCGGATCGGCGGCCGGGTTGACCGAGAGCACGCGCGCGTCGCGCGCGCCCTCCTGGGCCGCGGCCAGCGCCGCCTGCCTGGCCTGGAACCACAGCGCGAACTGGATGACGATCATCGTCAGGATCAGCAGCGCGGGTGCCAGGATGGCCAGCTCGACCGCGCTCGCTCCCCGGTCAGTACGCAGCAGCCCGCGGACGGCCGCCAGGCGGCGTGTCCACGGACGGCTGATACCGGGGCGAGCGCGGCGGTTCATCCGCGGCTCATCCTCCGTTGCCTGCTGGCGCGGTCGGGATGGTCTGCTGGATGTTGTTCTGGCCGGTGTTTACTTCCTTCCAGATCAGCGCCAGGATCCCGACGGCCATGATCACGAGCACGCCGGTGATGACGGCCAGTTCGACTGCCGAGGCGCCGCGCTCGCCGTCCGCCCAGTGCCGCCGCACCCGGGCGGCATGAGCGCCGAGGAAGGCCTTTGCGTAGAGGCCCAACTGATTAAGCATGGTCATCCCGCCTTTCTGCGGTTGTGCGTCAGACGCCGGTCAGCGCCCGGACCGCCGGATACATCAGGAAAATCAGGAACGCGATGCACAGCAGCATCTGCGCGAGCAGCATCGACTGCGACCGCTCCCCCGCCTGGCCCTGCAGGTCGGCGAGTTCGCGACGGCGCAGGCTGACCGCGCGGGAGGTCAGCGACTCGCGGACCTTCGCGCCGTCGTCGGCGACCAGGCTGAGCGCGCTCGCCAGGTCGCGGAGTTCGTCTACCCGGACCTCGTCGCCGAGCGCCCCGAGGGCCTGCCACGGCGTGAGCCCGGTGATCCTGGCGTTCGCCAGCGCCTCCCTGATCCGGGAGAACGCCCATCCGGCGCCGATCTCGCTGGCCGCCATCAGCGCCTCTGGCACGCCGCGGCCGCCGGCCAGGTTCATCGCGACCAGGTCGAGGAACGACCCGATCGCGTGCCTGAAGTCGCGGCGCATCCGCGCCACCTTGCTGCGCAGCTCCAGGTCCGGCAGGAAGAAGAAGACCACGGCGATCACCAGGCCGACCCACAGCGGCACCACGAACGGCACCTTGATGCCCGCGACCAGGGCCATCGCAGCCAGGAAGGGCGCGAACAGCAGCCCGAACACCGCCAGCAGGACCTTGTTGGCCAGGTAGACCTCCAGCGACCGGCCGGTCAGCCGCAGGTCAGCGCGCAGCGAGGGAAACCGCCAGCCCTGCTCCGCGCAGAACTTGACGATGCCAGCACCGAGCCGGCGGCTCCACTGGCTCTCCTTGCCTTCCGCCCCCCGCAGCCGGGCGCTGCCGCGAGCGGCGCCGGCGCCAGGCGACAGGTCGAATTCCGCGATCCGCCTGGTGAGGCTCTGCCGCCGCGGGATCAGCCCGTAGCCGAACAGGAACAGGCCGAGGCCCGCCACGGCGCCGAGCAGGACCGCCGCCGTCATCGCACGGCCCCGGTTAGCAGCCGCTCTGGCGTCTCGAACGTGGCCAGCCGGCGGAGCCAGAGGATCCCGCCCGCGTAGATGGCGGCGACGGCGGCGAGCACGACCTGGCCGAGGACGCTGTCGTACGGGGTGAGGAACCCGTGGTCGATGACCGCGAGCAGCACCGCGAGGCCGACAGAGACGGCGATGACGATCTGCACGCTGCGCCGGGTGGACTTGCGCTCGGCGCTGACCTTGCGGCGCATGTCGAGTTCCTCGCGGACCGCCCCGGCCAGCGAGGACAGCAGGTCCCGCAGGCCGGGACCGCGCAGGCTGGCGTTGATGATCAGCGCGGCGATGATCAGGTCGGCGGACGGGTCGTTGATGTCGTCGGCGAACCGGCGCAGCGCCTCGGCAAGCGGCATCCTGGTGTGCAGCCGGTCCACCAGCCGCTCGAGCGGCCCGCGCAGCGAGGGCCCGGCGACGCGCAGCGAGGAGGGAATGCCCTGCTCGAGGCCGACCGCGCCGGCGATCGTGTCGCGCAGCGACTCGGTCCAGGTGGCCAGCGCTTCGAGCCGCTCCATGGCGCGCCGCTCGCCGGCCGCGCCGCCGATGCCGCGCCAGGCGTAGACGAGCACCGCCACCCCGACGCCGGCTACCAGCCAGCGGGTGACGAGCAGCGCGAGCGCGCCGGACACCAGCGCCACCAGGCCGCGGACCGACCACAGCTCGCGGATGCGCTGCTCCAGGTTCTTGGAGCGGCTGGCCGAGGCCTCGGTGACGGGGACGCCGCGGACCGCGACGACGAACAGGAACACCCCGGCGCCGGCCAGCGCGCCGAGCACCATGGCGACCAGGGAGTACGCGGACGCGGTCATCTCACCACCCCCGCCGGGCCGGGTCGTAGCCGTAGTCCGCGAGCTCGTCGACGCAGCTGATCGGCGCGTGCGGCACCGCCCGGCCGTCCACCCCCGCGGTGAACACCTCGCTGGACAGCACTCGGCCGTCCACCCCGGTCACCTCCCTGACGGAGCTGACGAAGCGGCGGAGCCGGCCGCCGCGCGCGTACTCGTTCCGCTTGTCCTGGAACACGACGAAGTCGATCGCGCCGGAGATCAGCATGTGCGTCGCCTCGATCGGCAGCCGCTCGGACGCCTGGATCGCGTACGTGGAGATGCGGTTGAAGACCTCGAGCGACGAGTTCGCGTGGATCGTGGACAGCGAGCCGTCGTTCCCCTGGGTCATCGCGTTGAGCATGGTGACGATCTCGTCGCCGAGCACCTCGCCGACGATGACCCGGCTCGGGTTCATCCGCAGGCTGCGCCTGACGAGCTCGGCCATCGTGATCGCGCCGTTTCCCTCGCTGTTCGGCAGCCGCTCTTCGAAGGCGACCACGTTCGGGTGCAGCTCCGGGTAGTGGTCGAGGCCGAGCTCGAGCGCGCGCTCCACGGTGACCAGCCGCTCTTCCGCCGGGATCTGGTTGGCCAGCGCGCGCAGCAGCGTGGTCTTCCCCGCGTTGGTCGCGCCCGCGATCATGATGTTCTTGCGGGCCAGCACCGCCGCCGCGAGGAACGACGCAAGCTCGGGCGGCAGCGAGCCGTTGCCGACCAGGTCGGCGAGGAACACCTTGCCCATCCGCGCCCGCCTGATGGAGATGGCCGGGCGCAGCGTCACGTCCATCACCGCCGACAGCCGGGACCCGTCGGGCAGCCGCAGGTCGAGCTGCGGGTTGGCGGTGTCGAACGGGCGGCTGGACAGCCCCGAGTAGGCGGCGAGCACCTGCACGAGCTCGATCAGCTCCTGGTCGCTGTCCGCCACCGGCTCGGCGAGCACCTCCCGGCCGTCGGCGTAGCCGACGAAGACCCGGTCGCAGCCGTTGATGTCGATGTTCTCGATCTGCGGGTCCTCGAGCAGCGGCTGGAGCCTGCCGACCCCGAACAGCGCGGCGTGAATCGCCTCGGCGAGGTCCTCTTCCGCCTGCGCGGTGAGCGCCGCGCGCCCGGCCAGGATTTCCCCGCGCGCGTACTCCTCGAGCACCTGGGCGATCACCGCCCTGGCGTACTGCCGCTCGTCCTCGCCGGCCATCGGCGGCAGCCCCGAGGCCGCGTCGAGCCGCCGCTGCCCGGCCAGCCGGTCGCCGACGTCGCCGCGCAGTCGCTTGACAAGCCCGTGGTCCACGCCGCTCACCGCCCCCGGTACTGCGGCACCTGACCGTGCGCCGCCGCGTCGTCGCCTGACTGCCCGTCCGGTTCGTACCTGTGCCGGGGGGCATGCTGTCCGGGAGCGGCCGCCCGGGGCACCGGGGAGACCTGGGTGGCAGGCGCCTGGGGTACCTGACCGGGCGCTGGCTGGGCGGCGGGCCGCTCGTACGCCAGGCGCGGATCGGCGGCCGGCTGCGCCGGCATCATGGCGGCGAGCTGGCCCGCGATCTCCCTGACGCTGCGGATCAGCATTGACTTGTCGAGCTTCCCGCCCCACTGGCCGCGCAGCAGGCCGGCGGCCCTGGAGTCGGAGACGATGCCGCCGAGCACCCGCGCGGGCGCCCGTCCCTGGCCGAGAACGTGTGCCACCTCGGTCAGCTCCCCCTTGAAGTTCTTCTGGCCGGCGATCACCACGACGTCGGCGCTGAACCCGCGGCGGCCCCGCTTCTCGACGGCGGCCCCCAGCGCGACCGCTCGGTCCCGCAGCCTGATCACCTCGCCCACCTCCGCGCGGGTGAGCAGCAGCACCCGCGACGCCTCCGCGAGCAGGTCGGTCACCGGGCCGTCGGCGCCGAGCCGCCCGCAGTCGGCGATGACGTCGGCCCGCGGCACGTTCGCCAGCACCCGGCCCAGCTGCCCCCAGAACATGCTCAGGCTCGCCCCCTGGTCGGCGTTGGTGACGCCGAGGAGCACGTCGATGCCGCCGTACAGCTTCTGGGTGTGCTCCCAGACCTGGCCGGGCTGCATGGCGGACACCGCCAGGCTGAGCATGCCGCGCCGCGGGTCGAGGCATTCGCCGTCCGCGGCGGGAAACCGGAAGGCCAGGTCACCGCCCGCCGGGTCGCACTCGGCGAGCAGCACTGGTCGTGGCCACACCGCCGCGAGCGCGAGCGCGGTGCTGGTTACCCCAGGCGCGCCCTTGTCCGCGGCTACCACGATCAGTCCCATGCCGCCCGACCGCCGTCAGCCCGACCCGCCTGGCAGCAGCACCGCGCCGAGCGTCCCCGCCGCGGAGGCGCACAGCAGCTGGCCTGCCGTGCCCGGGCTCACCGCGACCGTGATCAGCGCGCTGCCTGCCCCGGTGCTGCTCACCGCCAGGACCTGCGCGTCCGGCTCCACGACCGAGTTCGGCACCGTCTGGCACGCGTCCGATCTCGCCAGCGCGTACAGCTCGACCTGGTCCCCGGCCTCGAGGGTGAGCGGCATCGTCCCCGCCTTGAGCGCGATGCCGACGCGGTCTTTGCCCGCCAGCGAGTTCGCGCTGGTGGTGAACATGCTGTTGGTGAGCAGCGTGCCGGGGAGGATCGTGGTCTTCGCGACGAAGTTCAGCACCTGGCCGGCCTCGTTCCACGGCACGTAGCTCAGCCCGGTGCTCGGCACCTGGACTTCGGTCAGGTCCTGCGCGGTGAACTGCTGGCCGACGTTGACCTGCTGCGACACCTCGACCGCCGCGGCCTTCTGACCGCTGCGGAGCACGAGCAGGCCCGCTCCGGCGCCGCCCACCAGGATCAGCATCAGCGCGACAACGGCGAGCAGCGGCTTGCGCTCGCGCGGCGCGCTGGGCATCCGCCGCCCCGCCGGGAGCGTGGGCTCGCCCCACGGTGGCTGCTGGTCAACGCTGACGCCGCCCGTGCGCGGCAGCGTTCCTCGGTCGCTAGCCATCGGTCAGCGTCTCCCCAGATGCGGCGCGTACGGTCGATAAATTAGCGAAATTGAAGATATCCCGAGATGCCCTCGCTGCGCGGGCGTTGTCTTGTTTAGAAAAATGTCGATTCAACGTTCTATATTGAAGGCTTTCTATCAAGACAGCTGGCGATTCAGCGGCTTTCTGTGCGAATCGGTTGCGCGGGTGCCGCGCGCGCTGAAATTCTGCGCACCAAAGACTGACTAGGGGCCAGCAGTAAACCGAGAAAGGAAGCCGGCAGTGCCAAACGTTAACGTGACGTACGCCGACATGCAGTCCGCGGCCAACCAGCTGCGGGCGGGCGAGAACCAGATCGAGGGTGACCTGGCCAAGCTCAAGAAGCTGATCGACAACCTGGTCGCCAGCGGCTACGTGACCGACACTTCGAGCAAGCAGTTCGAGTCGTCCTACACGGAGTTCAACACCGGCGCCACCAAGATGATCCAGGGCCTGAACGGCATGGGCCAGTACCTCGACGCCGCTGCCAAGGCGTTCCACGAGACCGACACCCAGCTGGCCGCCGCGCTCAAGAGCTGAGC
>Ga0335072_10008502_pt1 | contig 14883 bp, 16 predicted proteins | sample Lox_Sample_21_FD_206725 | JGI IMG/M metagenome (GOLD analysis project Ga0335072, IMG submission 206725) | Soil microbial communities from Loxahatchee National Wildlife Refuge, Florida, United States - Lox_Sample_2.1 | ecosystem: Environmental > Terrestrial > Soil > Wetlands | place: USA... | reverse complement strand
TTGTTGAAAGTGACCCAGAGATTGCGGCCATCATGGTATGCGTATCCCTTTTCCAATTGCATTATAGCTCTTTTTTAAATGGCTTCATGAATAGGAACTTGAGATTCAACGGCAGCGCGAGTCTATCGTCCTTATCGCCTCTGAAAATGTTACCTCGAGAGCCGTCTTTGATGCTTTGGGATCACCCATGTCAAATAAATACTCTGAAGGCTATCCAGGCGCGAGGTACTACGGAGGAAACCAACACATTGACTCGATTGAGTTGACATGCCAGTCTCGTGCTCTTAAGGCTTTCCATCTGGATCCCGAGAAGTGGGGTGTCAATGTCCAATGCTTGAGCGGTAGTCCGGCCAATCTTCAAGTCTACCAAGCTATCATGAGGCCACATGACAGATTAATGGGCCTTGATCTTCCTCATGGAGGTCACTTGAGTCACGGTTACCAGACTCCGCAACGAAAGTATGGCTCGCCTTAATTCACTAGCTCGTTTTAAAGCTAACACGTCACTGTAGGATTTCCGCTGTCTCGACCTACTTTGAAACCTTCCCATACCGGGTCAATCTTGAGACCGGTATAATTGACTACGATGCCTTAGAAGCGAATGCTCTAATTTACAGACCCAAGGTTCTTGTTGCAGGCACATCTGCATACTGCCGTTTGATTGACTATGAACGTATGCGGAAAATTGCAGACCTTGTGGGAGCCTATCTTGTAGTTGACATGGCTCACATTTCTGGTCTGATTGCTGCTGGTGTCATCCCAAGTCCTTTCGAACATGCCGATATCGTCACGACCACAACCCACAAGTCTCTTCGTGGTCCTCGTGGTGCCATGATTTTCTTCCGCAAGGGTGTCCGCAAGACCGACTTAAAGACTGGAAAAGAGACTCTTTATGACCTTGAAGGCCCAATCAACTTTTCGGTTTTCCCAGGTCACCAGGGAGGACCTCACAACCACACCATCACCGCTCTTGCTGTAGCCTTAAAGCAAGCAACCACACCGGAGTTTAAGCAGTATCAAGAGCAAGTCGTCAAGAACGCCAAGGCCCTCGAAGTGGAGTTTAAGAAGCTAGGCTACAAGCTTGTTGCTGATGGTACTGACTCACACATGGTCCTTCTTGACTTGCGTCCACAGGCATTAGATGGTGCCCGTGTGGAGGCTGTTCTGGAGCAAGTCAACATTGCGTGCAATAAGAACTCTATTCCTGGTGATAAGTCAGCTTTGACACCCTGTGGTATTCGTATCGGCACACCTGCCATGACCAGCCGCGGTTTCGGTGAAGAAGACTTCACCAAAGTTGCACAATATATTGATCAATGCATCAAGATCTGTAAGGAGGTCCAGGCATCGCTGCCAAAGACCGATAACAAGCTTAAGGACTTCAAGGCTAAGGTTGCTGGTGGAGAGGTTGCCAAGATCAATGAGATGAAGAAGGAGATTGCTGCCTGGGCTGGTACCTTTCCGCTCCCTGTTGAGGGCTGGAGGCTGGAAAAGTAGTTGGGCCTCGTTTCCTTTAATTTGGTTATGGTGTCAGGGGTTCTCAAAAGTAGCTAGCATTCATCATCGCGTAAGATTTTGGCTTCACAGCTTCAACGCAGTGTCCTAGAGAATAAATCATTATTACGGCTGGGTTTTTGTCGACCTGTGTCACCTCTCTCAAAATTCACGTGCCTTGTGTAGTAATTGTTCGTGGTGATCAAGGTCATTTTGAATGAATGTAAGATACAAGACGCCAGTACAACAACAACCTGGAACGATGCAGCAGTGGAAGGACAAGAAGATTGGCCCATATCACTGACGCATTAGATCTTCGGAGACCAATCCCATATACAAGCAGCCAGTAATTCCCAGTCATGCGATGCCATGTTATGGTTTAGAAACATTCGAACCCCATCCGCCGTCAGCCTGGGGAAAAGCCTTCCCTGACACGCCAAGTCCCCAAAACGCCGAGTCTTAGTACAGTGTGAAAGGGAATGTAAACAGCCAGAAGAAGCCCGGGAACACCATCTCCCCTTATGTACCGATGAAACGAAAGGAACACTAAGAATAAAACCTCCAGAACGGTGGCTGTCGTTTGATGCGACCCCATGCAGCTCTATCCCCCTTTCAAGGAAAAATCAAAATATAAACAACTTTTAAATACTCTATCATTGTGTCATCGTGCCCGGATGGGTCATTATCGCTCGATGCTCTCTGGGCTCATCATTCCTACAGCACTTCCATCGTCTTTCTCTGTCTGGCTTGCATTGCCTTGACTGCTCTCCACCCTCTCCATGGCAATAGGTCCCCCATTAGGTAGTGCCAGCTTCAGCTTCTTCGCTGCAGCAGTGGCAGCACCGCCTTTTTCGGGACTTCCATTTGCTCCTCCCTTCGCACCGCTAGTCACATCCATAGCGACACCATTTTCCAACTTCTTCTTTTTCTTCGCATTGCCGGTTTGCTCTTTCAAAGGCCTCTTCCGTGGACTTGTGATCTTGCCTGTGGGAGGTAATCTTGGCTTCGGGAACCGTTGCTTCTGAGGTAAGTCTTCATCTTCAATGAGAGGTTCGTCGCCATTGGCATGAAGTTTCGCCAGGAAGAAGTTCTTGACGAGGCCAATCTCATTTTGGATGCTCTCCACAGTGACGGGTTGCAATGATGGCAAAGCCTCGAAAAGCATCGCTGCCGCCGTAGCAGAGTTGGCATTGTTCCCTTGATAGACGTTATGGACTTTGCTCTGCAACAGATGCATAGGCACAGAAATGGATGACAAGCCGAATTCTTTGTCGAGACCCAGCTCCTTGAATCCAAAGTAATCCTCTTCGAGTTCCTCAGCGAAGTCACCTGTAACGAATTGCTCACTACCGTCATTAAATGCACCTTCGCCATCGGCACCGGCATCGACTAATGCAGGACGGAGGAGTTCTGTGAGATGAGCTTTCATGCGTTCATGCATGACGACTAGTTTTGTACCCAAGCGCTCATTTTCATCCTTGGCGTAGGTTTCTAGTGATTCAATATCAAGACCATTTTCACTGAGACAATGAAGCATGACCTCTTCATTTGTGAACCGCTCTTGCCATTTCGCGCTGGTTTCAGCAGCAGTGCTGGTTGCGTGTACTTTTGGCGCTTCACGGTATATATTAAAAGTGCGTGCAATCTTTGCAAAGTAATCCGCGGCAATATCAGTGATAACGTCGAGTGCAGAAGGTTGTAATTCTTCGAAACCAGCATGATAACAGATCTTGCCTACGGACCTCTGCAAAGCCGCGCGCGTGACCCAAGGTGACATGATGGCACCATCGATGGAAGTGACATGTGGCTCTATATCTGCTTCCACGAATGGCTGTGGGTTGTACTTCTGAAACTGATTGTTATACATCTTTGAGCAGTTAGTAATATGATCCAAATACGCATTAAAATGTTGGTCCTACCTGCGACTGAAGCTGCATCTGCTTCACGATGCCAATCTTCGAGCAAATTTTTCGTGTTTCTTGCATCTGCCTCATGTTGGCCTCAATCCGCGCAGTAAGTGCACTTTGCGGAGAAGTGAAATATCCTTTGGGGACCATGCGTAAGAATTCGCCGGACTGATCTATAACCTGTCCATCGGCGTCCTCCACCCACTGCAATCTCTCTGGAATATCTGGAATGGCAGACAGCGGATCGTAATAGTCAGGCAGAACACGTTCTTCTTCGCCTTCCATGCCTTCTGCCAAGGTTTCCGATCCGGGTGCGGCATCCTTATCACTTCTCACGACAGCGTCGCCGCGAGGCTCGCCTGACGCACTATCAACTAGAGCTTGCTTCTGCTGGCGGATCCATCTTCGCATGCCAGCTTTGGTTCGCAGAAGGGCTGGCTCATCGGGATTCAGTCTATCGCCTTTGAAGAGTCGATTCCGTTCTTTCGCCACTAATGCTCGATCCTTTTTGGTGACTTGCTTCCAGATCTTATATTCTTCATCCTCCTGGAGGTCATCTGCTGCAGCGCCGAGCGCTTGACCTAAAGCCAAACCGTTCATAGACGGTCCGTCAATCTCCATGGCATCAGCTTGGCTGCCATGTAGGCCACCGAAGCCACCAGGAGTGACAGATCCAGTACCACCAATAGGTGGAGTAGAGAAACCATTCTGACTACCATCCATACCAAATTCAGAGCTCTCGTGGATCAGATTTGCGATTGTGCCATTGAGATGGACTAAAGGTTTCGACTCAACGCCCGGAGTGCCTTCTTCTTTACCTGGGACCGATTTTCTAGCCTTCGTCGATCCTTTCACACCTGTCTTGCCAGGAGCCTTCCGACCTCTGGAGGATATAATCGGCTCATCGTCGCTTTCATCAGCGCCGTCATCGTCTACTCCATTCTGCTTTCTGCGCTCTTCGGCTTCTACTTCAGCACGGGGCCTTATTACAAGATCTGGTATTAATGGAACCAATTTCTCGGCCTCTTTTCTCATGGAATTTGCATTCCGGCGTAAAGGATGGGCTAGATCAGCGTTGTACTTCAGGCAATTACTCCATATTAGATCCAGGTCAGCGACGAATTCTGCTTTGGACTTGTACACTAGAGTCTTGAGCTTCTTGGTCATTGTGCCGAGGTCCATTGGATGCTTGATAACTGTTAATTGTTAGCATATTTGGGCTTTTTAGAAGAGATGGAAAGAATCATACTATTATAATAGTCCGGAGCCTCCCTCTTATTGACTCTAGTAAGAAAGGGAGCTGAATACTCGGTCATCGCCTTGAGCTCGCTCAAAACCTTTTCTGCGGCTTCATATAACTCTTCTTGGCCAACATTTTCTTCACTGGCCCATTTACTTCTGTTCTTACGGACCTCGTTCATTAAAGATCGCAACTCTGCGTCTGATGCGAGGACTTGGTCACGTTTCAAATCAATCCGAGCAATCAGGTGCTTGAGAGTTAATGAGGAGGCGCCGAGATTTGCACTGGAGAGCGTTCCATGATGTTCGGGGTTCGCAGCCGGGTTACGCATTTCCGCATCAATTTGCTTTTCGGATTCCTCGAGCTTTTGTTGCTCATGCATCGCTACCTTGTCAGAGTCCAATAACCAAAACATATTAGAAAACGAGCGCTTTACTGCATCCTCTGTTGCGCGCTTGGCTTCTTCTAATTGCTTGCGGGCGTCTTCGGAAGTTTTGGGTTGTGTTGGAGCTCCGTCTTGCTTGTCCTTCTCCGGCTGTTTGGAAGGCGACGACTCGGGTAGTGTGGGGGAACTCCCGGATTTTGATGGCGACAGTAAGGCGAGTGTAGGTTTCTTCGAAGGGGAGGCATTTCCTTCTTCATCGTCGTCCTCGTCATCGTCGTAGTCATCTTCGTCGATAGTCCGCGCCGGCTTCTTGGGAGGAGAGATTTCCCGTTCCAGTTCATTGCCATCTTCAATTGCAAATTGCCCAGTCCCTTCTGCGACATCTTGTCCAGCATTTTCATCTTTCCGGCCATGCCCACCAAATATTCTAGCGATCTTGGCCTCACTTTGTTCAAAGAGCGTTCTGAAAACTGCCCTTTGATGATCATCTAGATTATCCCCTTCTACGTTGGCCGGTTCGGGCGGAGTGGCATCTTTGCTCTGGGCGGCAGTATTTGATGATATTCGGGCAATTCGATCATCGTGGTAGTCGCCATTGCTCAGATACGATGGGCCGTCGGTAGAATGTGGAAAAAATTTGAAGGGCATCGACATGATGGCCGGAGCCAGGGATGGTTGATGTCCTCCTTCACCCGCATTCGATTGAGACCACGCCAGACGCGACAAACAGGTAGGAGTGTCGCAACGTCCTGCTTATGGCATCAAATGAAAGGCCTGCATTGGGAGATATTGCTGGTGATGAGAGAAGCCACGGCGGATGGTGGTTGTTGAGATATTTGATGAATTCCGAGGCCTTCAGTCAAATTTGGCTGATGTGACGATGCAGTGTCGTCTGGTAGTTATGGGAGCAAAATCGCAGGGTACTCCCATTTCCTTAGACTCTCCCGCGATTTTTACAACCTATAACCAGCAACTAGACCATTATTTACAAAAATCAATAATCAAATAACTAGGATAATTTAAAATCCTCAGTTAATTTTACTAATAGAAATAGATTCAAGAAAAAATTCATTATTATTTCTGCAGCAATCCTTCCAATAACCTTTCGTACGCTGGCGCTTCTGTTCGCTAAGAGGATGATTGTCACGTGACTGACCTTAGCCAACCACCGCCCAACTTCGCCGTATCTCAAAACTCACATCACTCATTTGAGGACAGATCAGTGAAATACTCCTGCACAAAAACTCTTTCTCTTTACTACCATGATTCTCGCCTCACGCATACAGAGCTAGCTTTGTTTTCACAATGCGTATAAGACTACCATTTGCAGGTTCGAACGCCTAACAAAGCTTCGGAAGCTCGGTCTAACTGCAGCCTTGTCTAGGTGCCTTCATCTTCGTCTTCCTCATAACGGGCTACGCAGGCCTAAGCAGTCTCCAGATAGACCCGATAGTGAACGACAAATTCCTACACGGCATATCCTTCTTCATCCTCACGACCTGCTTCTACTGGATCCTCGACACCACCCGCCGACGAACCCTCAATCTCACCCTTCTCGTCTGCACAGCCATTCTCGGTGTCGGTTCCGAGTTCCTGCAGAGTATCATAACCAATGACCGGAAATTCGACCTCTATGACATTATAGCGAATATCGTTGGGTCGCTGGCAGCCGTGGCATTGAGCAGCTGGTATCACAAGCGTATGTTGGAGAGGAAGAGGGCCGCTAAGCAATACTTGACTGTGCCTGGAGATGAAGAGGCTGATTTAGAGCTTGGCGAGGGCGCTAGGGCGCAAGAATCGGGGGTTACAGCGGCGGCTCCAGCGCGATCGCTTGAGGCAGAAGTGGATAACTGGGACGAGAATGCCGAAGATGCTTGGGATGAGGAGGGACCGACTGGAACGGATAGTCTTGAGGGAGAAGGGCCAAAGACTCCTAGTGCCAGTAGCGCCGGTGACACAGAGCACCAGCCTGATACGAAGAAACGGGTCGAATGATGTGGCGCAGACTGGGTAGGTCAGGAATGGCGTTTTAGGTGTCTTGACTTGGGGGTTAACAAATACATCAAGGAATGTTTTACTTTGCAATGTATGATAGACAGTTTCACTCTCTACCACCCAAAGGACTCGTCATGCCACCAAACATTTCTTCCCTGTGTAACCCATCTTCCGACGTGTTCTCTCAGTTCCCGCGCCATCTCAGCTGGTCCACACACTAGGACGGCAACCCGCTCCTCTAACCCGTGGCGGAAGGTATTATCAACTACAGTCCTCAAATTTGGTCGAGTGTAGCCTCCAGTAACTTTGCCCGGATGTTCCGTTCGCAGCAAGTCTTCCAATTCGACGCTCCCGTCGTCCCGGCCTGCCACTAGTCTCGGAGCTTCCGAACTTCTAGACTCTACTCCGGTGACATATATCTTTACGCGATCATCCCTGTCTATAACTTTGGAATACTCCGTATTGGCCACCCAACTAGCCTCTGATATAGACCTCATAGCCCAAATAAGCTCGACTCTGCTAGCATTAAATCCTTCACTTCCCATCCCCGAGGTTACTCGGTGATAAATAGGTAAAATAAAGGTTGCTCCAACCCCACCGGCGACAAGGAGTATTCTATCAAACTCTGCTGCAAAATTGGGAAATCGTCGAGCAGCTCCGTATGGACCCTCGATATTAATTCCGACGTCGGAGGCCGGGAGTTTTGTCAACCGCTTTAGAGTTGTGGTCGTGGGGCCGTTCAGCGTACGAAGTACAAGCAAGATCCTTCTTGGAGATACATCGGCAACAGTAAATGGGTTGAAGAGTAGTTGATGGATTGAAAGAAGAGGTATCTTAGACTGTACACTCTCAGGTGGAATGGATAGGTAAACATGTTGCCCTGGCGCTATGTTAAACCGCCCCATTTTCGAAGCAGGTATTGGACTTGAAAGCTGGACAAGCTTTGTGTGCTCTACTGATGTAATCTTGGAGGCTGCTACCACAGTGTCGAGCTTCCTTAGGAAAATATCAACAACAAACAACGCCAGTGCTTCCATGCTATAGAATCGGAGGGGCGGTGCGTGGAAGAATAATATCGGCATTATTGACACTGTGATTGTGAGGTGAAAGACGAAGAAGACCCTATAACTCCATCTTCGAATGCTAGCCAAACTAGTGAAAGCCAGGAGTGTGAGAAGTGTGATTGAGAGAGCGCCTAAGAAAGGTACAGGTTGCGTAAGGCGTGCCTGAAGAATACCCTGTTGGGCGAAGAAATTCAAATAAAAGGTGGCATGTAGGACCAGTAAGCAATAGATTATACGTCCGGAAATGCGGTGATACGCATTTAGATGCTCGTGCGATGACCCAAACGCAATAGCAAGTGGCGAGTAAGGTGACTTCATGGATAGCATGTAATGGAATGGAAATTGTGATGCAGCGACGTGTCCAAAACGTTTCGTGACATGCATATAATCTTTATAGAATCAAATTAGTTTCGATCCCAGTTTGCTGATTTCCAGACACGTCTTGAATGATTGGATATAAGCTGAGCTCTAAGCCAAAATTTCCAAAGACAGTGTCATTATTCATCCTAGCATTCATGACAATTGAATTTGATGATAAGAAAGCCTCAAAACTTACCAACTCCAGTTTTGTGAACTGCTAAAAAGAGCAGCCACGAAGCCCAGGTCAATCCGGCTATCCAGTAACCTCTCAGACCCCATCCTGGATATACTTCCCCTTCAAGCCACCACAGTGCTAACCTCCAACGTCTTGCCAATCCGCCACTTGTGGACATTCTATTCTGCTTTTGAATAGGAGAGCCTGATGTATCCAATACAGCGGTATATCTCACTTCAGTCCTTTTCCTTTGCGAATATACCCAAGCGCCTAATCGGTATAGTTGGAAAGCCAGAACTGGTATTAAGGCCGAGAGTTGTGCATAAACTCCATAGCGATCAAGGAGAATACGACGCTTTATGATCTCCTCCTGAGTAAGGTCCACGAAATGGTAAGGCCACGACATGATAAACTCGGGATATATTGTATATATGGGAAGTGTACGGAGAAGTAGAAATGGGGTTGAGATGTATCACGGAGAGATTCGATAGAACTGAGTGTCAGCTATAATAAGATATCCATTGTAAATGGAGTAATGTGGCTACAGAACACGTTTGCGAATATAACCATCTAAGATTCAGTAAGGATAGCACCCACCAATGCAGAAGGCCTGATATTGGTAAGCACTTACAGTCTTGTACAAGGAAGTTGTGTTCCTACGGGTGCTAGTAATCCCTGTAGATCATCGGCCGCACGGCAAAAACTGCAGAACGTCACAGACTTGCGATTTATGTTGTGGGACATCGTGCATTTTCTTATTCCATAATTCTTTCAACCTTTCCTTCCATTTCTATATTAATTTACCCTCATGAAATGACCACACTCACTCTGCACAACCTGCGCAACAGTTCTCTTCATCACACATTCTCAAGCAGCCTTCTCCGTCATCAACCAAATCTATTGTACTTCCCTTCGACATCTCTCTTGTCCCAAAAACGCCATGCCACCTCCACTACTACCACCTCCACCACAAGCACTAACCACTCTCCACCCCGCAGCAAAGTCAACGGCCCTATTTCAACACTGCCCGCCCCCCTAGACACCCCCGAACGCCAACCCGGTCAGTCGTTCTTCCCATCTTACGTCTTTGCTCTGGGCAAATCTTATTTGAAGTTCTACAAGAATGGCCTCAAAGCCATCTACACCAACTTCATGGCCTGCCGGCCCCTCCAAGCCAAACTCAATAACAAATACAACGGCTCGCTCGCCAAAGCTATCGACGCCGGCTTCCTCGACCGCTCCAGCTTCCAGCTCTTGACGCGGTCTTGGTTCGACGTGAAGCGAATTCCCATTTTCGCTCTGGTATTTCTGGTCTGTGGGGAGTTCACGCCGCTGGTGGTGGTTGCTGTCTCGAGCGTGGTGCCGTATACGTGTCGGATCCCGAAGCAGATTGAGAGCGATAGGAAGACTTTGGAGAAGCGGAGGGCGATTTCGTTTCGGAATTTGACAGCCGTACTGCCTAAGAATAGTGCAGGTGTAGATGATCTGGTGAGGATGCAATTGTTGCATATTAGTTGGAGTTTGGGGCTTAGTAGTAGTGCTTGGGATTGGCTTGGGGGGAGGCTGCCTGGACTACCAACGCCTCTCTTGAGGCGGAAGGTTGGGAGACGAGTACAGTATTTGGAATTGGATGACAAATTGATTAAGCGGGATGGTGATGTTGAGAGGATGAGCATAGAGGAGGTTAGGCTGGCATTAATCGAGAGAGGAGTTGATATCCTGGGAAAGAGTGAATCACAACTAAGAGCTTCTTTGAAGGCATGGTTTCATGCCAGGGACGAGTCGTCCATACTAAGACTCTTGTTGACGAGGTAAGAGTATACACTATTGTTGGAGATCGTATTTGCTGACACTGTGTCTTAGACCCTCGGTTTGGCCACTTAAGAAATGATATGAATTTCGTTCCCGCTATTCACCTTTATGTATTTTTCTGTACAATAGTGCACTTGTAACGCACAGCATATGGTGGCGTTCGGGAGAAAGCCCATGCTATAGAGACTGCAGAAGAGGGGCGGAAGAATCTCATGGCATTAACAGCCAATATAATGTTACAAAATGCAAATACAACTCTTTTAATGTATCTCCCCCGAATTTCAACCAACACCTGGCTATGAAGTGTCCTAATGCCAATACACAATAATCCATTATCATACGAGAATCTTTGATATCACTGCCTAAACTTGGCCAATTGGGCCATGATGTTCTGGACCTGCTGAGCGGATTGCCCTTGAGGTTGAGCTTGGGGTGGCATACCGCCAAGGATAGATGCCAAACTCTCATTACTGGGCAGAGACGCATAAGAACTTGGTGGCTGTGCTTGCGACTGATAAGTACTACGCTGCTGCGGCTGTTGTTGTTGTTGCTGCTGCTGCTGCTGTTGTTGTTGTTGTTGTTGTTGTTGCGCAAGTCCCCCCAGAATCCCTGCAAGGTCAAGGGTAGGATTTGCGGGCTGCGTCACTTGTGGAACAGGTGCAACTGCATTCAGGGTTCCTAACAGTTTCTGCAAAGTCGCATTGTCAAGCTGGCCAACGAGATTGGCAAGATTTGGGGCAGCAGCTGTAGTGGTTGGTGGTTGGTACGTTTGGGGTGCCAATTGAGGTTGCACATAAACTGCTGGAACTGGTAGAGCCTGTGTTTGCTTGGCACGCAGGACAAGCTCTGCAGCAATTTTGGGCTCAAGGTCTTGATATTCGTCAAATCTGACATTGTTCGCGCCACCCGTGCGATCAAAGACCTGCAGAGGTATCTTGCCTGTACCTTGTGATTTGTGTGTGAGCTGCGCAACAGCAAATACGCCCTCAAGTATCTGTCTCCGGATGACCGCAGGAAGTGAGATTCGCGGATTGAGGAGCATGACTTCTGTCCTAATCCCTCTAGCACGCATTTCACCCTCCACCCATGCCACAAACCCTCTATCCAATTCCTCCATCAAAATGATTTGAGCATCCGGGACTTCTCGAGGATCACGTCGCGGAATCTGAAGGTCGGCATCCTCGTCAGAGGTTCGCAGCTTGGGGCTTATGCTCCTCTCCCGGTACCTACCATTCTCTCTCCGACCATATGGAGATCGTGACCGGCTCCTGCGACGCTCTCGGCCATCATAGTAGTCATAACCACGCGCAGATCCATAATCTTCCCGACTTCGATAGCTTCCACGCGGAGGCGACGGTGATCTCCCGGGTCGATAGTCGTCACGTGCTCGCAATGGACCTCGGAATTCACTATCACGAGGTGACACCCCAGCGCGGGCATCATAGCGATCATAACTGTCACCTCTCACTGAGCCTTGACTGCCTCGAATAGCACGATCTATCCCTCCTCTGATGTAGTCAGGAGATCGCGAGCGACGAGCTGCAATGGGGGGCGCATGGGCAACGGCGGCAGCAGCAGCAGCGCGTGTGTTCTTTTGAGGTTTGGATATTTCGAGATCTACCGACAGTCAATACAGTTATTCTTTCACAATTTGCATAGAGCAGATACTCACGCATTTTCCTCCCTCTAATTTCTTGCCCCTGCTCACCTTTCAGAGCACGTTGGCATGCAGCAACATCATGAAACTGCACAAAACCGTACGCTTGCTTGATTGACACCTGTGCTAGTCTTCCATATCGATAAAATGCGTAAAATAGATCACGCTTCGTGACTTGTTCCGATGGCAGGTTTCCTATTGTCTGGTTAGTTATAGAATAACGCAATTTAGCGTGATCTGATGCTAACCTATAAAAAGTCGAGAGCCTGCGGGAAACCTGTCCCATAAGCCTTCACTAACATACATCCGTTCATCAGCAAGAAACTCGTCATATAATTTCTGGACAGCTGGAGTCCATGACATCTCATAATCGTCGGCTGGGCCAGGGGTCTCAACTGAGGTTGCTGGTAGATCTTTGTCGGATAATCGATAATCTGGTTGTTGGGGATAGCTCAATGTGGGAGGTGGTCCAGCAGACACAGGATGGAAGGAAGCGGATGGAGGTGGGGGTAGGACATTTCTGGGATCAGTTGATGTACCAGGTGCACCGGCGGCAACAATAGATGCAGGGGTACCAAGTGGTCTATATGAACTAGTTGGTGGAGGCGGAAAATTGGGCGGCCCAGCATGATACTTTCGAATGTCACCCTGAGGAGGATATGCCGGATGCATGGGCTGATTTTGGGCAACTTGAGGACGTGGTGGTAAGCTGGCATGGGCTGGGAGACCCAGGGCAGTCGGAGAGAAATTCTGAGTACTGGGGTTGGCAGAGGTTGGGGTGGCGTTGGTCGAATTTGTTGCGTTCAAAGCAGCATTCGCTGTGATATCATCCAAGATCTGCTGGATGTCTATCTCTCCGCTTGATACAGCCTCATATGAATTGAACTGAGGATGGGACTGTAATGTCTCAATCCCAAGAGAAGCAGTAGTGCTACCAACGGCTACAAGAGCATCTCCGGCTGTGGTAGCGGTAGGGGGGAAAGGCTTATGGGAAGAGGGATTGTCTCGGCCATCCGGAGGCACAATGGTAGAAGTGGAGGCGGGATTGGTGAGGGAGGGGCTGTCGTCTGCGAGGACTGACACTTGGACAGAAGGAGGCTGTATCTTCTGATCGACATTTTCGCTTGACACATCCTGCCTACTTGAAGACTCTTCTCCATCAGAATCAAATGTTTTCGCATAGTCGTCGTCGACCTCTGCGCCCTCCATAGTATTCTTAGATGTACTATCGTCTGCCATCTTGTCCTCGTCATCGTAGGGGTCAGAGAAACTGGCGTCGAGTTCGTTATCACCCGTCATACCATCATCTGCAGCTTGATCAAGTGCCGAGGTAAGTACAGGAGATGTGGTAGGACCTGCAGCTTCGATGTGAGTGGAAGTCATATTGAAGACTGGGTCGATCTGATTGCGAAGTACGGGGATATTGGAGGGTTCCGGAGGATGAAATGGAACGGGAGAGAGTGGTGTTGCGGACTTGGTGCGGAACTCAGGCGCGTCTGGTGTCATGAATGGCAGAGACCTAAGTAAATAGGTGGTTCAAAGCTAATGGGAGCAGTGAATGTAGAAGAGGGTAAGTCAAGAGAAGAAAAGGCCGCAAAGCTCGGAGAAGCTTTGAGACCAATCTTGGGCAAGGCAGGCAGAGCCGGATACCAAATAGTCTGCGGACAGATTTGGTGCTCCTAATTAGATATCATGGTAAGCAGTTAAATACAATTCAAAGGCTTTTGCGGAGTTTCATGAGTGTTACGTGGCGAGGCTGTTGTGGAGTATGTGGTGGGGAGGTGAAAGTTGGAAGTGAGGATTAGTTAAGTAATTTTTGCCCAGCCTTCGCTAATACTAGCGAGGTTAGCGCGGAGCCCGCTGCAGCTTTCTTGACCGCCTCAATATTTGTGTCACAAAATACAGCAGATGTATTGTCTCAGCCAACTTGGTTGCCTGGATAAGGGATTCAACGACATTCCACTGATAATGAGGAGGGCTCAAAGGTTATAAGGTCCTTATGACTCCAGAAGAGATGTCTTCTCATTGTACCATTCGATCTGTCTCTACCTGCCCTCTAGACCTGCTTCTTACTTCTTCCCATGTTTCGCCACGCCTTAGAATCTCTTGGTACGCTATCCCTTCGGACGCGAAGCGCCTCTACCAAGCAATTTCGCGAGCTCTCCCAGAGGACAGGAACGGGCGAAGAAGACCTTGAAGCAGAGTATGCTGCGGCTCGAAAATGGGTGTCCGAACTCAACAGGGAAACCATACCGATGAGCCTTGCTCGAATCAGCTTTGCCAGATCATCTGGAGCCGGGGGTCAACATGTGAACAAGTCAGCCACTTAACCGTATCTCATTCCTGAACGAATGAATGGCTGAAACATGTATAACTTGCAGAACGAACTCAAAGGCTACGTTTACTTGGCCAATGGACTCGATAACGCCTTACGTGCCGAAGATTCTTCATTCGAAGCTACGAGAGTCACGCTTCTATGTATCTTCCTCTGATAGTCTGCAAATGTCAGCCCAGACAAGTCGAAGTCAGCGAGAAAATAAGTACGAATGTCATAACAGACTTCATGAACTCCTCAAAGATCTCAGCAAGAGATTCATCCCCGGTGAAACACCAAAAGCACAAAAGCAGAAAATCAAAAAGCTGTAAGTGTGGCACAGTTCCTATCTCAAGGTTTATCACCGCAGGCTTTTCTGGGTCGTTCTCTTCATAACAACCTCATCTCTGCAGGTCCCCATTAGGCGGAGACTTGTTCATTTTATGCAAGACGACGCTACACCAATTCTGAGGCAGCATA
>Ga0335072_10008501_pt1 | contig 14883 bp, 8 predicted proteins | sample Lox_Sample_21_FD_206725 | JGI IMG/M metagenome (GOLD analysis project Ga0335072, IMG submission 206725) | Soil microbial communities from Loxahatchee National Wildlife Refuge, Florida, United States - Lox_Sample_2.1 | ecosystem: Environmental > Terrestrial > Soil > Wetlands | place: USA: Florida... | reverse complement strand
GCGGCAGTTGTAGCGGACACTTCAATTATTAAGATGTTGCAGGAAAGTCTATCTAACCCCTCAGGTTGTTTATTTCCGTATCGGAACATCGCTACTGGTGAAACGGATTTTGATGGAATTTGGGCGACTCTATTGGCCTACTGGACTGCGGTGAAGAAGACGTTCCCGGATGCATGGGGAAAGCCTCCTTCTAAGAGTAGGCTGATGCATGGCGCAGGTGTTCGGGCCATGGGTAAACTCATGGACAGGGTGATGGCTTCCATTGATCCGACGAGTCACGGAGTTGTGGGGCACGTTCAACATGAATTGCGTTCAATCATTCCCGTTTGTCAGTGGACTTCTGGGAAATGGGCTGGACTCGGGGACCTTAACTGGAATGAGATTCAGAATGTGCCGAGACACATTCGAATGCTGTCAAACGTTCTTGTAAGGACCTACGTGCAAGGCAGGAGTACTCGTTAATGAAGTTTTTCTTCCCAGATAGTCAGGATCAGGTCGATCCCAGTTTCAATTTTGAAACTGAAGAGCGGTCCGACTTAAGACTCAGACACCGCGATGATCGCTACGCACATGAAGAATTTGCCAGCACCCCATTCGACGGGATCCTTCTCTCTATGGCGATGGTCGAAACCGGAAGATACACACTGCCGCAAAGGCATCGACTGTATCGAATGGGAATACGCAGATTCTTCCGACTGGACGATACTAGACTGGAAACGATGGGGGATTGCGGCGCATTTTCCTACATCCGCGAGGACTACCCACCATATTCAGTCTCCCAGGTTGTTAATTTCTACGACGAACTCGGATTTGATTACGGGATCTCAGTAGATCATGTCATTTTGGGTTTCGATGCGAAAGTTGACGAAGAGTCTGCTCCCAAGGATTGGAAACGCCGTCAGGAAATCACACTGGAGTTAGCCGGCGAATTTCTCAAAGAACACAAGAAATCTGGGAGCAGGTTCATGCCCTTGGGCGTTGCTCAAGGTTGGAGTCCAGCGTCATACGCCTACTCCGTGGAGCAATTGCAAAAACTAGGTTTCTCCTACATCGCTATGGGTGGAATGGTACCGCTGAAAACACATGAGATCCTTGCTTGCTTGGAACGCGTCAACCAATCGCGTGGTGTGGACACGAAACTACATCTGCTGGGTATAACGAGATGCGAACAGGTACGAGAGTTTGCTAGATTTGGGGTTGCCAGTTTCGATAGTACTTCGCCACTGCGGCAAGCGTTCAAAGATCTCAAGGATAATTACTGGACCCTTGATCGAACGTATTCGGCGATAAGGGTACCGCAGGTCCAAGCTAACCCATCACTGCTGAAGAAGATTGTGGCCGGCAAGGTGAATCAGGCCGAAGCGCGGCGACTGGAGCAGCAATGCCTAAAACTGCTGCTCCAATTCGACGCTGGAATGGCTTCGGCTGATGATGCACTCGGCCCACTTTTGGAATACGAACACCTTTACGATGAGGGACGCAGTCGCGCAGAAATCTACCGCGAAACGCTGCTCGATGCTCCTTGGAAGTCGTGCGACTGTGACATTTGCAGGAGAATAGGTATTCACGTCATTCTGTTTCGGGGAGCTGAACGGAATCGCCGGCGCGGGTTTCATAACATTTTCGTGTTTTACAAAAGACTACATCGAGAACTAGGGGAGGACCACGAAAGCGAGTGCCTCGTGCTCAGCCCAGGAGGGCTAAAGTAATGGCGTCCAATCGCATCTTGAGATTCCCGGCGTTGGAAATCCACCAAGGTTCAAATCGAGTGCTCTACAGCTTTGCCGCTGATGGCAAGGACGTGTATTCCTTTGCAACCGTATCGCGAATTCGACGAGAGAACCAAGGAGAAGTCTGCGGCTATCAGCGCCCAGAAGTCTTGTCGCACATTGCTGAAATTCGAAAGTACTTGGAATGCTCAGATCCGATGATTCCTAACGCAATTGTCATCGCTTTTGACGAACGAGTGCATTTCGAACCATCTGACGACCCTATCGTGAACGGGTTCTGCCGAGCAGGCGTGCTAGTCGTGCCAGTTGACGATGTGGTAGCAGACCACGAGAAACCAGGATGGATAGTCGATGGCCAGCAGCGCATGGCTGCAATCCGAGAGGCATCAATCAGTTCTTTTCCTATCTGCATAACGGCTTTCATCGCCAAGGGCGAAAAAGAACAGAAGGAACAATTCATTCTCGTCAATTCCACAAAACCCCTCCCCAAGGGCCTAATCTACGAGTTGTTGCCAACAACTCAAATGGCGCTTCCCACCATGCTTCAAAAACGGCGATTTCCAGCCCAACTGGCCAACCGACTGAACTACGATCCAGATTCCCCTTTTAAGGGGAAGATCCGAACTGCAACCAACGGAGATGGCGTTGTACAAGACAACTCCGTGCTGAAGATGCTAGAAAATAGCCTGAGCGATGGAGTGCTTTATCGCTTTAGGGACCCTGATACCAGTTCCGGTGACGTCGAATCGATGCTTGGAGTGCTCAAGGCCTATTGGGGCGCGACTGCGGACACGTTCAAGGATGCGTGGAATCTGCCACCGGCACGTTCCCGCTTGGTTCATGGCGCTGGAATCGTCAGTATGGGATTCATAATGGACGCGATCGGAGACCGATACCATGATGAACCACGATTGAGTAGGGAATATTTTTACAGCGATTTGCAACCACTGGCCCGAGTCTGTAGATGGACTTCGGGCTATTGGGACTTTGGACCCGGTGTGCAGCGCAAATGGAACGAGATTCAGAACACGTCCAAAGACATCAAACTCTTGGCGAACTTTCTCCTATTGCAATACCGGGCGGCGGTAATCAACCGAACCGCTTAGGTTTCCGATCACGTCGTGGGTTCTTGGATCGGCGAAATCACGAGCGGATCCGTTGTCTCAAATCTTTTGCGAAACCAGATATCGCTCGATGAGGGAGAGCATCGACTGACTGCCCCGGCTATTGTGAAACAACGTTGTTGCTGAGGGATTCCTGTTTGCAGAAATAAACTCTGTAGCAGCATGCTTCGCACTTGCGGTATTTACCACGAAAATATCAGCATCCCGAGCCAATTTTCTTAGGATTGGAGTGCCTACGTGATCCGCATTGATGCGCACTTCTACGTCCGGACAAAGCGTCTCCAATATGGTTTTAGCTCGTTTGCTAACTCGTTCCGTCAAGCTATAGATCGCTACGATCATGCCGCTTAGATCGGCAAATGGAGAAGTACCAACTTGCTCGCCGGGCAGGGTCTTTTCTGACTGGAAAGCTGATTGCCATTCAGTCTGCCCGCAGTCTGCAGCCAACACTTGAAGAAATGCACGCTGGCTCGGTTCTAGCAGTCTGGAGAACCCATGTGCCTTCCCAGCAACGGCCACGTAGAGGTCCACACGGGAAGGTTCGTCGGGACACGGGTAGAACAATAAAGTGTCGAGTAGTTCGGTTGCCCAATCAAGAGTGGCCGCTGACGCATGCGCTTTCCATAGATCGCTGGCATCGGCACAGATCCCCAAATAGCGTTGCTTCGATAGACCTAGTCGCAACAGGACCTCAGCGAGTTCCCCCCAGACGGTTAGATCGCTAACGCTCCCCTCGGTGTAACTTGTGAGCACATCCATCATCGCTTCATAGAAGCCTCGCCATTCTGGTCGAGGCCAAAGCACATCCGCTCTTGCGCACGCGATGAGATGAGGCAATGCGACCCTCAATTCCAGTCGTTCCTGAACACCCAGCAACAATGTTGTTAAAACGCCAGAGTCGGCATTCCGGTCCGTGAGTTTCCATTCGGTAGCACCCTTCCGAGCAATATCGACTGCCTTACCCCACGGTTTTGTAATTTTCAAAGTGTTTAACCACTCGCCCCAATTCTGAGGGACAGATTGGACCTCTTCATAAGCGGATGCTTCAAGGAGTTCGTCCAACAGTGCAACCGACGCCTTCGTGGCGCGGAGTTCACGTTGCTCTTCCGGCGACAGTTGCAGATATCGATCGCGGATAACCCGGCGCACTTCCAGGGTGTCATTAAAGGCAGCACTACGGCAAAGCGTGCGCACATTCTCCAGACTGACTGGTGCCCTTAGTGCCGAAAGTAGCGCCGCATCAACGCCGACGATAATCTCAGTCCGGGATGCGGTTTCTGGCACCGCTGGAAACTCCGTCGCGAGCGCTTCCAGCCACTTCGTATCGTCAAATAGGAAATCCGTCTTGCGTTCAAGGATGGCGTTACGCAAAGTACTGTCCGGCGGATTAGAGGCGAGGGCCACAAGCATGAAGCTCTTAGCCGCTTCTGGGCTGCGCATTCCACGCCAACTGCGATACAGATCACCGTACACTGGCAGCAATCGACGCTTGAGTCGATCGACCGCGCCGTTGACATCCAGCCTTTCCTCGAAAGATGAAAGTTCGGCCCCATATATGAGCGAGATGACTGCTTCTGTGACGGCCAGAGGACGGCGCAGAGTCAACAGGTCGACCTGAAAACCCGACTGTTCAAGTTCCAAAAAAGAACCAAAGCGACAGATGATCAGAGTCTTTAAGAAAAGGACATTTACCGCATCAAGTAGGCCATCGGTCCGAATTTCTTCTATTGCTTTTTCCGCTCCTGGACGATTTTGCGCCTCCAGTGCCATATAGTAATCACGAAGGACCATGTGCAGGGGCAAACGTTGTCGTGGTCTTCTCACTTGGCGCTGAACCCCAAGTTCCCGCATCAGAGCCAATTTCTGTGAGATTTGTGGAGATCCGTTCTGGTCTTTAGGGTCGCTTTTGAACTTGTAGACAAATCCAACTCCTAATTGGCGGATGGCATTCTCAATAGGGTCGTCAGCAGACAGGTCAGCGCGGCGTAATTCAAAGATTGAATACGAGCAACCGACGAAGGCCTCCAGGTCTTTTCCCAGTTGTCGGAAGTCTCGGTCATTGAAGGAAAGAGCGTAATACTCAACCGCGTATTTCTCGCGCCAGCACGGTAATACGACCGATTTTGCCTGCCTTGAGCGGAGTTCACCAGCGTACTCAGCAAACACGCGTAGACGGCTGTTCTGTTCCAGGGCCTCCAGCGAGAGCCGGTTTGGCATCGAAAAAAAATGTGCCAAGAACCGTTCTACGTCATCCCCATTCATTCCTATTCGCCCCCCCAGCGCTGTGTTAGGACGACACGATTATGAGCGACCTCGGCGGGGTCAGTAATCAAGTGCACCACCTCTTCGTTGATCTGGATACCGGCAACGGTAAAATTCATCGAACCGCTCAGATAAAAATCGTCCCCCAGCAGTCCCTTCTCATGAAGGTCATCGCTTGTGTGCACCCTTAGTCGCCCTGCATCGCCAAGTGATCTCAAGACTAAGAGGAAGGAACGGTTCATCTCGTCGTCGCGCGTCGCAACATGCACTGTAGTCCCAGCACTCAGCATCCGAACGATAACCTGCGTGAGCACCACGCGACCACGTGGCCACTCGGGTGCCAACTGAGCAAACAAGTTTGTTTCGTTGTCGATGATCGGAATATCGGAAATCCACGGCGAAACTAGCCAGACACACCGACTAGGAATGAGAACTTCGCCAACAAATAGTGATTGAAGCAAATCCCGCAACTCAGTCGACCTTGCTGAAGAGTGAATTTGCCGAGCACTCCGCGAGTTCTTCATCGGATTGCCTCTCTACATACAATTAGCAATTCGAGGTTATCGCCGCGGCGTCGCGCACTTTCAATCTGAGGAAATACATAGAGAAACCCAATATCCAGGGGGTCGCTGACTATCGACAGCAGTGCTTCCTTTATCAATCGCGGTTGATCTGCGGGACCAATCAATATTGCAGCAGCCTTGTCCTGAAGCGCCGACACCGTTTTCGCACGCCAATCGGCCTCCCGCACGTCTATGACTGTTCTTTCTGCCTCAAGGCAATCGAGCACGAGGAAGCGATCAAGGTCTGGACTGGGAGAGAATGGGTTCCACCAGGAAAGCTTGTGGTTTCTAACAGCGTTGCCCCGCGGCCACAAAATGGAACTGTACGCTTGATAACGCCACTGTGGGTCGTCCAGGTTAAGCTCCGGCAAGAAGGGAAGCACTTCTCGAAGCTCACGATTGCGGCTCAATACGTAAGCGATCACCCGGAGTTCAACTTCAATGCCAAGCCGCGCTTCCTCGCGACGCCACAATTCGTATATCTCCGCCAGTTCCGCGTCGAACCTGTCATCGGTTCCCGCGCGCAAGACGCGCGCTTGGAGTGACGTCATCACCGCGTGATTAGCGACGAAACCTTCTCTTTGGAGAACGACCCTCAATTGGTGAACACTATCGCGCAACTCCTTGTTAGTGATCGAATCCCGAACTTGCTTCAGAGCACGATGCAAAACTGGTTCCCGAGACCGACGCACCAGTCGAGACAACTCAGAATCCACTAGTTCGAAATCGCTCGGTCCAAGTGCTTCCTGTGCGAGTCGCAAGAAACGAAGGGGATCCTCAGAATAGCAACGTAGAATTTCCTCTATGACACCGGTACCGCCCAACGTTTGTTCTGTGATCCAAATTTCCTCAAACTCTCCAATTTGAGACTGGCCGAGTTCCGGCGGTGGAACGCCTGGGTGAAGATCAAGCCAGAGAGCCTCCACGTCCACCTGTGCGGAGGATCGTTGTGCAGCTTCCAGCAAAGCGCCGCCCAATGTCGCCCGAAAGCGCTCGCGAGCCCACTCGTACCATCCGCTCTCCGGTTCTTGCCATAGCGCTGGAGCAAGTTCGACAATGCGGGACAGAATTTCAGGATTGCTCGTGAGTCCTTCAAGGCGCTTGAGCGTTTTTTGCTCGGGTCCCTTCTCGCCTTCGTGTTCTTCATCCAGTTTCACGGTCTGAAAGATGACATCCAGAACTCGCATCATCTCGCCGCCTAAACCGCGTAGCACTAGATTGCTATGGGCTTCCGCCAGAGTAATTTCACGAGACAATGCCTCTGCGGACAATGCCGACACGTACATCTGATATAGCCAGTCGATTTGAAAGTCGTTTGCGTACTCTTTGAGTGTGGCATCTTTGCGTAAGCGATTCCGGAAATACGCGACACGAAACGAACGGATCTTTTCTTGATTAGGATCCTCTGGCCCCACTCCCAAATTGTCCGGATAGCGAAACCGCACTGCTATCCCATCCACGTCCTGCACAAAGCCCACAGCTGCTGGCTGACTAGTGTCACCCTGACGGAAAGTGATTGAAATATCCCTCTCTGTGCCGTGCCCGCCCGTTAGACCGACATTTGCCTGCGCCCCGACGGCAAATCGTCGCACAGTTACGTTAGAGTTTTGAGCGTGTGTATAGAATTCGAGGTGGTCGATCACCCTTGACCAAGGCGAATTCCGCGGCACACTGTGACGAGTACCAGTGACTTGAACAAAGACTTGACTCCGCCAGTCAAGGAAGCCCTTAGACGTTGGTCTTACATTGCGCGGAGTCGCTCCGGGTCGGAACTGCAGGGGTCTCACGCATGGGACATTCACTGCATTTCCGTCCTTCAACGTTTGGAACTCACCTAGAAACTCAGATTCGGTGCACCACGTAAATACCGAGAGATCTTGTTCTGTTGCGGTTAGATTTTGAGGCGCGGTCCAATGTAGAACGTTCGTGTACGGTGCGAAGCGGCGACTCACGTTACCTGGAGCCAGAATCTGTAATGCCTGCAGGACAGGCATCAAGGTCGTGTCTCCGGCAGTCTGGGGAACAACGCGCACCTCTGGCAATGCAAGATCGCTAAATAGTGTGGGTGGAATGAAATCCGGCAGGGGAACATAGTCTGTCCGAAGATCGTACTCAGAATCACCCACCCCGACTGGAATCCGCCTCCAGTCAGTCTCTAGACGTCGCAGTAGAGTGGGTATCACGCTCATCATGATTGAGCGTGGTGGTTCCCACATCAGCGCAATAAGATCGTCTCTGTCGATTCTCAGAGCTGCCCTGAGATAAGATTCCAGTTCAAGACGATTCTCCGGAAACTCGATCAGACCCTTCAAAAACTCGCGGAGCCAATTCTGGCGAGGTTTCCATCGTTCCCCGGCCGGACCTGCACAGTCCATCCACAGGCTCCCAACAGGAAGTTCCCTGGGCATCTTGCGTGCCAACCAGTCCATCAGCGCAAATACTCCCTGCATCCTCAGCACGTATCGATTGTTTACAGGTAATGAACGAGCCGAGAGGGTTGGACTGAACAATTGATCGTAGCTCTCGTATGCAAATCGGTCACGTCCGTAATCAGAAAGCGATACGATTACCCATGGCCGCATTTCCGGTCGTCGTCCAGCTCTTCCTTTGCGCTGCAAGAAGGCCGCCATGTTCCGAGGGGCTTTGTGCTGTGCCACGGCGCCCACATCAGGATCGTTGTAACCCACTTCCAGAGAAGCTGTCGCCACGATGATATCCGCAGTCCGATTCACGCCCGCATCCTGCGAACTCGTACGATCCACTGCCAACATGCGGGACAAATCGTGACCGATGTCCTCGCTTAGCTTCCATGATTGCCCCTGTCTGAACCGTTCTCTCGCTTGAGGCCGCGAGTGTTGTCGGAAAGAAGCTAAGGTCATCCGCGGATGGCTTGGGCCGTCGCCTTCCGCATCGCGAAGGTCGAAGTAAAGGCGGTTTACAACGTCGAGATTATCAGCAAAAAAGTATGCTCGTTGCCCGAAGCGCGTCGGGTCACCACTGATTTTCTTTGGGTCCAGTATTCGGCGCAAAAGCATTGCGGTCTGAATGGTCGTAGAAAGCAGAGCAGTCGCGGAAACGGGATCACCACGTAACGCAAGTTGGTATTCCACTCCTTTCGGTTCCATATCGTCCCCAGCAACAGGGACTACACTCGATGGCCGCAAACCTGTGAGCTGTGCAAAGAAGTCCCGCGCATTCTCTAACGTAGCGGACAATCCAGTGAATTGGACCTTCTTCCGCACCGCCCAGCGCCACCGCCTCAGTAAATACGCAACCTGCGCACCATGTGATCCTTCATACGTGTGAACCTCATCTAGCAAAACAATCTTCGGTGCATTTGGTTGCCCCACACCGAATAGCGAGGCGCGACGCGAATCGCTCATGCACCGATTGAGCATTTCTGTGGTGCTGAACAGTATGTCCGGCGCACGCCTGTCGAGAGATGCGCGTGTCAGCGCCAGGTCACCATCACTACTCACGAAGTTGCAGGACAAGCAATTCAGCACCTCTCTGCCAGCGTGAATATCTCCGACTTTCCATTCCAAAGCTCCCACGTTGCAGGTAGGACAACGAAGGGTGGGGCAAACATAGCGGCCGTTGGATTTCCAAAAATTCACATCATTCAGCGTTGCACGTTTCGGCGTATCTCCAAATAATGCGCCGATGGTAATTCGTCGCGGCAACTCTCTCTTCAGTTCGTCGTTCACGACAAGCAACTCTGAGTATGTCTCCGAGTACTGATCCTTTAGCAATTCCGTGCGAGGATACAATGCCAGCGCCTTAGTCCAAAACGGCCCCGGAGCCAATAATCCGGCAATGTAAGTGAGCGCCGGAAGGTAAAAAGCCTTCGTCTTGCCGGTGCCCGTTCCAGCGGTAACGATCATCCCGCGACTCCCTGTCGCCTCCAGGTCGCCTAACACAAGTTCAGTCGCACGTGCTTGAAAGTTCGCCAGCGCAAGTGGATGATCCCCGCCGAGACGGAGCATCGCGGAAAGAGCTTTCTGGGCAACGGAACTAAGTCTTGAACTCGCTTGCACACGGGCCAAAACGTCTCGTGCCTGTATATTGCGCCTGGGATAGAAACGTTGCGAAACGGCAAAGCGGAAATCCGCAACCAAAGTCGGCGCCGTCTGCCATGTGTTCCAAGGTCTGATCTGTCGAAGACGAGCGAAAAGCCGCACCGCCTCGGCCATGCGAGTCCGATATCTCGGTATTCCCCCATCATTGAACTCAAAGACAATTTGGTGCTCCACCAGTTCATCCAGCAATTCGACTGGATCTTCCTGAATCCCGCACTCAGACTGCACACGGTCAATCTCGTCGCAAATCTCCTCACGCGTGAAACTTCCGTCCACGACGCCCCAAGTGAGCAGTTTCGCCTCAATTCGTTCGAGGCGACCAAGTACTTCGAAGTATCCGCTGAGATTGGCAATCATCAGGCTTGTCGCGAGGTAGTACGAACCTTGAATGAGCTTTCCAGTTTGCGTTCGCGGATCCATTCCAATACTTCATCATCAAGAAGTGCGAGGGGTGCTCCCTCGGCACCAGATGCCTGACGCAGGAACTTCATAATGTTGGCAGGAACATTCTCCAGTTTCTTCCATGCTTCCTTCAGTTCCTCACCTAATTGTTGCAAACGAGAGAACGTATCCTCGTGGGAAGGGAGCGAAGAGCGTAGCTCCAGCAGTTTTGTCTCAGTGACCCGAATACTACGGGCAACGCTGCGAAAATCAGGCACATGCTCCCAATCCGCCAAAACGGCAATGTCATGCTTGCCGGTCCGTTCGTCCACATGATCTTGCCAGCAAACCAAGAGAGTACCCTCAATCTGCTGCAAGGCAAGAACTCCGCTCTTTCCCAAGGCGCTGAACTGGGGAGTGCTTTCTTTGCCGCCAAGAGTGCCTGGTGTGACCGCCATGTCCTTCAACTTGCTGATGATATGTAACGTATTCTCCGCGAGGGGTCGGACCGTTTCGAAATGCAGTCGATGGCTTTTGAGGAGTTCCGCTCCTCGCCGAACAGTTCCGACACGGTCGCACAACCCTCGAAGTTGTTCGGAGCGTTGTCGAGAAACTTGCAATTGCGATTTCTCGCTGCTAGCGGCACGGTACCTAGCTACTAACGTCTTTAGTTCTTCAGCTTCGTTGGCCAGCACTCGCGCCTCCCGCCAAGTATTCCAAATCAGACGCAATCTGAGTTAGATCGCGGTCCATCTTGTCACCTAATTGCAAAACTTCTTTACCTGTGACGCCGGCCGAACTCTTCAACCATGCCTCGATCTTCTGTTTTGAATTTGCCAAGGCCTTTTGAGCGGAATCAGTAAATGCACTCACCCTGCTCATCGCTACTTGATCAAGTACCGCTAACGCCGCGAAGGGCACACTGCACTCACCTACTGTCCGCGTTCTCCTGAGCAACCCCTTGACGTCCACGTCGTGGATCATTTTCGCAGCCGCATCAATCTCGGCTATTGCTGCTCCCCCCATCCCAGCGTCACCCGCAGCCTTCAAAGCTTCCAAAACCGCGCGTACGACTTCTGCAACTCTCGGATCATCTCCGAATGCCTCGCTCACCCTTGCGTGCCACTTTTGTATTCGCTCCCTTTCTTGATCCTGTGCTTTCGCAAGGGACGTTGCGAGCGACTCGTAAATTCGCCGCAGATCGGCAGTACCTGGTAGGTCAGGCACAGCGAGGGTCGGACGCCAACCGCTCTTGCGTAACTTAGCGAGGGGGTTCACAAACTGTGCAGCGTCAAGGATCTTTACGCGAGAAGAACCACCCTTTGTGCAAGCGGCATTCTGCACAACTAATTCGATTATGTCCTTACGTTTGCCAACGAACTCTTGGACGAGTTGTCGCCATGCCGGCGCACGCTCGCTTAGGTCAGGTGTGACAAGACCTCCGAACATCTCCTTTATGACTTGTTCATCGGTGCTCTCCGGTGAGACCTGACCCGTCAGCATCGCTCCTATCGCCAGCGCCTCAACTCCCGTCGGTATTGGGTCAGCCTCCGCAGAGCCAAGTCTACGTATCTGATCACCCAATTGAGCGCTCCAGTCCTCAAGATATTTAGCCAACAAACGTTGTATTCGCGCCGATCCATTGAACTCCCATCCCTTAGCTGCGTCGAACCGTAGGAGACCCGGCAAAAGCACTCCGACTTCTGCCATCGATTGGCGATCATTCGGATTCCTCGGCACACGAATGATGATCTTGGGGGGAGTCGCGAGCGATTGTAAGCTAGGGAACACTATGCTGGTGTTTCTGAATTCCTTGTAATGCGACGCCAAGAGGAACTCGGTGTCCCATGGAAAATATTGGCTCAGACAGCCAAAAATGATGATCCGCAGTTCATTCGCCAAGTCGAATGACAGTTTCACATCGCCGTTAATCCAACGATTGATTTCATCTACTTGCTTCGCAAGTGGATCTACTTTTGACGTTTTCTTCTCTACAATCGGTCTCTCAGTCGGCGACGTCTCAGGTGGTTGCTCACCGGTGGCGATGCCCGTCAATTCCGGAAGGGCAAAAGCCTCGTGAATGATTGGATCTAGGTTGACGAGTACCTCACCGTTGCTCCAAAGATCAAGCAGTACCTCCCTGCGACCCGCATCCACCTTGTCTCGCCGCTGAATCTCGAATGCAACTCCAGCATCCAGGCCCGGCAACCGAGAGGCTGCCGTCCTACGAAAGTTCGCACGCATCTCGGCCGGAGGAAAGTTTCCGTTCTTTAGATCCTCAGTGTGGCGGTCCAGAACAGCCTTCAGAACATACTTTAAGACGAGTCGAGGATTGAAGGGGCCTGCGGCGTCGCCTCTGTCCTGCATCCGCGATAACGCCGTCTCAGTAAATGGATATAGTCCGAAGGGCGTGGAACCGCCAGTGCCAAAAGCTCCATGACACTGCTTTTCCAGATATTTGCAATCTTTGCACGCAGATGGAACAGGGGTATCGGAATCGCCGTGTGCGTTGGCTCTTTCCAGCCACGCTTTTAGTTCACGTTCCGGAAGACGTAGAGCATTGAGATAGCGCGCGGCGAACGTAGCTAAGTCCGAGCCATCTATCGTTGTTACCTGAGGGTCCGGTGAATCCAGAGTGACTGTGAAATCGACTCGCTGGCGCACGGTCTCCGGAAGAGTCTCATAATAACCTGACGTGCATGCCAGAGTCGTACGCAAAGCGCAGAGTCGCCCCCCCTCTCCCTGATCTGGCCGGACCAACAAAGCCTCCATGAGTTGCTGATCCACCCCCTGCAAAAGGGCAAAATCCTCAACCAGCAAGACCAATTCCACATTTTCCTTAGCCAGTTGGCGGCGAAGTTCGAGCATAAGCTCAAATAGGCGATTGTTACGGAGCGATAGAAGGGCAGCCAGTGCATCATTCAACCCGGCGTTTAGCCAATCGATCGCGATCTTTCGCAAAGACGGATATGAAATAAACGCTTCGAATATTGCGCGCGCATCCTTGCTAGCGTCTTTGAACTCCCGTATGTCCGTGACTTTTCCAGGGATGTCTGCATCGACAAACTGTCGTCGCTGCTCCTGCCGAGTAAATGCGTTTGACTCGTGGATGATGTGACCAGTCAAACGCTCGACTACATTGCCTCTTCCTAACAATATCCGTCGAAATACGGGATCGCGCAGAAGAGCCGGTAATTTCTCCACTACGAACTTCAATTCATCGCCCAAGGGACTCGGTAGACCGCGAGCACAATTTTGACCGGTTTCCAACGCCAGGTTATCGAGGAATTTTTCGCGGGCATACGCTGGCGACGCGAGATCACTAGAGGCCGCGTCCAGTTGATTTCGGTACTCATCGAAAACCTTTCCTTTGGCGTCACGAATGATCAGGCGGATGATCTCGCGGAGATTAGTCGATGCCTTCCGCACTAGGATTACTCTGCGGTTGTTGCTTTCTGGAATACGCGCCGCCAACCATCGCACAAGATGCGACTTGCCCATTCCCGCATGACCTAACACTGCGGTGAATATGTAATCCTTTGGTTTCAGAAACTCCTTCAAGAATGACCACTCGTCGTACCGCACGGACGCATCGCGCCACATGAGCATGGGGTGATGAGTTGCCAAGAAAGTAGGGTCCGTCGTTTGGGTAGCATCAGGGTTCAGGACTGACTCGATACGTCGCTCATCCCAACAAATGTATCCTCGAAACGTTGTCACGATTGAGCGCCCCCTCTCCAATTGATCTTGGAAACGCGCTCCGGTTCGTCGGGAGACGACAGAATGACCGCTTTTGCGTCCGAAGCGTGACTCATCTCGATCCAACCTTCGTCGCTCAGACGCCGCAAGGCCTGGGAGAGAGCCTGTGAGACGTCTGATTGCGCTAGCTTCGGCAATACGTGCTTCTCCTCTAGTTCAGTTCGATACAGTCCGCCGTCCAAAACCGGACACCATTCCGCGAGACGTTTCAGAAATTCTGCTGCGGAGAATTGTCGTGATTTCTTGCCCAATTCTTGTGACAAACGAAGTTTTAGGTGTGCGGTTGGATCGAACACAAACACACTTCGCGCCGCACGACCGCACCGCCATCCGAAACCCAGGTAGACTGCCCAGTGCTGCATTTGGCCAAAGGAGACAACGTTCATTTCCAATGCGGAGAGGATGTCGTTCTTAGATTGCATCGCATTCCACCCTCCCGGAACCGTAGGAATGTCTTGACCGAGAAACCATGCTAGTGCCCGGCAAAGATCGTGATCACCACGCTTTGGATCAAGGATAAGTTCGAACACTGCTAAGGGCCACAAACGTGGCTGCGCGATCAATTTGCGATTGAGAGACTGCCCGACGGTTAACTCCTTTTCATTTTCATCAAGCAGACCCAATCGAACTGCTTCTTTAATCGCCGGTTGAAGGAGAGCGCGTCCGGATCCCTTCTCGCTGTCGATCTCTGCGGGTGTCTCCTCAGTTCGATCTGGCACCAACCCTGGTGGCGCCATCATTGCTTCAACAGTGCTCCGACTTGGCGATTGTCCGGCATAGGCCATCACAAAACGCAGAACGCCGAGCACTCTAGAAGGGCTAGCCTCTGCGACCGCATAAACACTCATATTCCAATCCTGGTTAAAAAATCATCGAATACATAGGTGCGACAAGACAACACATCCTGCAAGCGTCGGTGTGGTGCGTCCGGATCCCGAACGGAATCTGGCAAGAGAAGGACTCGATTGCGCTGCGCATAAAGTAC
>Ga0335072_10008500_pt1 | contig 14883 bp, 15 predicted proteins | sample Lox_Sample_21_FD_206725 | JGI IMG/M metagenome (GOLD analysis project Ga0335072, IMG submission 206725) | Soil microbial communities from Loxahatchee National Wildlife Refuge, Florida, United States - Lox_Sample_2.1 | ecosystem: Environmental > Terrestrial > Soil > Wetlands | place: USA... | reverse complement strand
AATGAAACCAATGCGATTGCGCGCAAAGCATTGCAGGATGCTATTAACAGCTTGCAAGCCGAGCAGCATTAATGCTCAGGGACGACCCAGGTTTCGCGGTGCGGCATGCGTAGACCTCTTCTCATTCTCGCGGCGTTACTGTTTTCACTTGCGCCAGCTGCCGCCGCGCAGGAATCCTTGAACTATGTGGGTTGCGGGAAATATCCGTATCAGGTCGTCCCCCTCGTAGATGCCTCAACCGGTCCTCCTGGCTGGTATGAGCGCCCGAAAACATATGAGGTAAGAAGTCGATTGGATGCGCCCGCGATAGATGCTCACCTCGATCCCGGCTCCACGCTGCAAAAAGCGTTTGGAGTTCAACCGAATAAGGAAGCCTTGCGCTCCGCTTTGCACAACGACGATGCTCGCGTCCGATATCTTGCCGCGTGGACGCTCGCTGACGACGGCGATAAGGGCGTAATTCCCGACATCTTCCGTGCGCTGGAAGTGGAAAAGGTGCCGCGGGCGCAGGCTTATCTTGCGTGCGCGCTGCAGGAGCTTGGAGACGCAAGAGGAGTCTCGGCCCTGCATCAGTATTGTGAGCAGCAGTCATTCCCCCTCGACGTCAGGTTCGACGTGAACCAGTTCTTGATCGAGCTTCATGAAGCTCCATGCATATCGCCTGTAGTGGAGGCTCTGAAAAGTGGTTGGAAAGGTCCTTGGGGGTGGTGGGACATCGCCGCTGTTCTCGAGAAGGCCTCTCCGGAAGGGTTCGCTCAACTTCGTGCAATTCTATTGGCATCGTTGGAGGATCCGGCCTCACCAGTTCGACGGATCTCAGGGCACGCGCTGGCGCAAATTCACGATTACGCCGCACTTCCCGAGCTGGAGGTCGAGCTTGAGCACGAATCCAGGCCTCAGGCCCGCACGCAATTGGAAGAAGAGATCAAGAGTTACCAGACGGTCCAGCATTGACGTTCAGAGTGCCCGGTCGCGCTACTCGCTCGGGGCAACCTTCTTGACTAATTGCTAATTGCTAGCTGCTAATTGCTTCAGATCAGCGACAACGCATCCACATCCACCACAACGTTCGTCCGGGGGATTTTCTGCTCGTCGGCGTGCTCCAGCATCGCCCGCAGCAGCGTGTTCATGCGTTCGCGGCTGGGTGATTTCAGCAGGAAATGATAACGGTATTCGGTCTTGAGGCGGACAATCGCCGCCGCCGCAGGGCCCATCACGCGCACGCGGTCCTTGCGAGCCTGGTCGAACCACTTGCCCAGAATCCCCGACCACGCCAGCGCCTCCTCCAGCTTGTTGCTGCGCACCAGCACATTACAGACGGCGTTGAACGGCGGGTAATGCATCCAGCTGCGAAAGCGAATCTCCTTCTCGTAGAAGCCGAGGTAATCGTGCGCGGCAGCGTATTGAATGGCGTAGTGATCGGGAAAGAACGTTTGCAGAACAACTTTGCCGGGAGTGTCACCGCGACCGGCGCGTCCTGCGACCTGCGTCAGGAGCTGAAATGTGCGCTCGGCGGCGCGGAAGTCGGGAAAGCTGAGCGCTGCATCGGAGCCGACAACGCCCACCAGCGTGACGTTTGCGACGTCGTGTCCTTTGGCGATCATCTGCGTGCCCACCAGCAGGTCGATCTCACCCGCCTGCAACGCCGCGAGCATGCGCTCGAAGTCTTCCCTGCCCCGCACCGTGTCGCGGTCAAGCCGCGCGATTCGCGCCTGCGGAAATAGCCCGTGCAGGACATGCTCCAGCTTCTCTGAACCGGTGCCGAGATATTGTACGAACTCGCTGCCGCACTTGGGGCAGGTACGAGGCGCCGGGCGCATGTAGCCGCAGTAATGGCAGACCAGCCGCTGCTCGCGCTTGTGGTAGGTCATGGCGATGGCGCAGTTCTTGCACTGCACCGATTCGCCGCACTCGCGGCAGAGCACAAAGGCCGAGTAGCCGCGGCGGTTCAGCAACACCATCACCTGCTCGCCGCGACTGAGCCGCTCGCCAATCTCGGCAACGAGTATGCGCGACAGTGCTTCGTCCTTCCTGGTGCGCTGGAATTCCTCGCGCATGTCGAGGACTTCCACTGCGGGCAGCGGTCGTCTCTCGATGCGTTCAGGCAGTTCCAGCAGCCGGTATTTGCCTTGCGTGGCGTTGTAGTAGGTTTCCAGCGACGGCGTGGCCGAACCGAGCACAACCGTCGCCTTCGACATTTTGGCGCGCATCACGGCCACGTCGCGGGCGTGGTAGCGTGGCATCTCCTCCTGCTTGTAGGAGTGGTCATGCTCCTCGTCGACGACGATCAGCGCAAGGTCTAGAACGGGCGCGAAGATGGCCGAGCGCGTGCCTACCACAATGTGGGAGTCACCAGTGCGGATGCGCTTCCACTGCTCGGCGCGCTCGTCATTACTGAGCGAGGAATGCAGGATAGCAACCTGGTCACCGAAGATCTGGTGCAGGTCGGCAGCAACGGCCGGTGTGAGCCCGATCTCGGGAACGAGCAGGATCGCCGAGCGGCCCTTGGCCAGGACCCCCTGCATCGCAGAGAGATAAACCGCCGTTTTGCCGGAACCAGTGACGCCGTGCAGCAACATGGGCGAGAATTTACGTTCCTCAGTTGCGCTCGCGATGGCGTCCAAAGCAGCCTTCTGCGCGGGAGTGAAGAGGAATTCGAGCTTGCGCGGCTTGAGCCCAGAGACATGAAAACCTGCGGCCTCTTCGGTGAGCTCAACGATGCCGCGGCGCACCAGCGTCTGCAGGGTCGTGCGTGGAACGGAGAGTTCACGCAAGGCCTCGACGGTGGCCCGGTGCTCTTCCTGTTCGCGCAGATAGTCCACAATCGCCTGCTGATTCTGGTTGAGTTTGCCCAACACTTCCTTCAATTTTGCAAATGTCACGGTGCGGCTGGCGTCGCGCACATCACTGAGGTCTTCGCGCGCAATCCACCTCTTTCGCAGCATGGACTGCAGCAAGGATTTCGTCGCTCCCGAAGCCGAACGCAGCGTTGCTTCGCGAACGATTTCACCATCCGCAAGGCGATTTAATGCGGCATATTCGAGGTCCTGTTCTTCCGGCTGCCTCTGCGAGTGAAGAGACGATCCTGTCGTTGCTGCAGCATGCAGTGCAGCAATTCCCTTGTCGGTGATACGGTAGCCGATGACCCGGCGAAACTCGGCCGAAAGCGGCAGCATGGTGCGCAGCACGTCGCCGAGCGGCGCAATGTAGTACTGCGCGATCCAGCGGCCGAGTTGCATTAGCTCGGGGGTCAGCGCGGGCGTGGTGTCAAGGACCTGGCTGATGCGGCGGACCGCGAAGTCTGGTTCACGATCGTGTAGCTCGGTCACGATGCCGCACAGGCGTTGCTCGCGAAACGGAACAATGACGCGGCCGCCAATGACGGGCTGCGGCGAGTTTTCCGGGATAAGATAGGTGAAGACCGCGTCCAATGGAACGGGCACGGCGACGTCACAGAATTGCGGCATGGTCAGTTTCGTTTCGCCGGCTGAAGCCGGCTCTCGCAATGGATAAACACTTTATCGGCCCGACTGAAGTCGGGCCCTGACTCATGCTCCGAACAAGTAGGTTTGTCGCCCGTAAAAGCCGAGCTCTTTCAAATCTGCCCACGGCTGGCAAATCCGGCGCCGACTCGCGCCTACTCTTCAGCAGAGCTGCGCTTCGGCATCTGTAATCCGAGAGAGCGCATGACCATCTGCAGGTCTTTCCACGTTTCTTTCTTCTGGCGAGGGTCGCGCAGCAGGAATGCGGGATGATACGTGACGGCCAACCTACATTCGAATGGTTCGCCCACGTCCGTTATGCTACGCGGCGGCGAGAAATCGTAGAAACGTCCGCGCATCGAGGCCATCGAATCGTTCACACCCAGCAGGTTCTTGGCTGCGGTCGCGCCTAGGGCAACAATCACCTTTGGCCGAATTACGTGAATCTGTCGCATGAGAAACGGCGAGCACGTATCGCATTCGTCGCGCTCGGGCGTGCGGTTGCCCGGCGGACGGCATTTGACGATGTTGGCGATGTAGACCTGTTCGCGCTTCAGGCCCATGGCGGCGATCATGTTGTTCAGCAGTTGCCCAGCGCGGCCAACGAACGGCAGCCCCTGCGCGTCTTCATCGGCGCCCGGACCTTCGCCGACAAACATCAGCTCGGCGTGCGGGTCGCCGGTGCCGAAGACGATTTGCTTGCGGCCGAGTTTGGCCAGCTTGCAACGCTGGCAGTTGGGGCCAATATCGTCGAGAATGTCACGCAGTTGGGCGTCGCGATCGGGGGTCATCGTGGAGACGGATTGAGGCATGATTTCGGCATGGGGCTCGGATTCAGAGATCGCGAAGGCCGCGCTCGTCTCGCGGCGATACAGCGGCCCGATGCCCATGTCGCGGTAGAAGCGCAGGCGTTCGCGAACCAGATTGCAGTCGAGGGTCATGGGATAGAAGCGTTAGTGTACAACGAGGCTGTAGCGTGAAGTCCTGTGCAAAACGTGGCGCGAGCAAAAGCAGGTCCCTCGACTCGAGGGCTAAAGCCGCTCTCACTCGGGATGACAACCAAAAGCAAGCGATGCGGTTTTCTAAAAACAGAGGCCTTCGCGGCCGCGCCGATTAAGCGGTCTGGCGGTGGGAGCGCTCGCGTTTGACCAGCAGCACCTGGCAATGCTGCGTATCGAACTCAACTTCGGTAGTAAGGGCGCATCGCGAGCACAGCCATACCACCTTCTGCTTGACAGTAGGGGGCAAGCCCCACGCTTGCGGCCGGCTGACCGGCAAGGTGTAAAGTTTCCCTGTGCCGAGGCGCTTGAACTCGGCATGGCAAGCCGGATTGGCGCACTTGTCCACTGTGCCGGCGCGCATATCCAAAGACTTAGATGCGGATCGGCGCTGATGAGGCGAGCAATTTTCGTGCGGCCAGCTATGCAAAAGCCTGCCTTTGCATCCAAACTATGCGGTATAAACCCGATTATCATTAGGCACCGCAGGCACCGCGCGTTCCAGGAGCAAGATCAATCATGGGATATCACCTGCTGCCGGGCAAACCCTATCCCCTGGGGGCCACGTGGGACGGCACCGGCGTCAATTTTGCGTTGTATTCCGAGCACGCCACCGGCGTCGAGCTTTGCCTCTATGATGCCCGCACGCGTCGGGAGACGGCACGTATTCCGCTTGCCGAGCAAACGGCGTTCGTCTGGCACACGTATCTGACCGGGCTACAGCCGGGGCAGCTCTATGGGTATCGCGTGCACGGGTCGTGGGAGCCGGCAAGCGGCTTGCGCTTCAACCCTGCGAAGCTGCTGATCGACCCCTGCGCGAAGGCGATTTCGGGGAGAATCGACTGGTCTAAGCCGATCTATCCGTACAAATTTGGCGGCGACAATGCCGATCTGAATATCGAGCGGCGCGATAGCGCCAGCGGCATGCCTAAGTGTGTGGTGGTCAACCCGTATTTCGACTGGGAGCACGATCGGCCGCCGCGCACGCCGCTGAGCGACTCGATCATTTACGAGATGCACGTCAAGGGTTTCAGCAAGCTGAACCAGCACATCCGCGAAGATCTGCGCGGCACCTATGCGGGCCTGGCGTCGCCCCCGGCATTGCGTTATTTGCGGCAACTCAAAATCACCGCGATAGAGCTGATGCCAGTGCATCAGTTCATCAACGACAAGGTGCTAGTGGATCGCGGTCTGCGCAATTACTGGGGCTACAACACGCTGAACTACTTCAGTCCCGAAGCTCGATATTGCTGTGCCAGCGACCACGGCGCGCAAGTAGCCGAGTTCAAGGCCATGGTCAAGGCGCTGCACCGCGAAGGCATCGAGGTGATTCTTGACGTCGTCTACAACCATACGGCCGAGGGCAACCAGCTGGGCCCGATGCTCAGCTTCCGCGGGATCGACAATCCTACGTATTACAAGCTGGTGCCGGATAATCCGCGCTTCTATATGGATTACACCGGCACGGGCAACAGCCTGAACGTGCGTCATCCGCAGGTGCTGAAGCTCATCATGGACAGCCTGCGTTATTGGGTACTCGAGATGCACGTGGACGGCTTCCGCTTCGATCTGGCGGCGGCGCTGGCACGCGAGCTGCACGACGTCGACCGGCTGGCAGCGTTCTTCGACATCATTCACCAGGACCCGGTCATCTCGCAGGTGAAGCTGATCGCCGAGCCGTGGGACGTGGGCAGCGGCGGCTACCAGGTCGGCAATTTTCCGGTGTTATGGGCGGAGTGGAACGGGAAGTATCGCGATACCGTGCGCCGTTACTGGAAGGGCGACGAGGGACAGCTCTCCGATCTGGGCTACCGGCTGACGGGCAGCAGCGATCTTTATCAGCGCGACGGACGGCGACCATACGCCAGCATCAACTTCGTCACCGCACACGACGGTTTCACGCTGGAAGACCTGGTCAGCTACAACGAGAAGCACAACGAAGCCAACGGCGAGAACAACCAGGACGGCGCCAACGACAACCACTCATGGAACATGGGAGCCGAAGGACCGACCGATGACCCCGCCATCCTCTCCGCGCGCGAGCGGCAGAAGCGGAATTTTCTGGCCACGTTGTTTTTGTCGCAAGGCGTTCCCATGCTGTGCGGCGGCGACGAGATCGGACGCACGCAGCACGGCAATAACAACGCTTACTGCCAGGACAACGAGATCGGCTGGTGTCACTGGGACCTGGATGAGCGGCGCTTGAAGCTGCTGGAGTTCACTCGCAAGCTGATCGAGTTCCGCAGGCTGCATCCCAACTTTCGCCGCAGCAAGTTCTTTCAGGACCGCGAAGTCTATCACCCCTCGTCGAAGGACATTGCGTGGTACCGCTCGGACGGCCAGGAGATGACGCAGGAGCAATGGAACATGGGCTGGATGCGCTCGCTCGCCGTGATGCTCAACGGCAGAACACTGGGCGAAGCGGGCGAAATGGGCGAGCCCATCCAGGACGATTCGTTCCTGATCATGTTGAACTCGTACGCCGATCGCGTCACCTATACGCTGCCGCAGTCGCCGCTGAATCGCGGCTGGAAGCTGGTTTTGAACACCGACGATCTCGAAGACCCATTCGGCGAGCGAGTGTTGGATGGGTTGCTGGATGTGGCTGGGCGCTCGGTAGTATTGTTGCGCGAGCTGACGACGCAGGAGGCGGGCCTGCCAGAGATTTCCGAGCAGGAGATTCAGCGAGCGTTGGAGGCGCAGCTTCCAGAGGCGCGGCCCGCGAATGCGCAGCCGGGAGCTGCAGAACAGGAGAAGGAAGACGAGCCGGTCGAGCCCCAACCGGTGGGCAGCGTCGAGCCGGAAGAAGAGCCGCAAGTGGAGGATGCGGCGACCGAGCCAGTCGGCGATGTCATCGAGCCGGTGGCCGCAGAATAGCGGACTAACGGCGAGCTTGTGCTTCCGCCTGGGCTTCGCGCAATGCTTCCTGCGGCACCTCACGCACACGCAGTCCGATCTCGAATTGTGGAGTCGTGGCACCGCGTCCCCAGCGGCTGATCTCCCAGTGCGCTCGCACGAACTTCGCTTCCGGCTTCGCGATCAAGTCAACAAGGAGCGGGTACTCTCCTACATAGAACTTCTGCGAGAGCGAAGCGGCTGGCTTTGACTCCCAACTCGTGCCGTCGGGCGAGGTGAAAACTGCAACTTCAATCGACTCCTGCTCCGCGATCGAGGCGATGGAAAGAGTAAGAAGAAAGACGCGATTAACAGTTGGGCTGATATCCAGCGCCTGGCTATCGCCTTTAGCGGTAATAACGGTTTTTTCCGGAACAATCCAGGCATCCAGCATAACAGCCCCATTCTACCGAAGGGTTGCCATTGTCTTCGTGATGTTGGTCACAATCGTAGAAGGACGCTCAAGCCGCTGTCGGCACCCGCTTCAGCCTGTGTCGAACCCCCGCGTCCTCGCGGTATGATGTTGAACGCTAAGATTCGAAGCTGAAACGGCAAACGTCGAGGTCACAAAATGCGATGTTTGGTGACGGGTGGCGCGGGATTTATTGGCTCTCATCTCTCGGAGCGCCTGCTGCGCAGCGGCCACGAAGTCACGGCTATTGACGATCTGTCGACCGGCAGCGTCGAGAACATTCTTTCGCTGCGTTCACATCCCGATTACGAGTTCCATGGCGACTCCATCTTCAATCGGCGGCTGATGGCGGAACTGGTCGACCTGGCCGACATCGTCTTTCACCTGGCAGCGGCAGTGGGAGTGAAGCGCATCGTCGACTTCCCGGTGCAGACCATCGAGACCAATGTCGGGGGGACGGAGATCGTGATGGAGCTCGCCGCCAAAAAGCAGCGGCGTCTGCTCATCGCGTCGACCTCCGAGGTGTACGGCAAGTCGAACAAGCTGCCGTTCTCCGAGGTTGACGACCTGGTGCTCGGTAGCACCTACAACCACCGTTGGGCGTATGCGTGCTCCAAGGCCATCGACGAGTTTCTGGCGCTGGCGTATTTTCGCGAGTACCGATTACCGGTCACAATCCTGCGCCTGTTCAACACCGTGGGTCCGCGGCAGACCGGCCGGTACGGGATGGTGGTTCCGACGTTCGTGCGGCAGGCGCTATTGCAGCAGCCGCTCACGGTGTTCGGCGACGGCACGCAATCGCGCTGCTTCGCCCACGTCTCTGATGTCATCGATGGCTTCCTGGCGGTAGCGGCCGACGCGACGACTGTAGGCGAGATCTTCAACCTAGGCAATACGGAAGAGATCTCAATGACGGAGCTGGCGGAGCGTGTGATCGCGATGACCGGCTCCTCGAGCCAGATTCGCTATGTGGCCTACAGCGAAGCGTACGGACCCGGCTTTGAAGACATGAGCCGCCGCATCCCCGACATTGCGAAGGCGCAACAGTGGTTGGGATTCAAGCCCAAATACAGTCTGGACGCTGTTCTTCGAGACGTGATCGCCTTCACCCGCCACCAAGTCGGCCGGGAAAGAGCGGTGTTTGTCACAGCTCCCACAGAGTAAGACAATCCGGTCTTGTACCGGGTCAAGCTGCGTCACGGATTCCCCTCAAGTAGAATCATCTCTGTTATGGAGCGCGAGGAACCGATCGCGATGACGGAGCCCGCCTCGACGGCAAGAACCCCGGCCGTCCTCAAGGGCTCGGTCGTGGGTCTGATTCTCCACGATGTGTGTGAGGAAATCCGGCTGGAGGAGCTACGCCAGATTCTGGGCGCGCGCCGCCAGGAGCCCAGCTTCAAGCACGCCACGCCGGAGTATGTGCGATTCGAGAAACCGCCCGTTGTCGAAAGCCTGGAGGCGATCACGCTCAGCACCGGCGAGGCCCTCCGGCCGCAGCTCAAATACTACGATTACGGCGTTATAAGCGTGCTGCTGGAGCTTCCCTTCGCCGCCGGTTGGGATGAACTGGTGCGGCTGGCCTCGCGCTGGGTCCCCAGTCCGGAGCTGGAGCGGCAGGCACAACAGATCGTTCGTGCGCGGCTGGAAAAGATTGCCCCTGCTGTCATACGCCCGTACGCTGACTGGCTGAGTGAAGACTATTACATCTTTTTGCTGTGTGAGGTTCCGGCTTGTCCACGCGGACTCGACCTGTTGGCGGAGCACGGACCGCAAGTCGCGCAAATCCTGCGCGGCGAGCAAGGCAGCCTCTCGCGCGTGGAGAACGACGACACGCTGCAATCGAGTCTCTCCTATTACCCCAACGATCTGGTGGTGGTCGGATGGAATGCGGCGCTGGTGTATGACACACCGGCCGGCGCGCAAACCGCAATCCAGATTCTGGAATATGCGAACTCGCAGCTACTCGAATTCCGGCACTACGACGAGCTACTGACGCGCGAACTAGCCGGCGTATATGCCGAGATGAAGCGCCGTGGCGGTATCGTGCAGCGCTGGAAGATGCGCAGTGAAGCTTCGCGCCTGAATGCGGTCACGGTGGAAGTGACAGAACTGGTCGAGCGCTCCACCACGGCCATCAAGTTCGTCAGCGACATGTTCTCGGCGCGCCTGTACCGGCTGGCGGCGGCTAAGGTAGGCGTGCCGGAATACAAGAACCTGGTCAACGAAAAGCTGCGCACCGCCGAGAGTCTCTATCGCTTCCTGATCGACGAATTCCACCAGAGCCGCGGCTTTGTGCTGGAGGTGATGGTCGTGATCATTCTGGTCATCGAGCTGGTATACCTGTTTCGAGGGCGGGGGTGGTAATCCGGCGCCTGCCGCCGACGCTGCTGCAAATGGCATTCTGAAAATTCAGTGAGGATGGTCATGAAATTGGATCGCTTTACCAAGATAGTCTTGTTCGCGATCGCGCTCTTTCTGGGCATTCTGGCGTTTCGCCCGATCGCCCAGCCGATACCGGTGCGTGCGCAAGGCGAAGAGGCGCATCCCTTCTTCGTTGAGCCGGGCTACACCATGCTCCGCAAGCCCGACGGCACAGCGCAGATGTATGGCAAGATGATCATCGACATGCGCAACGGCGACATCTGGGGCTTTCCCACGCTGACGACGTCGCCCTACCCGATCGATTCGGCGCAGACCAAGCCGCCGAAATCTTCCCCCATGTACCTGGGCAGGTTCATGTTCAACGAAGCTACGCGGTGAGCGGCCTTTGATGAAAGGTATGACGTGCAGCGGGCGCCTACACCGAGCCTAACGCCGGTGTAATGACGACCTCCGACAGAGTTGCCTCGGGCGGGAGCAATACCGCGTACAGCACCGCTTGCGCGATGTTTTCCGGCTGGATCATGTGATGGAACGGCGCCTTACCATCGGGCGTGATCTGCTGCCAGATGTCAGTTACGGTTGCACCCGGGATTAGCGCGGTGACACGGATACCGCGTGGTACAAGCTCAGCGCGCAGCGACAGCGTGAAACCCAGGGCACCGGTCTTCGCCGCCGTGTAGCCGTAATAGTTGGGGAATACTTGCTTCGCGGCAGCGGAGATGGTGTTCACGATGGTCGCGCCGCGCTGCATGAGCGGCAGTGCCGCGCGTGTGCACAAAAACAGGCTGGTGAGGTTGGTGTCGATCTGATTGCGCCACAGCTCGAGCGACGTTTGTTCCAGCGGCGTGGGCGGCTGACTGATGCCGGCGTTATTGATCAGGATGTCGAGCTTGCCGAAGCGTCGCTTGACCACTGCGAACAGCCTGCCGACCGACTCCGGGGCCCGGACATCGCAAGCCATAGCGACGATTTTCGAGTTGTTTTTGACTTCCGTACGCAAGTGCGCTGCAGCCTTCGTCAGGTTGGCAGGATCACGCGCCGTGAGGATGATGTCACAGCCTTCGAGCGCGAGGGCCCGCGCGATGGCGAAACCAATGCCGCGGCTCGCTCCCGTAATCAGCGCAACTTTGCCCGTCAGGCGCAACGGCGCTGCCGGGGGCAGCAGGGGATACACTTTGGCTTCGGGGCGAGACTGCTTCTTCGCAGCCATCGGTTAGATCCCGTTGCCGTTCTTGGCGTGGATAAGCGAAAGGAACTCCTGGCGCGTCTGCTGCGCGCGGAAAGCGCCCAGCATCGACGAGGTAACCGTGGCCGAGTGCTGCTTCTCCACTCCGCGCATCATCATGCAGAGATGGCGCGCCTCGATCACCACGCCAACGCCCAGCGGTTGCAATACCTTTTGGATCGTTTCGGCGATCTGCACTGTCAGGCGCTCCTGCACCTGTAGCCGCCGCGAAAAAACTTCGACCAGCCGAGCGACCTTGCTGAGACCGATCACGCGGCCCTTCGGGATGTAAGCGATGTGCACCTTGCCGAAGAAGGGCAGGACGTGGTGCTCACACAGGCTAAACATCTCGATGTCTTTGACGATGACCATCTCGTCATAGTCGACGTCGAAGAGCGCTCCGCGGATGATGGCTTCCGCGTCTTCACGATAGCCCTTGGTCAGGTCCTGCAGCGCCTTCGCATAGCGTTGCGGCGTGCGCAGAATGCCCGGGCGCTCAGGGTCTTCGCCAATGCGCACCAGCATTTCGCGCGCGAGTTCCTCGAAGCTGGCACTGGTGAGAGTCGGGGTTTCGATCATGTTTTTCATGTTCGCTGTTAGCACTTAGCCAAATCTCCGTATCGGCGAGGAGAAAATCTCGCTAAAGGTCAAGTGCTGAATCCTAACTGCCGCAGTACTCGAAGCTGTTCATCGCTGTTTCTTCCAGTCTAACCCTCTCTAGATGAGCGGAGCAGAAGGTTCGCTGCAGAATCTGAAAGATTACCTCGCTCAGGTTCTCGGTCGTCGGTACCGCTGCTTTGAATTCCGGACAAAGATTCAGATTCACGTGGTCAAAGCGATCCTGAACTTCACGACGCACCGCTTCGTCCAGCTCGAGCAGATTGCACACCATTCCGGTGGCAGGATTGACCTGCCCGCTGACCGTCACTTCCAGGGCGTAGTTGTGCCCATGGCCATGCGGATTATTGCACTTGCCGTAGACGGCACGATTCTGCTCTCCCGTCAGCTCATCACAGTGCAGACGATGGGAAGCGGAAAAGATGTAGCGGCGGGTGAGGTGGGCCTTCATGGTTCTCCGTAGAAATCCACGAACAGGTCCGGCAGTTCGTAAACCCGCACGCGATGTAGCCTGGCGATGTGCATCCGCGATTCAAGCCGGTTCCAGATGGCGATGGCCAGATTTTCGGTTGTAGGAATCTGGGTTGCGAACTCGGGTACTTCCTTATTCAGATGCCGATGGTCGAGGGCGTCCAGAACCTCGCGATTCAGAATTTCCTTCAGCTCTTTGAGGTCGACAACAAATCCGGTTCTAGGATCGACGTCGCCCTTCACTGTGACCTCCAGCGTGTAGTTGTGTCCGTGACCATTCAGGTTGGCACATTTGCCGAAGATACGCTGGTTCTCTTCTTCGGTGAACTCCGGATTGTGGTAGTAATGCGACGCGGAAAATTCGCACTTGCGGGTTAGGTAGACCATAGGCATGCCAGGCTACAAGTTCTCCATCCGGGACACAGGACGATAGCGCCTGCCTTTCCAGCTCACGGCGCCTCGCTTATGTGAGATGTCGGAGTTGAGCAAAAGAATCGCGAAGAGCGGCAGACCGAAAATGGCAAGGCCGTTCGATAGCCAGTCGAAATGGGAGCGGCGAATGCGGGCGAAAAACGAAATCCAAAAGAACAACCCGAGCGCCGCGGCGATTGCCGCCGCCGCAGGTTCTTCGATCGACATCTTCCGGATCGCAACGGCCAGACAGCCCGTAATCGCCAGAAACTCCGCAAGCCGCCCGCAAGCCAGTTTGCGCGAATGTGGAAACAGCAGCGCCAGGTTCTTCGTCCATCCTTCCCACATCTGCGGGAAGGTGCGATACATGCGAGTCGAGACCACATCCGACCAGTGGAATTGCAACCTGTAGCCCGCCTGCTTGGCCCGCTTTGCCAGCTCGACATCCTCCAGAATCGCCGTCACGACAGCCGCGTGGCCGCCGATGGCGTCGTAAACATCGCGACGAATGAGCAAGTACTGACCGTTGGCGGCAGCCGCGCTTGACGCGGGATCGCTGACCTCCTTCGGCCGGTAGGTCGCCGCCAATTCGGCGAAGATCACCGGCATCAACGCGCGCTCGGCCAAGCTGTGTACTTCCTGCTTCGGAGAATAGGAGAGCAGCCCAGCGAGGCAATCACCAGCTTCCCGCAATCCCGTCGAGATCGAGTCGCTCGCGTGTTTGGTGTCGGCGTCGGTAAACAGCAGCCACTTCCCTTTCGCGACGCGCGCGCCACTCCAGAGCGCGTTGCATTTGCCGCTCCAGCCGGCAGGCAGTGAATCAGCATCGATAATCTGCACGGGGAAACCTTCGGCCACCGCACGTGTGCCGTCGGTCGAGTGATCATCGACCACGATGATCTCGTAGCCGACTCCTGGTTGGCCGACTAACGAGCGCAGGCAATCACCCAGACACGCTTCTTCGTTACGCGCGGGTACAATGACAGACACGTCGGGATGGGTGACGGAATTCACTCGATTCGCAGGTGCCTTGCGGCTTTCGTTGTAGACTCGAACTCCATTGGCGCCAAACCACCCAGGTTCCATCCATTATTATAAAAGCGTGAAGCGTTTGATTTTCTCGACAGCGCTGGCTGTCGCGCTCTTTCTGGCCGGCTGCAACACGGGATCGCATCCTCCGCGCATAGGCAGCGCTGCGCCCGATTTCACCATCACCGACGCGCACCAGACGGTTTCGCTACGCCAACTACGTGGCAAGCCGGTAGTGCTGAACTTCTGGGCGACATGGTGTCCGCCTTGTGTGGAAGAGATGCCTTCGCTGGTGGAGTTGCACAAGCAGCTCGGGGACAAGGTGACCATTCTCGCCGTGAGCGAGGATGCGGACGATGCTGCCTTCCAGCAGTTTATACACGATCACGGAGTGGACTTGCTGGCCGTCCGCGACACTCAGCATCGAAACGAACTCTACGGCACGTTCAAGTTTCCCGAGACGTTCATCATCGATCGCGACGGCAAGATCGTGCGAAAGTTCATCGGGGCGACGAACTGGACGTCGCCCGATATCGTGGATTATCTGAATCGGTTGTAGCCGCTAGACTGAGGCCCCCAGGGGTTCGCCGGCGGGCATAGCGAAATCCGGCATATTTCGCTGCAAGCGTTGGAAATGCACGCTCAAACCCGCAGGAGACGGCCGGAAGGTCGGACTGGCCGACAGCATCTTATCCAGAGCGGTCAGCAATCCCACACATACGGGAAGTCTACCGGAGCTCGCTCGCAGTCCCTCTGCCAGAGCGTTTTGGCTGTAGTCTGTCGGGTGGCGTCCGATCAAGCACTGCAGCATGACGATGCCAAGCGAAAAGATGTCGGAAGCGCAAGACAACGTCCGCGTTCCGCGGGCCTGCTCCGGCGAAAGATAACCGGGGGTACCGAAAGGCTTGCGTGCCGCTGGGGAATTGTCCTGCTCCAAGTGCCGGGCCGCACCGAGATCGA
>Ga0335072_10008498_pt1 | contig 14885 bp, 8 predicted proteins | sample Lox_Sample_21_FD_206725 | JGI IMG/M metagenome (GOLD analysis project Ga0335072, IMG submission 206725) | Soil microbial communities from Loxahatchee National Wildlife Refuge, Florida, United States - Lox_Sample_2.1 | ecosystem: Environmental > Terrestrial > Soil > Wetlands | place: USA: Florida... | reverse complement strand
ACGCAAGCAGTGCAACTGCCCCGCCCCCGGCAATTCCCGCCAGCAGACACCGTCCCATCTCGGCATAGTCGAGGCTGGCCAGCGATACCATGCGCTTCCGGTGCAAAAGCACTGCAACCGCCAGGGTCTGCATGGCGATGCCGATATCGGATGCGAACGCCAGCCCCATCGCTCCGTGTGCGTTGTAGAGAGCGTTGTAGATGGGCCAGGAGAGCAGGGTAACGATGGTTCCGGCAACCATTGGCGTCATAGTGTTTCCGGCTGCATAGAATGCGCGCGCATAAATGGCTTGCGCCGACCATAAAAACAGCGCCAGTGAAAACACCGCAAAATATGCGGCACAGTTTTCGGCGTCCACAGCCGTGAATCGGCCACCGGTAAAAACCAGGTCGATGGCCGGAAGGGCGAGCGTGATCATGGCCGATGCAGACAGCAGGCTCAGGCTCACCACTCTCGAAACCGAGTCGGCTACGCCAGTGGCAAACTCGTATTGCTGCCCCTTGGTCCACAGGCTCGCAAAAAACGGCATCGAGGCGGCGCCGGCCGCCTGCGCCAGCATCGCCATGGGCGCGGTGAATAGCTGCTTGGCGTAGCTCATTAGCGACACTGCGCCACCGACGTTCGAAGCAAAGTGGGAGATGATCCAGTTGTCGGCGGTCACCAGTGTAACGCCGGCCATCAACGGCAGCGAGAGCCTGACCCACTCGCGCAACCCTTCGTCGTGCCAGTCGATCATCCAGCGGTAGCGTGTTCCCACCCGCCGCGCAAAGTACCAGTTCAGCAGGAATGGCCCGCAGAATGCGCCGGCCACCGTGCCCAGTGCCAGCGATGAGGCGCCCAGCCTTTTCTCGAGCAGCACGCCGCCAAAGATCGTGCCCATGCTGTAAATGAGCGGCGCCACGGCCTGCACGCTGAACTGCTTGCGCACCAGCAGCACCGCGCCAAACACCCCTCCCGCAAAAAAGCACAGTTGCGCCGGCAGCAGAATCCGGGTCAGTCTGGTGCACAGCGCGGCCTTGTCGGCGTCGAATCCGCTGAACCACCAGTGCACGTAATACGGGGCAAAAATCTCAGCCAGCACAATCGCTGCGCCCAGCACCAGGTACATGGTTGAAAGGATGACCGAAAGCGAGCGGTTGGCCTGGTCGTCCTGACCGGCCTCGCGGTAGCGCGTCAAGATCGTGACAAAGCTGATGGACGCCGCTCCACCAACCAGAAAATACGAGATCATGTCGGGCAGAACGAATGCCCCGTTGAAGGCATCGGCCTGCAGGCCACTGCCAAACAGCCAGGCAATATACTTAACCCGCACCAGCCCGATGATTCGCGACAGAAAGGCTGACACCATCAGTACGACGGTGGCCGAGAAGACACTGTGCGAACGGGTGGGGTTAAACAGTTCCAGTCCGCGCGCCCATCGCGAACGCGGGGCGGGATTGGGTTCAGTTGAAGATGTGCCTGTCACTGCTGTTGATTTTATCGTTGGGCCACATCTTCATTCAGTGCGCGGAATCCCACTTGTCACGCGGTATGCTGTCTGCATGCGGCATTTCCCACGTCTCACTGCCTCTGTCACTTTGTTTTTTGCCCTGGCAACCGGATTTTCGCAAGCCATTCGCGGCCGCAGCGGGATCACCCTGCCGCCGCCGCCCGAAGTCCAGTCAACTCCTGTCACCGACGATTACTTCGGCACCAAGATCGTGGACAACTATCGCTGGCTCGAGGACGAGAAGAGCGATGCCACCCAGGCGTTTATCGACGCGGAGAACACGTACACCGACGAATATCTGCACCAGGACCGCATCTATCCCCAGATTCCCGATCAGCTTGGCGCGCTAATGGACGTTACTGTGACCCGCTCTCCCGTGGAGCGCAACGGCACCCTCTTTTTCATGCGCCGCCTCGCCGGTGAGCAGCAGTTTTCCATCTACGTTCGCCACGGGCTGACGGGCAAAGACGAGCGGATTCTCGATCCGGCAGTGATCAGCCGCGACCCCAACACCTCCATCTCCCTGGGTAATGTCTCCCGCGATGGGTCGCTTTTCATCTATTCGGAAAAACAAGGCGGAGCCGACGAAACCAGTATCCACGTCTTTGCCGTAAAGGCCAGGAAGACCCTGGTCGACGAGCTGCCCAGCGCCCGCTATTTTTCTGAGAGTTTTGCGCCCGACGGCAAGAGCTTTTACTACGCGCGTTACAGCCGGCAGGGAACCCTCCTCTACCAGCACGTGCTGGGCGAGCGACCGGTGCACGACCAGCTGATCTTCGGGCACGAGTTTCGCGGCGAGCCGCTCGCGGCCGACGACCTTTTCTTTGCGCAGGTCACTGACGACGGCCGCTACCTGGTCATCCAGATCGATCGCGGCGTTCCGGCCCGCCGGGTCGATATCGTATTTCGCGACCTGACGAAGAAAGATTCCTACTTCGACATTCTCGTCTGGGATCTCGATGCCCGCTTCTCGGCCATCTATGCCAACGGCGCGTGGTATGTGAAGACCGACTACAAGTCCCCAATGGGCCGCATCCTCAAGGCCGATCCAGGTGTGATGCCCGAGGCGTGGACGACGATTGTGCCTGAGGGCAAAGAGGTCATCGACCAGTGGGCCATCGTGGGCGGCAAGATCTTCGTGAATCGCCTCAAAGACGTCAAACCTGAAACCTCAATCTATACTCTTGACGGCAAACCCGCCGGCCAGCTTGCCTACAACGGCATCGGTTCCGCTTCAATTCTTTCCGGCAGAACTACCGACCGTTACGGCTACTTCGAATTCTCGTCATTCATCGTTCCGCCCACTTTGTACCGGCTCGATACACTCACCGGCAAAAAGGAAGTTTTCTTCCAGCCGAAGATCCCCTTCGACTCCAGCCAGTACGAACTCAAGCAGGTCTTTTATGAATCGAAAGACGGCACCCGGGTGCCCATGTTCATCGCCGGCAAAAAGGGCTTGAAGCAGGATGGCTCTGAACGCCTGCTGATGACCGGCTATGGCGGATTTAACCTCAGTCTTCTTGCCACCTGGAATCCCGAATATGCGTGGTGGCTCGAGCAGGGCGGATGGTTCGCCCTGCCAAGCCTGCGCGGCGGCGGCGAGTACGGCGAACAGTGGCACGAGCAGGGCATGTTCGAAAAGAAACAGAATGTCTTCGACGACTGGTTCGCCGCGGCCCGGTACCTGATAGACAAAAAGTACTCCTCGGCTGCGCATTTCGCCATCATCGGCAGGTCCAATGGCGGACTTCTCATGGGCGCCAGCATCGTGCAACATCCAGAGTTGTTTGCGGCGGTCGAATGCGGGTATCCGCTGCTCGACATGCTGCGTTACCAGAAGTTCAAGATCGGGTCGTTCTGGGTCACCGAATACGGCTCCGCCGACAATGAGAAGCAGTTCCCCTATCTGCTCAAGTACTCGCCGTATCAGAACGTGAAGGTGAGCGACGCGTATCCTGCCGTGCTGTTCTTTACCGGCGACAGCGATACGCGCGTTGATCCGCTGCACGCCCGCAAGATGACGGCGCTGCTGCAGTCGGCGTCAAAAAGCGGACGCCCCATCCTGCTCCACTACGGTCGCGGCGGCGGCCACTCCGCGGGCGTAAGCATCGACCAGGAGATCGACGACTATTCAATGGAACTGGCCTTCCTCTGGACTGAAACCGGGCAACAGACAACACAGAAGTAACGAAATCCGCACTCAAGTACCGGTACCCAGCCCTGTGGCCTTGGGTAACCTATTGCCCGCCCCACGATAACCGATAACTCAACTATGAGACCTCAAAACACTGGTCCCGCAGTTCTATCTGCCGGCTCCACGGGTGTACTCCGAGGTTGGCGGCGCATCCTTGGGTTGACGTGCAGATGAGATGGGGCTTGCCCCGCTTTGTGATCGTCAGCAGGATTGAAGACTTTTTTGACGTTTCGGAGCAAATGATTATGGCACGGGCCGAACTTGCGAAAAGCGATGCCACAGACATACCGGAAGATGAGCGGCTCACCGAACTGGCTGCAACGGGAATTCTCGACTCTGAACCCGAAGCCAGCTTTGATGCCATTACCCGCTTGTGCGCGGATTACTTTAACGCCGACTCAGTGTTGCTTGGCTTTGCCGACGAGAGCAGGATCTGGATCAAATCGTCCTGGGGCGAACCGGTACGCGAACTGCCGCGCCACAACTCGCTATTTGAGCTGGTGCTTCTAAATAACGGCCCGGTCATCGTTCCCGATATCCGCGAGGATCCGAGATTCTGCGAAGAGGGATTACCGCTTCGCCGTCTCGAAGCCCGGTCGTTCGCCGCGGCCCCTATCCGCTGCTGCAACGGCAATATTCTAGGCGTACTGAGTATCTTTAGCGCTCACCCTCGGCGCTCCATGGCTCACGACGAGCTGCGCATGCTCGAGAGCCTGGCCGAGCTGGCTTCCAACCAGGTGGAATTGCGCCAGCTCAAGATGAGCAGCCGCAAGCGCGGAGTGCGTGCCGCGCGCCGACCCCAGGGCGCAGCTGCCATTTGGCCTAGTCGAGCCGATCTTCGCGCCGCTCTTGAAAAACGCGAATTCGTGCTCTTCTACCAGCCTGAGGTCGAACTTGCCACCCATCGCATCGTCGGCCTTGAAGCGCTCATCCGCTGGCGCCATCCTGAGCGAGGTCTCATCCCGCCCATGGATTTCATTCCCGCCGCAGAAGAGTGCGGACTCATTCTGTCAATCGGCGATTGGGGCATGGCTGAGGTCTGCGGCCAGATCAGCCAGTGGACACGCGAAGACTCAAGTCACAGCGCCCTTCGCGTCTGCGTGAACCTTTCGGCGCGCCAGTTCTCCCGCGACGGGCTCGCCGACCACGTTGAAGCGCTGCTCTCACGCTTCGGCGTCGCCAGCCGCCAACTCGGCCTGGAGATGACCGAATCCAGCCTCATGTCCGATGCCCACACCGCATTCGAGGTCCTCGGCGATCTGCGCCGGCTCGGGGTCTCGCTGCTCATGGACGACTTCGGCACCGGATACAGTTCGCTCAATCATCTGCACTCGTTTCCCTTCGACGTACTCAAGATCGACCGTTCATTCATTAGCCGCATGACCGGGGGCGACCAGGCAATGCAGATCGTTAAAACCATCGTTGAGTTGGCCCGCGTTCTGGGCATGGATGTTGTGGCCGAAGGCGTGGAAACCCATGAGCAGCATAAGCTTCTCCGCGACCTCGGCTGCCGGTACGGCCAGGGGTTTCTCTTTTCGCGCCCGCTCAGCGCCGAAGCAATCACCGAGTTGCTGCGCTTGCCCGGCCGGATTATCCCCGGAGATTTATTGAAGTCGCAGATCTCCTAACACCGCATTCACAGCCGGTCCGGAAGGGTTCCAATTTCCGAGAGAGTTCCAATTGGGGAACGCTGGTTGCGTGTTCCCGATTCGAACCCTCGGCACCGCATTAAGAACACATTCTCCTCAAGTCTCTGCGCGACGAGGGCTAACCTCGGTGTCATGCAGAGCCCATCGCAGCCTGCTGCATCAACATCCTCCACTCCGGAGCCTTCCAGCTTCGCCGGCTTTCTCTCCGCGCTGACCTCGCCCGCGTCTGCATCGTGCAATTCGTCTCCGAATCGCGATGAAATCTCCGACGACGTGGTCACTCTGAGCTACGAGAGCGCACTCAAGGCGCATTCACGCTACAAGCCGGCGCCCGATCCTTTGCCGATTCCCAATCCCATTGCGCCAGATCAACGCGAAACCTCGCCGCAAGAACTGCGACGCCAGGCCGCAGAGCCCAAACTGCACCAGCCTTCACTCGCCACCGGCGATCCCAAGTCGGCCAGCATCACGATTCGGATGAGTCACTCGGAATGTGCGCAACTGAAGCAGCGCGCCACCGAAGCTGGAATGACGATTTCGGCTTATCTGCGCTCCTGCATCTTTGAGGCGGAGACGTTGCGGAGCCAGGTAAAGGAAGCGCTGGCGCAACTGCGCGCGGCGGCAGGGGCAAGCGAGAAACAGCCGGCGGCTGCGGCTGAGCAGCACAAGAGATTTAGCTGGTTGTCGAGAGTTCTTCCGCGCAGCAGCGTGCGCAACTCTCGCGAAATGAATTGAGCTGAAAGCTAAAAGCTGGAAGCTTTCCCACTCCCTTATTCCCTGTCTTTCTCGAGCACCAGGCACTTGAGGTATTCGGTTTCCGGCAAGTTCAGCACCACGGGATGGTCCGGGGCGGCCCCGCGCCGCTCGAGTAGCCGGACTCGTGCGCCGGCATCCGCAGAGGCGGCAGCAACTGCGCCTTCAAGATCGGCCCAGCTCACATGATGTGAGCAGGAGCAGGTGATGAGCAGGCCGCCTGACTGCAGCATCTTGAGCGCGCGCAGATTCAGCTCTTTGTAGCCGCGCAGCGCGCCTTCGACGGCCCGTTTTGTTTTCGCAAAAGCCGGAGGGTCCAGCACGATGGTGTCGAACTGCTCGCCCCCGCTGGCCCAGTCGCGCAGAATTTCAAATGCATCGGCTTCAATCCAGTCGACCTCGGCGCCGATCTGCGCACGATTCGTCTCCAGATTCTGCTCCGCCACTTCGAGCGACGCATGCGAAGCATCGATGCCGGTCACCGTCTCGCACACCCGTGCCAGATGCAGCGCGAATCCACCCTGGTAAGTGCATACATCGAGTGCGCGGCCGGTTGCACCGAGGCGTTCGGCCCACTCGGTTGCAGCCTTGTAGTTGGCGTGCTGATCGAGAAATGCCCCGGTCTTCTGCCCGGCATTGGCATCGTAGAAAAACGAGAGCCCGTTCAGCAAAAACTGCGTCTGCGTTTTTGGCGACTTTGCGTCGACGGCCCACAATGGACCAGGTGCAGGTGCGGGCAATCCTTCAAGTTCGCGGATACGCGGGTCGGGCCGCTCCACAATCGTGACGATCGCGCCAGCTACGGCCAACGTCGTCTTTTTCCCCGCGCCGCGCTTCGCGCCCAATTCCTCGCGCAGCACACGCACCACAGTCTCGCGCACTGCTCCGCAGTTTAGCGCTTTGGTGAGGAGCTGTAGCACGATGAGATCGGCGTATTTGTCGATCACCAGGCCCGGCAACTCGTCCGCCTCGCTGAAACACAACCGGCAGGCGGTGTTCTCGGAGTCAAGCAGCGGCATTCGCCGCGCAATCGCGGTCCGGAATCGCTCTGACAGCAGTTCAAGCCACTGCGCCTCGTCAATCGCCTCGCGCGAAACCATGCGCAGGGCAATCTGCGACGCGGGGCTGTAGAGAGCTGTGCCCAGCAGCAGTCCGCGATTGTCGGCCACGGGAATAAGCGCGGGCGCTTCGCCCGCGCCCAGTTCCACGTGCTCAACCTCTGAAGCGTAGACCCATACATGGCCGTTGCGCAGTCGGTCGGCTGCACGGCGGCTAATGATAGCGCCGGGCCCGTGAGGTACACTCGTCCCCTCAAGAGCCGATTCGTGCGACGTTTCGCCAAACCCCGTGGCAACTCGCGGGAGTTTCGCCCCCCGCTTGCCCTTTTGTGGTTCGTCCGCCCTGGTCATCCGCTCTCCGTCCCGAGCCATTCAGACTCGGCCGCCGGGAGCTTCAGACCTCGGCCGCTACTTTGTCTGGATGGAACGCAGATACTGGCTCAAATTGCTGATTCTGAGCAATCTTTGGTCAGGATGCTGCTGGTCCATTCTACCAAGCACCGGGCCCCACACCGGCATCTGCGCAGTTCCATGCGCGGACAGTTCAGTGCCGTACTCGAGGACCGTGGCAATGTGGCTCGACGGGTACTTGCCGCCGTTAATCTTGGCGAGCGCTGTAAGGTCGGTCGGCTTCTGCTTCAGTGCAGGCGCTACCGGACCGCTGCCGCGCCCATCTGTGCCGTGGCACGGGGCGCAGTAGTTCGTGTACATCTGTCTTCCGTTTGCGGGAGCGGTCTTCTGGAGCGCGATAACCACCTTGGCGTTGGTTTGATCTGCATATCCGGCCGAAATCGCCAACGCTCCGGCCACTGCGATGATTGAGAGGCTTTTCAACATAAGATCCTCCGATCCGGGCCTCTACCCGCGAAGGTTCTCCTTGGGTCTTAACACGCGACTCTTGCTTCACGCGGCGCGCCGAAAAAAACGGGCCGTAATTAACGGCCGTTTAACCCGCCCAATTTGGAGAACCGCCGCAATTCAGCATTACGCGCCTTTTCGAGTGAAACGGGAAGTGATCCGCAACACATCGCTCGATGCCGGGGAGCACCATCCGTACCGGAACGCGCGGGAGAATCCCATGTGGGAATCGAGGAGACATCCCCGTAAACTGCTAATTTATATGCCAGTTATCCACAGATTGCGCCGATCAAACCCACCCCTGTTTCGCCCCCGACCTGCCTCGGGCACCCTCCGATTTCACCCCACAAAAAACCTGGAGGCCTATAATGAAGCATGGCGACAGCCAGGCAGACTATCCCCGCTGACGTTCCCCAGCAGGTCCCGCCTTTGGAGAGTGACATTGAGGTTACGCCTGCCGGCGCCGCTTTGGAATCACCCGCCCAACTCGCCCCAAAGCCTCCCACTGAGCTCTCAAAGAGGAACGCGCCTGACGACCCCTCGGTCAATGAGCGTTTTGAGGCGCTTTTGCGACATGTTCAGGCCAACCGCCCCAACGATGACACCGCGCTCATCCGCAAAGCGTGGGAGTTTTGCGTCACGCATCATCGGGGTCAGTTGCGCGCCTCCGGCGAACCCTACATCATTCATCCCCTTGAGGTTGCCGAGGTGCTCGCCGAGATGAAGCTGGACTCGACGGCCATCGCCGCGGCGCTGCTGCACGATGCGGTCGAAGATACCCCGGCTACCAGCGAAGAGATCGCTGCCGGCTTCGGTGACCAGGTGGCGCACATTGTCGATGGCGTCACCAAGATCGACAAGATTCAATTCGCAAATCGCGAAGACCGCCAGGCCGAAAATGTTCGCAAGATGCTGCTGGCCATGGTTTCGGATGTGCGCGTGGTGCTCATCAAGCTGGCCGATCGCCTGCACAACATGCGCACGCTGGTGCACCTCAAGCCCGATCGGCAGGAGGCCATCGCGCGCGAAACTCTTGAGATCTACGCGCCGCTTGCTCACCGTCTCGGCATGGGCAAGGTGCGCGGCGAGCTTGAGGACCTGGCCTTCCGCTATACCGATCCGGTCAGCTACGAGCGAGTCGCTGCCGCGGTCGAAGCCCGCCGTGTTGAAGGCGAGCAATTCCTGCGCAGCGTTGAAGACACGCTCGTCGAGCAGCTCCGCGAGAACGGCGTCCAGGCCCGCGTCGAATGGCGCATCAAGCGCCTCTACTCGATCGCCCAGAAGATCGACCGTCAGAAAATCACCTTCGACCAGGTCTACGACCTGCTGGCCATCCGCGTCATCACCCAGGATGTTTCCTCCTGCTATGCGGTCTTCGGCCTCATTCACACGCTATGGCGTCCTGTTCCCGGCCGCATCAAGGACTTCATCGCCATGCCCCGCGCCAACCGCTATCAATCGCTGCACACCACCGTGATGGGCGAAGGCGGCCATCAGTTTGAAGTCCAGATCCGCACTGAAGAGATGCACCGCATCGCTGAAGAGGGTATCGCCGCGCACTGGAAGTACAAGGCCGGCGAGGGTGTGGTTACCGCGCGCGACGAGGAGCGCCTCAACTGGATCCGCCAGCTCGTCGAGTGGCAGAAGGAGATGACTGATCCCAACGAGTTCCTCTCCAGCCTGAAGATGGACCTCTATCCCGACGAAGTCTACACCTTCACGCCCAAAGGGAAGGTAGTTGTGGTTCCAGCCGGGGGCACACCCATCGACTTTGCCTACACGATTCACACCGAGGTGGGCAATACCTGTGTCGGCGCCAAGGTGAACAGCCGCATGGTGCCGCTACGCACCAAGCTCCGCACCGGCGACATCGTCGAGATTGTCACGCAAAAAGATCACAAGCCCAGTCGCGACTGGCTTACCTTCGTCAAAAGCCCCCGCGCCCGCAACAAGATCAAGCACTGGCTGAATGAAGACCAGCGGCGCCGAGCCGTCGAAATAGGGCGCAAGCTGCTGGAACGCGAGGCGCGCCGCTTCAAAGTGCCGATGGCGCAGATCGGCGACCAGGACCTGAGCCGCATCGCCGGCGAGTACGGTGTGGCGACCGCGGCTGATCTGCTCGCCACCCTCGGCCAGGGCAAGCACACCGCTCACCAGATCCTCAACAAGCTCGCGCCCGGCTATGCCAACCAGCCTGAGCTTGAACCCGAGACCAAGCCGGGCGAAAGCGGCATGTCCGACGCGGTGCGCAAGCTGCATCTCACCGGGTCCGACTCACTCCAGGTCGAGGGCCAGAACGATCTGCTCGTCTACCGGGCGCGATGTTGTAATCCCATCCGCGGCGAAGAGATCGTCGGCTACATCACCCGCGGCAAAGGCGTGGCCGTGCACGCGCGCAGTTGTCCCAACGTGCAAAACCTTCTGTATGAATCCGATCGCCGCATCAACGTTGAGTGGAGCCGAACCGGCGACCAGACCGCGGGCGTAACAACCCAGCGTTACCCGGTCAAGATCACCATCTTCTGCGACGATCGGCAGGGAATGTTGAAGGAACTCACCGCCGTAATCTCTGACCTGAACACCAACATCCGCAGCGTCGACATCAAGCGCGACGACGAAGGCGAAGCGATCATTGAATTCGTAGTCGAAGCCGAAGACGTGCGCCACCTGAACCGCATGGTTCTCGGGCTGCGCCGCGTTGACGGCGTCCGCACCGTCCAGCGCACGCAGAAGGTGTAAGAGACAGTGGTCAGTTTTCAGTGGTCAGTTGTGCGCGGCTCGCAAGCGAAGGAAGCGATATACCGGTTTCGCGTGAACGCCGAGGGTCGTTTATCTAGCAGCGAGTCGCGGAAAACACAATGCCTGAAGCCCTGCCGCGGGGTCGCGGGAGTGTCGTCGCCCAACCGGAAGATTCAAGTTTGACAACACTTCGCCCCAGCTATTGATCAACTGGTTTCCGGATGGCTAGTGATAAGACCGGAATCCCGAGATTGCGGATTTCCCAGGCGACCATTATCAGTGATACCGAAACTGGATCGCTTATGATTGGTGCAATCGCATGGGCTCACCTCTTAACCGATGAGGGTCTCTTTCTTACACCACGTCGGACTTTTCTTTTGATCCTTTTGGCACTCTATTATGCGAGACACAGTAATAAGGTGCATCCTACTATTCAGCTCGCATCCGCCGCGCCGTCTCTTCTCCGTCGAGCACTCTGAACACTCCTTCAGCCAGCGTCCGCAGCTCGTCTTCGCCGGGGTAGACATCGATCGGCGCGATCCAGCCGATCCGATTGCATAGCCGGTTAACCAGGCGCTCCGAGTGAGCCATCCCTCCAGTCAGAATGACAGCTTCGGCTTTGCCCGCAAGCACCGCCGCCATGGCGCCGGTCTCCTTGGCAATCTGGTAGATCATGGCATCGAATACCTGTGCGGCGAGTTTATCGCCGGCGTCAATGCGCTGTTCCACCTCCGGCAAACTTCGCGTGCCAAGGTATGCAAACAGGCCTCCGTCGCCGAAGACATGGCGGTCAAGCTCGTCCTCGGTAAATCTCCCTGAGAAACAGAGCTTGATGAGCGCACGGACCGGCAGCGAGCCGGTGCGGTCGGGGCCGAACGGGCCCTCCTCGATGGAGTTGCTGTCGATGGTGCGGCCGCCGCGATGAGCTGAGACGGTGATGCCGCTGCCCATGTGGACGACGATGAGCTGCAGATCGGCGTAGGCGCGGCCGCATTCGCGCGCGTAGCGGCGGGCCACGGCCTTGGTATTCAGGGCGTGGCCGATGCTGGTGCGGCTCACCAGCGGCGAGCCGGTGATCCGCGCGCAAGGCTGCCACTCGTCCACCGTGACTGGGTCGACGATGTAGGCATTCACTCCAACTGCCTGGGCAAAGCGCAGAGCGAGAACCGCTCCCAGGTTCGAACCGTGCTCGCCGAGGTGAGCCTGGCGCAAGGCTTCTATCATCACTTCGTCGACGAGATAGGTGCCGCACTCCATGGGCGGCAACAATCCGCCGCGGCCCACCACCGCCTCCCAGCACTCCGTGCCTTTACTTTTGGGAGCAAATCCTGCGTCGATCAACGCGCCCTCAATCAATTCACCGCGGTAATCCGCGCGCGCAAGCATGGGCTGGCCTTTGAATCGCTCAATCTCCTCGTCGCCATGCCGGATAGTGCGGGAGAACTCCTCGCCGCCACGCGTGAAGATTCCGATCTTGGTGGAAGTGGATCCGGGGTTGATGACCAGGATGCGGCCGGAAGCCGGGTTCGGAATACTGCTCAAGTGATACCTCACGACACGCGATATGAGACGCGAGCGGAGATGAGTTTACACGTGCGGGGGCTGGTTGTGGGTGATCGGCGTCAGGCATTGCGAGCCCGGCCCGAAATGCGCGCCAATGTCCCCTTCATTCAAATCCGCTGCTTTCTTTGTGGGCGATTTCCCTGCTATTCTTGAGATCGCGAACCGCATCCGGCGGGAACGGTAGAAAACACAGAATTGAAAGAGGTTATACGTGGCAGATACCACAAAGATCACCGATACACTCGAACGCAAGAAACTGAAGCGTGCAGCTCGCAAGAAGGCTGCGCCGAAGGCCAAGCGCACCACCCCGCGCGGATCGCAGAAGCGCAAAGTGAAGAAGATGGTGCGCGGCCAATCGAAGCGGTAGGAAAAAGCCAGCTATCGGCTATCAGCTATTAGCTCTCAGCTTTCAGCTCAGTGGTGCGGCAACGTGGCTTCCTGCGCCATAGCATCGAAGACTGAAAGCTGATAGCTGAAGGCTCGGAGCCACTCCCCGAATCTCTCCTGTATGCTTTCAAGAAAAGCCCGCAACGGCCGAGAGTCCTCGTCTGCGGGATGAGGAGAATCGCACTGCCCAGTCAACTGCTTGCCCGCAAGTCGATTGACAAGCTGATCCGCGACTCGGAGGAGCCGGAGCACGCGCTCAAAAAGACTCTTGGGCCGTGGTCGCTGACTGCCTTGGGCATTGGCGCCGTCATCGGGTCGGGGATCTTCACGGTCATCGGCACCGCAATCTCAGGGGAGCAGTTCGACACTTCAAGCCTTGTCAACACGCCACTCGCTGAATTTGTCATTCACCATGCGGCCATGGCGGGCAGGCCCGGCGCAGGCCCGGCCATCGCCCTCTCGCTCATAATGGTGGCGATTGTTTGCGCGCTTACCGGTCTGTGTTACGCAGAGCTTGCTTCGATGATTCCGATTGCGGGCTCGGCGTACACATATACTTACGCCACTCTCGGCGAGTTGATCGCCTGGATCATCGGTTGGGATTTGATCCTGGAATACGCGGGATCGAATATGACGGTGAGTGTCGGCTTTGCCGCGCACGTGGTGGACCTGCTCGATTGGTTTGGATTGCATCCGCCGGCAACGTGGATCTCGCCCGCGTATTTGCCCGATGGGTTGCAGGACCTTGCGGGCAACTGGATTTATCATCCTGGCTGGCACTTCGGCTTTAATATTCCGGCGTTCCTCATCGTTCTCATTCTCACCGTCATCCTGGTGCGTGGCATTCGCGAGTCGGCTGAGACCAACAACGTGATGGTAGGCCTCAAGCTGGTCGCCATCATCATCTTCGTGATGGCTGTGATCAGCTTCATTCACCCCAGCAATTGGCATCCCTTCATGCCCAACGGCTGGTCCGGCGTGCTTACCGGCGGCTCCATCATCTTCTTCACCTATATCGGATTCGACTCGGTGTCGACGGCCGCTGAAGAGTGCCGCAATCCCCAGCGCGACATGCCCTTCGGAATTATCGCTACGCTGCTGGTGTGCACCGTGCTCTACGTTGCCGTGGCCGTGTGCCTCACCGGGCTGGTGCCCTGGAATTCGATGGTGGGTGACGCGGCGCCGGTGGTGAATGCGCTCAGAAAACTATCGCTTCTACCCGGCGGTCATCCGCTGCACTGGGTGCGGCTGATTGTTCTGTTCGGCGCCATCCTGGGCATGATCTCTTCCATCCTGGTTTACCAGCTTGGCCAGTCGCGCGTGTGGTTCTCAATGTCGCGCGACGGGTTGCTGCCAAAAGTTTTTTCCGACGTGCATCCGGTCTTTCGCACACCCGCTTTTTCTACGTGGGTTGCGGGCTTTGTGGTGGCCATTCCTTCCGGCTTGTTCGATATCGGCACGCTGGCCGACCTCTCCAACATCGGCACCCTCTTTGCGTTTGTGCTGGTCTCGATCGGCGTCATCGTGTTGCGCTATCGTGAACCCAATCGGCATCGGGGCTTTGTGGTGCCGGGCGGCCCCGTCATTCCCGCCCTGAGCGTGATCTTCTGTTTCCTGCTTATGGCGGGCCTGCCCATCATCACCTGGATCCGCTTCTTCGGCTGGCTGATTATCGGCCTCGTCATTTACTTCCTCTATAGCCGCCACCGGTCCGAGTTCGCGCATCTCAAATAAGGTGCTCATACCGGATCGGAAATTGCCGGTGCGGAGGATTCCCCAAAATGAAAACCTGGAAATTTGCGCTCGTAACTACGCTCATTACGCTCGCCATTGGCGGCATTTATTTACTCATGGTGTGGCAGCACCGGCGCAACCCCGGCGTGCAGACCGAAAGCAATCCCGACCAGAACCTGACGCTCGACGACGTGGCGATTGTGCGCAAGATGTTTATGACCTCGTTCGACGATGCTGTGAAACTTGAAGGCACCAGCGTGTGGATGAAGAACGGCTACACCATGCCCTACTTCCCGTACGAAGGCGGGCGCGTGCTATTTACAAAGAAGATCGGATTGATTCCGTCGGCCCAGAAGCTCGACATCAAGAAAGTAATCAAGGCGGTGCCGCCGGCGCTGCTGGACGACGGCATCGATCATGGCAGTCGCCAGGTGTTTGCTGTGTTTACTCTGCCCGGAAGC
>Ga0335072_10008497_pt1 | contig 14885 bp, 25 predicted proteins | sample Lox_Sample_21_FD_206725 | JGI IMG/M metagenome (GOLD analysis project Ga0335072, IMG submission 206725) | Soil microbial communities from Loxahatchee National Wildlife Refuge, Florida, United States - Lox_Sample_2.1 | ecosystem: Environmental > Terrestrial > Soil > Wetlands | place: USA... | reverse complement strand
GGGCCATCCTCTCGCAGAGCGCCTCATGCCGGCGGACGGCGCGGCGCTGCACGACCGCGCTCACGACGACCGCCCCGACGATGAGCGCCGACGGCAGGCCGACCGCGAGCGGGACGCTGCCAGCCCACCACCAGAGCAGCGGAGCGGCGAACGTCGCCAGGACCGACACGGCGGCGACGGCGATCACCGCCCGGTCGCAGACCCGGCCCACGCGGGCGTTAGACCGCAGGATCTCGTCCATGCGCCTCATCCTGCGGACGCCCGGCGCTCGCGGATTACGTGGCCAGCCTGCAAGACGGCGTTGGCCATGCTCGGGCATGACATCAGGTAGCGGGGGTCGCAAGAGCACCCGGTCTCGTCGTGCAGGCCGGCGGCCACCTCGGTCAGCTCTTCGCGAGTCAGCTTTTCCACGCTATTTCACCGCCCATTCTTGGCAGTCAGGGCAGACGCCCTTGACGCGCACCTTCGGGTGCCTGCAGTTCTTCATCTTCGGGGTAGCTTCCTCGGGCGCGTGGGCGAAGGAGCGGGCGTCCGTCTTCTCCTCGCCAGGGGCGATCACGGGGACGACACCGGGTGACTGACGGTCATCGACGGTCGCCGGGATCTTGACACCGCCGATGCTGATCGGCTCTGGAGACGGGTTCGCGTGCCGATCGCGGTATTCCTCGAGCGCGGCGACGAGAGCGGCGTTGACGCTGACCGGCAGCGACGAGGAAGGCTACGCCGTCGCCGAGCACGTCGAGGGCGAGCGCACCGTCTACTGCCGGCGGGAGAGCGAGCGCATCGAGAACGAGACCATGAAGGCCGCCGCCGAATGGCAGCGCTCATTGGCCGAGGCCGTCGGGCCGTACGCGATCGCGAACCAGGGCTTCTAGTTGCCCGCCGACCGCCACAAGACCAGGCCGAAGGCCGTCCGCATGCCGGACGGCCTTCTGCCGTGGTACGAGAGCCACGCCAGGGCAACCGGGCGCAGCCCAGAGCCCTCCCCGGCGTCCGACCCTGACGCCCTCCCATACCCGCGTCCCGCTCCTCCCGGTGCTAGCGCCGACCCGGAAGGGACCGAACCCGATGCTCCCGCCGATGCGGAAGGCCGCGCGCCTGCGGCGGGTCATGACTCGCACTCCGTTGCGCTCGTCGCGTAGATCACCCGCCAGCCGATGCGCTCCGCCTGCGCGGCGAGCATCTCGCGCCAGCCGTCAGGCGGGGGGAACTCGGGGTCTTCGCCGTCGCCCTTGTAGTAGACGAACGGGCCCGTGACGGCATCGGGGAAGCCGATGCCGAGGCGCTCGGCGTCGGCCCTGATTACGTCTATGACCGCCGTGAGGGCGTCTTTCTCCGCTCCGTCCCGCACGCTGTAGCGCGTCCGCAGGATTCCCTCGGTGGAGATGACGCCCGCGTCGGCGTCGTCGTTGCAGAAGCCGTTGTCGTTGTAGTCGATCTGGGCCGCCCATCCCATGTCGCCGCCGCCCGCATAGGCGTAGGCCACCGCGATACCAGTCGACCAGTACCGTTCGCCGATCATGTCGCTGCCTCTTCCGTTGTCGTTGCCTGCTGGTTCTTCGGCCTTCTCCCCGCCTTGCGCGGGGTGGCCAGAAACTCGATCACGTCCCCCTCGACCCAGACCGGGCCTGCCGCGAGGCGCTGGTAGGGCTCGGGGAAGTCGGGGTGCTTGGTGAGCCGGCCTGCCCGCTGGCGGGAGACGCCCTTGATGGCGGCTATCTCGGCTACCCCCGCGAGCGTCGGGTCGGATTCGCGCCTGCCGCGCACGGTCAGGCGACCCACTGGGCGGGGCACATGACGAGCGAGTTGGGGAAGTCCTTCGGGCAGTCGGCGAACTTGTGCCTCAGCCACGGCTTGCCGGCGAACGTGAGGCGCTCGACCTTGGCGGCGGGCAGGGTCACGTGGACGCGGCCGGCCTCGTCGGTCCGCCCGTTGTGGCGCTTGACCCACGCGGTGTCCTTGGTGCGCAGGGCGAAGGGCGTCTGGTCTGCTGTGGTCTGCGTCGGTGTCATGACCTCAACCTACGCCAAAGGGGTGAAGACGTCAATAGGTTTAGCGGTACCGTCCGGCACCGCCGGCGGCCTGATCATGACGCCTCTAGGTCGAACAGGGACGGCTGCCAGCCGGGGACCGGGACCGCCACGGGCATCGGCTCCGAGCGTCGGCCGATCCGCTTGCCGGGCAACTGCTGGAAGGCGTACAGTCCCGCCTGCGTGAACCCGACGTGCGACCACCCGGCCCGCCGGTAGCACCAGCCGGGAACGTCCTTCCGCGCGGTCTTCGACGCGTCGACGAACGAGACGATCCCCAGGTCGGGAACGTCGGGCCGCCACGCCCGGGTATGCGCCACCGCCCACCGGATCAGGTCCGACGACAGGTGGCCGCCCTCATTCCTGAAGAGAGAATTCACCCAAGCCCCCCCCCAGTTGTGCTGGACGTACTCCGCGAACGGCCACGACGTGATCCACGCCGCCGACCCGTCCGCGGTCTTCAGCACCAGGCACCGGCCCGGCGGCACGAACTGCGCCGAGCCCGGCTTCTGCCGGTTGTAATGCCGGTCCGCGATCACCCGCGCAACCGGGTCGGCACGCCAAGACAAGCGCCACGGGGACTCGCCGGTCAAAAGCCCGTCCTTCCCGATCATGGTGCCTCCGTGCGCTCGGCGGTCCATGCCAGGTGCGCGTGACCGGCGGCCGTGATCGCTAGCCCCCACGAGAACTCCCCGTCCCCGCAAGGCTCCTCGACGACACGGAGCAGGCCGCCGTCGCACAGGTCCAACTCGATGAAGGACGTCAGGATCAGCCTCTCCGTCCAGGCCCGGCCGGCCGTGGTGCGCCGGTCCACGATCCACGCCTTAGCGCCGGGACGCGCGGGCGGCCGGGGGCAGATCACGCGCCTCATGCCGAGAGGCGAGGCGTGCCCGTCAACGGCGGCATACGCGGCGAGGATGTCCCGGACCAGGTCCGGGCAGTCGTCTGCGGTGACCTGGCTGCCGTCCTCGTGGAAGCTGACGTTAGCGTGAGGGACGCCGCACCGGCCGCACTCGGCGACGCCTTCGCGGTACTGCCTGCCGGGCATGTCGAGATCCTCTCATCGGTGAACGTGGCGATCACGCGGTTCATGCTGCCGAGGCGTCCGGACGCCTCGCGCGGGCGCGCGTACTACCCGCACGGGTGCTCTCTGCGTCGTCGGCCGGGAAGTGGGGAGCGTCATCAGCCACTCCATCCGGTCCTTGGCGAACTCGCCGGTTTTGCGAGTTTGCCAAGGGTTGCTCTTGAACTTGGGGTTGATCTTGTTCTTTGGCTGCCCGCGCAGCGGCAGCCGAGCTTTGCGGTTTAGCCCCACGGTTAAGCACTGCACCCGGTTTCCGCAGGTCAGCGGATTTCGATTGACCCCCTTTTTCGGGGCCGGTTGACCCCCTTAGCCCAGCCCGGCTGACCCCCTTAGCTGCCGGATGGGGGTCAACCTCGTTAACCGGGTCAACCTCGCTGACCCCCTTATCCCGCGCAAGGGGGTTAACATCGCTGACCCCCTTTGCGGGCAGGCACAGGACGGTCCACAGCGGCACGTCGCCGGGCCCTCGGCCGCCGCCTTCACTGGTCAGCTTGCCACTTGCCTCGAGCGCGCGGCGGGCGGCGCGCACGGTGTTGCGCACGTTCCCCGAGTCCCTGACCAGAGCGTCGAACCCGATGCGGACGCTGCGGCTGTCGTCGGTCAAGTAGGTTGCGAGCGCGAGCAGGAGCCGGAGCTGGTTCTCGGGCATCTTCGGCAGCGCGAGCACCTGGCGGACTCGGTAGTTGCTCACCCGGCCGCCCCCGGAAAGGGGGTCAACCGCCATGTAGGCGGGAACCCCGCGCCGCGCCCGGGCGTCGTCACGAGCCGCGCTCCGGGCGCATGCTCCCTGCGTGGGGGTGCATAGAATGAACCAACATGGATCCTGGCCTCTCCTGAAGGTTCGGGCTCCTAGGGCCGTTCCCGGTGTTACCAGCACCGGGGCGGCCTGCATTTTGTTCTACACCAAGGTAGTCCAAGACTGTAGCCGGCAGCCAGACGAGGGGGCGCGCGGGCCAGGCGGCGCCCCCGCGTCCGGCAGCCTTACCGCGCCGCCAGCTCCGCGTCGAGGCGCTCCTGCACCGCCGGGAAGAACCCGAGCGGGACGAACTGCGGCAGGTCGGCGATCGGCACCCACTCGACGGCGTCGTGCTCCTCCGGGTCGCCGACCCGGGCGTCCCCGGCGATCACGTCGCACGCCACGTAGTGCATCTCCCGGTGCGTCGCGGGATGGACGCGGGAGCCGAGGACTTCCCGCGCGGCGACCGTCAGGCAGGTCTCCTCGAGGGCCTCCCGCACGGCCGCGCCCTCCGCCGTCTCCCCGGCCTCGATCGCCCCGCCCGGCAGAACCCACAGGACGGACCCCTCGCGCTCCCGCCTGCGGGCCAGCAGGAGCCGCCCGTCCCGGACGACGACCGCGGACGCGATGGCCGGCTTGCCTTCAGACATGCTTGCCTCCAGTGCTGCCATGACCGGCGGGAAGATCGCCCCGCGCGGAATCCAGTCGGTTACTTCCCTCACGGGCGCCCACAGGACGCCCTCGTTCTCCGCCTCGTCGCGGTTGAGCGCCTCGCCCGCCTCGTACGAGCAGGCGAAGTAGTCGCAGTGCACGCCCGTGACGGGGTGCACCCGGCCGCCGAGATGCGCCCGCACCGCGCACGACACCCCCGTCTCGGCGAGGGTCTCCCGGACGGCGACCGCCGCCGGCTCCTCGCCCGGCTTCACCGTCCCGGCCGGCCAGCCGTACACGATGCCGGAGTTGTCGGCGCGCCTGCGCACCAGCAGCACGTCCGGCCCCCGGGTCACGACGGCCATCGCGACCCGGAAGAACTGCGGGGCGGTCGGCCCCTCCGGGCTGGCCAGCTCCGCGAACCGGGCGCGTGCCTGCGCCGGGGCTGCGGCGTAAGCGTCGTCGAGGGCCCGCTGCACCGCGGCGCGCGGAACCGCCCCCGGCTTCTCCGCCCACCCCGCCACCGTCCTCGGGGCGACCGCGAGCCGGCGGGCGAACGACTCTGTCGTCAGGCGCAGGGCGGCGCGCAGGGCCGTCGCGTCCCTGCCCGTCCACGCCCTGCCCGTCATCGCTAACCGCCTGAAATTGCAATGAAGTCGCATGGCGCCCGCCGGCGCCCGGGAGGTTGACTGGACGCCGTGAGCCCCCAGGAGATTCAGCGGATCAACGAGACGCTCGCGGACGTTCTCCGCCGCCTCGGCGCGCTCGAGGACCGCCTCGGCGTCAGCCATCGTACGGGTCCTTCCCGTGCACGCGCCGTTCCAGCGCGTCCAGCCGGTCAAGCACCTCGGCTAGCGTCTCGGTGACCCGCGCGTACTCCGGCGACGCGTCGGGGTCGCCCGGCATCTTCAGCACGAACGTCCCCCTGGTGCTGCCCCTGCTGACGACGCCCTCGTCGGCGAGCCGGTCGACCGCGTCGCGGAGCGTGCCGAGCGCGACCCCGTACTCGCGGGCGAGCTCCCGCTGCGACTGGAGGCGCGTCCCGACCTTGATCCGGCCGTCCTTCACCTGCCCGCGGAGGTCGTCGGCGATCTGCTCGTAGGCGGGTCGTGGGTCGTTCACGTCGGGAACCGGCACACGTACAGGGTAGATGCGGCGGCCGATCTAGGCCACCCTGCCTCACCTGCGACGACCCGGAACATGTTGACTCACCGGAGTGCATCAGGCTAGTCTGGAACAAGCTAGAACACCTGAGGACCCCCGGGAGGGCCGTTGAGCGACAAGACCGCTGCGGAAACGCCGGGAGCCGGCCTGTCCATCGCGGAGGCCGCCGCCGCGCTCCGGCTGTCGAAGATCACCGTGCTCCGCCGCGTCAGCAGCGGCGCGTGGCCCGGCGGCCAGTGCGGCAGGAAATGGCTCGTCTCGCGCCAGTTCATCGAGGCGCTCGCCGAGGCCATCTCCACCCGCCCGCAGGTCAACGCCGAGGCGTTCGCCGCCGAGTGGATGGCCAAGGGCGACGCCCCCGAGCCGGCCGGGGCGGTGGCGTAGATGGGCCGCCTTGAACTGACCGACGTCTGCCCGAACTGCGGGGCCGTGCTCTGGCTCGGGCAGGCGCATTCCTGCCCGCGCCGCGCCCCGGCCTCCGAAAACGCGACGGCCCGCCTCGGCGATCTCAGCGCCGGGCGGGCCTAGACCCCCCAACCGAACCCCGCGATTGGAGAATCCGATGGCAACCCTAGCCGCCGACCGTCCCGCCGGCACCGAAGACGCGCCCGCGCCCGCGCTTGACGCTCGCCGCACCAGCCACATGGCGGCGACCCTTCTGCGCAAGGGATACGTCCCGGGCGATGTCCGCGAGCACGCGTCCGGCCGCGAGCAGTTCGCTTACATGTGGACGGCGATCGCGGACGCGATGGACGCGATCGCCGCCGCCGACCCGGTGCCCGCCCAGCGGACCGCCCCCGCCCGAGAGGCGGCGTAGGCATGAGCACCGTCCTCCGCTCGTCCGCGACCGCCGCTGAGCTCAACCTGTGGTTCGTCGGCTTCGACGCCATGAACGAGGCCGAGCCCGGCAGTGAGCACGCGGACGAGGAAAACGAGCGGGGGTTGCCGTCATGAATCCCGTCATCCCTGTACCCGAGCAGTTGCTGGTCGTGCTGATCGTGCCCGTCTCGTTCATCGCCGCCGCAGTGACTGCCTTCCTGCTTCATCGTCGCGGGCGCCGGCCCGGGATGTGGCCCGGATCGGTGACGTCCCCGGAGGCCGCGAACCCCCCGGCCTTGTACGACGCGCTCCACCTCGCGGCGCTGGCCGTCCTCGCGGCCGAAGGGGGCGACGACGCCAAGGCGGAGACCGACCTGCTTGAGGCGGGCATCGCCGCCGACCTCGCGTTCCCCGAGGGCGGCCCGGAGTCCCGCGCGCTCGGGATCATCCTCGAGGCCGCAGGCCGGATACGCGAGGCGACGCTGTGAACCGCGACGGCCAGGCGCCCCCGCCCTTCCGCGACGATTTCCTCAACTGCCTAGCCGCGCAACTCGCCGGTACCCCGCCCCCCGCGCCGACATTCATGATCACCCTCGCGCACGGGAGCGCCCGCCGTCGCCGATTCCAGGCGCTGGCACTCCGGGTCATCCTGTGGGGCGCCCCGGCCGGCACCACCTACTGCGTGCTGACCGATGCGGCCGGGTGGGGCGGCCATCAGCCGCTCTGGGTGGCCATGATGACCACTTGCCTGACCCTCGCCATCACCGTCATGGCCCTCATGGGCGCCGTGACGATCGTCGGCGTCCGCGACGGCGCAGAGAAGCAGGAGGACAGTTCCCGATGACCGCACGCGCCCTCGACCTCGAGGTGCTCCGCAACGGCAGGCCGCAGGACACGTTCCAGGCGAACGGCGACCCTGAGGATCCCGCATGGCTGCAGAGCCGTCTCCGCGGGTGGCTCGAAGGGCGCAAGTGGGACCGCGGCCTGTGGGACGCGTTCGAGATCGTGGCGCGCGAGGCCGGGAAGCCCCGCCAGCTCGCGAAAGCGAGGGCACTGTAGTGCCGCGCCGGGGATCGCGGGAGATGCGGAACGCCGGGCACAAGGCGCGCCAGGCGGAGCTCCTCGCGAGCGCAAAGACGGACGCCGAGCGGCTCGCCGCCGCGTACGGGTGGTTCACGTCCTCCGCCGCGCTGCTCGCCCGCCGGCGGCCCCCGCCCGGCGGCGACCAGGAGGCGCACCGCAAGGCCGCCGCCCGGCTGATCCGGGAGATGACGGACCACCTCGCAGGGTCCGCGCAGGCGATCGACCGCGGGGACCACGACGCGAAAGGGGCGGCATGATGACGACCGTCAGTGACAAGGCAGTGGGGGCAGGCAGTCTGCCCGCCGTTACGCAGGCCCCGGAATCCACTGCGGAGTCGCGCGCGTACCCGCGTAAGAGTGTAGCACTGCCCTCCGCGACTGCCCTCGAGCCCGTCACGGACCGTGCCCGCGCGGCGGGCTCCGCGCTCGCCCTCGCGGCAGGCCGGGCCGCCGATTTCCTCGACCGGCCCGGGTCGCTCGTCCACGCCCAGCCGCCCACCTTCGCCCGCGCCCGCGAGCTCCACCACGAGGCCGCGGCGCGGCACAGCATCGCCCCCCTGCGCCACCTCCGCATCGTCTGGGGCTACGGGCATCTCCTGCTGATCAAGCCCCTACTGAACCTGCTCGAGTGGGTCACCGAGACGCCCGCCCGGTTCCTCGCCGCCGTCATCCTCGGCGCCGTCATCTTCTTCTTCAGCTAGGGAGCCACCCGTGAACCTGACCGTCGCCGAGCTGGGAGTGCTGCTCCTGGTGCTGTTCGGCCTGTTCCACTACCTCGGGATAGTCGCCAAGACGCGGGCGGTCCTCGCGTTCCTCGGCGCTGTCGCCGTGGGCCTGACCGGGACGGTCGGCCGGATCGCGGGCGGCGTCGCCGGGTGGGCGCAGCACATCGCCGGCAGCGTCGGCCACTGGGCGTTCGGCGTGTCGGCGTCGGGCATCCTGTTCGTCGCCCTGGTCGTCATCCTGGTTCACGATCTGCACCCGAGGAAGTCCGCGAGCGCCCGCACCGGCTACGTCGCGCTCGCGGTCGGGGTCCTCCTCGTCGCGGGCGTCTCCCAGATTCCCGCGCTCGCCCCCGTAGTCGGGGCTATCCGCTCGCTCCTGACGCAGCTCACCGGCTTCGTCAACACCCTCTGAAGGCCGCCATGCAGCTCATCATCCTGATCATCTTCATCTACGCCGCGAAGTCCGCATGGGAGGACGCGCACAAGGCGTGGCGCACCTCGAAGACCTCCTACATGAAAAGCGCCGACGCGCGGTTCCCCGGCGCCCCGAAGTCCCGCCGTGCGGCGTGGGCGCTCCGCCACGACGCCGGGTACTGGGCAGCGCAGGCGGCGCAAGCGTTCCCGACTGCCCGCCACGGCCTCGCGGCCGGGTGGCACGAGGGCCGCGCCGCCCAGGCCGACGCCCGCGCCGCGCGGGAGGAAGCCCGCACGCGGCGCCTCGAGAACCAGGCCGGACACGCCGAGCGCCTGTCCGGGTTCCGGGAACGGCAGCAGGAAGCGCTCCGGCGCTGGCGGGACGCGATGAACGCCGACCGGGAGCGGACCACCGAAGGCACCGTCACGGGGGAAGGCAGCGCAGGCAGCGGGGAAGGCAGTGCGCCGCCGCCCGCAGACGGCCGGACTTACTCGTGGGGGGCCGCCGCGTCGCCGTACGGCTGGCCGGCCAAGGGGGACGCCGACAAGGCGCACCACTACGCCCGGCGCATGAGCGAAGGCGGCAACCCGCAGGTAGTCACCGAGTACCCGCCCGAGGGCGGACCCGGGACCACCGCCGCGACGTACCTCAACGGGGAGGAAATCCAGCCGGTCGCCGAGCAGGTCGCCGCCTGGGCGGCCGAGGCCGAGGAAACGCGCCGGCGGTACCCCGGCCCGTTCGATCCAGGTCCAGGGGAGTCGCCCCTGTCGCCGGAGTACATCGACGAGGTCGACTCGCTCCGCAACTCCTTCGAGTTCCAGAACTGCGAGTCATGCGGCGGCGACTGGGCCGAGCACGAGATAGTCCCGGACGTCCTCGGTCACGCGCGCGCCGTCTGCCACCCGGCGAACTGCTACCTCTGCGGCCTGCCGCTGGCCGGCGGCGGGGAAACCGACGGGCTCGCGCACGAACGGTGCTCCGACCTGTACCTGAAGGACGCCGAGGCGCACATGTTCGTCAACGACGAACACCGCGAACTCGAGGACGTGGAGCGCGACCTGCGAGATCAGGGCAGGTGCCCGCACCAGGGGCGAGGCCACGGCCACGACGGGACCGACACCTACTGCGGGCAGCCGCTCGGCGGCAACGACGGCGACGAGTGGTGCCCGTTCCACGAGGCCGAAGCGAGCGGCGACGAAGACGAGGCGGCGGACGAGCTCAACGCGCACGTCCGGGCGCTTCTGGAGGCGGACCAGCAGGAAAGCCCTGCACCCGCGCAGGCAGCACCATCAACGCAAGGAGAGCCAGCCATGTCAGGAGATTCGGTCACGGGCACGATCGGGGCGAACAACGCCGAGGTCCGCCAGTACAACGACGTCGCCCGCAACGCAGGAGGGGTAATGCCAGCAGGATCATCAGACGTCACCTACGACGGCGTGCTTAAGAGCATGGCCGCCGAGCAGGCAAGCGCCGAGCAACGGGCGGCCGAGCAGCAGCAGGCCGTCACCCGCGCGAGCGCGATGGCCGACCAGATGCAGGGCCTCGAGGTCGACTCGGCGACGCTGAGCGCGATGGCGGACCACCTCGACGCGCAGGACGCCGCGAGCAAGGCGCAGGCGCGCGTGCTGGAGACGGCCGCGGCGGTCGACGCGACCCTGAGGCGCGGCCACGCCGGCCTCGCGGAAGCTCACCAAAGCGCGCCGGTTCAGAGCGCGACCCGCGAGTTCTACCAGAATTGAAGGAAGCCGACGATGAGCCAGCGCGCCGAGGCCCCCCGCCCCGCCACCGCCCTCCGCGAGCGGGCGGCGTCCCTCCTGTCCCGGGCAGCCACCGGGATGAGTAGGGAGGACGCCGCCCGCTGGAAGACGGCCGCGACCATGGCGGACCTCGGCGAGTTGGTCATCGCCTGGCTGAACGGCGAGATCACCCAGACCCCGGGCCACTGCGGTCCGCCGGCCGGCGAGACGCTCCCGCTGATCGACGTGCTGACGGACATCAACCGGGGCGGGTTCGTCACCGACAACTCCCAGCTAGCCGAGTCGATGGACGGCCGCACCTGGAACACGTGGGTCGCCGGGTTCGCCGCCGACGAGACGCTCGCCAGGATCCGCGCCGCCGTGGCGGGGACTCCGCTGACGGTGCAGGCCTGCCGCGGGCGCGCTCACGAGTGCCGGCCCAGCCGCGCGTTCCTCCAGCCGTGCCCCCGGAAGGACAGCGTCGGCTTCTGGGCGGATGCCTGCCCGGACGCCGCTGACGTCCTCCGGGACGCGTGGTGGGTCCACGTCGAAGACCCCCAGCCGGGCCGCAACTCAATGTGGCCGATCCTCGCCGCAGCTCTCCACTAGGGAAGGGAAAACGCCATGCCGCGCCGACGAACGCGGGAAGTGCCGCGCTGGAAGCGCGGCAAGGCCCCGCAGCACCCCCAGCAGCTCATCCAGGTCCGCGGCCGTGACGCCCGCGTCCTCGTCCGCGAGCTCGCCGCCCGCGACGCAGCGCAGGCAGGGAAGGCAGGCGGCGGGGCGGCGAACGTCAACGACGCCCTCGCCCGCACCGGGGCGTGGCGCCGCCGCCGGTCGCTCCCCCCGCTCGCCTGGGGAGCGGGCATCGCGGCACTCGGCGCGGCGATGCACGCCACCCCGAACCCGATCCTGTTCGGCATCCTCGGCGGCCTGGCCGCGTCCGCCCTCGAGGTGCTGCTCACCCGCCACCTGCCCTCGTTCGCCCGGCACTGGCACAACGCCGCCGCGCTCCTAACCGCCGCCTGGGTGCCCGCGCTGGCCGCCGCCGGGTTCGGCGCCCCCGCCCCCGCCCTCCTCGCCCTCACCTGGGTCGCGACGTCGGCCTTCTGGTGGCGGCACCACCGCATCCGGGCGGAGGAAGGCAGCGCAGAGCAGGCAGCGCAGCCGGACATCTCATCCGACCAGGCGGTATGGGCGCGGCTCGCCGCCCGCCGCAAGTGGTCCGCCGAGCTCACAAGCCCCGAAGTCGTCCCCGGCGGCGTCAAATGGCAGATCGAGACGGACGGCGTGGAAACCCACATCGGCCAGATCATGGCGGAGCCCCGGGCGATCGCCGCCGCCTACCGGAAAGCGCAGACCGAGGCGTACGTCGAGCCGCACCCGACCGGCATCGAGTCCCGGGGCGTGTTCACCCGCCTGAAGTCCGGCACGCTCCAGGAGGCCCGCGAATGGGACGGCCGCGGGTTCGACGCGGACGGGATCGCCCGCATAGGCCGCTTCGCCGACAGCCAGCCCGTCCGGATCCGCGCCTGGATCCCCCGCGACGGCACCCGCCACGGCCTGATCGCCGGAACCTCAGGCGCCGGGAAGAGCGAGCTGCTTAATTTGCTCATCTGGCTGGCGCTGACCAGCGAGATCCCTATCGTCCCGGTCATCCTCGACCCGCAGAACGGCCAGTCGCTGCCGCAGTGGAGGGGACGGGTCCTGTACGCCGCCGGCTTCGAGGAGTGCGTGCGGATGAGGCGCGGCCTGAACGCGGGCATGATGGACCGCTCCCGCCGCCTCGCCTCCATGACGTGGGACGACGACGGGCACAAGGCGACGGGCATGCAGTTCTTCGACGCCCGCCTGTCCGGCCTCCCGGTCGTCATGGCGATCACCGACGAGTCGCCCCTCCTGCTGTCGGGCGACGGGAACCTGAAGCTCGCCGCGGAGATGATCAGCCTGTCGGCGCAGGCCGGCAAGCTCGGCCGCAAGGCCGGGGAAAGCGAATGGCACGTCGCCCAGGTGCCGTCCCTCGGGGAGCTCGGCGACCAGGCGCTGCGGTCGATGCTGGTCGGCGGGAACGTGATCGCGCTCCGCACCGGCGACCGGGTCTCCGGCGGCATGCTCGGCCTGGAAGCCGACCCGCATGCCCTGCCGAAGTACTTCCCCGACGGGGAGCCGACCCAGGGCATCGGCTACGCGGTCACGATGGACAACCGGCAGGCGCCGATGCGGACCGACCTCGTGCCGTCCCGGATGCGGCACCAGGCAGTCGCCGTGCCGTCGCTCGAGGACGAGTTCCTCGAGGCGATGGACCGGGTGATGGGCGCTCAGGGCGTGCTACTGCCTTCCCTGCCTGCGCTGCCTTCCCTCCCCCCGCAGGCGGACACGGCCGACGCCGACGGCCCCGAGGGGCGCCGCTGCACCGACGCCGTCCTCCAGGTACTCGCGGACCGGGGCGCGGAGATGGAACGCGGCGAGATCATCAAGTGGGTCGGGGAGCTCGCCGTTACCGGGTGGGGCCGCGCGAAGCCGTTCAGCATCAAGTCGGTCGGCGACGCCCTGCGGAAGCTCACCGACGCCGGGACGATAACCAGGGTCCGGGACGGCGTGTACCAGGCGGCCCGGGCGCCGCAAGAGAAGCCTTCCCGGTAAACACCATGCGCGCTCATCGGGAGCGCGCGTCAACCAAGGAGAAACGCAAATGCCGGCACTACCCACCATCACCCCCGAGCAGCGCGCCGAGGCCCTGCTGAAGGCGAAGCAGGTCCGCACGGAGCGCGCCGAGCTGAAGAACCGCCTCAAGAACGGGACGGTCACCCTGGCCCAGGTCATCAATGACGCGGAGACCGACGAGGTGATCGCGAAGACCAAGGTGATCGCCCTGCTGACCTCGATCCCCGGCGTGGGGAAGGTTCGCGCCGCGCAGATCCTCGAGCGCCACGGCATCGCGGAGAACCGGAAGGTCCGCGGTCTCGGCCCGAACCAGCGGGCGGCCCTCGAGCAGGAGTTCAGCGCAGCCTGAGCCCCCCGCAGTCGTGACCGCCCGGCCAAGAAGGCGGCCCCTTCCCGGGCGGTCACCCCAAAACACCGGAATGATCATCAAAGGCAGGCGAATATGGACGGCATGGGAAAGCACGAGATGGACGACCGCGCCCCGACCGCATCGCTCCCGGCCCCGGCCGGGCCCCCCGTGAAGCACCGCGACCACCTCTGGGTCCTCGCGGTCATCGCCGTCTGCGTCCTGATCGAGGTGTGGGCGTCGTGGATCGAGATCGGGAGCATGTCGGGCTTCCCGAGGATCGGCGGGGCGCACGGCGTCAGCACCGACTGGACCCTCGCCGTGACGACCGAGGCGTACTGGGCGTACGCGCTGTACGCCTGGCTCGCCGCCTCCCCGGGACCCCGGTCGCGCTCGTTCGCGAAGTGGTCGGCGGGCGCGGTGTTCTGCCTCAGCCTCGTCGGCCAGGGCGCCGCCCACCTCGTCCCGCCGGGCTCCCGGCCGTCGCCCGTCCTCGTCGTTTTCGTCAGCTCCCTGCCCGTCCTCGTCCTCGCCCTCATCGCGATCCTGATCCACCTGCGGCAGGCGGACCGGGAGGCGGCGGAGGCGCTCGCGCGGGCCGCGGAGAGGAGCGCACGGGAGGCCGCAGAGTTGCGCGCGGAGGCCGACGAGCGGACCGCGCTGCGGGCCGCGCTGGAAACCGCGCGCGAGGCGCACGGCGCGGACGTGCGTGCGCTGCGGGAAGAACTGGGAGCCGCTCTCGCGGCGCGCGAAACCGCAGAACAGGACGCCGCGCGGGCGGAGGCGAAGGCCGCGTCCCTCGCCCGCAAGCTAGGCGGGCCCGCAAGCGGGAAGCCCGCACGCGCCGCCGCGCATGCGGGCGCCGGCGCGGGCCGCACGCAGCTTGAGATCGCGCGGGACGCGCGGCTGAAGGCGGACGAGATCCTCGCCGCGCAGCCGGACATCAGCGGGGCCGCGCTGGCCGAGGCGTGCGGCATGAAGGAGCGCTGGGGGCAGGCGCACAAGAAGCAGTGGGCCGAGCGCGCGCTCGGCCAGACGGGCTAGACCGGAGACTTTTTACACAACCTGAACGAACGACGTAGGCCCGCCTCGCCCTCACCGGGCAGGCGGGCCTCTCGGCGTCTCAGGGGAGACTCAGGCGACCCAGGCGACGAGGTGCTTGGCCTCGCCGCCGCACCGGACCGCCGCCGCCCGGTCCGCCTCCGTGAGGAGCGTCTGCGCGGACTGGGGGATGAGGTTCAGGTCCCCGGCGCAGTAGAGGCGGATCATCTCCGCGTCGAAGCCGTCCGGGTTCCCGAGCGCCTCCCGCACGACCCGGACGGAGACGAACCGGCCCTCGTCCTCGGCGAGGAACCCGATGATGGCGCGGATCCGGTCCTCGGTGGTGCGGGCGGCCGTGGCGCTCATGTCCTGCTCCCTTGCTCGTTCCCTGC
>Ga0335072_10008496_pt1 | contig 14886 bp, 13 predicted proteins | sample Lox_Sample_21_FD_206725 | JGI IMG/M metagenome (GOLD analysis project Ga0335072, IMG submission 206725) | Soil microbial communities from Loxahatchee National Wildlife Refuge, Florida, United States - Lox_Sample_2.1 | ecosystem: Environmental > Terrestrial > Soil > Wetlands | place: USA... | reverse complement strand
CGGATGCAGGAACTCGTGAAGCAAGGCGACGATCCAGGCACGCCTATTGTTCTACTAGTTGCTCTATCATACCAACGGATCACCGCCTACTACGTTATCGAGTTGTTCGTGTTTGCCGACTCCGCGAAAATCCAAGTCGTGCATCACGTCAAATGCTATAATGCGCCGATATCAGAAAGTGCAAGGTGGAGGCCTAGACTATGTTTCCCAAAACCTTACCAGACAGCTTTCATCCTTTTTGAGACAGCCGTGGTTCTTTACTCTATGGCTAAAGTGGAGGAGTCCCCGTCCTCACAACTCTTGATGGAACGCCACGCGCTTCCAGATCCATTCCAAGACTGCATAAAATTCCAGGACGATGCTATCTATAGGGTACTTAGCTATGCTAGAGAGGACTCGGATGGAGTGAACAAGCACGCTGCATGTGTCGTCGCAGTCCACGGTTTCGGCAACATTCGCATCACCTCCATCGCGCCCCAAGGGCCTGTGGAAGATCCAGAAGAATCTGTGATCACTTTGAAGAGCAAGATTGAGCAAGCGATATTCTTCGGCACGATCCGGCAGAATCCTCTCGACCTTAGTAGTACATCAGGCCAGCAGTTTTCACAAGAAGAGGTTGAGGAGGCAGCATTGGAAATCAGTAGCGAAATCCTTGGTTCTACGTCGAAGTATTTGCCCCAAATGACGCCGTCACTCGACCAGCAAATGCGACTCCGCGCAAAGGCGTTGGAAGATCTCACATTACACATACAGAAGCACTATCCCCCTCTGTCTAGAGCTGTCAAATGGAAGTTACTTTGGAACGCCGAGAAGCTTGCGGCAGCGCAAGCGATGTGGAAAGTTCAGGAAGAGATACAAAAGCGCCAGCCAAAGGATAGAGAATTTTGCCTCATGGAATATGTTCTGACTGCGATCCACGAAGAGAACAAGACCAAACCGGAGCCGGCGAAAGGAGAGAAAGATCGAGTCCGCCACTGGCTCATCCACGATCCTGCTCGGATTGAGCACTTCTTGGCTTGGCTGGGCAATGCCTTCAATGAGCTCGACAAAGAAGAGATCACGGAACCACCACTAATAGCGGATTACCGCTGCGAAGCAAACGATCTGTGGGTTGCACTATACGACGCAGCCCTCAAGTTTCGCGAGGACAATGCGCCCGTCTACGGTCTCGGTGACGAAGTGCTGCAAGATGGCGTACTCGCCACTGGCTACGCCGACTTGCCAGCATTCTGGACATCAAGCGAAGAGCCCCTCCAGTGGGGCCAAGTCATGGTCAGAGACACGTGCAAGTTTCTTGAACAGTGGTGGAACGTGCCCGCGTCAGAGAAAGGAGACAATCCGCCACGAAAAGCACTTGTGCACTTGGCGCAGCGTCTTCCGGAACAAGTCGAATTGGTTTCTCGACTCCTCACTGAAGAGGCGATTCGCACGAAAGAGACGCAGGACGGAAGCGGAAATCAGACAAAGCAAACGATCGAGTCCAAGAAGGCAACGAACCTCCGTTATCTCATCCGAATTATTTCGCCATACAACAACATGCCACATGCCATCAAGATTGCAGAGAAACTTGGCGACACGAGTCTGCTTGTCAGGTTGAACCTTGACTACATCAAGCAAGTCATCGACGAAGTGCAGGCGAAGCCGAATCATACGAATGCGGACCTTGAGAAGATGGAGGAAAAGGTCTTTGCTATTCAACAGCATACTGAAGTCTATTTCGATATGTTCGGGGATAAGTGGGCCAACTCCCACTTTCAACGAATGGTGTTCGATGGCGACCTTGGCGCCATGTTAGCGGAAGTGCAGGAGGACGGAAAGAAACTACGATATCTTACCGACTATCTCCGCGGGGGTAGGAAGTATGGAAAAATAAGCTGGATTAACGACGTGGTTGGCGAGCGAGATTATCTTGCTGCAGCCCAGACTTTGGACCGGGTGGCAGAGTCCCAAGAGACCATTCTCTGGAACAAGAGGACGGAGGTTTGTCTCGCAAAATTGGCGCACTTGGCTGCACTGGAGGACGATCACAAGACGTTGAATTTGCCGGAGCGACAAAGCATTACCAGGTTCGACGATTCTATCTCGATGATGGATATCCAGGAGGCGCTCTATGCCCACGTTGTACCAGTGACCCGCAACGCAATTGATGCGACGGCTGCCCAGGAAATTGCACTCGATACATTCGGGAAACGCCTGGTTCATTCTAAGCCGTCGCAAAAGAAACTACTGAAAGAGGGACTAGGGGTGCTACTACAGAAGCATGTGATGAGGCCTGAGGTGCTCATTGATGTGCTTACGCTCATGGATCCCTTTGAGACGGGGACTGGAGTTCTTGGACATGAGTTCTCCCTCGCTTTGACGGTCGTCGAGGCCATGTCAGTCAGTGGCACTGATGCCGTCAACCGCAAGGAGGCCCTACAACGGCTAATCTGGAGAAGAGCTATGATCAGAGACGACTGGGTGGTGCTTAACGAAACGGCCTCGAAGAGTGACGAGCAAGTCGAGAGCGCAATGACACAGTCTGCCCTGTTTAATGCGCTGTATCAATGTACTGAGGCGGCGCTGAACTCAGGCAAGCCAGCACCAAGGGTGTGGTCGCCGAACGAAATTCTAGAAGCAGATGCATTCCCAGAAGTCATGCAAGCGAGATTTAGGGAGAACGAAAGGGAGCGAGCGCAGGCTGATCTCGAAGCAGAACAAGAACGACTGAGGGCATTTGTGGAGAAAGGCAGATTGCAGGTGCATTTTGAAGGGCTCATTAGTGCTGCAAAGGATCGGGTGAGAGGAGAAGCGGATCGCGCTGGGGATCAAGCTGCACAAGAGGTAGCTGACGATACAGCCCTGAGTCTCAACGGAGGATAAAGATGGGCGCTGATATAAGCTTATGCAAACAATAGAAAGGAAAAGGGTTTAGCTGGCAAGCTATCCTTTGTGCAAGATATCCGAGAATTCACTAGACTACTTCTTTTACTGCTTACAGGGCTTCAAGGGCTGACACATCTTCCGCATAGAGAATCGCTGTTGTAGCCTACGCTCATCCCTCGCACCTTGTGTCAGATTGTCTGAGAAGGGAGGTTTGGATGTCACCCCAAGGTGAGAAAGCTGGGCACTCGTCACGGCGGCCATTTTCCTGGAGGATCTGCGTTTGCCCTAAGCCACTTGTGGGGTCTAGAGCCTCTGCGGAATGCGAGCGAATGTCACCGGACTGGTGTTTGTGGTAGACTCTTGCCGGATAACGTTTTCTGTCACAGGTGAACACGACGGCCGCCTTTGTCTCTTCATGCAAACACAGACGCCAGATGTCCTCTCGCCTATTCTTTTAGCCTGTTGGCTGCCGGCATGCATAATCCGAAGGCCCCCAATTCAAATACCGAGCACCGACGAATACCCGCTGCCAATGATGCATCTGACTCCCCGGACCATTTCCATATGTTGATTGGGTTTCGAGACTGTCCGTTACACCCCCGCTTGGGGAAACCCAGCACAATGGGCCAATGAAACTCTCATGCCACACTACTTCCTTGCCAACTACCCTATCCTTCCCCCCCCCGCATGCGGCACAGGGGCCATTGAACATCAAAAACATCATATGTAGAAAACACGGCCATTCTCCGCTTTACTTGTGGACTCTCGACATAAATACAACTGCATATCCTCCCAGCCCATCCCCTCCGCGCCCTCCTTCTCTCCCACGTCGATCTGCGCGCGGCTGTCTTCATCATGGCGGAATCGAGAATGGTAACCGATCATGAACTCCTGGGGGACAAGTTACAGGTGACGCATTCGGAGGTGATGCATTTTGGCCAGCTCACAGAGGAGGAGCTTGTCATTGAGAAGAAGCTGCGGCGAAAGATTGACTCCTTGATCATGCCCCTGGTTATTCTTGTGTATCTTATGAACTACATCGATCGGTCAGTGCAACATCTTTTCATTGGCAACTACAAGTTAATTGACTAATGTTGTCAGAAATAACTATGCAGCCGCCCGTTTGCAAGGCCTGGAGAAGGATCTTCACCTCGTCGGCAGCCAGTATCAAACCGGCCTCTCAATCCTCTTTGTCGCCTATGTCCTCATGCAGGTCCCATCCAATTTACTCCTCAACTATGTCGGCCGCCCTTCTCTTTACCTGGGCTTTTTCGTCATCGCTTGGGGTCTTGTCTCTGCTTTGACGAGCCAGGTTAAAAGCTACGGCCAAATCGTGGCTTGCCGATTCATCCTGGGTCTTGTTGGTGCGTTGATCTGCTTTATGTCCTTCAGATTTGTCTGCTAACATGGCTTCAGAGGCACCCTTCTTCGCTGGCGTTCTGTTCTATCTCTCCAAATGGTACACCAAAAGCGAACTCTCTCTCCGGATGAGTATCTTCTACTCTGGCTCTCTCATTAGCGGCGCTTTCGGTAATCTTATTGCCGCCGGTATTCTATCCGGTCTATCAGGTGCTCGCGGCATGGACGCTTGGCAATGGCTTTATATCATCGAAGGATCGATCACCGTCTTCATTGGCATCATCATCCTGTTCGTTTTGCCTGATTTCCCCGACACGTGGCGTTTACTGTCGCCGGAGATGAAGCACGTCGCGAATCGACGACTGGCAATTGAGGCCGCCGAAGCCGATGTTGACGAACCTGGCGGGATGAGCCAGTGGCGCGGTTTCAAGCTCGCCATGACGGATCCCAAAACCTACATGCTCGCAATCGCTTACATGTGTATCACTGGTGCCAGCGGCTTCCAAAACTTCTTTCCCACCCTTACGGCCACGCTTGGTTACAACAAGATTGTCTCGCTCCTGCTTGTTGCCCCGCCATATGTCTTTATGGTGATCTATAGTCTGTGCCACTCGCTCGTGTCGGATAGGGTCGGCAATCGCTTTTGGTTCTTCGTCTACCCGATACCCATCACCATCATAGGCTTCGTCGTCTTCATGACAACGCATCAATTCGGACCCCGCTATTTCTCCTTCTTCCTCATGATATTCATCTTCGCCCAGAACGGAACTTGCTACGCCTGGATCTCTAACGCCTTGCCTCGCCCGCCTGCGAAGCGTGCAGCGGCGTATGCGTTTATCAATTCCGTCGGCAACTCGGCAAGTATCTGGACACCATTTACATACCGGAAACAGGATGCACCCCATTACGATCTCGCGCTAGGAATTTGTATTGGGCTGCAGGTGCTTGGATTCCTCATGGCCTGTTTGGTCAAGTTTTATCTGTCCAGGCAGAACAAGCAGCTCGAGAGGCTGGAGGATGAGGATGTTGTCCTGACAGAAAAGGAACTTCGCAGACTGCAACGGACAGCAGAGATTGAGGGCATTGATATTGCAACGGCGAGGAGGCTACAGAAGGGCTATCGCTACATGAGCTAGACATATTCGCTGTGTTTTGCCTTTCGTTAAGAATTTATCAACGATAGAGGGAAGGATATAACATACCGCCGAAGCTATTCGAAGAATTATGCAACTGTCGCTTGTTCCCGTTGCAAGTACTCTTAACCCCTTTTCTGGAAAATAATCTGTGCTATCCGCCCCTATGAGTCGCGATGTCCGAAACCCTTCCCCAGCTTACAACACATCTTGCCCCTCTATTCTCATGATCGCCTCCTCTGTACCCACCAGATCCACCTTCCTCCTCCCCACCCAACCTTTCAGCCCCAAATCCTCCGCCCTCAAATTTGACCATTCACTCTCTTTCTTCCCCCCTACGCGCTCCACCCAAATCTCTCCAAGAGCTACATTATCAACACCCATCCCCCTCCCCAACCCGCACCACAACCAATCACTATTTCCAGGCTACCCTGTACACACACAGTCTCGACCTCCATCTCCTTCCCTTCCCCTTCCCTCTCCTTCACCACCACCAACCCCGTCCCCAAAGCCTTCAATATTGCCCTACACACTCCAACCCTCCGTCAATCACCACGCCCACATACTTTCGCCGGCAAACGTCAGCTCTTCCCTTCGTAGCGCCCGCCTCACGACCTTCTCCAACATTTGCACCCTTCGTCCCTGACCATACTATCGGCACCAGCGTCTTTCTCTCTCTTTCTCTCTCTCTCTCTGTGTGTGTGTATGTGTGTATCTGCCTCTTTGCTATAGTGCCGGAAAGGGAAACAAATGAAACGAGGAAAAGCCTAGCAGACTAGGCTAATATGATGCCCTCATCAGTCAGGAGTATATAGGACAAGGAAAGCGTACAAAAGGAACAAATATATCGAAAATTGGGCCCCAGTCGAACCTCAACTGGTGACGCGAAAGCGGTCGGAGAACCGATGGGGGAATACAGTTTGGAGGATCTTTAGATGCCATGGTCGCTCACTGGACAGTGACCTCGGACGGTCCGGGGATGGAGAATCGTTCTTTCTAGATTGCGCCAGGATTTTAGTTCACACAAGTAAAGTAGAATGCAAGTCATATGCAAGGGGAAGTAATCCTTCAAAGGAACTCCTGAAAATATCCTCAAGACCATTTTTTAAGCACTGGCTCGGTGGAAAAAAGTACAAATCGGATCCTATGGAGGCCATCGAATGTGTTCATCCCGTGAATACCATCAATGCCTGCATACTGTGCAATGTGAAACCTGACCGCTGCTCCAATTTAATGCTTATCAGAACCTGGCCAATCGCTCATTGTTTTCGCCTGATGTTTACAGCCAAGCAACAAGACCAGCAACGGCCACGACAGCCGCCGCAAGACTGCCCACAGCTTGCTGGGCGCCAGGCGCTGCAGCACCTGTGGCGCCAGGGCTTCCGGTGGCCGACGATGTCGCCGTTGCAGAGCCTGTCGCTTGCACAGTCACGGAGCCGGAAGGAACAGTACCGCCCGTTGCAGATGTGACGACTGTTTTGGTGCAAGAGCAGGACGAATCGTAGCTAAGAGTTGTGTAGACGAAGGTGCCGTTGGCTGAGTTTGTGGGCATGGACGAAGCGGTTGTGTATGAAGCTGGCGAGATTGGGGGTTAGCAACTCTGGCTTTCCAGCATAATCTTGGTTGAATTGTGAAGAGAAAGCATACCAACTGTCACACCAGCGGACGAGCAGGTAGCTGCAAATGCAGACTCTGCTACGGCTACATTGCTACCGCAGAGGCTTGCAATTGCCTGCTGAACTTTATGGCCATTGGAGCCACCACAGACGGCCGTGAGGTTTGCAGGGTATGGCTGCTGGTTGACAGCTGCAAGAAGGCATGCAGGAGGCGTGGCAAGGACGCTGCTCGAAAGGGTGAAGAGGGAGAGAAGGATGGCGGTTTTGCTGGCGAACATCTTGAAATTTGTTGGTTGTTGGTAAGGTGGTTGGTCGTGGCTTCGTGTGAATGTGGTTGTAGTGCAAAGGGTTGCGTCTAACTGAAAAAAGCGCGCCAAATGGGCAAGATAATGAGTGTGGGTGCTAAGGAACGACTGTGGTAAGGAATGTCGAAGGATCGAATTGCTAGAAGTGATGGCTTCTGAGAGACTTGAACAAAACCTTCCTCAACTGACACCCCTGGGGGAGACGCGAATTTGGCGCGGACGGAAGGACTAACTGGATCTAGAATGGCTCCAACGGGGCCTCTTCCCCAGCCGGCGCATCCCAAATGACGTCGCAGGACCTGCGAAGCTAAATTGAGGTCGGGCTTGATAGTCAACACTTACATTGCCCGAGATGGAGGCTCAAGTAAGCCGGCTAGTCGACAAAACGTTTGGTAACCAATTTTATCGAGTTCCCTGCTCTAACAAGTCTAACACTTGGCATAGAAAAGTTACAGGCGGCTTCTGCCTCTACCCGTCTTCTCATCGCAATCGCGGGCATTCCGGGCTCTGGCAAAACCACCCTTGCATCCTCGGTCGCCCAAGGCGTGAATGACCTCCACCATGCCAAATTCCACGAGCAATACCCCAACTCGCTCTCCAAATCACCCAGCCATCCAGACATCGCCTCTGTCGTTCCTCTCGATGGCTATCACCTCACGCGAAAGCAACTATCTGAGATGCCCAACGCCGAAGAGGCTGTATTCCGCCGTGGTGCTGCCTTCACATTCGATGGAGATAAGTACCTGGAGCTTGTCAAGAAGGTGCGGAAGCCACTTGCGCCGGAGACCTACACAATTTACGCCCCGAGTTTCGACCATGCAGTTAAAGACCCGGTGGAAGATGATATACCTATCGCTCCAACAACCCGAGTAGTGATTTTTGAAGGGCTATATACCATGTTAGATCGCGAGCCATGGCGAGAAGCAGCCAAACTTATGGATGAGTTGTGGTTCATAGACGTTCCAGTAGACCTTGCCATCGCAAGACTAGTGAAGAGACATGTGGCTTCTGGGATAAGTTCGGATCCAGAGCATGCTAGGATTAGAGTCATGGAGAGTGATATGCGAAACGGTAGGGAGATCCTGGAATATCGGCTTCCGGTGCAGGAGATTGTCAAAAGCATCGAAGATGATTCTTGGAAGTCCAAAAATGTGAAGGAGTTCGAGCAAGAGGAAGAACAGAGGCCGAGGACGGAGAGACTGGGCTCGCTCGCCGAGTTAGCGGAAAGTGGCGTAGGACTTTAAAAGGCATAATGGTGGGCTGTAAGGGCATTGCGCCCCCCGGACTAAAAAAATCGAGTCCTAGTCCTTGAGGTTGGATTCAGCGAATGCATGTTTGCTAAGGGTGACAACTTGAGTTGCTTTGACGGTCATGTTCGCCCGTCATAAGGCTGACAGAAACCGTGTACCGCTTCGCTTGATCACAGCAGGTGGCAGATCAATTGAAGCCGAAACTTGGGTACAAATCAAACAATCGCTCTTTGGCGACGTCGGTGCTTTTCATTTGCTGCTCCCTTTAGACCTCAGATCTCAAGCTAAGAAATTAAAAGATCCCAGCAAAAGCGTACAATATACAGCAGGCCTGAGGCCTGTCTACCAGTTTTGATCGGGGAAAAAGCCATAATACCATCTCTCATCTCACTGGTTCTCACGATGTATGCGTGACAGCCCAGTTGCTACCCAGAGTTCATTCGGTTGTCTTCTCTTCTTACCAACCGGTCGATGAAGCTTTGCATCTGCGCAAGTTCGGCCTCGGTTGCTGCTGCGTGACTCTCAATCCTCCTCAGTCGCTCCTCCGCCAAAGCAGCCCGTCGTTCTGCCGATGCGACGGTTTCGCGGACAGGGTCGTGCATCCTCCCAACTGTTGAACGTTCATCGTGAAAGGAGGGAGACTGCGGCAAGTGCCGTTCGTGACGTATCCGAGCACGTCTGATCATCGTGCTTGCTGAGGGATCGTGGGCTAAAGGCGCTTCATCGAGCTCGTTGTCGGACTCGCATGGTTGTCCTACGTCTACCGGGTCGAGGTCGGCAAAGCTGGTAGCAGTGGTCTGAGATGAGCGGCCAGATCGAGATGCTGAGTCTGATCGACGACTAGTCGATGCGCTTGCTATCGCTGACGTGAAGGAGCTTTCCGCACTTGGTTGGTTTTCATCCTCTTCCATGGTGGTCAGGAGCGTCTCCCATGTATCCTCTTCTGCATTAGAGTCATCTCCCGAGGACCCAGGACTCCGCTGGCGATCACCAAGGCCATCATGTCTGAACAAGTATGGGCGAGGAGATAGATGACCCACGCGACGAAGTGGCGGATAGGACGCCTCCCACGTCTCTGGTGGTGGAGTTTCGAGGTCCAGCAGGTCATCACCATTGTCAGCAGTTGAATCCACTCTGGCGTTGATTAGGTCGCCTGAAGTAGGATCGAGGTCGCGATACACACCTCGGGCGGGAGCGAAACCTGGCGTGAACTCAAGAGGGCCAGTAGTCGGAAGTGGTCCGTCGGGTGGAATGCGACTTCCTCGATGATCATTAAGCGAATACGGCGGGCTTGGTATGTATGGCCTTGTGAAGGTTCGCTCCCTGGGAGACGTAGAAGGGGAAATGGAATCTGATAGCGGAGGTGAGGGCGCAACCTCGAATCGTAGTGCTGATTCCCGAGGAGGACGTAATAAGCGCAATCGCTGGCTGGGGCGATCGTAGTGTAGCGCATCGCGCAACAGTTCCTCACCAGCCTGTCTTCGTTCTGTATCGTAGCCATCATTTTCATTTAGTAAGCCCCATCTTATGCGTGATCGAGTTTCTTGGCGACGACGCAGACGCTCCAGCTCTGCTTCAAGTTCTGCTTCATCCGATTCCGCGACAGAACGATTGTGTGCTGCGCGTGAACGATAGTCTTCGAGAAGATGCGAGCGGATGGTATTACGCGACCGTGGTGATGAAATGGCATTGTAGCGACCAGGTCGAATTGTCGATTCTCTTCTGATCGCAGACCTCGAAGTTGCTGCAGTCTTATCGACTTTGGCTGCGACTTTGTCCGTCGCCTCCTCTTCAGGCTCTCGGAACATACTATTTCAAAGACGATTAGGAAAGGTTCGCCATCGAACTACCTCGGAATGGAACAATGTTGATACTTGGGGGCAAAACGCCAGGCAAACGCGCAGGCAGCAAGCGCGGCCAACAAAAGGGTCAGGTGCACTCACGGTAAGCCCATTTTGATCGAAGATTGCGATGTTCGGCAACGTCCCAGCGATTCCAACAGTCCACGTGATCGCACAGAAAGCGACGCCTTATCGTACAAGAGTGGAGAGGTTGATGTTGTGATCGAATGTGCTGGGAAAGGCCCGTGTTTGATGGGCAAGAGCCCGCCGAAAGGGCCAAGCGCCCGAATCCTGAGGCTGAGGAAAGCCACTCAGCTGGCAAGTGGCGCAAAGGCTAAAGCATTAGGGCGCTTTTAGCACGATTTGCCTAGTGCCTTTGGCGCCGACCAGTCTCGAGCGCTCTTCTCTCACGCTTCCGCCTTGTTGGTTGTGAACATTGTGTCGACATATAATGACCCGGCCATACGATGTAACGAACAGACCTGAAACATAGATGGTGACTCGGTGAAGACCGTAAATAGGTGAGATATCTATTTCACTATTTCCAGGGTTTTCGTACTGTTGCCTGACAAAAAACACTGCCCTCCAGTATATCAATCATACCGCTCCCGAGACCATGGTCTCTTCAAGAAGGCTCTCAAAATAATCCAGAATCCAGAAGTCCAACATCGCATACCCTGTTCTTCGCCTGGATTCCTTTTCAGTTCTGAAGATGGATCCAAAGTGGTTTCCACCTGCAGATCGCCCAGTCAGGGCCGGCGGCTTTATCCTTATCCCCTTCATGCTGATATGCACTACCTCATACCTATTACCACCTGGTAGGCCAAGAGTACTATTTACGCTGCCTCCACTGCTGTATCTGCTCTTACAAGTCCGCCGCACCACGTCCGGCACACGCTCCGATGACTACATGATAGCCATTAATATTTTCCAGTTCTTTCATAGATATCTGGCATCCGTCCTTTTTTCGACAGCGGAGGATGAGGTTTACCGTGTCGTCATGTCGGGTGAGAAGAAGGGTATGAAAGAGCCTGAAGATGCAAGAACGATGGACTTGTGGTCAAAGTTGAAGTGGAGTGTGCATTTCTGCTTCTCCCTACGAGGAATTGGGTGGAATTGGCGAGTGAAGAATGTCGATGACGTACCGGAAAAGCTCCAACTCAAAAGGTCATTCTGCATGATTGGGACGTCGACTCTGGCCGAAGCTGACTTCACAATGAAGGCCGTTCATGATATCTCAACTCCTTGGCGTACTGCGCTGCTACATTGTGATTGACCTTATCGGGCACTACATACGTTCGAGTGTTTACGGTCAAGGAGTAAGCGCACCACCTCTGCTCTCGGACAGCCTGTCACGACAGATCTTGTTCGGGTTGCTCTACGCAATTCGATCGTATTTTGATCTAGCCTATGGATATCACATTTGTGCCATCGTGGCCGTTGGAATGGGACTTACGGAGCCTGCCCTTTGGCCATCTCTGTTCGGCTCTTTCACTGAAGCTTATACGATGAGAAAGGTCTGGGGTAAGCGACATTCACTAATTCCCTGTCATTTGCACGCTAACTACTATATCTCCAGGGTACTGCTGGCATCAGGTCTGTCGAAAGGTAAGGCTGACAGCGGGCTTCTCGAGGCTTTGAAGTGCCAACTTACTTCGATAGCTTTTCCAAGGTCCATGCAACTTCATCCTCGCAATCTTCCGTATCCCAAAAGGGGGCATTCTATCGCGATATGTCCAACTATACCTTTCCTTCTTCATATCTGCCATAGTTCACCACATCGGATCTCTAAACACGCCATACGTTCCGGCAGTCAAGCACCAATTCCTCTTCTTCATGATACAGCCGGTAGCAATTACCTTTGAAGATTTTGTCATTCACATCGCCAAGAAACTTGGCGTCAGGCCCAGCGGTAAGTCTGCTGTTTCGATTCGAATCGACGGGGATAGCTAACATTTCCTGGGAGTAGTGGCTACCAGGGTAGTAGGATATCTATGGGTCCTCAGCTTCTTGAGCTTCTCCCTTCGGTTTCTTGTTTCCTATATCTTCCAACTTGGTATTGGCTCTGTAGAGCACCCACTTATTTGGAGTACTGCGGACCGTGTGTTGTAGTCGAGTTCGAGATGTGGGTTACCGATTTGGTCTGCTTATCTCAATCATAATAAGGGGGTGCACACTTGGTCGGCTTTTCGATGTGGCCGGCAGAAGTATGAAGGTTGCCACTCTCTCATTTCCGTTACTGGTACACATGTGCGCACAAAATACGTCCACTCTGAATTATACGCAATGAAAGGAGAATGCTTCCTTGTTCACTATGCATGATACGACCTGTGCAAGCAATGCGGCAAAGCAAACCTCAAAGCAAGAAGGCCCACACATAACCTCATCAACCAACAGACGAAATGCTCAGCGTGACCAATAGAACATCAGCGAAGAATAGTCGTCGTCCGTATCCGTTGTCGACCCAACTTTGCCCGTCAACTCCTCATGCAAATCATAGGCTTCTTTCAACAAAGCTCCCGCCGGCGGCACGTTCTGTTCCGGAATAGCTCGAGCCTGTTCCGGCGAGAGGCGCTGTAGGGCTATAGCAAGCATCCTTGCACCTCGTGAAATCGCTGCTCGGGCGTCGAAATGTTGACCCTCGGAACGATACATGGCGAGTGACTTGTGAAGATGGGTACTACCACAACAACATTAGCTTAACATTTGCGACCTCGTCCGTATGTATTAGTACTTACACTGCGTCTGACAGCAAGTTCATCTTCAGGTAGGTTTCTCCAACTTTGAACAGTGAGTCTGCAACACATTGGTGCTGTTCTCCGAACTCGTCCACGTAGAGCTGGAGAGCTTCCAGGTGTAGTTTCAACGCGCAATCCAGTTGGCCCCGCAGAATTGCAAGGTTCCCAAGAGCATAGAGCACGGGCTTGAACTTCGCGTCTAGCTGTTGGGCTTGCCGGAAAGTGGCCTCTGCCTCTTCTAAATTCCCGCGCCGGAAATAGACATATCCCAGGTTGAGCATGACGATACTCTGTGCATCGCCATGCCGCTCAGGATCTGTGGCACACGCTTGGGAAGCCTCCAGCTGCAGATTTAGGGCTTCGTCGAAACGTCCAAGTTGATTAAGACAGTTGCCCCATCCCGTCTTCGTCCGTACGCATCGAGTATCGTCCGGCTCGAGCTGTCCAACATGAACGGCCAGCTTGGCCAAACGAAAGGCAGCCTGGAAAGCGTCAAGACCTTGTTGGGGCAAATTGGCCTCGTTACACAGTCTTCCTTCAAGACGGTGGAGATCCGATAGTAGCTTATAGTCTGGAGACTCGGCAGCTTCAGCAGTTGTTCTCGCCGAGGCGATGATCTCGAGACCGATGTTATAGCGATTGCGTTCGAACATGGAGCTTATTTCTTGTCAGTTGCCATGAGAGAATAGGGTAGGCAGACAATGCTTACTTTGCGCAATTGAACAAGAGCCGGGCCAGGCTGTTCTCAAACCCCCAGAAGGCCGCTGGTTTTTCCCGAAACCTAGATTCAAGAGCTCTCACATGAGGAAAGTAGACCAATGCAGTGTCCCAGAGATGTGGAGACCAATGTCTCGTGCAGTCATCCTTTGGTTGCATACTGCCCAGCAGAGATAGCGCGTCGGCGAACACTTTTCGTTCACGGTCTCTATTACTCCCAAGCCTTTGGGACGCATACTCTTGGACGAGTCTGTGGATTGTGAATGAAGAGCTGCGAAAATTAGTCCGTATAAGGGATTGTTTACGAAGGGTTCGTAGTAAGCCTTTGAAGGTATCTTGATCTGCAAGAAAATGTAAACGTCCCGACCTTGCAGAGGTTTCGCAGCCGTGGACAAAGCCCCGCGTTAATGAGAGGGCACCATCAGTCAAGAGTTTGTAGGGAACGCTATCAGGGTCAAAGAAGGTCAAGATATCCAGCAGATAGTGGCAATCTGGTGTCAGAGTCGAGAGCGACAGCTTCCACATTGTCGAAAGATCTAGTTCATAGTCAGAAACAGTAATTGTTAGAATCTCGGGCTGTTTGCGCTGATCATGGTATGCCTTTAAGAAGGCATTGACCTGGCATTCTTCGCTGAGAATATATGTTGCCGCTTGGCTCAAGGCGAGTGGATGTCCTCCTAAGACGGTGCTCGTTTCCTTTAGGTCGGCCTCTGCCGTCCGGGTCAGTGAGGTGGGAAGCAACGTCCTGAGGAATGTGCATCCTTCATCAACTGTGAACTCCGGTACGACAGCCGATTCCCAAAAGGGACTTTGGGACATGACCGAGTCTCGGCTTGTAATGATGATGGACCCATGGTTGGTGCGGGGCCAATACGTTTGGACTAGTGAGATGTCCTCGACATTGTCGAACACCATCAGATAAGTTGCATCTGGTCGGCGCGTTAGCGTGGACGTACTCAGGGATGCCGATTTTCGTATTTTATGTAAAAGACGGTTTTCTATGAATAGAAGGCGGATTTTAGGATAAAATACAAAACGCGGCATATAGTTATTCCGGGTCTT
>Ga0335072_10008495_pt1 | contig 14886 bp, 14 predicted proteins | sample Lox_Sample_21_FD_206725 | JGI IMG/M metagenome (GOLD analysis project Ga0335072, IMG submission 206725) | Soil microbial communities from Loxahatchee National Wildlife Refuge, Florida, United States - Lox_Sample_2.1 | ecosystem: Environmental > Terrestrial > Soil > Wetlands | place: USA... | reverse complement strand
CGTAAGCGGACTTACGAGCGCGGCGACAGTGTGGGCGGTCGCGTCGATTGGAATGGCGTGCGGTGCGGGACTTTATGTGCCTGCCCTGTATTCCGCTGCGCTCGTACTCATTGTGCTTGAAATCGTCGGCGTGCTGGAGACGAGGGGAAATCTGAAATCGTACACAGTTCTTTATGAAGCACGCGGCATGGACGAGACGGGAATTAAAAAGGCGATCCTGAAGGCGATGGATAGAGAACATCACCGTCTAGACCAGATTGAGAACCAGCCGATCGAACAGTTGCAGCGGTTGCAGTTTTCCGTTACCGCGACACGAAAGACGCATGTTCGACTGGAGATCACGATGCGCGCGTCTCCGGAGATCGAGAAGATGCTTTGCTTTCGCGATACGGAGGATGAATGACTGGTTTTGCCAAGGCCCATGCCTGCGGCAACGACTTCTTAATCGTCGAAGGCAAGGCTGATGCGGAGCTCGCTATCCGACTATGCGCTCGCAACACCGGCGTAGGCGCGGACGGGGTGGAGTTTCTGGAATGGACCGGCGCGCGCGCGGGCAGCATTCGGTTAATGAATGCGGATGGGTCGGTGGCAGAGATCTCCGGCAACGGAACGCGATGTGTGGCCGCCTGGATGGCATATCGCAAGCGGCTTAAGGCGGAGGACACGGTACGGCTCGAGACCGATGCCGGACCGCGGGTGTGCCGCCTAGTAAAGGCGGAAGGCCATCGATTTGAATTTGCCCAGGGAATGGGAGTGCCGGTGATTGAAGACAGGCGGGTGACCTTGATCGATGGGACAGAGGTTGCCGGGGTAGCGGTTTCGACGGGGAATCCGCATTTTGTGATTTTTGTAGATGGACCCGAGTTCACGGCACAAAGGCGCAGCTGGCAGGAACTGGGTCACGAGATTTGTTTTCATCCGGATTTTCCGGAACAGACCAATGTTGAATTTGTGCGCGTAACGGATACAGATTCGATTGAGATTCGGATTTTCGAGCGTGGCGTGGGCCCGACGCGTTCTTCAGGCACGGGAACCTGCGCTACGGCGACGGCGTCGATTGCGAAGCGTGGGTTGAGTTCCCATCTGCTGGTACGTGCGCCGGGGGGTGAGCAGCGCGTGGACTGGACCGGTGAGGGCGCGGAGATGATACTGACGGGTCCTGCGGAGCTGGTTGCGAGCGGAGATGCCTGGTGAAACCAGCAGCTGTGGCGAAGGGAGCGCGCGTGGCCGTGGTTGCTCCGGCCAGCAACGCCAAGCCGGAACGGATTGAGCAGGGTTTGGCTTCACTGCGAGCGCGGGGCTTTGAGGTGGTGACCGGGGAGCATGCACTGGGCAAAGAGCCGCCGTATTTCTCGGGAACGGCGGCGGATCGACTTGCAGATCTGCATGCGGCGTTCGCCGATCCGGAGATCAAGGCCATTTTTGCCACCCGTGGCGGTTATGGGTCGAACTATCTGCTGGAAGATATCGACCTTGATCTCATCAGCGCAAACCCCAAGCCATTGTTTGCGTATAGCGACCTGACGACGGTTCAAACGTGGCTGCTGGACAAGACGGGATTGACGGCCTTCCATGGACCGATGGTGGCGGCGGATCTGTGCCGCGAAGAAGGCGTACATGAAGCCAGCTTTGCGGCTGCGCTTGGTGGAGGTTTGGTTGAGGCCGGGGCGACGGAGGGTTTGCGTGTTCTGAGAGGGGGGCGCGCGGAGGGTGTGGTTTACGGAGGATGTTTGAGCCTTCTTGCCGCATCACTGGGCACGCCATTTACTCCGCAGACGGAAGGTAAACTGCTGTTCCTGGAAGACGTGACTGCAAAGCCATATCAGATTGACCGGATGCTTAGGCAGATGGTGCTGGCAGGAAAGTTTGATGGTGTCACCGGATTTGTGTTTGGGGAAATGCTGGAGTGCGTGTCGCCCGGCACCAGTCCTGATCTGCTGGAGCAGGTGATTTTGCGCGTGCTGGACTGGTTCGACGGGCCGATAGCGATTGGTCTGCGTTCGGGGCATGTATTACGAGGGAATGTGACGTTGCCGCTCGGGGTTCGCGCGGAAGTGATTCTGGAGGATGAGCCGGTGCTGCGCTATCTGGAGCCGGCGGTGCAGGTTTAGAACGATGCAGGGACAAAAACATATCCATTTGATTGGAATCTGCGGCACGGCCATGGCGTCGCTGGCGGGGCTGCTCCAACTGAAGGGCCATCGCATCACCGGATCAGATCAGGCTGCGTATCCGCCAATGTCGAACCTGTTGCAGCGGCTGGGGATTCCGGTTGCCGAGCCGTTTGCGGAGAAGAATCTGGAGCCGCGGCCCGGTTTGGTGATTGTGGGCAATGCGATATCGCGCGGGAATGTGGAGCTGGAGTATGTGCTGGACCAACGCATCCCGTTTACCTCGCTGGCGCAGGTGATTCACGACGAGTTTGTGGCGGGCCGCGAATCGCTGGTGGTGGCTGGAACGCACGGCAAGACGACGACGACGAGCATGCTGGCGTGGATCTATGAGGTGGCTTCGTGTGGGGATGCGACGCTGGCTCCGTCGTTTTTAATCGGCGGCGTTGCGGAGAATTTTGGAACAAGCTTTCAACTGCGCGAGACGCGACCGCTGATCCTGGAAGGCGACGAATATGACACAGCGTTCTTCGACAAGGGTCCCAAGTTCATGCACTACTTTCCGGACGCGCTGGTTCTGACGCACGTGGAGTTCGATCATGCAGATATTTATCACGACCTGGATGCAGTGAAAACGGCATTCAAGCGGCTGGTGAATCTGGTACCGCGGCGCGGGCGCATTGTGGCTTTTGACGGCGCGCCAAATGTGGACGAGTGCGTGAACCGGGCGTTCTGCAGGGTGGAGCGGTATGGTTTCCATCCTGCATCGGAGTGGCAGATTCAGAATCTTACGCACCAGGGATCACGGAGCAGTTGGAAGGTTCAGCGCGATGGTTTCCCATGGGCTAAGTTCACGCTGGGTATGCCCGGCGCACATAACGCGCTGAATGCGACGGCAGCTGCGGCGCTGGCGGCCGGGCAGGGTGTTCCGGTCGAAGCGATAACCGAAGCGCTGGCGACTTTTGAGAGCGTGAAGCGGCGACTTGAAGTGCGTGCTGAGGTCGACGGCGTAACGATCATTGATGATTTCGCGCACCATCCAACGGCAATTCGCGAGACGCTGAAGGCGCTGCGTGAGGCGTATCCGAAGTCGCGGTTATGGGCGGTACTGGAGCCGCGTTCGAACACGCTGCGGCGGAATGTTTTTGAGCGGGAACTCGTGGAGAGCCTGAGGCTGGCGGACTGCATGGTGCTGGCCGGGGTCTTCAGGATGGAGGGCATTCCGATGGAGGAGCGGCTGCATCCAGAGCGCGTGGTAGAGGCGCTGCGGGCTGATGGGCGCGATGCGGTGCTGCTCGAAAACGCGGACACTATTGTGGAGAAGATTGCGCCGGAGCTGCGGGCGGGCGACGTGGTGGCCATTTTGTCGAATGGCGGCTTCGACGGCATTTATGAGAAGCTGCCGGAGCGCTTGCGACAACTCTCCGCCGCCGCGCGAGGCTGAATGTTTGCCGCGCTCACACTGCTTGCGGTTTACCTTGCGCTCGGCATCCCGGTTGCGATCGTTGGGATTCCGTGGACACTCGCGACGGGCGACATATCATTTGTTTACCGTTGCGCCATGGGCATTCTGCGGATTGGGTCGCGCGCTGCGGGGATTCGCGTAGAGGCTGAGTGGCGAGCGACGCTTGATCCTGCAAAGAAGTACCTATTCTTTTCGAACCATCTCTCGAATCTCGATCCTACCGTGCTGTTGCCGCTGTTGCCCGGGCGAACGTCGGTGTTCATCAAGCGGTCGCTCATGAAGATTCCGGTGCTTGGATATGGGATGAAGCTGGCGAATTTTATTCCTGTTGACCGGGATGGGCGCATCGAGAGCGCGAAGCAGAGCGTAGAGACAGCGGCAGGCGTGCTGGAGGCGGGCGCGCATGTGACGTCGTTCGTGGAGGGAACGCGCTCACCAGACGGGCGATTGCTGCCCTTCAAAAAGGGGCCGTTTTATCTGGCGATGGAGAGCGGTGCTCCGGTCGTTCCTGTATCGATCAGTGGGACAGAGAAGCTGATGCGGAAGGGAAGTCTGAAGGTCTATCCGGGCAATGTGAAGGTGGTTTTTCATGCGCCGCTCGAACCGGGGAGTTTCGCAACGCGCGAAGATCTGATGGCGGCGGTGCGTGAGGCGATCGAAGCGGGGTTAGACAGCTAACTCGCGGTCCTCTTGCACTCCCAACCCGGCTGTGCTACAAAATGAGTATTCAAGTTTGCTCTTTGGAGCGAGCCTGAATCTTATGAAGAGTGGCTGAGGGACGGGCCCTGTGACGCCACGACAACCGGCTCAGGCAATCTGAGACATCGGTGTCAACTCTCTCCTGGAAACGGGGAACATGAGATTCGGGGATGCAACGCAAGATCGCATCTCGCCAAATCCAGTTTTTGCAATGGCAGTACCGTAGCAAGTTGTAGAGTTCGTCACACGCGCCCGTGTAGTTGTACCCGAGGCTCCTCTTGAAAAGAGGGACCGAATGGCTGTTGCCTACGAATTGCGATGCCGGGAATGCGGGAAGACATATCCGAATGCTCCGCTTTCCATCTGCGAGGAGTGCTTTTCACCACTTGAGGTCCAGTGCGACCTCGACGCCGCCCGCCGGACGTTTACACGCGAGGCGATTGCGAAAGGCCCTTCGAGCATGTGGCGCTACCAGGCATTGCTGCCTGTGCCGGAGGATTATGTTCCGCCGACACCGGCGGGATGGACTCCGCTACTCAGGGCTCCCAGGTTGGGCGAGCGGATTGGCGCGACGAATCTCTACATCAAGAATGACGCGGTATGCCTGCCGACACTGAGCTTTAAGGATCGCGTAGTCTCCGTGGCGCTGGCGAATGCACAGATTTTCGGCTTCGACACGGTGGGGTGTTCGTCGACGGGAAATCTTGCAAATGCAGTTGCGGCGCAGGCTGCGCGGCTCGGACTGAAGACCTACATTCTTGTTCCCGCCGATCTTGAACCCGCAAAAATTCTGAATACCCAGGTGTATGGAGCGAAGCTGGTCCGCATTGACGGCAACTACGACCATGTAAACCGGCTGTGCTCGCAGATTGCGGAGCGGTTTAACTGGGGATTTGTGAATGTGAACCTACGGCCCTACTATGCCGAGGGGTCGAAGACCGTGGGCTTTGAGATTGCAGAGCAGCTGGGGTGGCGGCTGCCGGACAATGTGATTGTGCCGATGGCGGGTGGCTCGCTGATTACGAAGATTCGCAAGGCGTTCGGTGAGCTGATTGAGTTGGGTTTGGTGCAGGAAAAGGAAGTGCGCTTCTTCGGAGCACAGGCGACGGGCTGCTCGCCGATTTCGACGGCGGTGAAGGCGGGCACTGAGAACATTGAGCCGCAGAGGCCGTCAACGATTGCGCGCTCACTGGCGATCGGGAATCCAGCGGATGGCTCGTATGCGGCGCGCTGCATTCGCGAGAGTGGCGGCTGGGCCGAGGATGTGTCGGATGTGGAGATCGTGTCGGCTATTCAGGAGCTGGCGGAGACGGAAGGCGTGTTTACGGAGACTGCGGGCGGAGTGACCACCGCTGTTACCGCGCGACTATATGCGCACGGGCGCATCCGGCCGGATGAGCTAACGGTGGCCTGCATTACAGGCAACGGGCTGAAGACAACAGACGCGCTCGCGGGAGCTTATGAAACAGAGCGTGCGATTCGTCCACGGCTGACTGATTTTGAGGCGTACGTGGAAGAGCAGAGTGGAGATCGCGAACTTGTTGGAGGGGCCAATGTCCGTTAAGGTTTTGTTACCGAACGCATTTCATAAACACACTGATGGGACGCGCGAGATTCAGTCGGCGGCGCACAATCTGCCGGAGCTGATTGCCGAGATCGAGACGAGCTTTCCCGCACTACGTCCGCATCTACGCGATGAGCAGGGGCAGGTGAGGCGCTTCATCAACTTTTATGTGAATGACGAAGACATTCGCTTTCTGGGCAATGAGAAATACGCCTTTAAGGACGGCGACGAAGTTCTGGTGATTCCGTCGATCGCCGGGGGATGCTGCACCTGTTGTTCGTATTGCGGACAGGAAGACTGCGTTTGCTGTTAGCTGCTGATGGCGGCCAGAGGGGACAGGCTTCAGCCGGTCCCCTTTTTCATAGCGTCCGTGTCGCCACCCTACCCGACGATCAACGCTGCGGCCAAGGCAGCGATGAAGAGTTTTACCAGCCAACCAAGAGCATGTGAGGCTGCGATGGCGGGGCTGATCTTCATGAAGAGAGTATTAACAATGATTAGCGGAAGAGCGGCAATCAGCCATACTGCCAGAGCAAGCAAGAACGCTGCGCTCAACGAATAAAGACGCAGCCACGCAAACGCGAACGCAAAAACCGCACAGGTAAGAAAAGGAAGCGGGCTTGCCCAAAGGATAGCTTTGGTTTCGTTTTGCGCAGAAACCCGCCAGATTTCCAGATGGCTGTTATAGCGCTTGTAGAGCCAGTCGCCCATGAACAGCCAATCAGTCATTGAGGCTGCGATACCGCCAGCTAATGCTGCCAATAGCACCCGAGTCCATGACATATTGGGCAGACGATAGCAGGTCGACAGGCACGCCGCCAATGGCATTCGCTCTAAATTGTCTGCGTTTCAAGAATTGACACCGGCAAATCAGAAGTGTAGATAAGCTGTCATGAAAGCTATAGCTTACAGGTTCTGCTGCCTGCCTCTGTTTATCTTGCTGGCGGCCTGCGGAGCAACGACACCGACAACAAACAGCAACTCCGGCGGCAGCACAGTTACGCAGGAAACTCTGGTCTGGAGCGATGAGTTTAACGGAGCGACCACGCAAAGCGCACCCAACGCTCAGAACTGGACCTACGATACCGGAGCGGGCGGCTGGGGAAACGACGAGCTCGAGACCTACTGCGCGTACGGATCGTCGACGGCACCGTGCGATCCGAATAATCCGAATGCATATGTTGGTACGGATGGCTATCTGCATATCGTGGCACGAAGCCCTTCGAGCGGCGTTTACACCTCTGCGCGGCTGAAAAGCGAGGGGCTGCAGAGCTTTCAATATGGGCGCATTGAAGCAAGTATCAAAATGCCGGAGGGCCAGGGAATGTGGCCGGCCTTCTGGATGCTGGGCTCCGACATCAACAGCGATCCGTGGCCGGCGTGCGGCGAGATGGACATCATGGAGAGCATCGGCAGCCAGCCGTCGACCAATTACGGGTCGATTCACGGCACCGGCTTTACCGGGACGGCGATCGGCACCGCCTATACGCTGGCCAACAATGCCAAGTTCGGCGACGCCTTTCATACCTTCGGTATCGTATGGTCGCCGAAGCTGATCAAGTTTTATGTGGACAGCCCGACTAATGTCTATGCAACGTATACACCGTCAAGCCTGCCGCAGGGAGCGGTGTGGCCTTTCGATGCCGGAAAGTTCTTTTTCATCATGAATGTTGCGGTCGGTGGAGACTGGCCGGGATCGCCAAACAGTACGACGGTTTTTCCACAGGAAATGCTGGTCGATTACGTGCGCGTTTATGCAGAACCTGCATCTTAGGAGCGTGCGCCAAGCCAGAATAGGGGCGAATTTCTCGCTTGACTCTGTTCACGGGGTTGGAGACACTCATTGCCGCAGTTCCAGGAGGCAGAATGTTTATTATCTGGTGGATTATTGTTGGTCTGATTGCGGGTTGGATCACGGGTAAGCTCATGCGCGGCGCCGGATATGGCCCGCTCATGGATATCGTCATCGGAATTGTCGGAGCCATCATTGGTGGTTTTATTATGCGTACCCTGGGCTTTGCGGGCCAGGGTGGCATGATTTACACCATCGTGGTTGCAGTAATTGGCGCGGTGATTCTGACTTTCATCGTGCGGCTGTTTACCAAAGGAAAAGCGTAAGTAAAAGTCCGGCAGGGCAGGGCTGTCCGAGCAGGTGGGCCGTGCCCTAGGCCGGGTTTTGTTCAAATTTGTCTAGCGCCCGCTAGATCCAAACCCCTTCGTGCCACGATCGCTGGCTGAGAGCTCATCAACAACAGCCACCGTTAACCGGGTATGAGCTTCAAAGGGAGAGATCTGCGCAATTTTATCGCCCTTGCGAACAGCAACGCTTACGTCGGAGCGTTCGAGCGACACTTCAGTAATTGATCCATTGGCGTCGCGAATCGTTCGCAACGAATAAGCAGGCTGGTTTACGTTGACCAGACAAACGAGGATTTCACCGCGATATCCGGCGTCAATGCGCCCGCCGGCATACGTTATACCTTTAGCTGCCATGGATGAGCGGTCGCCGAGGACAAAGCCCCAGCCGGGAGGTCCCTCGATGGCGATGCCTGTCCGCACTTTGACGGGGATTCCTGGTTCAAGGAGGGTATCTTCGATGGAATAGAGATCGAAGCCCAAGTCACTCCCGGCATGCGCAACCGTAGGAGCCTGAGCTTCAGGATGGAGCAGTTTGACTTTCAGCATCGCGTCGATTGTATCGAGTTACTTTGCTGAGGCTTCTTTCTTCTGTTTTGCCCAGCGGCGCTTTTGTGCCGCGGCAATGCGCTGCCGTGCTTCAGGGCTAAGGACGCGCTTTACACGTTTCTTGTTACTGCTCGAGAAACCCGAAGCAAGTTTTCCACCCGAGCTTTGCAGCAGTTTCCGGACCTGCTGGAGTTTGCTGATTTCTTCGTCGATTGCTGCGAGGATCTGTTCACGGCTCATTCTTATAGTCCTTTACTTCACAGATGATTTGTAGCGTAACCTACGGGGAACACTTGAAGAGAATTCTTACTAATGACCATAACTCCCGGACCGATAGCCAGGATTCATAGTCAATCTATATAAGTTACTCAGACATCCCAGATTGCGCAAGAGAGGATGCCGGGTAAGGACCTGAACTTTTCTGGCCGCTAAAGCAACATCCAGGAGTCTCAAGCAGCGAAAGGTCGAGGCGCCTGTCGGTTGCGGGCTAACTTAATCAAATTCTATTTGTTCTATCTGGACGCGTCGGTACCTCTGGTTTCTACAAATCAAGAAGGCATCCCGAGGGATGCCTTCCTGACGTTCAGGTTCAGAACCGAGTTATGGAAGGTAATAACGGAAGGAGGTTTCAAAGATATTGTCCGTACCCTTTGCTCCACCATCGGGGTTGTTCGGGCCACCCACACCTGACCAGAGATTGCGCTCAATGTAGCTGTACTGGATACCCTGACGGAGGCGTCCTTTCGGACCGTCGTAGATGTTGTACCAGTAGCCGGAGGTGAACTCCTGGACATCTTTGTTGTTGCCTCCGCAATTGCTCGGGTTGGCCGGGGTGAAGGAGCCACCGGAGATTGGCTCGGTATTGCAGCCGCTCATGTTGGTGAGAGGGTCACCGTAGCCGACTTTCCCAAAGTAACGGCGATAGATGTAATCGCCGCCGTAGTTGAAGTAGAGGCTGAGGCGCTTGGTTGGGGCTGCTTCGAGTGTACTGAGCGCCGAGAAGCCGCGGAGAGGAGCAATCTGCGCGTCGGGACGGAGGGTGATATCAGCAATCTGCGAATCGCCGTAACGTCCCACGCCCATTCCGTAGAGGCCCTTCAGGCCGAGCGTCAACTTCTTCTGGAGAAGCGCTACCCGTCCGCTGGCACCGATGCCGCCTCCGGTAGTCGAGTCGTTGTAGGCTCCAGTAGAGGTCGTTATATCGGGATAAATGCGATCGCGGTAGAAGCTGGCAATGCCGAAGAGTTCATAATGCTGGAATCCCGGTTTTGGTTCCCATGCCACTTTTGCGATCATGTCCGGAGCGAGGTTGAAGGAGTAATTCGATTGTGAGTCGTAGAGGCCTCCGCCAACGCCAGCCGAACCGATGAGGAGGTTGGTGGGCAGATTTGAGCCGGCAGGATTGAGTGTTTCAGGATTTTCCGCCGAAGCACCGACAAAGAATTTATCGCCGAAGGCCTTGGTCACGCGAAATCCATACTGCCGAGTCCATACGAAGCCGGCGGTGTACTGCGGATCGATGGTGCCGGGCAGGATTTCGGAGCCATTCTGCAAGCCGCGCGTCGTTTCCGCAGCAAGCGACCACATCTGGCCGCCTGTAAAGGACCAGCCGTTGTTCAGCGCGGCCTGAGCCCAAATCTGACGCTGGCGGATGACATAGCTGTTGCTCTGGTTGTTGTTGGAGGTGATGCCGGTGCCCAGCCAGTCCATCTCATAGTAGCCAGTCATCTTCATGCTGTCCGTTTTGCCAGTGGCCGTGATGGCAAGTCGCGACTGACGGCCCGAACCGTAGAACTCGCTCAACTGCGCTGCGTTGCCATTGTCGAGCGGGATACCGGTAAATGGTGTGTTGATGCCTCCGCCGGTAGCGGCGCTGCGCCACACGGTGGCGGCTTCAACAAAGCTGCCCTTCGGAGAAATAGTGATCCCCTTGTAATAAATTTCGTCGGGATGCTCAACCTGCCCTTTGAGCTTTGCCTGCTGCGCCACGACGCTGGCCACTGCAGCGTTGGTATTCGTCTTGAGGTCGGCAACAGACCCCTGCAGGGCACTTACGGTTTGGTTGCTGGCGCTTATGGCCTCTTGCTGGGACTGCGCTGCCTGCTGGGCCTGCTGTGCCGCAGCCTGAGCAGCCGCAGCTGCCTGCTGGGCCTGCTGAAGCTCAGTTTGGCTCTGGTTAAGCTGTTGTTTCAGCGAGTCGATCTGCGAACTCTGCATTTCCATGTCTTTGCGGAGCTCTTCGATCTGGGATTCAACCGAAGACTGCCTGGCAACTGTCGTGTGAGTCTTGTGTGTGGTTTTCTGTGCGCTGTCCGTTGTAGTCTGTGCGTTCCCGGCGGCGATCGTCGAAACCAGCAACAGACCAGCAAGCGCCTTCCAATTTGTCTTCATTTTGCCTCTCATGATGAAAGTTGCGATCAACCAAATCCCCCAAATGCAGGGATTCAGGGGAAATCGATTTCAGGTGAGCGATCTCTGAGCGGGATGCAAACGGTAAGCCTGCAAGCGCTGAACCCTAGAGGGGATGGACCAAAACCTTTCGCCTGAATCTAACGAGAGAGTCGCAGCCAAATGTGAAAATCCCGCGAATAGGCGATGAATAACCGGAGAAACTCGGAGATCTGTTGCGATCACGTTAAGGGACTGTTACAGAATGGTGAATCAGCCGGAGTCCGCCAAAGGGGCGACGCATGTAGGTTGAGCCGCGCAAATGCGTTTATCGGCGGACGGACATTGCGGCTACATAAGCTGCGCCGAATCCATTGTCGATATTTACGACGCAGACATTCGGTGAGCAGGAATTCAACATGCCCAACAGAGCGGTGATGCCTCCGAAGGCAGTGCCGTAGCCTACGCTGGTGGGCACGGCGATCACCAGGGCGGCGACCAGCCCCCCAACTACGCTGGGCAGCGCACCCTCCATTCCGGCGCAGACGATCACGGCGCGCGCCCGCGAGAGGAGTTCATTTTGAGCAAGAATGCGGTGCAGCCCGGCAACGCCGACATCGACGATGCGATCGACTTCGAGACCGAGGTACTCCGCCGTAACCGCCGCCTCCTCGGCTACAGGCAGATCGCTGGTTCCGGCGCAGACCACGGCGATTCGCCCGGCTGCGGGTGCCGGAGAGGCAGCCGGAAGACCGATGATGCGGGCCTGGGGATGGTATTCCGCTCGAGGCACAACCTCACGGACGGCGGCAAAGGCCTCACTGCCGGCCCGCGTAGCAATCACACTACCCCCGGAGCCGGCGCCCTCGGCCATGCGCACAAAGATTTCGGCGACCTGTTCAGGAGACTTACCCGCAGCGTAGATGACCTCCGGCAGTCCCAGGCGCAGGCTGCGATGGTGGTCGATCTTGGCGAAACCGGTATCCTCATACGGTAGCTTGACCAGCCGTTCGAGCGCGGCCGCAGGTGTGGTTTCTCCGCGCTGGATGCCTTCGAGCAGTTGAAGAACGGAGTCGCGCGTCATGAATAGACTCGTGACGGCGGTGAGTATTGTGAGAGCGGCAGTACGGTCATCGCTGTCCTTGATCGTAACTCGCCGTGTGCATCCTGTGCGAATCGGCACCTTCCCGCATTGGCCTCACGCGCGCTGAAACGGTAAGGTAGTAAAGATGGATGTTTTCGAACTGCATCCCCTGTTGTCGCCGGAGGAACGAGCGGAAAAACGAAGGCTGATCGTGCGAGACTTTATCGCGTTATTCAGCCTGTTCGTAATTACGGTAGTTCTGGGGCTCCTCACTTATTTCCTATTCAGCTCTTTTTCGCGGCATCGCGATGTTCTGGCGCGCCGATGGCGGGCCAACGGAGAGAGGGCCTTGAAAAGCGGGCATCCCGAGGAAGCGGTCGAGGATCTGCGTTCGGCGCTTGAATACGCGCCGGGCCAACGCGATATCGAGGTTGAGCTGGCTATGGCACTGGCTGCCGCCGGGCGTAACGTAGAAGCGACAGCGTATTTCAATTCTCTGCTGGAAGCGGAGCCAGGAAACGGCCTGATCCATCTTCAACTGGCGCGACTGGCGGCGAGACAGGGCAATGCGGCGCTGGCTGAAGAACATTACCAGAGCGCGCTGGATGGAACCTGGGAGAGGAATGGCTATCTTCAGCGCCTTTCAGTGCGCCTGGAACTGGTCCGCTACCTGATCAGCCAGAGGAATTACGCGCGGGCGCAAATAGAGTTGAGAACTGCGGCCGGGAACGCTCTCAACATGCCGGAGAAACAGCTTGAAATTGCGGGACTGATGGAACAGGCGCAGGATCCGACAGATGCGCTCGATATTTATCGCACGCAGATGAGCCAAAAGGACGCGCCTCTCGAAGCGTTTGAGGGTGCGGCCAGAACTGCGTATGAACTCGGTCGCATTGCTCTCGCCCGCGATGCGCTGGCGCGCGCCGTCGCTCACCCGGGATTTGCCACCCAGAACGAGGCTACACGCCAGACTGTGAAACAAATGCTCGCAGATTCAGAGCGCATACTTGAGCTTTATCCTGATCCAAACCTGAATGTGCGGGCGCGCGCGGAGCGAATCGCAAACGATGCGAAGATCGCGCGGGCGCGACTCACGGCTTGTTTTGCCAGCGCCAATGCAGCCGGAGAGATGGCCGATCTTCAAGGGCAGTGGCAGCAAGTTCCTGTCAATCTCTCCGTTCGCATGCTGGAACGGAATCCACAACTGGAGCAGACGACGATGAGTCTTGTGTACGACACCGAAGAGCAGACGGCCCAGGTTTGCGGAGCGCCAACCGGAGATGACGCGCTACTGCTGAAGATCGCGCAGGCCCCCCTGGCGGTGCAGCAACAATGATCTGGCGAAAGATACAAAGACTTTTCGGCATCGGGAACAACGGACACGCGCCCAGCGCGCTGGATACTTCAAAACTCGCGCCGACACGCGATGAACGACTCTTCCTGGTACTGTCGATCTTTATCGGCGTGATTTCGGGAATGCTGGTGGTCAGCTTCCGGGTGGCAATCGAGTGGATCAAAATTCTCACCCTGGGTTCTGCGCCGCACCCTGGGCAGTTCCGCCTTCTGCTGGCGCCCTCGTTAACCGGACTGGTAGTGGCGACCCTAGTGTTGTGGTTCTTCCCCGCCGCGCGGGGCAGTGGAGTTAACCAGACGAAGGCTGCCTATTACATCTATAACGGCTACATTTCCTTTAAGACGGTCATCGGAAAATTCATCACGTCGGGACTGGCCATCGGATCCGGCCACTCACTTGGTCCGGAAGACCCCTCATTGCAGATCGGCGCTGGTGTGGCATCGATTATTGCGCGTAAGCTCGGACTCTCGAAACAGAAGCTCCGCGTATTTGCTCCTATCGGCGCAGCGGCGGGACTTGCTGCTGCCTTCAATGCACCGATCTCCGCCATCCTTTTTGTTATTGAAGAGGTTATTGGGCAGTGGAGTGCAGCTGTGCTCGGATCCATTGTTCTGGCCGCAATATCGAGCGTTGTTGTTGCACGCCGGTTCTGGGGGCCGGAGCCGATGTTCCGCATTCCCGCGGTTACGCTGCGCGACAACCGCGAGCTTTTTGCCTATGCCGTATTGGGTGTGATCGGAGGACTGATTGCGTTTGTATTTTCGCGTGCGCTGGGCTATTTGCGACCCAAGCTGAGGGCTCTGCCGCGCTGGACGCACTATTGTCAGCCGGCGGTGGCGGGGCTGCTGGTGGGCGGGATCGGATTTATCGGTTTTCCGCAGGTGATGGGGCCTGGCTACGAGGTGATAGACCAGGCAATGCATGGGCAGTTTACATGGCAGTTCCTGCTGGCGCTTGCGGTCTTCAAACTGCTGGCGACTACGCTATCGTTTTCGAGCGGAACGCCGGGGGGCATGTTTGCGCCATCCTTGTTCATTGGAGCGATGCTGGGCGCAGGCGTAGGTTCCTTTGAAAAACTATTTTTCCCACATCTGACTGGAACCGTAGGCGCGTATGCCCTGGTTGGAATGGGCGTGCTTTTTGCGGGATTCCTGCGAGCGCCGCTTACGTCGGTCTTTATGGTGCTTGAACTCAGCGGAAATTACTCCATCATTCTGCCGGTGATTCTGGCGAATACTATCGCGTATCTGCTTTCACGCGCTTTGCAGCCGGTCCCGATCTTTGAAGTATTCACGCATCAGGATGGACTGGATCTTCCCTCGCTGGAGGAGCAGCGAGAGGAAACGCCACTGCATATTGAGGACGCGCTGCAACCGTTGAGCGTGCCCGTAGTGCATGGCGGAGACAGCATCGCGACGGTGTCCGCCTTGGTAGCCGAGGCCCACGCATCCGCTTTTCTGGTGCAATTGCCGGACAGCTCATGGTATGCAATGACGGTCGATGAACTGACGGCCGCTGCCGCCGCGCTGACTCCAG
>Ga0335072_10008494_pt1 | contig 14886 bp, 8 predicted proteins | sample Lox_Sample_21_FD_206725 | JGI IMG/M metagenome (GOLD analysis project Ga0335072, IMG submission 206725) | Soil microbial communities from Loxahatchee National Wildlife Refuge, Florida, United States - Lox_Sample_2.1 | ecosystem: Environmental > Terrestrial > Soil > Wetlands | place: USA: Florida... | reverse complement strand
GAAGAAACTCTACTGCAGGAATGCTTAACTGCCACTGCACCACTGAAGTGAAGTGGTGAAGTGGGTTGGTGACCGAAAAGCGCTTATTTTATACTATATTGTGGTGTAACGAGCCTTGGATGAAAGCCTCAGATTTGTTCTGTCATTTCGGCGTCACAACGGCACTGTATTCATGGGTTTCTCCTTTGGCAAATGAAATCGTTCTATTTCCATGCAGCTACCTAGTCCATAGCCTTATACTTCCTGTTAAATTCGCCTACGGCAACCCCTATCTTCTGATATAGGAAGTTCCTAGAGCTCTCCTCCGCCACAGGGATGAAGGGTCCATTTGTGCCGCCCCGTAAGGTAAGGCTCAAGCCCGTCCTCTCCTTCGATATCGTCTGGATATCCTTCAGTGGGACATCCCATTCGCTCGTTAGTTTCTTCGACTTGATGAGCATGATGCGAGTATACGTCAACATGACTACCATGTCTTCTCGAGGCAATTCAAGATGAGCAATATATTGCTCATTGAAGTACTTGCCATTGTCCAATTGCTTTAGCCAGAACTGCCCAAGTGCTTCACGCTGGTTGTATGGGCGGACGATGCCATCAGCGCTAATGAATCTTGTTAGACGGACGCGATCGAGTCCTTCGCCATCGAAAACGGTTGTAGTATTCCGAATTCCTTCACTAACGTTTGAGGCTAGGTCGAAGACACCAAGTGCAGGCTTGGTAGCGAGGCCGAGGACTCCCAGTCCAACGCCTTTGAAAAAACCAGCGACGCCATCTTGCTCCGCGCCTTCTAATGGCTTTTTAGCAAGTCCACCAAAGCCACTTGCCACACTGGTAATTAGAGAGTTGGCACCCGCTGTTACACCGTATAAAGCATGCTTAGGGCGGTTTCGTGCTCTTGTTATTCGTCTTCTGTCTTGGAATTGCTTGTCCATCGTGGCAGTTGCAAGACCCTTAGAAATGCTGCCGGTGACCTTGGACAAGCTGTCGGAGACACCAAATATAGATTTCTTCACGAAGCTAGTGGTTCCTTTGGCAATGCCAATCCCGAGCTGCTCCGGTCTATCGGACATTATGAGACCTTGATAAGGCTCATAGAAGATATCTGCAACGCCAGAGCTCAAATTGTTGAATAGGCCGACGGGATTGCCCAAGAAATCTGCTGAACCTAGGATCTTGTGAACTTGATACAAGACTTCTTGTGAGTAGTGATTGGAGACATTCTGAATGAGAACAGCTGCAGAAACTCGGGCATTCTCAAGCATAAGAGCGTTCAGTCGAACAGGAGCATCGTTGATGTTGCCGATAGCCATTGTCAAAACGTTCAGGAAGAACATTAGTGGGTTTCGAGAGGATGTCTTATCCTCTACATTAACACGCTCTGTTCTAACGAACGATAAATCCAGCTGCATAGGCTGAATGTTGAGTAGTTCAAAATAGATATCTTGCCCTCCTTGTTGTTGCTTTGGCTCAGGGATGTCAAGGTTGTCTTCGCATAGTTTGCCTTCATGAGTCTCAGACCAGCTCGCACCAGGGACTTTAGAGAATTCCAGAAGGGCGTAAACAAAATCTTCATCGATCTCAAGGGTCATCTGTTGCAAAAGCAATGTCGCGTATTTGATATAAACGACGCCATAGGAGTCGTCCTTGACCCTAGTGATCATAGCGTGTACCGATGGATGAGCCTCGGTTTCCTTCGTATTCTTGGGAACAACACTGGGATACAAAATCATAGGGAAGATGCCTCCATAGAGCTGATTGTCAATCTGGACCCATTTGATGGAGGCTTGAATAGTCTGATAGAGTGCCGACTCGCTATACTTGAGAGTGATATCCCTTAAAGTAACATAAACAAGTTCACGCAATTGAGCGTTGATTAGCGAAATCCCTATGCCGGCGAGCTTTAGCTGAGCGCGGAAGGTGATATCGGTGTCCACTTCTTTGACCTCAAACCCACCAGCAACACTTGTGATGGACCCAGCACCGGTATTTTGTTTGTATAAGCTCTTGGATGGCTTAAAGTTCGATAAGATAAGTGTCTGTGTTGGGCCGTCGGCGGCAACGTTTAGATCAATGATCTTCTGTTGCCGCGCTCCTGGAACAGCAGGGATTTTCATGGGTATCAGGTTGCCAATCTCTGCGAGCTTTATGTGACGTTCTTTGCCGTTAGCTGTGATGATAAGCTCTTTATACTTTGCAGCTGGGTAGTCCCAGGCGTAAGGCATGATACTTCGAGGCGGCAGGCGATAACGGATCGGTCGCCAGCCAGACCTGTCTTCAGTCTCCTCTTCGTCGAAGTTCGGATTAGCCTGGAAAAACATGAATTCGGTATCACTCTCATTGCGTATAGAAAATGGCCAGTTTTTGGTTTCAATACTGAGATGTAAGAAAATCGTTGCGTCCTCCATCAGAATCTCGATCCGAATGAGCTGTTGCCGTTGACCAGCTTTGGCAAGCTTCACGTGTGTTGTGCCAAGATCCGATATTGTGAAGGGTGCCGACCATTGATTATTCAAGCCAGGAAAGCACAAGCACAACTGTTTGGTCGTGGCCTTCTGAAGGAAATGGAGCGCCTGGAGCGCCCTAGGTTTCAAAGTCATGAGCTCAGAAGATCCTGGCTCCCTAACATTGACCTCTTCGGCCATTTGATTCTTCAAAACAAAACGAGGTGCAATGGTTACAACCTTAGTCATCTTGTACTTTCCTTCGCCACTCTCGATGCTGATGCCAACATGAATCTCGGTATTTCTGACTGCAGAAGGAAGGACGACCTCTGCTGTGCTACCAATGGCATCAAAACTCTGAGGTTTACTCCAACCCGACTCGCCAATTTTGAGCATCGCACGGTTACGCAGATCATCAGCACCAAATGCGAACATGTATGGCAGGGCTTTGTGCCGTGCTGGATCAGTCGAGTCCGTCCAGAAGCTTTGACCAGCTGCGGGCCTCGCCTGCTGAAGCAAGGACTTGGCTTTGATATTGATTTCAAGACCAGTCTTGTTTAAGATGACGTATGGGCTATAAACGGTAAGTCGGAAGGCTCCACCACTGTCCGGAATCTTGAAGTAATGAAGTTTTAAGTTTAGCGAAAGCCCTTGGTTGTCCTTGCATATTAGCGTGTGCTCTCTTCGAAAGTCTTCCGTATTGTTGGAGTTGATAATTGCAAATTCACTTGGCTTGAATACTGTGTCTTGCATATCAATGCTCAAAAGAAGGAGATGTGACAGCTCTACGACATGCACTGGGCTCAGGCCACCCTTCCGGAGGAAATTGGTCCAGTCCTTCTTAGTGTTCTTGTCGTAGATGCGGTACTTGAAATCGTATGGAAGGAGATTCTCTAATTCCACGGGAGCGGATAATCGAATTCGCATGTAAGGATACACGCTGTTTTATAACGTTAGTATAGTGAAAACAAAACTAAGTTTCCATTCACCCCAAGACGTACCTTGTAAGTGGATTGCTCTTATCATATGTCGCGTTCATCTGGAAATAGAATGGTGGAGTCTTAACCCCATTTTCACCTTTGCAGGTCATTGTACGGGTTGGACTCTTCAATAAGGCTCGCCAGAATAGAGCTTCCGCAGACCAAGTGTAGCCAAATCCTTGATCTGGGCGCACAAGAAGAGAGTGCAGGAAAGCTGCGCCAACCGGTGCTGGGCGGCTTTCTCCCGGGGCTATCTTCTCGATCTTAAGAAGATGCTCTTGCTCGACATCAAAAATTCCAATTTCGACAGGAATTTGTGTGCTGTTCTCGACAAGCAGAGGGGACCTAAACGTGACATATTTGACATTGTCAGTTCCTAGCTTGACATCGACAAGTAGTCGATGAAGAACTTGGTCCTTCCGAGGCCGCAAGTTGTAAAGATACTCTCCCTCACGGCTAACCGGGATCTTGTTGACGTTGTCAAATCCGCTCCCTTCAAGTCGGACTCCTAGTATACCAGTCCCACTATCTGGAGCGAGATTTTCCCGCATTTTGCCTGCCTCTTCAAAGAGCCATGGAGCTTCCTGACCATCTTCGAGCTTCGTAGCAATCGGTTTTCCTTCGCCTGGGATATCTGCCCATATATTCATGTCAAAGCCGGTGTAATTTCTGATTCTATAAGGCGCATCCACCCCTCTAGGCTTCGACAAGACGTCTTCTTCTTGAGTAAGAAACTGAGCTGCCTTCGATGCTTGCGCAATAGTAGCCGAGGTAATAGTCAATTCAAGCGTCTTCCTTGAGCTGAGCTCCACGGATAATCGACTCGGTTCTTGCTGCTTAGACATCTGAAAGCCAAGCTGCCAGGGTTCGATCAAAGGCTCCCATGCCGACTTTGAAAAATTGTAGACGTTGGTAAACATATCAATCGACGTTTCAGCCTTCATGTTATTTGACCAGTCCTTGGCATTTACTGTGAAATTCTTCACGCTTAGATCCAAAATTGGCAGCTCATGTAGGTCACCAATAAGTATGACTCTCATACCCTCGAATGTAGCGGTGAGTTCCTCGGCCTTGCGCATTGGAGGCATTTCTGAGCCATAATATACCTCACGCTGAAGTTGGCTTGGTGCGGCAGTAGTCAGCTTCTTGGACTTCGTCGTTGTTGAAATGCCTTTGCCACTAGCACTTCGTCGCTTGAGACTGTCAGGGCCTTTCAGCTGCTTCGCCTTTTCACTTGACGCGGTTTTCTGTTCCTTCTCCTCTCCGCCAGATAATTCAGAGGCTTTGCTAACAATTTGCAAAGCTAAGAGAATGTCACGGAGAGACAGTCGGAGGACAAGTGGTTGGACATCAACATGAATACTTGATAGAGACGGCTGAGAACTGTCCATTGACAGCATTAAGGAGAAATCGTCCAAAATTCGAAGACGGCTGTTTTCAAAACGATCCATTCGACAGAGGAACATGCCCATCTCAGCAACCTGCAGCGTCAAAGCGTGTTGCTGAGACATAAGAATTTGCTTTGTTCCCAATACAATCGCTTCCGAGTTGGTGCTGAGTGGGTTTGCTATGAGAATTATTTGGGCATCAACGACATTGACTCGAAAAGCTATGCTCATAGATGATTTTGCAGAGGCGGTCACTTTATTTGACTGAGCGGCGACCTTCGTCCTCTTTCGCAGCTGTAACGGCTTAGACATGCTATCCATCTTGAGCGAATCCATTTCCGATTCCTCGGCTGACTCCTCAGAGATATCTAACAACTGATCAGACATAGAAGGTTCATCGACTCCCAGGCCTCCAGAAATAAATGCCTGTATTGCAAAGACGTAATCTAGTGCAAAGATGAAGCGAGGACTGTCGATTGCGACCATAGCGATGAGGCTCTGTTCCTTGCCCCCAGATACTGTGACGCTAGCCATGAACTGCTGAACCTTTGGATTGAGCGATGTCATAATCTTACGGAACTTGTTTGTTTCCCGGCTTCTGCTGTCTTGGATGGTGAATGATTGGATCGTAAACTCAGACTCTAGTGATCCATCACTGATCATCCGAAGCTTTACGGTTGTATCATTCAAGGAGAACTTGGATAAACTTGCTGCTTCTAGGTCTCCAACCGGCTTATTTTCCTTTGCGATGATCATCTCAAGTCCAACCGTCGAAACCTTGAAGACAAGATCTAACTTTGTCCAGTTCTCCGAGTCCACGCGAAGCTCAGGACCAAGGTCAATAGGAGTCTTGTTGTTGTCGCTTGATTGCTCCGGAGTAACAGCCTTTGCTTGTTGGACAACAGAATTAGGTAGTTCTTCGACGGCTTCTTGCTCGCCAGTTTCTTGATTCGGTGAGAAAGCAGCCGGTACCGTTCTCGACAATTCAAGCAAGAATTTCATCTGCGCTTGAGTAATACGCAGATTCAAGTCCGTCATGTTCCCAGTAATCTCCATGTCTGGTCTCTTAATGCCTTCTTGGTGCTCAGCATAGGTCATGGAAAATCCAAGATCAACTTGATGCATCATTTCAAGTTCCTCGGGCTTCTCGTCTGGGAAGTGGAAATCAGAAGTCAAACGAATGTTTCGAATCCCGGCAGATACTTTCATGGTTATCGGTGAATTCTTTGAGTCATCTAGGGGAACGAACTTGTTCTGGGCATAGATTTCTCCAAGATAAGCTGTTATAAGATCTCTTTTTGTGTTGTCAGCCGTCATAATACGTGGGAAGACAATAATCGGCGTCCTTATAACGAGATCGAAATGCATTTTACCAGCATTTTGTTGAATCTGCGAGGCTTGGTTTGCAGCAGCTTGTCGAGCAGCATTGAAAAGGGCTTGCATTTTGCCAAACTTTACGAGGAAGTCAATGATCTTGCGGAATGGCTCTGACATGAAGTTGACTTTCAAAGATCCGGCTCGTAAGCCGATAGACGAGTCATATCCAGGATACGCCTTGCCACTATCTGGGTCGAAAGTCTCATAAGTGAAGTCGGCCAATTCCTTGCCTTGGATCGTGACTAATTGACGCATATCAAGAGGAGCGCCTTGATCAATGTCATCTAGTATGGATAAATCGCCCAGTTTGGCGCCAATCCGCATTGTCTTTCCCATCAGGAAGATTCCAAGATCTGCAGCAATGAGGCTCAACGTGGCAAGTCTGATCCCATCATTATTCAATATCAGTGAGATCTTCTTCAAATTGACTTGAATCCGGATCTTTTCAGGATCAGCTGGCCTCGAAGCCGGCGTTGCGACGTCGAGGTCAATATCTGCATCTATTGCTGGAGAATTCTCCACGGCGCGAGTCTCATCACCATTCGGATTCGTAAAAGTTATGAGTATAAAATCCAACAGTGTTAGCAAAGTCCTCCTTGTAACAATCAGAGTGATGGTTGAAATGGCAACGTCCAGATTCGTTTCAATCCCAGAGTATACTGGCATGAATTCCGGCGAATTACGTTTGACTTTAACATACTTGACTTGAACCAAGGCCTTTTCCTCACCATCGACGTCTCTAGAAGAAATGAGCCGCTTGAACTCAGGCAGAGGGTTTTCTTCTACATGATCATCCAAGGAGAGAGATTGCAGAGACACCTCTGCCACCATATCAAATGGTCTCAAGTAGAAGTCAATCTCGAAATGTTCTGCGACCAGCTCAACCAGAAGTTGGTCGGGCCGTTTCCCGTCAGGATCACTCCTGTAAAGAGAACCTTGTAGTCGTGCAATGGTGAAAGAGAGTTCGAATGATCTCTGTTGAACTTTGAGGTCCGCATCAGTTCGACCGTGAGACGCATCCTGGAATTCTCTTTCATCTTCGTTGTCCGATTCTTCTAAAATAACCGCCTGTTGTGCAGCGAACTGAAATGATACAGACTGTCGGTGCGATTTCCGTCGTTGTGATGCAGAGCTTTGTGCTCGTGGCCTTTTAACTAGTTCCTTAGCCATAGCGTCATCAACGGGCAAAGCAGTTCTGTCATCTACTGCCTCATCGTCATCAAGCTTCGGTATCGCTACGTTGATTATTCTCATTAAGCTCTTATACTTTAGGTCAGATACTGACGCGTGGAGAACGGGAAGATTGCCAGACACGCGCATTTTGGGGATATTCGGGGCCTTGGGGACGATAGAGATTTCCACAATGAAACGTATGTTGATGCGATCAACAATATGGAGTGTTTTGTCTTGATTGTCCTCCAAATGCGCTCTTGTTTCTGATATTGATGGCCCGATGAGGACCTGGGTCGCTGTCAATTCCAGAACGAATTTATCATACATAAGGCCCTCCAAACGTTTGAAGTCGTCATCGCTGTAGCTCTGACTTTGCTTGGACTGGATGTCGCGCATAGTTTCTTTGTCCACGAGCTCACTATTCACGCTAATATGACCAGCATCAAGAATAAGACATGTGCTCCGCTGGGATTCTATGTCTTCAGGGATGATGATGAGCGGAGCTTGGAGGTTCAGCTTAGCATCGATAGTCTTGTGTTCTTCCAAGGCAAACTCCAGGCCAGCTCGAGTCTGTTGCCGAAGGCTATCAACAGTTGCACCAGCTGTATCCATAAGAGCATAAATAGAGTCCATGTGTCGCTCTGGAGGCTGGAAAAAGCGAACGATCTCCACAACAAAGTTTGGATTGTATATGATTTCCATAGACTTTAGCTTTGCTGTCACTGCCAAGTCTGCCTTCCCATTAAGAGGATTTTGTTCAAACTGCAATTGGAAGAATGGATCAATTGGGTTCTCTTCAGGAATAGTGGTGTCAACCAACTGCACATCCTGAGGCATTGGTGAGTTTTTAACTCGTACGATTTGTGGATATAAGCTGTTGGCGGTCGTTCCATCGTTGACTCGTAAACCGCCGAGGCTGACATCTGCCAGAAAGGAATCAGGGCGTTGTAATACCTTAGCCTTGAAAGAGTCGAAGTACAAGCTTAAAACCTCTACAGCCTTGTTATGAACATCTCTTTTCAAGGCAAAACTGCCGACTTTCAAGTCGGCATCGATCTGCAGCTTTACAGTCTCTCGAGGTAGGTCGATGCTCTCAGCAAGGGCATTTTTCTCATCCCAGTCAATGGCCCTGTATAACTCCTGGCGCTGCTCATCAGTCATGGTACTACTCTCTTCCTCTTCCTGAGTCTCCTCTGGCTTAGATCCCCATACCCAAGCAAGCCATCCCTGCTGTTGTTTCGGGGCAGGCTTCTTAACACCAACATTCTCCTTTTTCAGTTGGTTCCGGGCCAAAGACCTCCAGAAGCGTAAATCTTCGTAGGTGAGCTTCCATTCGAATTTGTTGATTTCTTCAGTCTCTTCAGGTGTCATTGGCTGCTCTGCCTTCTTCCTCTTTTTGAACAGCTCGATGTACCTAACCCGATCATCCCTTCGTTCTTTAAAGAAAGCCCACGACCAACGTCGATTGCGATCATGTATTTTGCTAAGCACTGCATTGCCTGCAAATTGCAGCCACGCGCGTGGATCCTCCTTGGGCGTTACTCCTTTGGGTTGTAGCTTCTTGTATTCTTGGTGGCGCATGAAATAATGGAACAAATCAACCATCATCAGAGCATCCCGATATTGGTCATCATCCAAAACCAAACCAATCTCGTCAAAGAGCAAGCCAGCTTTGAATTTAGGCTTGTCAAGCTTGGCAGTGGTATTCATCTCAATCTTAGCATTCCCACTAACCGGCTTAAGAATAAACTGGTGGTTTCCAAGATCAGGACTTTCCCCCTTCACAATCATTTCCTTGAATGTTTCCAGGATTTCCTCATGTGTGGCGACTTGAGTGGCACCTGGGATTTCAGCTTCCCTGCCTGATCCCAGAAGCTTGGAATCCGTATTCCAGTAAACTGCTAATGCTCCGAGGGTCGCAAGTTTATGCGCTATACCAGTTGAGGCCTGAACATATGTTGGAGTCCAGTCTCCGTCAGTACTTACGGCACTGAATTCCTCGAGGGTGACGCCAAGCGCAAACGGATGTCCTGGAGCTGATATTGAATCTTCGTACCGAACATGGATGTTCTTGATCGTGATTTGAAGATTGTTCACAATTGTGGAAACAAGACTCTCTGTAAAGCTCTGGCTTTTCTTCTGCTCTTCTTGACTTAGACCTTCCGAGTTCCGCTCCTTCAATATTTCGGCACTATCCAGCTTCTCAATTTTGACAGCTTGCCGCCTTCTCTCCTCTTCCTCCTCGTCGTATTCGGCATCCTCCTTGGGTGCAGCCAAGAGGAAGACATCCTCAATAAAAACCTTCACAGGCTGACCACGCAGGTTGGACCATGGTATTGTCAGTGTGAGTTGTCCGAGATGACCTTCAACAACATTTATAGGCAGTTTCAACTGGTCAAGGGCTTCTCGACGAAGTTCGAGGTCTCGCAGTTTTACGTCACCGGACCAGATCCCAACTTGTAATTGACCAGGATCGAAGTTTCGTATGTACATGCCCAGAAACCGGTTCAACAGTGACGAAACCAATCCTTCCAGCATATTGCTATTGCTTTGCCGTCACCCAGGCTGGGACTCTCGTTCAGTTCGTGTTTATGTGTGCACCGTGATCATAGGTGCTTTCGTTGACACAGGTGTATGGTTCGTTGGGCTCATCTGCCACTGAAAATAATCTCGGCGCCGAAATACATCAGCGGCGCCGTTGCCTTGCTCTAATTTCAGGTCTGCAGCAGTCGTCTCGTTATGATTATTATTATCGTAAGTTGCATGCGCTTTCTGTCAGACTCGTCATAATGGGATAAATTGTAGGATAGCACGCTGCAAAAAGTGGCTGCAGGAGAGGACCCAGGTTATTCAGAGTAGCCACTTATCGCTAGGCAGGGGAAAGCTTGCTCTGATAAAGGGAGTATAGGAATGGGAATAGGAATAAGCTGTCGTCGTCATTGAGGATTCAAATGCCATGCGTCTCTCCTGCCTAGTTGCATGGGTATCCGTCGCTAAATTCACCTGCGGATGACGTCGAAGTCAAAAGAAAGCTTGGACCTTTCCGATTGGAGTAAAGTAATCCAAGCTCAGATCTGCCCACTACATCTTCAGCTCTTCCACCCCTCTTTATAAGCAATCACGAGCGTAGCAGAGCTCCGAAAAACACAATTTTATCACTTCAATCATTCATTGCAAGCCTGGCAAGGGCCACTACGACTCAATTGAGTCTGTAGGGCTGTATCGCAGTGCTTTCCAAGTGCGGAGAAGCTCTCCACTCTCAAGCTATAAACATTCCTGCAGGAGCCGTTACGATGCTGCGAACAATTACCACGCGACCAATTCTTAAGGGCCTGTTCAGGGCATCTGCGACAAGATCAAGCTACAATGTAGCTACTTTTTCCATGAAGAATACTATTGCAGCTCGGTCAATGGAAAGCAAGAGACCTCGAGCCATAACCCCTACATATCTACGACTAGGGACAACTCCACTGCTTCGTTACGCCACAGCAGCAAAACCACCATATGATAAGGTCGACACTGAAGCCGAGCAGAAAACCCTTAAACAACAGCTCCAAGCAAACCCTGATGATGTGTCGACAGGCTCCTCTGTTCGAGCCGTTTTTGAAGCCAGTCCTAAAAAGGAAGATGAAGACGCCGACATGCTAGGTGGTATTAAGGCCGATGTGGTAAGTTCCTCATTTGATCTGAGGTTTGGGTCGCAATCGTTCACTAATCCTGCATCATTGTTGTAGGAAACGATCAAAGACACTTTCAAATTGACAGACGTGCCCCGAGAATCATATTATATAGGCGCCGCTGGTGTCCTCCCATACCTAGCCACGTCTCTCTCTACGGTCTACCTTGCTTGGGATATAAACCATGCACACCTCCATGGCTCTGGGGTCTTATTCTCGCCCGAAACTGCCCATCAGCTCCTAACTATTATTGAGCCCATCCAGATTGGATATGGGGCCGTAGTAAGTCAGAACTTTCTTTCCATCTTAGAACTACTGTAGAGAGGGCATATATATGAAGATGGAAAAGGAACATATAAGCATGAGAAAGAAGTGACTCATTAATATGGGATTATAGATCATATCTTTCCTTGGCGCAATCCACTGGGGACTGGAATACGCCGGATATGGCGGATATCACAGCTATCGAAGATACGCCTTCGGAGTAATCGCTCCAGTAGTTGCATGGCCAACCATGCTCATGCCCGTTGAGTATGCTCTTATTACACAGTTCGTGGCCTTCAACTTCCTATACTTCGCCGATACGAGAGCAACGGTTCGCGGTTGGGCACCACCGTGGTATGCCACCTATCGTTTCGTCCTGACCTTTGTTGTTGGTGCTAGTATCGTAGTGAGCCTCATTGGTCGCGGCCAAATCATTGCCAAGGACGGAAAACTGCCTGGTATGGCCGAAAAGATGAAGCAACTGCAGGATTCGCAGTGGGAGAGCTTGGAGAAAGAGGAGAGAGAAAGGAGAGCGCAAATGGTTAAGGAGGATGAAGAAGATGGTCAGGAAAAGGAAGAGAAAGATGAATGAAAAGACAATGATTTGGAAGGAAGGGAAGCCACCAGGTGACAAGGTGCAACGGCGTTCTATTCATATCCATTACTTTTTTGAAGCTGAGTGCTGCCCATTGAAGGTGTAAAGCTTGGCAGCAACGTTAAGCAATGAAATTTTTCAATGATTACCATATCAATCGTGAGACTCTAACGCAGCCCGAACCTTGAGGTTCGTTCGGATTGCCCCCTGGAGAATGCCGTTTCGACGCGAGGTCAATACCATTGCGAAAAGTAGATTCGGGGCCCCGGCTGAGAAGTGGAGCTGATATTTTGACGGACCACCTCGCAATATTGGAGACGCGATTGAGTGGAGATGGAAAAGGAGAGATAGCACGTTTACGTCCTTCCATAATGGTCATTATCCGTCATTGGTGTCAGCCCCTTTTTGACTTGCGACGCCACAATGATTCAAAATATAGAAGGTACGTAAAACGTCGAGTACCCCGTGCTTGCAAGACATGCTCTGATTAGATACCGGGGAAAGAGAGAAATTGGGGATTAGAGGTAGCGTCAGTTGATCAAATCAAAGACTGCGTATTTGCCCCTCCGGCGACAAGCCAAGATAAAGTTTCTTCGAGAATCCTTCTAGAAGACCACCTGTTCAGGGGCGGCAGCAATTTAGTGGTCAAATCGCGTTGGCAGATAAGGACATGCATGCATCTCCACACACGAGACCAACGAGGCCTACGAGGCTTACGAGGCTCGCATGGTCCTTTGCTGAAAGAAAGTTGCGGACTTTGCTCACGATGACCTGCGCTGCCGCCAAGAGGGTGGGTTTCTGCTTATTTGACAGCGTACCCCATACCTTAGCCCTGACACCGTTCTGCTGGCGAATGAGTTGAGCCATAAACAAGAGGGCGACATGGCGCTGGGGTAGTAGTCATTCGACCTTTTGCCTGATGCATTTTCAGTATCAGTAGGGTACTTAGAAATGTAGAGCATGTGCCTTTCGCCTAGACTGACCCGGTAATCAGCGAGGTGGGTCTTGGCGCCATGGCCTCGCGATTGCGACTGTTCATGCGGGAGGTACCTGTCAATCATTACCGCACTGTCAGACGAGTGTCAAAGAGAACCGACTTAAGGTCCACATTTGCCATCCAGACAAAAAGGGTTTTTAAAAAGCAAAAAAATTCGACACTTCGACAGCAAAACAGTGGGAACAAAGCTTGTCAGTGACAAGATGCCAAGATGAGAAGATGAGACGACGACAGGCATTGTTGATAACCGCTGCAAGCCTGACTGACAATTAGGCAAAGCATGGTACGAAAAGTAGGAAGCACGAAGTATCGACGGCTGCGATGGGAAAACGATGCGACTAGGAGCCCCCAAAGTAAGGCGGACACGGCACGGCAAGCATGGATCCTTTGCGGAAGCCTTAGCAACAAGCCTAACTGCAGAATGCCGAACCTTGGAGGAAACGTGCTTCAAATAAGCCCTCTGATTGGCTGATCTGACGACCACAACTCCAAAAAGGTTTGACCAGCACCACAAAAATATCGGCAGAGTCAGGGACCCTCCGCCGAGCTGTTGCACATGTGAGGTATTCGCTACAGTACTTGTATTTTTAGTTGCAGAGTGCTGCCTTCTAGAATATGCACAATAGCGATCCCGCATCTCTCATTGCCTCCATCAATGTTCTGCAAGGGCAAGCCCTTGTCGCCAAGGCGTTCTCAACTCCTAATCCTAATTCTCTCCCCCACAGCGCCTCGCTAAGTCACTTTCACCTTATGTTCACGGCCTCGCGCATCTGAATCGCTCTCCTCTCCTCTCCTCTCCTCTCCTCAACCTCACCTCTCCTTTCAGGCCTGACCTACTACTCGAGCTTCTCTTCTGGAGTGTAGCCACCTAGTCAGTAGCCATGGCGTCCTCTATTCCAGCTCCCATTGTCCAGAAGACCCCAGGAGGCAATGCCGCTTTCCACAACTTCCACAATGACTTTACTCACATTGCGGATCCCAACGAGCGCCGTCGTCTCGCTCTCGCTGAGATCGACAAGGCTCCCTTTGGCTGGTACCATGTGCGAGCTTGTGTTGTGGCTGGTGCTGGATTCTTCACCGATTCCTACGATATCTTCATCGTTTCTTTGCTCACCATCATGTTGGGCGCAGTCTACTGGCCCCAGAGCAAGGGGACGATGCCAACATCTTCTGATACCGCTATCAAGGTAGCTACATCTGGCGGAACAGTCATTGGCCAGCTTGTCTTCGGTGCTCTGGCGGATCTTATCGGTCGAAAGAGGATGTATGGTGTAGAATTGATCGTTATCATCATTGGAACTTTGGCTCAATCCCTCTCCTCGGCATCCCCAGCCGTATCAATCGTCGGGGTCATAATCTTCTGGCGAGTTATCATGGGCATTGGTAAGATTCTCTAAGCACTATGTTAATAACCCTATTCTGATCTACTATACAGGTATTGGAGGCGATTATCCGCTCTCTTCAATTATCACTTCTGAGTAGGTTTCACACTTGGGTTTCCTACCGGCCAGGACTGACGTGTCTAGGTTCGCCACCACCAAGTGGAGAGGAGCTATGATGGGCGCCGTTTTCGCCATGCAGGGCTTCGGTCAGGTACGGGAGAATTTCAACCGCCTTGATGGTCCTCACTAATGATGTGTTTAGCTTGGAGGCGCCATTGTTATGGTTTGTCTTTGCGCCGGCTTCCAGGGCACTCTGGAAAACTACAAGAGCTACGCTGCTTGTCAGGGTGATTGCGCAGTGGCTGTTGACAAGATGTGGCGCGTCCTCGTCGGTATGTGAAACCTCTCCAATTAATTGCTCTACCTTCAAGCTCTAATTTTTCATTTAGGATTCGGTGCCGCCCCAGCCTGCATTGCGCTTTACTACCGCCTCACTATTCCCGAAACACCCCGATACACCTTTGATGTAGCACGTGATGTTGAACGAGCCGGAGAGGATGTGCAAGCTTATATGACTGGCAAGCATGAGGGTAATCCTGATGAGATCCGCCGACT
>Ga0335072_10008493_pt1 | contig 14887 bp, 10 predicted proteins | sample Lox_Sample_21_FD_206725 | JGI IMG/M metagenome (GOLD analysis project Ga0335072, IMG submission 206725) | Soil microbial communities from Loxahatchee National Wildlife Refuge, Florida, United States - Lox_Sample_2.1 | ecosystem: Environmental > Terrestrial > Soil > Wetlands | place: USA... | reverse complement strand
CCCTGAGGTGTCCTAGCCGTCGGTCCTGGCCTCGGAGGCCAGCCTTTCCTTGATGCGATCATGGAAGCTCTTGCGGGCCAGGGCGGACCTGATGTCCTCGGCGACCCGGGTAAGCGGGTAGGGGATCTCGGACTCGATCTCGGCCAGCACGGCCTCCGTGGCGCGCCATTCCGCCGCAAGCAGCGCGGCGACCCGCGTGGCCTTGGGGGTAAGGGTCACCTTCTTGGTCCGTGCGTCGGGGCCGGCCGTCGTCTCTAGCCAGCCGGCGGCGCGCATCGCCGCGACCTTCTGGCTCAGGGCGGAGTGCGTGCGGCCGACCGAGCGGGCCAGCTCGGCAATCGTCATCGGGCCGCGGGCCCGCAGCCGGAGGATCTCAAGGACCCAGCTCGGCTTGAGGTCATCGATGCCGTTGTCGGAGTAGACCCGTGCGATCTCGTCGTCCATGTCCGACAGCAGCGCGAAGACCGGGCGCCAGCGGCTCATCTCGGTCGGGTCCGGCCGGGGCACGGCCTGTTCGCTCATGACGGCATTGTATATGACAGCACTTATATAAGTACTGTTATAATTTTGGCATGCGGCTGCTCACTGACGTCACCCCCTTGCGCGAGTACCCGGCGTTCCGGCGGCTCTGGCTCGGCACCATGCTGTCGCGGACGGGGTCGGCGATGACGGCCTTCGCGACCACGCTGCAGGTCTACGACCTGACCAGGTCGTCGGCGGCCGTGGGCGGGATCGGCCTGGCCACGCTCATCCCCCTGCTGGTGATCACCCTGCCCGGCGGCGCGCTGGCCGACCGGGTGGACCGGCGGCGGCTGATGCTGGTCGTGACGGCCGGCTCGGCCGCGGTGTCGATCGCCCTGCTGACACTGACGGCCGTCGGGGCCGCCTCCCTGTGGACGCTTTACGCCCTCACCGCGGCCGCATCGGCGCTCGGTGCGGTCTCCGCTCCGGCCTGGCAGACGTTCACTCCCCGGCTCGTGCCGAAGCAGCAGCTGGCGGCGGCCATGGCACTGAACCGGATCATCTTCCAGGTTGTGCTGATCGCGGGGCCAGCGCTGGCCGGCCTGGTAACCGCCGAAGCCGGCCTGCGGGGCTGCTACCTGGCCGATGTCGCATCGTTCCTGGGAGCGGCGTGGGGCGCGGGGCGCATGCCGGCGATGCCGCCCGAGCTCCCTGGGCCGGATGGTCAGCCGCGGTCCGGGCTGGCGCTCGCGCTGGAGGGACTGGCCTTCGTCCGGCGCGCCCCCGCGCTGTGCGGCGCGTTCATCGCCGACCTGAACGCGACGTTCTTCGCCCTGCCGACGTCATTGTTCCCCGCGATCAACGCCGAGCGGTTCGGCGGTAACCCGCGAACCCTGGGCCTTTTCATGACCGCGATCGGCGTCGGCGGCCTGGCGAGCGCCATGCTCGCCGGGCCGTTGCGGCACGCGTCCCGGCTTGGCCTGGTCATGCTGGCCTGCGTCGCGGTGTGGGGCGGCGCCTTCGCCCTGTTCGCGGTGGCGCCCTCGCTGTGGCTGACGCTGCTGGCCCTGGCGCTGGCCGGCCTGGCCGATACCTTCACCGTCGTCATCCGGGGGATGATCGTGCAGGCGGCGACCCCTGACCAGCTCCTCGGCCGGGTCAACTCGGCCGACTTCCTGATCGGGGCGGGCGGCAGCCAGCTCGGCTCACTGGAGGCTGGCCTGGTCGGCTCGTGGACGACGCCGGGGATCAGCGCGCTCAGCGGTGGGCTGCTGACCGTCCTGGGGACGCTCGCGATCGGCGTGGCCCTCCCGGGCTTCCGCCGCTACCGCGCCCCGGCGCCGGACAGCGCACGGCGAGCCGACCCGGGAGCGCCCCCCTCATTGAGTGCTCCCGCGCCGGGCGGCTCGTCGCTTGGAAGCCTTCGGCAGGCTTCCAGCAGCCAGGATGAGGCCTCAGGTGCATAATTCACCGGAAGCATCAACAGGGAATACCGGAAGAAAATCCCCGGTACCCTGTGACCCGGGGGTACGAGGTTACATAAGCCGCGGCACGCCTTGATGGGATAGCAGATGGAGTTCGGCGAGAGGCTCAGGCAACTCCGCGAACGGGCCGGCCTCACCCAGGACGAGCTGGGCAGCCTGGTCGACCGGGACGCCCGGACCATCCGCTCCTGGGAGAAGGGCAGCTCGCTCCCGCCAGCCGAGCGCGCCCGCAAGCTGGCCCTGGAACTGGGCCTCACCGGGATCGAGGGCGGTGACTTCATCACCCTCGCCACCGGCGGTGACCCGGCGCAGATGGCCATCGCGTCGGCCGCCAGGACCCTGCCGAGGGACGTGCCGAGCTTCACTGGCCGCGACCACGCGCTCCAGGCCCTGAAAGCGGCGGCGGCCGATGCCCCCGACAGCGGCGGCGTGCCGCAGATCTGCGTCATCCATGGCATGCCCGGCGTCGGGAAGACGGCCCTCGCGGTCCACATGGCGCACGAGGTTGCCGCCAGCTATCCGGGCGGGCAGTTCAGCATCGACTTGTATGGTCACTCGGTCGAGTACCGCCGTCCGGTCGAGCCCAGGGACGCGCTAAGCGCGCTGCTCATGGTGGCCGGGGTGCCGAGCGAGAAGATACCGGCCGACCTGGACGACCTGGCCAGGACCTGGCGGCACTGGACGGCCGAGCACAAGGTCCTGCTGCTCCTTGACGATGCCTGGGACGCCGACCAGGTCGGCCCGCTACTGCCGGGCAGCAGCGGCAACCTTGTGCTCATCACCACCCGCAACGACCTGCTTGGCCTGCATGACGTCACCGACGTCTTCGTCGAGGAGATGCCCGAGGAAGATGCCGCGCTGCTGTTCACCCGGGTGGCTGGGCGTCCCGGCCTGGACCCGCGCAGCCGTGAGGTCACCGACGTGGTGGGCAAGTTCGGCGGCCTGCCCATCGTCATCACCCCGATGGCCGCTCAGTTGCGCAAGCACCGGCAGTGGCCACCCTCCAACCTGATCGACCTGCACAACCGGATTGGCGGGCTGAACGTGCGCCCGACCAGGACCGCCCGGGTCGCCGACTGGTTCGACCTGTCGTACCGGAACCTGCCCGACGGCCTGCAGCGGCTGTTCCGGCTGCTCGCCTTGCATCCTGGTCCCGAGCTTGACGCCGACACGGTGGCGGCGCTGGCCGGCAGCGACCCCACGTCCGTCCTTGAGCAGCTCGAGGAACTGTACGGGTACCACCTGATCCGCGAGCCGGCCACCAACCGGTACCGCTTCCATGACCTGGTCCGCGAGTTCGCGCAGGCCCGCGCGGCGCAGGATCCGCCGGCTGACAGGAAGGCGGCCGAGCACAGGCTCCTCGACTACTACCTGTTCATGGCGAGCACCGCCGACCAGCTGCTGACGGGGATTGCCCCTACCGGAATCCAGAACGATCCCATCCCCCGGCCTCACCACGCCCCCACGCTGCGAGACCGCGACGACGCCTTCGGCTGGCTTGACGACAACCGCGACCAGCTGCACGCGGCGGCCGAGTACGCCTACGCCCATGGCTACCGGGAGTACGCCAAGCTGATCCCGGCCTACCTGGATGAGTACCTGCTGCGCCACGGGCACTGGAACCAGGCCTGCGACTTGCACCAGCTGGCGCTGCGAGCGGCCAGCGAAGCCGGCCCGTGGGCGGAAGGCGGCGGCCCCGCCGGTGCCCGGACAGAAGGCGGCGGCCCCGGCGCCTGGACCGAAGGCGGCCCGGCCGAGGCTGACCGGGCCGCCCGGGCGCGGGCGCTGCTGAGCCTGGGCGGCATCTGGCATCAGCTCGGCGACCTGACAGCGGAGATCCGCGACCTGCGTGAGGCGCTGGCCCTGTACAAGGACGTGGCGGACAAGGTCGGGCAGGCTCGTGCGCTGCGCAAGCTTGGCGCCGGCTACCTCGCGATCGGCGACTACCCGCAGACCGCTGACGTGTGGTCGGCGGCACTTGACCTCTTCCGCAGGCTCGGTGACAAGCGCTCAGAGTTCGAGATGCTCGGCCGCCTGGGCGTGGTCCAGTACGAGCAGGGCGACACCAGCGCGGCGCTGGCCTCCTTGTCGGCGGCCCGGGACATGTGCGCCGAGCTCGACGACCCGGTCGGGCAGGCCAACGCGCTGTGCTACCTGGGCATCATCCAGGCCGACCGGGGTGAGTTCGACGACGCCATCGACGGCATCACCACGGCGATGAGCATCTTCCAGGGCCTCGGCGACAACTGGAACGTGGCCGGTGCCCGGTATTTCCTCGGCACGGTACTGCGCCTCGCCGGGCAGCTCGCGGTGTCCAGGCACCAGCTCGACCTGGCTCTCGCCGCCTACCTGGAGGCCGGGGACTCCTACGACGAGGCCGGCGTCCGCAACCAGATCGGGCAGCTGGAGACGGCCCAGGGTGAATTCGGGACCGCGCGAATCAACCTTGACCAGGCACTGCGCCTGTACGCCGACTACGGGGGCGAAGGCTCGGAAACCGGTCGGCTTGAGGTGCTTAACAGCCTGGGCGAGCTGGCCGTCGCCGCCGGCGATCCCCTGGAGGCCGAGCGGCATCTGCGGACGGCCCGCGAGATCGCCACCGACAGGCAGGTGCCACGCGAGCTGGCCCGCGCCTGGGCCGGGACCGGCCAGGCGCAGCGGCTGGCCGGACGGCGGGACCAGGCGGCCGAGTCGCTCCGCACCGCCCTGGCTATTTACGAGCGCCTCGAGTCCCCAGAGGCCGGGCGGATCGCCCGGCTGCTGCGGTCCTGAGCGGCTCGGTGGCCGTGCGGGGCGGCCGATGCGGCCGGCGTATGATGCGCACCTGGACAGGTGACGGCGGCGGTTCGTAAGGACGTGAGCGTGGCGGAGAGTGCTCCCAGGGCCAGCGTAATCGTGCACGGGGCTCGCAAGTGTGACGTGGACGGCGAGGCCAACGGGTTCTGGGCCGTCTTTGACGGTGACCAGATCACCGCCACCGGCAGCGGGGCGGGCTGGGCCGAGCACGCCTGCACGGGCGCCGAGGTGGTCGACGCCGCGGGCGCGCTGCTTACGCCCGGGTTCATCGACCTGCACGGACATGGCGGGGGCGGCTTCAGCTTTGACGACGGTGCCGACGCGATCGCGGCCGCCCTCTCGGTGCACCGCGCCCACGGGACGACCCGCTCGGTGCTGAGCCTGGTCGCGAACCCGGTGGCGGCACTCGAGGCGTCGCTGGCGACGATCGCCGACATCGCGCAGGGAGACCCGCTGGTGCTCGGCTCCCACCTGGAGGGACCGTTCCTGGCCCCGGGCCGCCGCGGGGCGCACAACCCGGACTTCCTCATCGGCCCGTCACCCGCGACGATCGAGCGGCTCGTCACGGCCGCGCAGGGGACGCTGCGGCAGATCACGATCGCCCCCGAGCTGCCAGGCGCGCTCGACGCCACCGCAGACCTCGCGACGGCGGGCGTCGTTGTCGCGGTCGGGCACACGGAGGCGGACGAGGGACAGGCCCAGGCGGCCTTCGACCGCGGCGCCCGGCTTCTCACGCATGCCTTCAACGCCATGCCAGGGATCGGGCACCGCCAGCCGGGCCCCGTCGTCGCGGCCATCAGGGACGAGCGGGTCGCCGCGGAGCTGATCCTGGACGGGGTGCATGTACATCCGGACGTAGCGCGGCTGCTGCTCGACTCGGCGGACGGCCGGGTCACGCTCATCACCGACGCGATGGCCGCCGCGGGCGCGGCCGACGGCACGTACAAGCTCGGCTCGCTCGACGTCAGCGTGGAAGACGGAGTGGCGCGGCTGCCCGGGGCGGATGGCGCTCCGGGCACGATCGCGGGCTCCACGCTGACCCTCGACCATGCGCTGCGCCTGGCGACCACGCGGTGCGGGATGAGCCTGCGTGCGGCGGTCACCGCGCTGACCTGGATCCCGGCCAAGGTGCTCGGCCTTGACCGCAAGCTCGGACGGCTAGCCCCTGGCTACGCCGCCGACGCGGTGCTGCTCAGCGACGACACCTACGAGGTACGAGCGGTGTGGGGCGCGGGACGACGGCTGGCCAGCGCGGTCAGCCCATGACGGCCGGCACGGCCGGCACGACCGGCACGACCGGCACGACCGGCACGACCGGCACGACCGGCACGCAGGATGGTGCGACGTTCACCACCCAAAGTGACGGCTCAACGTCATACTTACCTGCGAGTAACGGGGAGCCAGGCCTCGACAGCGCCCCTCGAGTAACACGGGTCACAGCTACGGGCGGGTGGCCTCTTCGAGCAGCTCGAGGATGTGGCGGTAGGGCTTGCCGGTGGCGCGGGTCATGCCGATCTCACAGGTGCGGTTCACCGAGGCGTAGGCGGTGTAGGCGCGAGCGGTGACGTCCGCGGCCTCGGCTCTCGTGGCCGACGCGGTGAGCTCCGGGTGCAGCATCCCACGGTCGCCGGCGAAGGCGCAGCAACCCCAGTTGTCGGGGATCGTCGCCTGGCCGCTGATGGCCTCGGCGATGCGCTGCAGCGCCCCGCTGACGCCTAGGTGCTCAGAAGAGCACGTGGGGTGCAGCACCACCGACTCCAGCTTCCTGGTGACGGTCAGGCGGGGCAGCAGGACGCGCTCGGCGAAGTCGACAGCGTCGGTCACCTCAAGCGTGCTGTCGGCGGCCATGGCGGCGAAGCCTTCCGTGCAGGAGGCCCCGTCGGAGACGACAGGGAGCCGGCCCCCGTCACTGGCGCGCAGCAGCGCCGGCAGGACCTTGCCCGCGATGGCCTGGTGACCGCGCTTGAAGCCCTTGGAGGTCCACGGGGTACCGCAGCACATCGCGCCGATCCCCTCGGGGACGGTCACCGGCACTCCGGCCCGCTCGCACAGGGCGAGGAACGCCGCGCGCACCCCCTGGGAGCCTTCGGCCGGGCCGAACAGGGTGCCGATGCAGGAGGGCACGTACACCGCCGCAGGCTCCCCGGGCCGGTGTGGCCGGCGCGGGGTGCCGCCACCGGGCAGGCCCGCCTGGTAGCGGGGCACGTTGTCGGCACCGAGGGCGGAGCGGGCAGCGCGGGTCGCCAGCTCGGTCACCGAGGCCGGCATGGCCGCGGCGGTGCTCAGGGCGATCGCGCCGGCCCGGGTGGCGGTGCCCCAGTGCCTGGCCGCCGCCGTCCAGCCGGCTGCGGTGACCGGGCCGCCGCGCTCGGCGCGCAGCCGCTTGACCAGCTCGCCCGTGTTGATGCTGACCGGGCAGGCCGTCTGGCACATTCCGTCGGCGGCGCAGCTGTCGAGGCCGTCATAGGCGTACTCGCGGTCCAGCTCGCGCACCAGGTCCTGGTCGCCGGCCAGCCGGGCGCGCTCACGCTCGCGGCGCAGCACGATCCGCTGGCGGGGCGTGATGGTGAGGTCCTTGCTCGGGCAGGCAGGCTCGCAGTAGCCGCACTCCACGCACCGGTCGACCTCTTCTTCCACGGTGGCGGTGGCCTTGAGGTGCGCGAGCGGGCCGCCGGGATCCTCGTTGAGCAGCACGCCCGGGTTCAGCAGCGTGGCCGGGTCGAGCAGCCGCTTGACCTCGACCATGACCTCGTACAGCGCGTCACCGAACTGGCGCCTGACGTAGGGGGCCATGATCCGGCCGGTGCCGTGCTCGGCCTTCAGCGTGCCGCCGTGCTCAAGCACCAGGTCGACCATATCCTCGGTAAAGGCGGCGTAGCGGTCGCGTGAGCGCGGGTCGTCGAAGCGCTCGGCCAGCATGAAGTGGATGTTGCCGTCCCTGGCGTGGCCGAAGATCACGCTGCCCTGGTAACCATGCGCGGCGAAAAGGGCCGTCAGCCCTTCACAGGTGGCGCGCAGCTGCGCGACGGGAACCGCGATGTCCTCCAGGAGGGCGGTGGTGCCGGAGGGACGGCTCTCGGCGACGGTCGCGTACAGGCCCTTGCGGATGTGCCACAGGGCGTCACGACGGGCCCGGTCCTCGCTGAGCACGGCCGGCCGGGAGAGCGGCAGCCCAGCGGTGGCCTCCTGCCAGGCACCGCGCCGCGCGGCCAGCGCCTCCTGCGTTTCCTCCTGGTATTCGACCAGCAGCGCGGCATGGTTACGGACGGCCAGCGTCAGCAGGGCCTCGTCCGCACCGCTGCCGCGCTGAGCGACCCGCAGCGAGGCCGCGTCGAGTAGCTCAACGGCAGAAAGCCCGGTGGCGACCAGCCCGGGCAGCGCGCCGGTGGCGTCGGCTAGCGACGAGAAGTAGAGCATGCCGGTGGCGACGTGCGGCTTGACCGGCACCGTGCTAAGCACCGCCTCGGCGACGAAGGCGAGCGTGCCCTCGCTGCCCACGACCAGGTGCAGCAGGATGTCCACCGGGCGCTCGTAGTCGGTGAAGGCGTTCACGCCGTAGCCCATGGTGTTCTTGATGGCGTACTGGCGGCGGATCGTCGCCACCGCCTCCGGGTTGCCGCGCACCCGGTCGCGCAGGGTGGCCAGGCCCGCCCACAGTCCCGGCTCGCGCTCGCGCAGCTGCCCGTCGGCATCGGGCGCGCTCGTGTCGAGGACGGTCCCGCCCGGCAGGACGAGGACGGCGGACTCGATCGTGTTGTAGACGTTGAACTCGGTGCCGCAGGACATGCCGCTTGAGTTGTCGGCGATGACCCCGCCCATCGTGCAGGCCGCCTCGCTGGCCGGGTCGGGTCCCAGACGGCGCCGGTACCTGGCCAGCCGCGTGTTGACCTGCCGGACGGTCGCGCCGGGCTGGACCCGCACCCGGCGGCCCCCGTCGAGCACCTCGATGCCGCGGAAGTGCCTGCGGGTGTCGAGGACCAGTGCCTCGGTCGAGGCCTGCCCGGACAGGCTCGTGCCACCGGAGCGGAAGCTGACCGGCACCCCCACCTCGCGGGACAGCCCGATCAGGGCGGCCAGGTGGTCTGTACTCGTGACCGTGACCACCCCGGCCGGGATCATCCGGTAGTGCGAGGCGTCGTGGGCGAAGGCGAGCCTGTCGGCCGCCCGCGCCCGGACGGTGCCCGGCGCGAGCTGCTCAAGGCGCCGGGCGAGATCGGCGTCGATGGCCGGTGCGGGCATCATGGTTGCGTCCTAGGCGATCGCGAGGTTCTGGCCGGGAATGGCCGCGATGAGCTGCTTAGTGTATTCCTCGCGTGGCGCGCGGAAGATGGTGTCCGGGTCGCCGCTCTCCACCACCTTGCCCGAGTGCATCACGTAGACCAGGTGCGACACCTGGCGGACCACGGCCAGGTCATGGCTGATGAAAAGGTAGGACAGGCCAAGCTCGTCTTGCAAGGAGAGCATCAGCTGAAGGATCTGATGCTGCACGAGCACGTCAAGGGCGCTGACGGCCTCGTCCATGACCACAAGCTCCGGGTTGAGCGCCAGGGCCCGGGCGATGGCGACGCGCTGGCGCTGGCCGCCAGACAGCTCGTGCGGATGCCGGTCCGTGAACGAGACGGGAAGGGCGACCTTGTCGAGCAGCTCGGCGACGGCCTCGCGGCGGCTGGCGGGGTCGCCGATCTTGTGCACCCGCAGTGGCTCGGCGATGACCTGCCCGATGGTGTAGCGGGGATCGAGCGAGGCGTAGGGGTTCTGGAAGACTGGCTGCACCGATCGCCGGAAGGCCAGCAGTTCCTTGCCGCCGAGCCGTGACACGTCAGCGCCGCGGTAGCGGATCACTCCGCCGTCCGCCTGCTCAAGGCGCAGCGCCAGGCGAGCGGTCGTTGACTTCCCTGAGCCGGACTCGCCCACGATCGCGACCGTCCGGCCGCGGGGAACGGCCAGGTCAACGCCATCGACGGCCATCAGCGGCTCGGCACGGCCGCGGATGCGGTACTTCTTGACCGCGCCGGTGACCTCGAGCAGCATCTCGGGCTGCGCCGCGCCGGCCGCGGGGCGGGCGGGCGCGAGCCTGGCGCTGGAAATGCCGGGGGCGGCGGCCAGCAGGCGGCGGGTGTACTCGTGCCGCGGGCTGGCCACCAGCTCGGCGGCCGGGCCGGACTCGACGATCTCGCCGCGGTACATCACGGCGACGCGGTCGGCGCGCTCGGCGGCCAGGCCGAGGTCATGGGTGATCAGCAGGACGGCGGCGCCCACCTCTGAGGCAAGCTGCCCCATCTGGTCGAGCACGAGCCGTTGCACGGTCACGTCCAGCGCGGAGGTGGGCTCGTCGGCCAGCAGCACCTCCGGGCGGCAGGCCAGGGCCATGGCGATGAGGACACGCTGGCGCATGCCGCCGGAGAACTCATGCGGGTACTGCCGGAACCGCGCGCCGGAGTCGGTGATGCCCGCCTGCTCAAGCAGCCGGATGGCCTCGTCCCTCGCGGCCTGCCCGCGCGCGCGGCCATGAACCTCAAGCGCCTCGACGATCTGGGCGCCGATCCTCATGACCGGGTTCAGGTTGGTCATGGGATCCTGCGGGACCATGCCGATCCGGTTGCCGCGGATGTGGGTCATGGCCTTCTCGCTGGCGGCCGTGATGTCAAGGTCGCCAACGGTGACGGTGCCGCTGGTGATCCGGCCGTTCTCTGGGAGCAGCCGGTTCACCGACGCGGCCAAGGTGGACTTTCCCGAGCCGGACTCGCCGACGATCGCAACGGTCTCGCCCGCAGCCACCTCGAGGCTGACATGACGGACCGCCTCCACCGCGCCGCGGGTGGTGGCGAAGGAAACGCTGAGGTCGCGGATGGTCAGGACCGGCTCGCTGCCGCGAGCGTGGGAGATCTCGGTCATCGTTACTCCGCTAGGGTGACAGGGATACGTGCCTGCCCGAAGGCCGTCATGGCCGCGTCGAGCAGAACGGACTGGATGTCGGTGCCGGCCACCAGATGGCTGGCATCGGGGTGCCTTCCTCCGGCGGGAATGGGCCCGACGGTGCCGTACAGGCGCATCGCGCCGCCGGCCACCACGAGCTCGCACTCAAGCCCGAAGGCGAAGTAGGTGCCGGTGAAGCCGCCGTGGTAGAGCAGCGTGAGGATCTCCGGGCCCAGCTGGACGCTGGCCCGGCGGAAGCCCACCGCCTGCTCGGGGTGGACGCCGGTGGGTGCCGCGAAGCGGGCAAGGACCGGCGCGGCGATGAAGTCGCCGCCCCGCAGCGCGGCGCCGAGGCGCAGCAGGTCGCTGGCCGTCGCGAACAGGCCCGCGTGGCCCGCGACGCCGCCGAGCGCGTGCGCGGCGTTGCCGTCGTTGACCTCGCCGCGCAGCGGCCGGTTCCGCCAGCCGGGAAACTGGCTGACGGTGAACGGCACCGGGTACGGGCGGCCGGTGGCGACCATGCCGAACTCGTAGGCGTCGCTGTCCGCGCTGGCCGCCGCCTGGCCTGGGGGCACCGGCCCGTAGCGGGCGGCCAGGCCAAGCGGCTGCGCGATCAGCTGCCGGAACGCGTCCTTGAGGCTGAGCGTGGTGACCTGCTCGACGATCTGGCCGGCCAGGATGAGGCCGAGGTCGGAGTAGCGCCAGGCCACGCCAGGCCGGCTGTCAAGCGGCAGCGCCCCAGCAACCGCGAGGGCGTCCTCGCGCGTGCTGGCCGCGCAGTACAGCGGCCACCACGGTGGCAGGCCGGCGGTGTGCGTGAGCAGGTGCTCGACGGTGACGTCGTCCTTGCCCTCGCCGGTGAAGGAGGGCAGGAACTGGCGCGCCGGGGCCTGCAGGTCCAGCTGTCCCCCGGCGACCAGGCGCATGATCAGCGCGGTGGTGGCCGCGACCTTGGTGACCGAGGCGAGGTCAAGGAGCATTTCACTGGTCATGGGCTGCCCGTCGGCGCCGGCGGTGGGAAGCTGCGCCCAGCCCGCCGCGGCGATCGCTGAGCCGGCCCCGGTGCGGACGCCCGCGACGGCGCTGGCCGGGTGGCTTCCCTGGCCGCCGAGGGCCAGCAGCCGCTCGACCGCGACGGCCATGGCGCTCACAATGCGCCTCGGGTGTCTCCGGTGATGCTGAGCGCGGCGGGCCAGGCGGCCAGCCGGCCGGACAGGGCCAGGTGCCCGTCGGGCGCGGGGGTGAGGCGCCCAAGGACGCGCGGCCCGGCGGCTCCCGTGCAGCTTGGCACGTTGCCGGGCAGCGCGTGCGCCGTCGCCCAGCCGATCAGGGCGAAGGCGACGGCCTCCTTGACGTCGGCGGGCACGCCAAGCCGGTCGGTGGTGAGTACCTCGACGCCGGGCAGCAGCTGACCGATGCGGCCCATCAGGACGGGGTTGCGCACCCCTCCCCCAGCGGCGACGAGCAGCCGCACGTCGGCCTTGGAGATCGCCTCGGCCACGGTCACGGCGGTCAGCTCGGTCAGCGTGGCCACCAGGTCGGGCAGGTCCGGGCTGATCCCGAGGCGGCTGACGGCGGCACGGACGTAGCCGAGGTGGAACAGCTCCTTGCCCGAGCTCTTCGGCGGCGCCAGCTGGTAGTAGGACTCGGCCAGCAGTTCGGTGAGCAGCGCGGGGATCACGGTGCCCGACGCGGCCAGCGCGCCATCGGCGTCGAAGGTGTCCGACGTGGCCGGGTCGGCGGTGACGACGGCGTCGATGAGGGCGTTGGCCGGGCCAATGTCCCAGGCGGTCGGTTCGGCGCCGGGCGCGCACACCGTGACGTTGGAGATTCCGCCCAGGTTCAGCGCACCAGCGCGGACGCCTGCCGCGCGGTAGGGCTCAAGCAGCATCTGGTCGAGTATCGGCACCAGCGGCGCGCCCTCGCCGCCGGCGGCCAGGTCAGCGGCGCGAACGTCGGAGAGCACTGGCAGCCCGGTCGCCTCGGCGATCCAGGCCGGCTGCCCCAGCTGCAAGGTGCCACGGGCGTGGCCGCCTTCGACCCAGTGGAACACGGTCTGCCCGTGCGAGCAGATCAGGTCGGGCCGGCCTGAGCCGAGCGCGGCGACGGCCTTGGCGGCGGCGGCCGCGAAGGCCTGCCCGATGCTGGTGTCGAGCTCACAGGCGACCTCGAAGCCAGGCAGCGCGGGTGGCAGCGCGGCGATGATCCGGCGGCGGAGCCCCGGTTCGTAGGGCACGGAGTCGGCGTACTCGATGTGGCCGACCAGCACGCCGCTGTCGGTGGTGAAGTTGACGACGGCGATGTCGATGCCGTCGTGGGATGTGCCTGAGATCATGCCAAGAACGCGCATCAACGCCCCCCAGTGCCGACGGCCGGCTCGATGACCTTCCGCAGGACGCCGCCGGCGGCGTCCAGGGCGGCACTGGCGTCGGGCACGCTCAGCCCGGTGGCGATGACGGCGATGGCGAGCTTGGCGTGCCAGCCGGTCTCATCCAGGGCCGCGCGGGCGGTGTCTTCGTCCGCCCCGGTGGCCAGCATCACGATGCGGACGGCCCGTCGCATGAGCTTGGCATTGGTCGCCTTCACGTCCACCATGAGCGTGCGGTAGGTCTTGCCCAGCTGGACCATGCTGATCGTCGAGAACATGTTCAGCACCATCTTGGTCGCCGTGCCTGCGCCAAGCCGGGTGGAGCCGGTGACGACCTCGGGCCCGACGGGGATCTCGATGGCGTGCTCGGCGGCCGCGGACACCGGGGTGTTCAGGTTGCACGACAGGCCCACGGTCAGCGCCCCGCGCTCCACGGCAAGCCGCAGCGCGCCGATGACGTAGGGGGTGGTACCGCTCGAGGCGATCCCCACTACCGTGTCGAGCGGCCCAGGTTCCAGGCCCGCCAGGTCGGCGGCGCCCGCCTCCACGCTGTCTTCCGCGAACTCAACCGCGTTGGTGATCGCGGTCGGGCCGCCGGCGATCAGGCCGAGCACGACGTCGCCGTCGGTGCCGAAAGTCGGGGGGATCTCGGCCGCGTCGAGGATGCCCAGCCGACCCGACGTGCCCGCGCCGACGTAGATGAGGCGTCCGCCCTGGCGTACCCGTGCGGAGGTGGCCTCGATCGCGGCGGTGATGGCCGGAAGCGCCGCACGCACCGCCCCGGGGATCGAGGCGTCGCGGTCGTTCATCAACGTGACCAGCTCGGCCACGGAGAGCCCGTCCAGGGCCAGGTCCTGGTCGGCCACGGCCTCGGTTATCAGCTCGCCGAGATCGGCGTCGGGCGAGTCGGCGGTCATCACCGGCCTCCTGTCTTGGGGTCAAGTGCGGCACGCAGGCTGTCGCCGAGCAGGTTCAGCCCGACTACCGCGACGACGAGGGCAATGCCAGGGAAAATCAGCATCCACGGGGCCACGCTGGCCAGCGACTGCGCGTCGAAGACCATCCCGCCGAGGGATGGCGCGGGTGGGGGGGCGCCGAAGCCGAGGAAGCTCAGCGCCGCCTCGGTCAAGATCGCCCAGGACAGCGACAGCGTGACCTGGACGACCAGGATGGGAACCATGTTCGGCAGGATGTGCTCGATGAGAGTCGACAGCCTGCTGCGGCCGATCGCGGTGGAGGCGAGCACGTAGTCGGCGGTTCGCAGGGTGAGCACGGGACCGCGGGCCACGCGGGCAAAGATCGGCATGAAGACGACGGCGATCGCGATGCTCACGGTCCACCAGCTGCTCTGCAGGGTCGCGGCCAGCGCGAGGGCGAGCAGCAGCGAGGGGAAGGCGAACAGGACGTTGGTGATGACGCCAGCGATCCGGTCGACGACTCCCTGGTACCAGCCGGCCAGGACGCCGAGGGCGATCCCCACGACGGCGGACGCCACCACGGAGACGATGGCGATGCGGAGCGAATCGGCCAGCCCGCCGCACACCCGGGAGAAGATGTCCCGGCCGAACTGGTCGGTGCCGAACCAGTGGGCACCATTGGGACCCTGCAGCGACAGGGCCACGTTCTGGGCCGACTCGCTGTGGGGGGTTAGCCCGAACACCGATATCAGGGCCAGGACCACGACCACGACCATGAGGACGAGGCCGATGATGCCGGACGGGGTGCGGAACGCGGCCAGCCACGGACGGCGACGGTGACTGGCGTCCAGCGTCACCTCGGGGACATTGCTCATCTCGGTGGCGGCGGTCATCGGACACGCACCTTCGGGTCGACAACGCGGTAGATCAGGTCGGTGGCCAGG
>Ga0335072_10008491_pt1 | contig 14892 bp, 15 predicted proteins | sample Lox_Sample_21_FD_206725 | JGI IMG/M metagenome (GOLD analysis project Ga0335072, IMG submission 206725) | Soil microbial communities from Loxahatchee National Wildlife Refuge, Florida, United States - Lox_Sample_2.1 | ecosystem: Environmental > Terrestrial > Soil > Wetlands | place: USA... | reverse complement strand
CACGCCCTTCATGGCCGGCATAACTGCCTTCATCACGGCGCCTTGGTTGCGCGCCGTCCCGGCGCTCAGCGCCTCGCGGACCGCGGCTCGGATCTCGTCCGGCGTCTTCTGCTTGGGAAGGTAAGCAAGCAGGATCTCGCGCTCGCGCGCTTCCTTGTCGGCGAGCTCGGCGCGGCCGGCTTTGGTGAACTCCTCGATCGAGTCGCCGCGCTGCTTGACCGCTTTCGCGACGACATCGAGCTCCTCGCTCTCGGAGAGGTCGTGCCCCGCCTCGACGCGCTTGTAAGAAAAACCGGAGAGTGCGGATCGCAACGTATCGCGTCGCACCGCATCCCCGGCTTTCATCGCATCTTTGAGATCGGCGCTAATCCGATCTTTGAGGCTCAAGCGCGGCGCTTACGAGCAGCCGCAGATTTCTTTTTGCGCCGAACGCTGGGCTTCTCGTAGTGTTCGTGCTTGCGGGCCTCCGCAAGAACGCCGGCCTTCTGGGTGGCTTTCTTGAAACGCCGCAACGCGCTTTCGATCGTCTCTCCCGGCGCAACGCGAACTTCCATGAACAACCCTCCCTTCCGGTCGGCGCGGCAAAGCCGTCGCACGTATTTAGGGCCCGAACGAACCCAAACCCAGACTATACGTTATCCCGGCGGCCAGGTCAAATGGCGTCCTGCAAGGACGTGCAGGTGCAGGTGGTTCACGGTTTGACCGCCGTCGGGCCCCTCGTTGATCACGATGCGATAGCCTTGCGAGTCGCGTTGAAAGCGGCCCCCGACGCCGGCTGCAGCTTCAAAGAGCCGGGCTTTGAGCTCGGGCGCAGCTTTCGCATTGAACTCCGAGAGATGATCGGCGTGGAGCGTCGGAACGACCAAGATGTGCGTCGGCGCCTGCGGATTCAAATCGTGAAACGCGACGACGTCGGCGTCGCGCATCACCTCGCGTGCCGGAATCTCGCGGCGGATGATCTTGCAAAAGATGCAGTCTTCGAGGTCGCTCACGTTTTCGGCTTCATCAATTGATACCAGATGACGTTGTTCGGATTCGGAATGACGCCCGCAATGTTCGATTTCATCGCAAACGGAACGGTCGTGTGCACGAGGGGGACGGCCGGAACCTCGTCATGCACGAGCTGCAATGCCTGCGCGTAGATCTTGGCGCGCCGGCTCTCGACGATTGTGGCTTGTCCCTCGAGCATCAACTCGTGGAAGCGCTCGTCACGCCAGAACGAGTAGTTCTGTCCACCTTTCACGGCTGAGTCTTTATCGAGCAGCGGGTAGAGGAAGTTGTCGGGATCGCCGTTGTCGCCGGTCCATCCGATCAAGCACATCGGGTGCTCGCCGTTCTTGATCTTGCTGAGATAGACGGCCCATTCGAACGGCTCGAGCGTCACGTTGATTCCGATCTGGCGCAAATCGGCCTGAATCGCTTCGGCAACGCGTTGCGGCTCGGGCATATACGGACGGGGTGCGGTTCCGTAGTAAAGCTCCGTGCTGAAGCCCTTGCTCATACCGGCCGCCGCCATGAGCGCTTTGGCTTTCGCGATGTCGTGCGGGTACGCTTTGACGGCGGGATTGTTGCCCAACATTCCCGGCGGAATCCACTCGTTCGCAACCATTCCGCCGACCGGATAAAATGCGTGCACGATCGCCGGAATATCGATCGCATATGCAATTGCCTGGCGGATCCTGCGATCGCCGAAGGGCTTCTTGTCCATATTCATCGCCAGGTACGAAACGTTGTTCGAAGGCTGGCGATAGATCGTGATGTTTTTGTCCTTGGCCAGACTCGCGGCGTCGTCGGGGCGCAGGTCGGAAAGTCCGTCGATGTCGCCCTTCTCCAATTCGAGTACGCTGGTTGCTTGGTCGGGAATGTCGCGAATCACGACCGTCGTGTACGCAGGCGCCGGACGATAATCCGGATTTGCGTGCAGCGTGATGTGGTCGTCCTTGACCCACTCGCTCAACTCGTAGGGGCCGCTTCCGACCGGATGATGATCGAATGCAACGATGTCGGCTTTTATTGCGGTCGGCGAGCCGATCGCAAACGACGGCATCGCGAGATTGCGCAAGAAGGGTCCGTAGGGACGCGTCAACTTGAACGTCACCTTGAGCGGGTCGTCGACTTGCACGTCCGATATCAGACCCGGAAACCCGCCGAACTCGGCGACATAATATGAGAACTGATAGTTGCCGCGATACGGATTGTTCGTCAAGCGCCAACGGTCGAAATTGAACTTGACCGCTTCGGCGTCGACCGGCGTTCCGTCGGTAAACTTCACGTTAGGGCGGAGCGTGAACGTCCAGGCCTTGCCATCCTTGCTCGTCGTCCATTTTTCCGCAAGATCCGGAACGACGTCGAATGTGCCCGGCCGGAACTCGACGAGTCCTTGCAGGATCAATTCCGTGACGTTGAGCGAGAGGCCGTCGGTCGCGACGGCCGGATCGAGGTCGACGGCGTCCTTCACCCGTGCGAAGATCAGCGGCGCGGGAGGTGCGGCCGTAACCGGACGTCCCGTCAGCATCACCGAGGTCAACATCACAACGGCGGCAAGCGCGCAAAGCAGTCGTTTCATCGTGTTTGAATCGTGAACGTCCAGGATCTGGACGCTTCATTCCCCGCGAAGTCGGCGACTGCGACCGAGACGTTCACTTGACCGTCGGGAAGCGGTACGCCGGATGTGTACGTAACGAATGATGAGGTTCTCGTTACCGCACCGCTCACATCCTTGCCGTTGACCCGGACCGTGACCGACTGCGGATCGATGCCGAGATCGGTCGGCGCGGCAAACGTCGCGTAGATGCTCGGCTTGTTGTTGTTGACGATTTGACCGCTGGAGGGCGCGATCTCGGTGATTTGCGGCGCAATCGTCGCGGCGGAAATCTTGTTGACCGCCTCCTGCGTTGCGGCAACGCCGCCGATTGCGAGGTGGCCGAAGACCGGCATTTGCGCGAAATTCATCCCGGCCGGCACCGTCAGGCTCGCGACGTACGTCCCCGGCGCTTCTTCGCGCATCGCGATCCCCGTCGCGTACGTGCCGAGATCGCACGATGCGCGGCCGCCCGGCGTCCCGCGCAGGGTAAACGTGAACTTTTCACCGAGGCGCAACGGGCGCAGCGGTTCGGCTGCGAAGCTGAGGATCTTCACGCTCGCCGGCGTCGGCACACCGCCGGTCGGCGACGCTTCGGGCGAGGGAGTCGCAGGTCTGACCGCGATGAGCGCGCGCGTTTCGCCGGTTTGCGGATTCATGCGTTGTGTCACCATGTCGCCGACCGCAAGATCGGACAGTGCGGCCGGATTGTCGTCCAGCACGATCGTCGTCCCGCGATCGGGTGTGATGACGCGTCCGCTGTCGAGAACGATCGAGGTGCCCGAAACGGCAGCGATCGTCCCGCTGCGCGAACCGTAGAGGTCTTCGATCTGCGCGACGGTCCCGTCGGCGTTCACCGTAACCGAGACGGCATCCCCGACATGCAAGTCGGTCAGCTCGGCGCGTTGCTCCGTTCGCGCGACGACGTCTTTGAGCACGATCTGCGCGCTCGAGTTGATCGCGATCGTGCGAACCGAATCGCGGTACGTGACGGTGAGCGACGGCGGCTCCGAGATCGTATCGATCGCCGTCAAGTTGCCGCTGATGCTCACCTTCCCGTCTCCGGCACTTTGCGACGGGGTCAAGCGGCGGACCAGCGTCGACGCGATGACGACACGCTCGGCGTGCGAATCATACGAAGCGCTCGCACCCAACACGTCCAGTACGTCGAGCGGGACGTACGTCGTGCTTTCGATTTCCATCGGCGCGACGTCCAGAACGATCACGCCTTGGCCCGCGTATGCACGCCGGCTGCCGCGCACCAGGCGAATCGTTTGGGTCGGAGCTTCGGCGACCAGAGCGTTGCGCTCGCGCGCAACCGGAATCGCGAGTGCGCTGAAAATGCGCACGATCGGGACCATGATCCGTCCGTTTACGATGCGCGGACCCGGCCGCGGCGCGAGCCGCTGCCCGTTGACGACGATCGCGATGTTTCGCTCCGGAAAGCGGACGTGCTTCGGTTTGGGGGCCGCGAATGCGGCGCCGACGCACGAGGCCGTCAGAACGGCGGCGGTTGCAAGAGCGATACTCTTGCGCTTTCTCATGTGTTGGTTGCGTCCTCGAGGGCTTCGCGGTACACGGCCGCGACCTTCATCGCGAACCGGTCCCACGTATACTCGCGTGCCACTTCCTGCCCTTCCATTGCGAGCGCACGCAGCCGGTCCGGGTGCGATATGACCTCTTCCAGCAGCGAACGCAGCGCGTCCACGTTCAGAGCCGGAAATCGTCCGATGAACGCGCGCAGAAAACCGGGAAACGCATCCTCCGCTGCGATGACCGGCACGCGCCGAACCATCGCCTCGAGAACCGGCAGCCCGAATCCCTCTGCGAGAGAAGGCTGAACGAGGGCGGTTGCGCCGCGAATCGCCGCCGCCGTGTCGCGCGCATCGAGGTCGCCGAGAAATATCAGTCGTCTGCCGCTGCGCATCGGAGGCACCTCGAAGTCCCGCTCGCCCGTCAAGGCGAGATCGATGTCGAGCTCGGCCGGTAAATCGTCCCAGGCCACGATGAGCGTTTCGAGATTCTTGTGCGCGCGGTGGTTGCCGACGTACAGCAAATACGGTTTTGCCACTTTCGGCGGAACGTCGAGCAACAAAGGATCGTAACCGAGTGCGACCACGCTGATTTGATCGCGGCCGACGTTGAAGTATTTTTCGAGATCGTCACGCGTTCGCCAGTCGCCGACCAAGAGCCGCGCCGCGCCTTTGATGAGCCTGCCGACGAAGATCGAGTAATAGGCGCCGGTCGTGCGCGAGAACATCTGAGGATAGCGCAAGTGGATCAGATCGTGAATCGTGACGACATAGACCCGGGGCAGAACGATCGGCGCAAAGATAGTCGGAAAATGGACCAGATCCGAGTTGCGTGAGGCGAACGGGATCTCGACCTGTTCCGTAAACGAAAAGTTCTCGCCGCGCTCGACCGTGCGCACGGTGATATCCGGGGCGACGAGCGGCAGACGCGATGCCAGCTCCCGGACGTACGACCGCATCCCGGCCGACATCCGGCGCGTTTCGCGCGCATCGAGCAGGACGTTCAAACGAACCGCCTATAGACGCCGGCGGTCAGCATCGCGCAGTGGTCCCACGTGAGATTTGCGGTCTCACGCTGCGCGCGCAGCGCTTGCTCCCGGGTCTCGCCGCGCAGCACGCGCTCGATCGCGCGCGCGAGCCCTGCGGCATCGCCGGGCGCAAAACGCTGGACGTGCTCGCTCAGCACGTCCGGCACGGAGGTTTGCGCGCATATCACGGACGTTCCCACGCGTACGGCCTCCAAGAGCGGCAAGCCGAATCCTTCCCGCAACGCGGCGTGCACGAGCGCTCGCGCGCCTTTCATCCAACGCAGCACCTCCGTGTGCGCCAGCTCACCGGCGAACACGATGCTGCCGCGCTCGCGCCTTCCGGTCATTCCGCGATCCTCGGCGCCGGTCAACACCAAGTCGAGATCGATTTGCGGATCGACCGCTCGCCACGCCTCGACGATCGTGCGCAGATCCTTGTGCGGGCGGCGGTTCCCCGCGTACATCACGTACGGCGTTGCGCGGCGCACGGGCTCGACGTCCGGAATGTCGACGCCGAGCGGAATGACCGCAATGCGTTCCGGCTTCAGCCCGTAGAAGAGGCTGAGGTCCTCCGCGGTTGCACGGTCGTCGGTGATCACGCAACGGGCTCGGCGCGCGGCGCGCCGCACGGCGACACGAAAATACCAGCGCGCTTTGGGTTTCGTCCACTCCGGAAAATTCAGATCGATCAAATCGTGAATCGTCATGACGTACGGCGCCGGAATGAGCAAGGGTGCGAACGGCGAGGGGATGTGAACGAGGCGCGGCCGCGTACGCGCGATTTCCAGCGGCATCGCGAGCTGCTCGTCCCAATCAAAATTGTCCCCGCTTCCGAACGTCGTAAACTGCAGGTCGGGTGCAACGCGCGGTAGGCGCGCCGCCAGCTCCGTGACGTACTGTCGCATACCGACCGACATGTGCGACGTCGCGCGCACGTCGAAGGCCACGTCGATCATGCGCGGCCACGCAGCGCCTTCCACCGCACGACCGTTTTGTAGAGCGCCGACCAAAACGCGATGTAGAGGCCGCGGCGCCCCAGCCGAATCCCGCCGCGCGGGCCGAGCAGCCACGCAAAACGGGCCGGCGCTACCAGCGCAGCCATGACGAGCCGCGCCAAGCTGGGTTGCAAGCCTTCGGCTTCGATCGAGGTGTAACGCGCGAATTTTCGTTGGTACGAATCCCGGTCGGGATACGAATCGTGCAAGAGCACACCGTCGAGGTCGCCGACGTTGCCCGGGACGCTCCAGCGCTCGTGCAATGCCGCATTCCCGCCTGCGGACGGGTGTGCGCTCACGACACCGCGATCGGTTCGAAACATCCGCAAGAGCTTCTCGTCATCCCAGCCGAACGCGCGCACGACCTCGCCGCAAAAACGGGTCGCGCGCCGGACGCGATAACCCTGGAGGTCTTGCGCTTCGGGCTCGGCACGAAATATGGCGTCGCGCAGCGTCGCATCGAGCTGCTCGTCGGCATCGAGCATGAACGTCCAGGGCGAGCGGACGTTGTCGAGCGCGAAGGCGCGCGCTTCGACGAAGTTCGTCCAGCGCCGCTCGATGACGGTCGCACCGGCGCGCCGGGCTACCGCAACGGTATCGTCGCTCGAACAGGCGTCGAGCACGAGGACGTTCGCACCCTCGGGCAGCGACGCCAGCGCATCCGGCAACACTTCACTCGCGTCGAGCGTCAGGAGGACGAACGTAATCCGGGCGGGATTCAGGAGCGGGTCAGTTGTGCGCTGCTGCTGCTGATCGTCGCCTCTTCGCGACTGCGACCGAGCGCCGCACCGACGAAATCGCGATACAGCGGCGACGGACGCGTCGGGCGTGATTTGAACTCCGGATGAGCCTGAGTTCCGACAAACCATGGGTGCATGCTTTGCGGCAGCTCGATCAACTCGACGAGCGTCGTGCGGCCTACCACATGATGTCCCGAGAAGATCATGCGGTGCTCTTCGAAGATCGCTTTGTATTTGTTGTTGAACTCGTAGCGATGACGGTGCCGTTCGCTGATCTCGAGCGAGCCGTACGCACGCGCGGCCAGCGATCCGGCTTCCAAGACGCAATCATACGCCCCAAGGCGCATGGTGCCGCCTTTGAAATCGAGATTCCGCTGCTCGGGCAGAAAGTCGATGACGTTGTTGGTGGTCGTTTCGTCGACTTCGGTCGTCATCGCATCGTCGAGACCGCAGACGTTACGCGCGAACTCGACGCAAGCCAGCTGCATCCCGTAACAGATCCCGAGAAAGGGAATCTTGTTTTCGCGCGCGTGTTGAATCGCACGCAGCTTACCCTTGACGCCCCGCGCACCGAAACCGGGCGCAACCAGAATCCCTTCGGCGCCGTCGAGGACGCCCAATCCCTGTTCCTCGATCGTCTCGGAATCGACGCGCACGATCTCGATCGACGCGTCATGGTAAATCCCCGCGTGATAGAGCGCTTCGTTGATCGAGATGTACGCGTCCTTGAGCTCGACGTACTTACCGACGAGCGCGATGCGCAGGCGGTGTGCCGGGCGCTCGATCCGCTCGACCAACGCCGCCCACTCCTCGAGCCCGGCAGGGTGTCGCGGCTGCAGTCCGAGTTTTTGAACGACGGCCTCGGCAAGGCCCTCGGCCTCGAGATTCAAGGGAACCTTGTAGATGCTCGATGCGTCGGCGTTGCCGACCACGGCATGCGCCGGGACGCCGCAAAAAAGCGCGATCTTCTCCTTGAGGTCTTCCGTGATTCGCCGGTTGGAGCCGGTCCGTACGACGATGGCGTCCGGCGAGATACCGATACCACGCAGCTCGCGCACGGAATGCTGCGTCGGCTTTGTTTTCAATTCGTCGGCTGCGCCCAAGTGGGGGACGAGCGTCAAATGTACGTACATGACGTTCTCGTCGCCGACGTCGTGCCGGATCTGACGGATGGCTTCCAGGAACGGCAGGGATTCGATGTCGCCTACCGTGCCGCCGACTTCGATGATGTAGACGTCCGCGACTTGCGCCTCGGCAACGCGCGTGATCGTAGACTTGATCTCGTTCGTGATGTGCGGGACGACTTGCACGGTCGCGCCGAGATAATCGCCGCGCCGCTCTTTCTCGATCACCGACGCGTAAATCTGGCCGGTCGTGACGTTGTTGCGGCGCGTCAGATTCTCGTCGATGAAGCGCTCGTAATGGCCGAGATCGAGATCCGTCTCGGCGCCGTCTTCGGTGACGAAAACCTCGCCGTGCTGGTACGGATTCATCGTGCCTGCGTCGACGTTGATGTACGGATCCAACTTCTGGATCGAGACGGTCAGCCCACGGGCCACGAGCAGGCGCCCGAGCGAAGCTGCCGTTATCCCCTTTCCTAGCGAACTTACGACGCCGCCGGTAAAGAAGATGTATTTCGCCATTACGGGTTGCTAATGTTCGCGACGAAGCGGCCTTGCGCCTTTTGTTGCAGAAGCATGGCGGATGCGACGACCATACCCGACGACGATTGCCGGGAGCCTGCCCAAGCCGGCCTGGCTCGCCGAGACCGAGCGCCTGTGGCCCGCTTGGCGGCTCGAAGGCGCCGAGCTGCACGAAGCGATCCGCGATGCGACACGTATTGCAGTTTTCGAACAGGCGCGCGCGGGGATCGATCTCGTTACCGACGGCGAGCAGTCCCGGCAGCATTTCGTGCACGGTTTTCTCTCGGGCATCGACGGCATCGACTTCGACAAGAAAGTCAAGCGCGGCATTCGCGCCGACCGCTACGAAGCCGAATGCCCGAGCGTGGTTGGTCCCGTACGCCGGCGGAGCCCGGTCTTCTTGGATGACGTACGATTTGCAAAATCGCTCGGACAAGCCGTAAAGATAACGATTCCCGGACCTATGACCATCGTCGACACGCTTTACGACGCGCACTATAGCGATCGCAAAACGGCTGCGCTCGCATTCGCGCGAGTCATTCGCGAAGAATGCGACGAGCTCGTTGCGGCCGGCGTCGATGCGATCCAGCTCGACGAACCTGCCTTCAACGTCTATTTCGAGGAAGTCGAAGACTGGGGCATCGACGCGCTGGAGACTGCGGTCGGAGGCCTAAAGGTGATCAAAGCCGTTCACATCTGTTACGGATACGGAATCGAGGCCAACAACAACTGGAAGAAAACACTGGGCGCGCAGTGGGACCAGTACGCCGAGCTTTTTCCGTTTCTCTCGGAAAGCTGCGTCGATCAGGTCTCGATCGAGCTGGCCGGCTCGCGCGTTCCGCCTGAAGTTCTCTCGCTCTTGCGCAACAAGGACGCCGCCGTCGGCGTCATCGACGTCGCCAGCGACCGCGTCGAGACCGTACAAGAGGTGCTCGCGACGATTCGTCTCGCCGAGAAGTACCTGCCCAGGGAACGCATTTGGTGCTCGACCAACTGCGGAATGGCGCCCATGCGCCGCGACGTCGCGTACGCGAAGCTGCAAGCGCTCGGGGCCGGAGCGGGCTTGGCGCGCGATCACGCGATGCTTGCCACGATGAAGCGCTCGAGCCCAGCGTAATCGGTCCCGATCTCGATGCGCGCGCCGGGCAGCGCAGTTTTTACCAGCTGCGCGAGCGGGTAGATCGTCGCGGGTGCAGCCTCGAGCACCGCACTTCCGCCCGGGGCGAGCAGGTCGTTCAAACGCGAGGTCAGCTTGCGATAGACGCACAGGCCGTCGGCGCCGCCGTCGACCGCAATCGGCGGCTCGTATGCGACGGGATCGGGCGGCATCGGGATCTGGGCGGTCGGAATGTACGGCAGATTTGCCACGATGCAGTCGAAGCGCTGCGGGGGCGTTCCTTCGAAGACGTCGCATTCGACGAAATCGACCAGATCGGTAACCTGCAGCGCGCGAGCGTTCCTGGCCGCGACCGCAAGCGCGTCACGGCTGACGTCGGTGGCGGTCACCCGCACACCCGGGACGTCGAGCGCCAGCGTGATCGCAAGCGCCCCGCTGCCCGTTCCCACGTCGAGCGCGCGCGTACCCTTCGTTGCACGCAGCCTCGTTGCACGCAGCCTCGTTGCACGCAGCCTTTCGATCGCGGCGGTCGCAACGTGTTCGGTTTCCGGGCGCGGAACGAGCACGCGTTCATCGACGTAGAATTCGCGCCCGTAAAAGCCGGCGAGATGCGTGAGATACGGTACCGGAACGCCGCGCATCCGCTCGTCGAGCAGCACGCCGAACGCATCCAGGTGCTCGCGCGTCAGTTCGTCGTCGCCGTGCGCCAGCATCCAGGCGTGGTCGACGTTGAGGATCTGGCCCAGTAGTTGCTGCGCATCGGTACGAGCCGAGTCGCGCACCCCTTCGGCCGCCTGCCCCGAGCGCAACCGCATGATGCCGACGGCCAGCGCCGACGCAACGGTCACGCGACCGCGGTGCCCGCCAAGAGCCTTGCTTTTTCGTCCTTTTGCAGCTCGCCGACGAGCCGGTCCATGTCGCCGTCCAAAATGCCGCGAATGTTTCCGAAGTTCTGATTGATGCGGTGATCCGTAATGCGATCTTGCGGGAAGTTGTACGTCCGAATCTTCTCGCTGCGATCGCCGGTCCCGACTTGCGAGCGGCGCAGGTTGCCGACCGCGTCCTGAGCTTCGCGCTGCTTGCGATCGTAGAGCACCGCGCGTAGCATCTGCATCGCGCGATCCTTGTTCTGCAGCTGCGAGCGCTCCTCGCTGCACGCAACCACGGTTCCGGTTGGAACGTGCGTGATGCGAACCGCCGATTCGGTTTTGTTGACGTGCTGCCCGCCGGCCCCGCTCGATTTGAACGTATCGATCTGCAGGTCGCTGGGACGAATCTCGACGTCGACTTCTTCGACTTCGGGGAGGACCGCAACGGTCGCAGTGCTCGTGTGCACGCGCCCTTGCGCTTCGGTTTCGGGGACGCGCTGCACGCGATGAACGCCGCTCTCGTACTTGAAATACCGGTACGGCTCGCCGCCTTTGACCGAGACGATGACTTCCTTGTAGCCGCCGGCTTCGTTCTCGCTCGCCGAGACGATCTCGGCGCGCATTCCGCGATCTTCCGCGAAACGCAGGTACATGCGCAGCAAATCGCCCGCGAAGATTCCGGCTTCATCGCCGCCCGCGCCGGCCCGGATCTCGATGAAGACGTCTTTGTCGTCGTTCGGATCGGTTGGAATCAGCAGCTCTTGGAGGCGCTCTTCCAACGTTTTGCGCTGCTGGCGCAGCGCTTGGGCCTCTTCTTCGGCTAACGCGTGCATCTCGGGATCGCTGCGGTCGGCAAGCAACGTCTCGTTCGCGGCGATGTCGTCGAGCAGCCGCTTATACGCGCGATATGCTTCGACGGACTCGGCCAGCTTGGAGCGCTCCCGCCCCAGTGTCATGTAGCGCTCCTGATCGAACGGGCGGCTGGTATCAGCCAGCGCCGCATCGATCTCATCGAAGCGCTTGGACATCTGCTCGAGCCGGTCGTAGATCGAGCTCACGCCGGAGCCCTAGTTAAACTTCGGCGGCTTTTGCTGCTTCGCGCGCCCGTTTACGCTCGGCGGCCTCTTCTTTTTTCTTGCCTGCAGCCGCGAGCCGCTGGTTGAACTTGTCGACCCGGCCGGCCGTGTCGACCAGTTTTTGCGTTCCGGTAAAGAGCGGGTGACACGCCGAGCAAATCTCGACGTGAATCTCCGGGATCGTCGACCCGGTCGTAAAAGCGTTCCCGCAGTTGCAAACCACCTTGGCCGCGGGGTGCCATTTCGGATGAATCTTGTCTTTCACAGCCCCAACATTCTAGCACCCGTGGCAAGGCTGAGCCGCGGCGCCGTTAAACAGTAGCGGGTCATGAAATACCCCCTGCTCGCTTTTGCCGGCGTGCTCCTGATCTCGCTTCTTTCGCTCGCCGACGCAGGCGCGCAGCAACAGCAGCAGCAGAGCGTCCCGCCTACTCCGGTCCCGTTGCTCACCGCGACCCCCGAGCCGGTACCCTCGATCAGCCCCACCTTCAGCCCGCTCCCGCGCGGCCGCGACCGCAACAGGGGCAGAGCCTCCGCGACGTCGACTCCCAGCCCCGAGCCGAGCGAAACGCCGGCTCCGCCGCAATTCACGACGCTCGACGGCGTGTGGGAGATCGAGCTTCAGACCCGCGCCAGCACGTACTACTCGCATCTCTTGCTCCGCCAGAGCGGCGCTCAGGGAGCCGACATCTCAGGCGTCTGGGACCAGGGCGGAAACCCCGACAAGAAGCTTCCGATCACGGGAACGTTCGATGGACGCCTTTTCAAATTCACCGCCACGCTGAAGGAGAACGAATACACGTTTACCGGCTACGTCGAGAACTACAGCGACATCGTCGGCATGATCAGCGACGGGAAGAACGACCTGCCGTTCACGGCGCAGCATCGCGCGAAATCGAAGCTGCTGCAGAACATCCAACCCGGCATCTAGGGCGATGAACGACCATATCTTCGGTTTCCGAACCCGTGCGCTGCACGCCGGAGCGCCGCCCGATCCCGCGACCGGCGCGCGCGCTCTTCCTCTTTATATGAGCACGAGCTTCGTGTTCGATTCGACCGAGCACGCCGCCGAGCTGTTTGCGCTGCGCACGTACGGCAACATCTACACGCGCATCGGCAACCCGACCGTCGCAGCGTTCGAGGAACGCATGGCGAGCCTCGAGGGGGGTCTGGGCGCAGTCGCCACGGCCAGCGGCATGTCGGCGCAGCTGTGCACGGTGCTCTCGCTTGCGCAAAGCGGAGATCACATCGTCGCATCCGCGAATCTGTATGGTGGAACGGTCACGCAGTTCACAGTCACGCTCAAACGCATGGGCATCGAGGCAACGCTCGTGCCCGGCGGCGAACCGGGCCCGCTCGCGGCGGCGATTCGTCCGAACACGCGACTGCTGTTCACCGAAACGATCGGCAACCCGGCCGGGAACATCGCCGATCTCGCCTCGCTCTCAAGCGTCGCGCACGAGCACGGCATCCCCCTCGTCGTCGACAACACGTTTGCATCGCCGTATCTCTGCCGTCCGATCGAGTGGGGCGCCGACGTCGTCATTCATTCGGCGACGAAGTTCATCGGCGGACATGGTACGGCGCTCGGGGGTATCATCGTCGAGAGCGGCACCTTCGATTGGTCGGCGGGACGGCATCCGCTGCTCTCCGAGCCGAGCCCGGGCTACCACGACATGAATTTCGCCGAGACGTTCGGTGAATATGCGTTCTTGATGCGAGCCCGCGCGGAGATCTTGCGTGACGTCGGCGCGGCGATGTCGCCGATGAATGCCTGGCTGATGGTGCAAGGGCTCGAGACACTCGCTTTCCGCATGCAAGGCCATTGCGCAAATGCGCTCGCGATCGCGAAGTGGCTCAAAGGCCGCGACGAGGTCGCGTGGGTTTCGTACGCGGGCATCGACGATACACAGGCGGATCGAGTCCGCAAGTACCTGCCCAGCGGCGCCGGTTCGATCTTCACGTTCGGCCTGCGCGGCGGTCGCGAAGCCGGGCGCGCGTTCATCGAAGCGCTCGAGTTGTGGAGCCATCTCGCCAACGTCGGCGACGCGAAGAGCCTGGTGATTCATCCCGCGTCGACGACGCATCAGCAGCTCACCGACGACGAGCTCGTTGCGGCCGGCGTCACGCCGGAGATGGTTCGCCTGTCGGTCGGACTCGAGGATCCCGAGGATCTGATTTGGGATCTGGAAAACGGACTGCGCGCCGCGCGCACCCTCGGAGCGGCGACGGTAAAATGATCCTTACGACGATCGCACAGCGCCGTGCGCTCTTGGATCGTTCCAAGACCGTTGCGATGATCGGTGCCTCACCGAATCCGACGCGGCCGAGCTACTTCGTCTTCTCGTATCTGCGCACGCGCGGCCGTTTTGACGTCTCGCCGATCAATCCGACGACGGGCGCGATCGACGGGCTCAAATCGTATCCCTCGCTGAAGGCATACGCTGCCGAACGCGGTGTGCCGGATATCGTCGACGTCTTTCGCAGGCCCGATCAGCTGATGCCGATCGTCGAGGAGGCAATCTCGATCGGCGCACCCGCGATATGGTTCCAGTACGGCGTCATCAACGAAGACGCGATCAAACGCGCCGACGAAGCCGGGCTCCAAGTCGTCGTGGACCGCTGCATCAAAGTCGAGTCCGCACGATTCGACGGCGGCCTCGCGGTGGGCGGATTGAATACGCATTTGATCACGTCGCGCCGGCGGCTCGCTTCCGGGACGCGCGGCGGAGGGTTGCGCTGAGCCGACTTCGCGAAGCGGCCGAGCTCGACGCTCGCATCCGCCAAGCGATGACGAAGATTGCGCTGCCCGAGCACGAGTTCAGCCATCTCGCCCGCGACGTCTTCGCGCACCAAATCCGCTACAACGCACCCTACGCGGCCTTTGCGCGCAGCCTCGGATTCGACGCGACGACGCTCCCGCAACGCTGGAACGACATACCGGCGGTTCCGGCGAGCGCCTTCAAAGACGCGACCCTCACGACGTTCGACGTCGCCGATGCACGCCTCGTTTTCGAAACGAGCGGTACGACGTCGACCGAGTCGGGACGTCACTATTTCGAGGAGAGTTCGCTCGCGCTGTATGACGCCTCGCTGCTGGCGGCTTTCGATCATTTCATGCTGGACGGCGAGCACGCGCTTCCGCTGCGCTATCTTCTGCTCGTTCCGGACCGCAGGAGCTCCTCGCTCGGCTACATGATGCGCCACGTCTCGCAGGTTCGCGGCGACGGGAAAGGCGCGACGTTCGTCGATGCGCAGGGCGAAAACCTGGACGTAGCGTCGTTCGTCGCGGCCGTCTCCGATGCGTTCCA
>Ga0335072_10008488_pt1 | contig 14894 bp, 11 predicted proteins | sample Lox_Sample_21_FD_206725 | JGI IMG/M metagenome (GOLD analysis project Ga0335072, IMG submission 206725) | Soil microbial communities from Loxahatchee National Wildlife Refuge, Florida, United States - Lox_Sample_2.1 | ecosystem: Environmental > Terrestrial > Soil > Wetlands | place: USA... | reverse complement strand
CGAAGGAGGTATTCACGGGTCTTTCGCTTAATCCGAAACACGAGCGGTATGCGCCCGCTGTAGTCAATCCGCAGCTCTCTCCTCAGGGACAATCGAAGCAAGTCGGCATGCCCTCTCAGTATGTCCACGTGCGAGATCTGAAATCGTCGTCCGCGCCGCCGAATAATCTGCCTGATCCACAGGCGCTGCAGCTTTTTGAGGGGATGCTGCATCTTTGGGGAGGCCGCGACGGGATCGCCGCGCTCACGGTGGGCGATTTCATGGGCGAACCGGGAAGCGTGAAGAAACGGGGAATCCGCGCGCTGGAGGATGTCGACGAGATTTCGATCGTAGCCGTGCCCGATATTCTTATCGAGCCGGTGCCTCCTATTCAGCACGCCCCGGTTGCGACGACGGCTCCCGATCCCTGTTGGCCTGGCGCTTCGCCGTTTCCGGCCGCCCCGCCATTCGTGCCCCCGCCTTCCGAGGCGTCGGCCAGTTTTTCGCTCGACGAGGTGCTCGAAGTGCAACAGGCGCTGATCCAGCATTGCGAACTGATGCAGTTCCGCTTTGCGATCCTCGATCCGCCGGACTTCGGCTATCCGAAGCTCCATGTCGACCTTGGCGAAGTGCAAAGCTGGCGCCGGAGATTCGACACGATGTATGCGGCACTCCACTATCCATGGCTCCTGGTACGCGATCCTCTGCAAACCGGGAACTCGATTGTGCGGCGCATCCCGCCGAGCGGACACGTGGCGGGTGTCTACGCAAACACAGATCTGACACTGGGCGTGTATCAGGCGCCGGCGAATTCGGTCGTGCAGTGGGTGCAAGACCTGACCACCGAAGTCACGTCCGAGATGCAGGCTTTTCTGAACCCGATCAGCGTCGACTGCATTCGATCGTTCCCGGGCCGCGGGATTCGGGTGTATGGCGCGCGGACGCTCAGCAGTGATGCTGACTGGCGCTTCGTGAGCGTCCGCAGGCTCCTGTTCATGGTCGAGCATGCCCTGCTGATCGCGATGCAGTGGGCTGTGTTCGAACCGAACAGCACACGGCTTTGGGGGCTAGTCACCGCCTCGATATCCAATTTCCTGAACGCGCTTTGGAAGCAGGGTGCGCTGGTGGGGAACACCGCCGCCGAAGCGTACTACGTGAAATGCGACGCGACCAACAACACGGAGGCCACAGCTTCGATCGGCCAATTGATCGTGGAGATTGGCGTGGCGCCGACCGATCCCGCCGAGTTTGTCGTTTTTCGAATCGGACGCGTCGGCGACACGCTGGAAGTGACCGAGTAGGGGAGCGCACACAGAAAATGAGCTCTGTCGGTTTGCGGATCGATCCGTATCGCGCCTTCAATTTTATGGTCGCCCTTATCGACTCTTCGAGCGCGCTGTCGACGGCGCTGACGGCGGTCGCCTCGGCGGCTGCCGGCGGGTTCAGCGAATGCAGCGGACTCGAGATGGGATTGGATGTCGAGGAGTACAAAGAGGGCGGAAATAACGGAACGGTCTTGCGGTTTCCCAGTCACATGAAATGGAACAACCTGCGATTTCGGCGCGGAATCGCCATCTCGGACGACTTGTGGCTCTGGCACTTTGGTTTTTCGCAAGGGCGGGTGGCTCGGCGCGACGGCGTTGTGACCTTGCTCGACGAGCAGCAGGTTCCGGTCAAGGCGTGGTCGTTTACGAGAGGATTGCCCGTGAAATATACCGGCCCGAGCCTAAATGCGATGCAAAACCAGGTGGCAATCGAGGAGCTGGAAATTGCGCACGAGGGCCTAACGTTGGTGCTGCCTTAGTTCGCGCGCATTGGGAGCTGGAAACGATGGACGTCAGGATCAATCGAGTGGAAAGCCGCGTGGAAACTTTCGACTCACAGAGCGCGCTCGATCCGCATGTGATGCGCCAGATTGTGCGCGAGTGTGTGAAGGCTGTGAAGGAAGAGCAAATGCGCGAGAAGCGCTTTGCGGACGACAGGCGCTTGACCCAAGGTGTGTCGGAAGAGTCCTGATCGCTGATAGGACAGAAACATGGCAAAGCCACTGAAAGCCACGTTCCAACGAGTACTCGCGAGCGGCGGGCTGGGCGCGCCGCTCGCGGTGAACTTCAACCCCACTGAGTACACGCTCAACAAAGCCGCGCAGATCGCCGAAGTCGCGATTCCGGGCCTCGATTCGCCGATCTTGCAGTTCGTTCGCGGGCAAACGGAAACTCTCTCACTCGATCTTTTTTTCGATACGACCGAATCGGGTATGGACGATTCGGCGAGCTCCGTAACCGCCCTCACCGACCAGTTCTACAAGCTGGCGAAAATCGACGGAACGACGCATGCGCCGCCGATTTGCTTCTTTTCCTGGGGCGCGCAGTTCCCGGGGCAAAGAATCTACAACTCAATCAACACCTCCGGGACCGGAAGCCAGCAACGCTACGGCTTCAAATGCGTCGTCGAAAGTGTGCGCCAGCGGTTCACGCTCTTCAGTCCGCAAGGGGTGCCGCTCCGGGCGACTCTGACGGTTTCGCTGAAGGAATACAAGACGCTCACGGACCAGATCAATCAGACGAACAATCAGTCGGCTGATCACACGCAGGCACACGTTGTGCAGGCGGGCGAGACACTGAGCCAGATCGCAAGCGACGTCTATGACGACCCGACCCAGTGGCGTGCGATCGCCGATCAGAACTCGATTCTCGACCCCCTGGCATTACAGCCGGGAACGATTTTACAGATTCCGCCACTGACGACTTGAGGTAAGAACTTGGGTCAGACACCCATCCCGATCTTTAGCCAGAAAGAGACGTTCTACGTCCCGAGCTTCGAGGTATTCGTGGGAGGCAAGGAGCTACAGACGAGTGTTGCTGCCGATATTTTGCAGGTGACCTACAAGGACAGCATCAACGACATCGACTCGTTCAACATTGAAATCAACAATTGGGACGCGGACACGCGCAGATTCAAATTCGCGCCGCCTCTGAAGACATCGCGCGTGGATTACACAGGCGTCTTTGACCCTGGGCAAAAGATCGAGATTCAAATGGGCTACTACAATAATTTGCGGCGGATGATGCGCGGCGTGATCACAACTCTCGAGCCGCACTTCTCGGAGTCCGCCGCGCCCACTCTTTCGGTGCGCGGCCTTAATGAACTTCACCAATACCGCACCGAACAGCACACCTATTCGTGGGTCAACCAGAATATGACCGACACGCAAATCGCGAAGCAGTTGTGCGGCTGGCCGGTTCAACAGGGAAAGCCCGGACTCGGGATCAATGTCGACACAAAGCCTTCTTCCAACGAAACGGCCGACCAGGTCGTTTTTATGAACAACCAGTACGACATCGTGTTTCTGATCGAGCGGGCTCGCCGCAACGGTTACGAGATTTACCTGGAAGACGAAGCGTCCACGCCGACGCTCTATTTCGGGTTGTCCACCACTGCGGCGACCCAATCCGTCTATCAACTGGAATGGGGGAAGTCGCTGATCAGCTTTCGTCCCACGTTGAGTACCGCGAGGCAAATCGGCCAGGTGAACGTGCGCGGATGGGACCGCAAAGCGAATCAAGCGATCGACGTGCGCTATAAACTTCAGGACCTCTGGAAGGATCAAGGCAAGTCCCAGGCTGAAATCAAGCGCCTCCAGCAAATCGCGCAAGCGTTTGGAAATCGCACCGAGGTCATCACGGATCAGCCGGCGCACACCGTCGATGAAGCCAAACGCACGGCCAAACGCATTCTGCTCGACCAGACGAACAAAATGATCGAAGGCAGCGGCGCGACCCTCGGCCTTCCCGATTTGCGGTCGGGCTGCGCCGTCGAGATCATCGGTTTTGGAGTGCAGGCCGACTCGAGCGGCAATCCGTCAGGCGCGAGCAGCGACTTCGACGGCGAATATTTCATCACCGAATCCACGCACACGATCGGAGCAGGCGGCTACAGAACCGAATTCTCAGCGAGGCGCGAAGGCCCCGTCAAGCGAGGGAACGAGACAATCTGATGGGAAAAATCAAAGGCGTAGTTACGGGACAAGTAACGAACGTAAAGGATCCTGACCAGCAAGGCCGGGTGCAGGTAAGTTTTCCCTACCTGGGCGGCCAGAACGAGAGCACCTGGGCCCCTGTCGCCACCCTGATGGCCGGCGGCAAACGAGGAACATGGTTCATGCCGGAAGTCGGCGACGAAGTTCTCGTCGCGTTCAATCAGGACGATGTCGCCCACCCGTATGTGATCGGCTTTCTTTGGAACGGCCAGGACCAGCCGCCGGATTCGGATCCGAGCGACCGCGTCATCGTGACGAAAGCTGGCCATACGCTGCGATTCCAGGACGCGAATGGATCGCAAAAAGTCATTTTGGAGTCGTCGTCCGGCCAGACCGTCACGCTCGACGATTCCGAGCAATCCATAACCCTGCAAGGCGGATCGCGGATTCTGAAGATGGCAAACGGACTTGTCCAGATCACCTAGGGAAGACAGATGCCGCTGGTTCTGACGACAAACGCGCAGATTTTCTGCCCCCACACGGGAAAGGGCACGACGGTTCCGGCCCATCCGAAGTGGACGGTGAATGGAGGGTACGTTGCGGTGGAAGGCGACACCGGAACGCTGACGTGCCCGTTCGTTCCGGTGCCGTGCGGCGGATATACCCTGCAATCGATGGGACTGAATGCCACCGAGATCGACGGGCAAAAGGTGATTCTAGTAACGGACTTCAACACAACGTTCACCGGCTTGCCTCTGCTGATCACGGACTTTCACCAGATGCACGACGACAGCACGCCGGCTCCGATTCCACGGGGCCAGTCCGCGCCGCCCGCGACGCCGGAGATGGCTGACCTCGTTTCGCCTATTGTCGTCGCAGCGCCGCCGGCGGCCCCGTTCAGCATCACGACGCCGTCGCCCGTGGTGTTTACATTCACGCTGACCACGGATTATCCGCTGCTTTGGAAGCTGGTGCTGATCAACTCGACTCTAAAAACTCACTCGGATCTGACCAACGGAGCGCTGGGTGCCGTTGTCGCGCCGGCGGGCGGGAGCTGGAGCTCGCCGAGTCTCGTAGTGACGCTGAGCCTAACACCTGCATTCATGACAGCTCTTACGGCCGGCACGCACTATTTCTATATGACGGGAGTAAGCAAGCGGGGACTGTCAAGCTATGCGGAGGCGCAGCTTACTGTTTCGCCGTGACGATTCCGCCATCACATCGTGTACGGGGCTTGGCTTTCTGAAGAGGTGGAGAGAATTCCAAATGTCGACTGCTGATCCACGAAAGTTTCTAGGAACGGGTTGGAAATTCCCCGTACGGATTTCCACGTCCGGAGGTTTTTCGTATTCGTCCGGCGAGCAAAGCGTCGAGGAAGCGATCTGGGTCTTGCTCGGCACTGCGCAGGGTGAGCGCCAAATGATGCCCGCCTTTGGCTGCGGCATTCACGATCTCGTGTTTGCGCCCAACAACCCGGCCACGCAGGGCAATATCCAGCACTTGGTGAAGGACGCCCTCACCCAATGGGAGCCCCGAATCGACGTGCTGGACGTCACGGTGACGTCGGCGCCGTCGGAGGATAACACGCTGCTTATTCGCGTCGATTACCGGATTCGTTCAAACAACGCGTTTGGAAACATGGTCTATCCGTTCTACATCACCGAAGGTGCGGGGAGCTGAGAATGCCGCTTACGGCACCGAATCTCGACGACCGGATGTTCGCGGACATTGTCACGCAGGCAAAGAGCCTGATCCCGCGCTACGCACCCGAGTGGACCAACTTCAACGAAACCGATCCCGGCATGACGCTGGTCGAGCTGTTCGCGTGGATGAGCGAAATCCTGCTCTACCGACTCAACCAGGTCCCGGACATGAATTACATCAAGTTCCTCCAGCTGATCGGAATCGAGCTGGAGGCCGCGCAACCTGCGAAGGCGGAAGTCACATTCAGCGTGTCGCGCACGGATGTGGCGAGCGTTCCGGTGCCGCAGGGAACTCAAGTTTCGGCGCAGGGCAGTTCAGGCCAGGCGATCGTATTCGAAACCGATCAGGGTCTGATTGCCATCAGCGCGACTCTCGCGGCGATTCAGACGTTCGACGGCTTCAGCTACACGGTTCAAACAACGCAAAACGGCAACGCCGCACAGTGGTTCTATCCCTTCGGACAGAACTCCACTCCGGGCAGCGCGCTTCTGCTCGGATTCAACTCTCCGATTGCCTTCGCCACGGATCAAATCAATCTCTACGTCAGCCTTTACGAGGACGGCCTTACCCAGCCGATCATGCAGTGCGGGGCGTCGATCCCGCCGCCGGCGACTCTCGCCTGGGAATATTGGGCCGGAACTCAGTGGGTCGCTCTGAACTTCACGAGTGACGGGGCGCGCGCCTTCTCGCAAGACGGCCACATTCTCTTCATGGGTCCCGGTAGCAACGTGGTGGCCGCGCCCATGGGAAACGTCCAACAGAATCTCTATTGGTTCCGGGCCCGCGTTCAAACGGCCGCCTACGAAGCCCCGCCGCGCATTGCCGCCATCCTTACCAACACGATCAGCGCGACTCAGGCGATTACTTTCACAGACGAGGTGCTCGGCGGAAGCAATGCCGAGCCGAACCAGTCCTTTCAGGTGGCCAATACGCCCGTGGCGGTCCTCGACACACCGGTCGTGGTGAAGAATTCGGACGGCTCGATCGTCACCATCACGAGTCTTCGGCTCGAGATCGATGAAGGACAGGGCCAAGGCTTCGTCGTGTGGCAGCAGGTCGATGACTTCTTTTCATCGGGACCAAACGACCGCGTGTTCACCCTGGATTTGAACACTGGCGCTATCACAGTCGGGGACGGCGTTCACGGGCGCATCCCGGTCGTGAACCAGACGAATTCGGCGGCCAACGTTGTTGCGCGTTCGTATCGCGCGGGCGGCGGAAGCCAGGGCAATGTCGGGCAGAACACGATCACGCAACTGCAAACGTCGCTGCCCGGGATCAGTATGGTGACGAATCTGGAACCCGCCACCGGCGGCACGGACGAAGAATTACTCTCGGACGCGAAAGTGCGAGCCTCAGCCGCTCTTCAAAGCAACGATCGCGCAGTCACGCCACAAGACTTCGAATACATGGCGACCCAGGCGCCGGGAGCCAATGTCGCTCGGGCCTTTGCCTTAGCGCTTTTTCACCCGAATTTTCCGAATGGGCAAATCCCCGGTGTCGTGACGGTGGTCGTGGTTCCTAATTCGCCAGACCCGAAGCCGACGCCGAATCAAACGACCTTGGCCGCGGTCTGCCAGTATCTCGACGCGCATCGCCTGCTCACGTCGGAGGTCTATGTCGTCGGCCCCGTCTATCGGGAGGTCAAGGTCCAGGTCCAGATCGTGGTTTTTCCGAGCTACGACCTTTCCACCGTTCAGAACGCGGTACAGCAGAACCTGACGACGTTCTTCGATCCGCTGAAAGGCGGTAACGAGGGTACCGGGTGGCCTTTCGGCGGCGAAATCTACTACTCGGACATTTATCGCGTGATTATCAGCACCGATGGCGTTCAGCGCGTCCTCGACAATCAATTGCTGGTTTTGCTGGACAACGTTCTCCAGCAGTTTTGCCGCGACGTGCCCATCAACCAGGGAGAGCTGCTCTATAGCGATCCCAATGGACACGAAGTGGACGTTTCTTACAGCACGTCCTAGGAAACCAGATGAGCGATACGGCACCACATTATTTGCTGGACGGCTTGGCCGGTTGGCGCGCTGGAGCGCTGAAGAACACTGTCTTGCTCGACAACGGGCGTTATCTTGCGCTCCAGGCTCTCCCCGGCTCCATACGTCCGCTTGTCGATTCGGAGGGAAGCTTCGGTGGATTACAGATGGCGATCGGAGTGGCTCTCGACAGCCAGAATCGCGTCTACGTTCTGGACGGTCAGGCGTGCACGCTCAAGCGCTTCAATCGGTGCGCGCAGAAATTCGTGACGCTGCCTTGCATCGGCGGCATCGGCCCTGAGCCTCGCCTTCTGCGCTCGCCTCACGGCCTCGCGATCTCGTGCGAAGGAAATCTCTTCGTTGCGGACACGGGCAACCGCCGCGTACAGATGTTTTCCGTCAAGGGCTTGGCTTTGCGTCAGATCCTCGGACCCTTCCAGGTGGTGCAATCCGCCGCGGGAATTTCGATCGAGCGAACCGCTGCAACTGCGACCTATTCGCCAGGCGGAGTCGATTGTGATCCGCATCCGGTTTTCTCTCCCGGCACCTGGGAGCCGTGGGATGTCGCCATCTCGCCGCGAAATTGGATCTACGTCTCCGACTACTCGAATGGATTGATCCACGTCTTCAATCCGCATGGTTGCTGGGTGAGGGCGTACACAGGCGCCGGTCGCGGCTTGCCGCAACTGCTCAAGCCGACTCGGCTGGCGCTCGATCGCGAGGGCCGCATCTACGTCGTGCAGGAAGGCCAGAGCGTCGTCGTCGTTTTGGGCCCGGACGGCAGCGTGATTGGCACTGTGGGTCAACCGTCTGAAGTAGAAGGCCGATTCTGCCCGGTATCCGTTGCCGTCGACTACACCGGCAACTTGTGTCTCGGCGATTGCGTTGCGCGCAAGGCCTATTTCTACCAGCCTGACGGCGACGGCGGTTGGTGCCCGACGAGGTGCTTCGCCACCGGAAACAGCCTCGCTGCGGCTCTTATTTTCGATGAGGACGGCAATCCTATTTTCGCGGATGGAGCGCAGCGCGTCTGCCAGCTATCGCCGCAAACGGCTTACGAGACGTGCGGCACCTTTTATTCCTGCCCTCTGGATAGCCGCACGTACCGTTGCCTGTGGCACCGCGTCGTTTTGCACGGCTGCATTCCCCCGGGCACGTCCGTGCGCGTCGATACTTTCACGGCGGAATCGCCGAAAAGTATCGACGAGATCCATAGCCTGCCGGAGAGCCGCTGGGCGACGCGGCAGATCGACACGGACACCGAGTCCAGCTGCTGGGATTGCCTTTCGCTCAGCCCTCCGGGACGCTACTTCTGGCTGCGACTGACTCTTTCGGGAAACGGTTCGGCAACTCCGACGATTCGTTGCGTCAAGGTCTATTATCCGCGCGCCTCATCCCTGCAATATCTTCCCGGCGTTTATCGCCAGGATCCCGTCAGCGCGGATTTCCTCGCGCGGTTCCTCTCGATTTTCGACACGCTCCGTGGCTTCACCTCTGACCAGATCACGGACATGGCGCGGCTGTTCGACTCGAAGTCGACGCCTGCCAATCCCAAGAACGTTGGCGGCACGGATTTTCTCTCGTGGCTTGCTTCCTGGCTCGGACTGGCTCTGCAGTCCAATTGGCCGATTCACAAACGCCGGGAACTGCTAAGACAGGCGCATCGCCTTTTTGCGCTGCGCGGAACTCCCGAGGGCATGAAATTGCAGATCAAGCTTTACACGGGCTTCGAACCGCGAATCCTCGAGCTTTTTCGCTTGCGGCGGTGGCTGATGGTCGGCAGCTCCAAGCTGGGAGATCAATCCGCGGTCTTCGGCGATGCGGTGATGAATCGGCTCGAGGTCGCGGTGAACTCGAGCATCGGTTCGTTCCAGCTGGTCGATTACGGCGATCCTTCCCTCGATCTTTTCAACGCCTACGCCTACCAGTTCATCGTGATCGTCCCTCGCTGGCCGGGTGCAACGCAGGCGGACGAGCTTTCGTTGCAGCAGATCATCGCTATGGCTAAGCCCGCGCACACGCTGGCCACATTGCAATGGGACGAACCTCGCTTCCGCATCGGGCTGCAGTCGCTCGTGGGCATCGATACGGTTTTGTCCAGGTATCCGGCCGGCGTGATCGAAGGACAGGGAAAGCTGGGCTACGACACCGTTCTAGGCAACCCGGCCGAAAATTCGAGGCGGCCTTCCGCGAGCGTCGGATGCGAATCGCGAATCGGCTGCGACACGTTGCTCAACTGAAAGTGAGGCGACGCCATGGGCGACTGCAATTGCAAACACGGAACGACAGGCACGGGAGCGGTGTGCGTCGAATGCGACATCCCTCAGCTCGCGCGCAATAACTATTTCACCGGAAAACTTCTCGTCGAGCGCGACTTCACCGACGAACAGCGCTACACGCTCGGCAAGCTCCGCAGGCACAACCAGAGGTTGCACGGCTGGGGCGCTGTGTGCGGACTCAAGGTGAAACAGCATCCGAATCCGGGATGCCAGGACCGGTTCGTACTGATCGAGCCGGGAACCGCGATCGACTGCTGTGGGCGCGAAATTCTGGTGGGACACGAGGAGTGCTTCGACTTCAAGGCTAAATTCCTCGCGAACTGGCAGAAGCAGAACGGACCCAATTCGCAGCCCGAGCCCTCGCAAACGCACAAAATCCAGATCTGCATCTCTTACAAGGAATGCGGTGCCGAAGACATTCCCGTCCTTTTCGACGATTGCAGTTGTGACGGCACGGCGTGCCAGCCCAACCGCATTCTTGAAAGCTACTGTTTCGACGTTCTGATCGACCCTAAAGCGCAGCCGGGCAGCGGCGCGAGCGCGCAGCTTGTGTGGGACAACACGCTTCACTTTGCGAATGTCGTGGCAGTCGCCGAAAACGACGCGACGAAAAGGCTCTACCTTTTGGCGTCCGCCACCAGCGGCGGCAACAGCACGACTGTTCTCTATCAGCTTGACAGCGCGGACTACAACGTCGTCGGTGCCGCCACGTTTGCGAACAGCACGGGACTTGACGTTGCGGTGTCGCCCGCCGGTGACTTCGTGTTTGTCGCGACCCAGCCGACGTCTCCGGCGAACGCGGCTCCCATCGTGACGGTCTATTCTTCCAGCGACCTCTCGACGGTCGTAAGTTCGAATGCCATCGGCACGGCAAACGACTCGACCCTGGCTTTAGCGGTTGTGCCCGCTCCGGACGGCAGGCTGATCGCCTTCGGCAAAACGGCCGGGGTCTACGTGATCGGCGGAATGAACGTGGCAACGCCGCCCGCGACCGTGACTCAAGTGAGCGGCTTGACGAACCCGGTGGCATTAGTTGTGAGTCCCGGCGGATTGTACGCATACGTCGCAATGGACGGAAGCGCGCAGGTCAGTTGGATTACGCTCTCATCGCTCGCCGTTGGCGCAACCACAATCGCCGTGCCGTCCGCGCCATCCGCGCTGGCAATCGCCGAGACGACGGCTGGAGATACGCTCGCGGTGCTCGATGCCTCGGCGACACCGGCGCTCTATTTCGCCGCCATTACCTCAGCGGGCCCCGGCGCGGCGAGTGTCTTCCCGCAGAAAGTCACCGGGTTCGCCTACCCGCCGCTCGGTCTCCAAATATCGCCGAGCGGGCAGTGGGCGTACGTTCTCGAGCAGGACACCGCAAACAACAACGACGCCTACATCCAGCCGGTCAACGCACATCTCGTCGAGCAAAACCAAGCGAACGTCTTGAGCGCCGCGATTCCAGTCGGCGTCGCTCCGGTCGCAAACGCGATGGGCATTTCGCAGGACGGCACGCACATCTACGCCCCGTTTGCAGGAACGGCCGCACTCGACAACGGCGGCGTCGCGGTGGTCGAAGTCCTCCAGTCCAATTGCGGCGACCTTTTCTTGCAGTCGATCGACGGTTGCCCGGACTGTACAGACGGCAATTGCATCGTGCTGGCCACGATCAATGGATATAGCTACGGCGAGTCGGTCACCGATTCAACAATCGACAACGTCACGGACAGGCATCTTCTCGTCAGTACGGACCTGCTCACGCAGGTCGTGCAATGCCTGCTCGATCAAGGCACCGGCGGCGGGGCTACCGGGCCGCAGGGGCCCCCAGGACCAGCCGGCGCTGCCGGGCCTGCCGGTTCGCAAGGTCCGCAGGGCGCGCAAGGCGTGCAAGGGCTGCCCGGACCCACGGGTGCGACTGGACCTGCAGGGCCCGGCTTAGAGACGGGGCTCGTTCAGATCACAGCGCTCAGTTGGACGCATGGAGCTGCAATCAGTCCGGGCGCGCTTCTGAAGGTTACCAACGTAACCACGGCGACTGGCGTCACCGTCGCGCCTGGATTCGTTATCGTCTTTACAGGCGACGTCCAAATGCCGTCGTCCAGCGATTCTACCCGGATTTTCCAGGTGCTTTTCGACCCGCAGCAGGCGGCCGATGCGGCCGTCGGCTTCGAGAATCCATGTGCGCTTATCGGGACGGTCTACGCCGTCAACGCGACTGTCGCGGGAAACTTGGTCACTGCGGCCGCTGCGGTCAGCCCCACGCCCACAACGACGAAAGCGCTGGCCTTCGTCCCGACTCCGGGGACTAGAACGGCTGAACTCTTGAGCAAATCCTCCAATGCGGATGTCTGGGTCCGGATGCGCGGGGATTTTCTGATGGACACCAGCACGCCCAGTCCGCGGGCGATCAGCGCTGAATTCGTTCGCGCACAATTCAATACAGGCGAGCGGCCCAAGGGAAGCGGCCTCTGCCTCGAAGGCGGGCTCTTTGAAAGCTGGATGACGCTTCGCGATTAAAAATGGGGAATTGAGTCTTTAGGAGACTTCGAATGCCGACGACGACCAAATCGACGAAACAAATCTACATCCCGCGCCGCGCGGCCTCGGCGGCAGCCCAGACGCCGGCCAACAGTACTCAGTTGCTCTCTTCGCCAGTCAACGTTGCCACGGGCTCGGCCGTCGTTTCCTCGCGCGCTCCGGCGACGCAGACGTGCTGCTGCCCGGCGTGCTCGGGGCTCGAATGCCTGGACCGCACGCGTTTCTTCGCGGGCCAGCTTCTGACCGAGGCGGACCTTAATAACGAGCAGTCATATTGGCTCGCCAAAAGCAGGTTGCACAATCGCTACTTGGTCGGCTGGGGAGTTGTGTGCGGCTTACAGGTAGTCTGCAGCGAATGCGATGGCTGGGTGACGGTCAAGAGCGGCTACGCCATCGATCCTTGCGGCAACGACATCATCGTTTGCTCGGATCAATCGTTCAACGTTTTGAATGCCATCAAAGCTTGTTGCACTCCAACCCAGCAGACCGCGAACTGCGCGCCGCTCCGCTATACCCCCCCAGCGGAATGTCAAAACGTGCCGCAAAAGTGGTGCATCACCATCGAATATCAGGAACAGCAATCGCGCATGGTCACTCCGCTCGTGCAGGCCTCGTCGAAATCCTGCAGCTGCTCGGCCGGAGGCAGCAACGGAGGGTGCGGTTGCGGCTGTGGTGGATCGAAGTCCTCGAACGGGCCAGCGACGAGTTCTTGCGGCTGCTCTTCGCAGCAGGCGCAGGCCACTACGACGACGAGCACGGGCGCGTGCGAGGCGACGCGTATCCTCGAGGGATTCCGACTTGGAATTTGCGCCGCCCCCGCGAATACCGTCGACCAAAAGACCCCAGCCCCTGCGCCTGGCACCTTCTTGTATCAATACGATGCTTGCGTCGAGGGCCTGGAGAAGCTTTCCGGGCTCGCTCCAGCCGTCAATGCAAACATGGATGTCAACACTGCCTACCAGTCGGCGTGCAGCTATCTTGTTACCGTCAATCAATACTTCGCGCAAACTCAGTTCCTCACCCAGTGTCAGCTCCTCGATGCTTTGGCCGAAATCCCGATTCCGACCCCCGCCAACGGCGGCACGATTGCCACCTACGCGTCCGCGGTGCAGAGCATTCAAGCGCTCGTCTTGAAGGCAAGAATCGACTGCCTGTGCAACTCTCTCCTGCCTGTGTGCCCGCCTGATCCCTGCACAAAGAAAGTGGGCCTCGCATGTGTAACGGTTCAAGACGGCGCGATCACCAATATCTGCCCATTCGAGTGCCGGCAGCAGCTTATCGGAATCACAGCCCTGAACTACTGGCTTGGTCCCGTCTTCGCCGACATTGGCCAGTTGCTCGCCGGAGCGTTCGAGGGACTCTGCTGCACGAGCGCTCGGGACGTCGTCAAGGGCAATCAGCAGTACGCCTATCCCTCGCAATACGCCTACGACACAACGAACGTGACCACCGCCGGCCTAAGCGATCCTGCGATGTTTAACCGGATTTTCACCAGCATTCTTTCCCAGAAGTTGGGCGCCGCGATGGTCAACGTCTTGTCACCGCAGGCAAAGGCCGTGGACTTGAGCACCCTCGTCGGACAGAGCAGCACGGGCGTTCAGGATCTCCTCCAGAGGCAAGGCTTCAAGACGGTGACGATCCAGGACACGACGGGCAACCCCGCGTGGAATGCGGACGCGATTACAGCTGCCGCGCAATTCGCCCCCACAGCTGTTTCCGTTGGGCAGCCCGTTACCGTCTTCACGCAAGGAAACGTTATCGTCGGCGCCGCGGTTACGAACCCGACGGCCGTGCTGCAGAACCAGATCACGGAACTGCAGCAGCAGGTCGCGGCGCTGCAGAATCCCTCTGCGCCTCCGACTTCGCAACCCCCGTCTTCATCGAGGAGTTCTGCGAAGGACAAGAGATAAGAAATAGCAGGCGAGAGCAAATGGAATCTTGCTGAAAAGGTGATTGCCGATGGCCTCCTACAACACAGACATCGAACGCCTCAACTATTACGAGGGCGAGTATCTCGGCGCAGCCGACTTTGAGGCGGAGCAGGAGTATCACCGCGATATGCGCCGCCGGCATAACCTGGGCCCGCACATTTTCGGCATTGTGAGCGGCCTCGACGTTGCTCAGGTTCCGAACCAGCTCACGACCCCGGCGGGACTCTCCGAGGTCAACGTCTACATCCAACCCGGAATGGCGATTGATGGATTCGGTCGCGAAATCGTTGCTCTGGCGCCGACGATGCTTACCCAGGATATTTTTGCGCCGTACTACAGCCCCAACCCCAACGCGCCGGCGCAGCAGATGTATTTGTGGATTTCGTATAACCAGACGATGTTGGACCCGCCATCAGACGCGTGCACCGCGATGAATCAGCCCAACGCCTTCGGCCGGGTTCAGGAAGGTTTCTCTCTTACTGTCACTCTCTCGTCCACTGGACCGACGGAC